>Ga0209507_1000163_pt1 | contig 89187 bp, 64 predicted proteins | sample AD_UKC028_MetaG_FD_184414 | JGI IMG/M metagenome (GOLD analysis project Ga0209507, IMG submission 184414) | Active sludge microbial communities of municipal wastewater-treating anaerobic digesters from USA - AD_UKC028_MetaG (SPAdes) (version 2) | ecosystem: Engineered > Bioreactor > Anaerobic >...
CAATGACCCTGCCCACGCGCTTGAGTATGTGCTCCTCCGGCACCAGATCGCCAAGCTTGCAGTAGAGGAACAACTCCTCCTGTCCGCGCTGCTTCTTGCCTATCACAGGCTCCCTCCATCCATCCCCTATTTCGCATTATCCGCCTCTCTGTCTTATCTCGCTTACATCTTATCTATATCAATAGCCTTTTTCAACAGCCCCGCGTTACCCTATTTATTGGCATCTCCTGGTCCACCGCGATCTTCGGCAGGCCGCAGGGGTCGTAGTTGATCGCCGGGGTGGGTGAAATCGGCCTCTCGACCTGCTTGACCAGGCGGGCCGTGCTCCCAAGGTCGTCCGTGAGGAAGTACCAACGGTCGCCGTCTTCGAAGTCGCCGTCCCCGTTGGCGTCACGCTCGATCATGAGATGCTCGTCAATGCCCGCGCCGTCAACGCAACGGGTCAGCGGGGCCGTCCACTCCCCCTTGTAGACTTCCAGGAGCCGCCAGTTGTCGTCGGCGACGTGGATTTCGGGGGCGCCGCATGTTTCCTGATCGTACATGATCTTGGCCACTCTCCTGCCCAAGGCGTCATAGAGATATTTTACAAGGGGCGGGAAAGAGGGAACAGTCAAAAAACGACGTGATAGTCTCCATTTTCCCGCAGGTCAACGCGGGAGAGGGGGGGAACAGGGAAGGGCGAACATTCCCGCCGCCGGCATGCCGTCAATACAACCGGGCCGCCCGGCAAAGAAAGGGAGGAAAGTGGAAATGAGAGATGCAGAAATATGGTCGCTGTCCCCGATTTTCAATACAACCGGGCCGCCCGGCAAAGAAAGGGAGGAAAGTGGAAATGAGAGATGCAGAAATATGGTCGCTGTCCCCGATTTTCTTTCTTATCCTTCGGCGGCGGCTTCAAAGGCGGTGGATTATGCGCGAGGAAACTATGGAACCTGTGTTTCGCCAGCCGGTTTCTTCTCCTGTTGAAGATCGCTCTTCGCCTTGCGTTCAAGAGTTACGATAGCATCCCTTGCAGCATCTCTCACAGGATAAAAAGGTTCAGGCGACCTGACACATCCCGTATACGGCGATGTCATGGCATCCTGGAGCAGTGTTTTCAGGTACGGGATGCCGTCCTTGCCCGCGCTCATGGCGTAGGCGCGAACTGCAACTATGCGAGTTGACGGGTCTGCATCCTTGTCAATAATTTGCCTCACATCCTCAGCCACATCCTTGTCGCCCATCACTCCAAGGGCTATGAGGAACCATTTGATCGCCTCTTCGTTGTTGGATTTCCGACTCTGGTCAAGTTCAGTTCGGAGAGTAGGGACGGCATCATTGCCAATTCGTGAAAACGCTAGAAAGAAATTGTTAAGCGTACGAACGCGGACAGAAAGATACGATCCCATTGAAATGTTGTTGTCCTGACACTCAGCAATCTCCCTTCGAAACCGCTTGACGACCGGTTCAATCCTTTCCCTGACATCGTTCCGCTTGGCCCTGCTCAGGATTTCAACTGGCGCCATCCACAAAGGATATTCGGTTGTCTCAATCCTTTCGGTCAGGAAAAGCAGGTGATCAGCGTTCAGTTTGAAATCGGGATCTTTCTGTGAAAGTCTCAGAAGGATGGATTCCGCAGCCCGGTCGTCGCGATATTCCATTGCCAGTTCGAGAGCAGGCTCAAACGCTTGAGTATCCTTCATGTCGCCTACTATTTGCGCAAGCCTATTGCGCGACATCCAACCGGCCTCTTGCATTGCCGCAGCAATATCTGGAATGGCATCCTTCCCGAGAGCCGAGAGTTGATCCCCGTAGCGTTTCTCAGCGGCTTCGTCTTCGTGTTTGACAGCCTGTCGAAAAAGCCGCACTATCTCTTTTGCATCGTGGTTTTCTCCGCCAATGGCGCAGGAAAAGCCCGAAGCGAAAGCGATTGCGGAAACCAAGACAGTAGTGATAATTCGCTTGTCTGTACTCTTCCTGGCGTGAATTCTCATCATGGCCCTCCTTTCACTCAATGGGTTCTTTCCAGTCAAAACCATATTGAATCCCTTCATTTGACCAGTTCTGGCGAATGGCGCTTTCGACTTTCCATGTCGCCTGCGTAAAGTAAACATAATCTTCACCATCCCTATAACCATCGTGGTCGGTATCCCAGGTTCCCGCAACAAACGGCCCTCCTGGACCGAGTGTTTCTTCCAGATAGTCGGGAAGTAAATCATTATCGCCATCAACAGGAATATCATCCCGATGCGGCCACCATTGATTAAATAGATCTACATGTCGTTGTTCGTGACGACAAGTTAAGGCAAAGTTGTCAATACCTTCTACCACGTCATTCTTAATGGGACCATCTGGCACAACCCCGCGGTATCCAGCCCCCTTGCATATGAATGGAGTCCATACTCCATTGTACCGGGATGCAAATCCATCCATCTTCACTTCGCCGCCATAATACAATGGGTTACCAAAGCCTGCACTTGTTTGGGACCAGTAGTTGAACCAGTTCGGACTTCCAGCTTGTCCGCTTGGATGGTTCGTCGCATCATGGTCGAAGAAGACTTCTATTACGCGATGCAAAATTTCGTAACCCACTATTGTGGTGACTGCCTTTTTGCCGAATGCGTTGTTATTCTCAGGCATTCCGTGAAAGACTGCCAATGCCTGCCAGCATCCCACGTCAGGATCATATTCCGCTATCCCTCCCTTATCTGGATACCACGTCAAATCTGAATCACCTATACTTTCGACAATGAATCTTACCCGATCGGCGAATAACGCCCTGATTCTCTCGCTGTCAGGCAGTATTTGTACACGCCCCGGCATCATAAGCGTTCCTTCTTGCGAATCGTCAAAGCTGAACTCATTGCCATAGAAGTTGGATGAAGGCAACGCTGGTAACTGGATCAACCCATGTGTTAGAGTTGCTCGTACTGGATTAACAACTTCGATTCCTATGACCGTTGCCTGAACCGCGTCGCCCGTAAAATCCGCCGGCCATCCGTTTTCCGGCACTCCGGCCTTTGTGATTGAAAATCCCAGGTTGATGGGCGTTTCGGAGGGTTCTATGCCCTCAATGCGAAGACTTGGCGGCGGGGTAAAGTCTTCTCCCGCCTTCTCCAACCACATGACGGGCGACGGATTTCCGGCGTCATCCATGAACTTCACGCCGCCCAGGATGGTCATCGTTCTCATGCGCCCGTTGCCGAGGCTGCCTCCCTGAAGCAGTCTCGCCGGTTCAACCTTCAGCGTGAGCTTTGCGGTTGTTTTCTTATCTTCCGGCGGCGGCATCACGAAGAGTGTGAGTCCGGGAAACTCGTCTTCCTTCGACTCGTCCAAGCCTTCGACTACCAGATCGGCCTTCATTGTCGTGACGGCCAGCTTGTCCGTTCCGTTCTCAACCGCCCCGCCGGTGAAGGTGATGGAGATGCTGCCTTCAGCCGATTTTGCGCCTTTCAAGTAGAGAGAGAGGAAGGGCGGGATGCCGGGGAGCGGGGTTGGGGACGCGATGACCGGATCGCCGAGCATTCCCTGATACTGTCCCAGCGCGCCTGAATCCAGCAGTTGCTGAAGCTGCTGCCGCAGAACGCCAAGCGCCACGCCGTTGCCCGGCGCGCCCTGCGCACCGAGGTCTTCCAGTATCCCCCATATGTCGTTGTCGTCAAAGACTCCGCGAATCCCGCCCGCCCTCTCCTGATTGGCCATAAGAAATCGGATTATCCAACCGATGGGGGGCAGTTCCCCCTTCTTGTTCTTCTTGAACAACTCGTCAATGGCGCTTTTCGGGACGGGCAGTCCGGAATTTATGTAGTAGACAACGTCAAGGACTTCCTTCGGAACATTGCCGCTGTTGACCTCGGCGACAAGGGCGCGGCCAAGCTCCGCCGTCTGAATCGCCGCGCCGCCGCCGTATGTGAAGGAATACTCCGCAAGCGGGACAAGCGCGCCGCCAATATCAACATAAACCTCGCAGCCGCCGCCGTCTAGGGCAAGTTTAGCCGTTCCAGCCGGCAGGTCGGACCATTCGAGTCCGCCGGTGATTGAAACCCTTCTTAAGTGTGGCGATTCCGTATCGAGCGGAACGTTCGGCGGGCTGACAGGGATGATGAGGCCGGGGAAATCCTCTTCGTTCGACTCGGTCAGGCCGGGATCGGACACGGTCAGGACGTTGGGAGCAAGGACCCAGAGCGTCGCGCTGTTGTCCACGCTTCCTTGCGCGCCCATTTCGATTGTTACGCCGGCGGCTTGCGCTTCGGCAAGCGCTCTGGCGTCGTCGGCTTCGGGGTCGCTGTCGCTTTCATCCTGCGCAACCGCCTGAATACCTTCCGGTTGGATCAGATCGTCTTCTCCATAAGTCGCCTTGCCATTGTAACTTACGGAGAAAGATATCCCGGCTCGACGGCAGTTGCCGAACTTTTGTGTGAGTCTAGGCGGATTGTCCTCCGGCGGAATCGTCAAGAAATCGGAACTGTCTATCGTCGCCATGACGTACCATATGTGACACTCGTCGCCGGGTTCAGGCGTGTTTTCGTCAATATCCGACTTCAACGTGAAGGAGTCAGCGGAAGCGTAGGCGATCCTTTCCTCCATAAGATTGCCCTCCCCGCCGGGAATCGGATATCTGGCCTTCACCAGCAAGGTCTTGTTCTTTGTAAGGCTTAATGGCGTGTAGCCTTCTACGACCGCCGTTTCGACTCTGATTCTGACAGTGGCCGTGAATTTTACTTCCTGCTCCACGCCAATTATTCCGCCCTTGCCGGGGATATCGCCGGGTTCGAATGTTATCTTGCATTCCTCCTCGTTCGGCGTGTCATCCGAGCATCCGGTCAATATGGGAAGGAAAGCCGCAACAATCACGGCTGCGCCGAACAAGGACCTGATCGAGAATCGCTTCTCTCTCTCTCTCTCTCTCTCTCTCTCTCTCCACCGCCTGCCGACATGCCTGCCTCCTTTCGCGCCCCTGCGCCCCGCAATCAAGCGACAGCGAAACCTCCCAGCCCCAGACAAATACGACTATCTTACGAAGATTGATGTTAGCAAGATATTCGGTTTAGTCAAGACCGGCCTTCAGAATTTGGCAAAAAGCGAAATGGCATACACTCGCATTTGCGAGCGCCATCCCGATTGCAGGCCGGGCTAGCAACTGGTAGACTCGTTCGCATGGCCCCTGGAATACCCCCTTCGCAGTTTTGAAAGGGAGATGCCATGCGCGGATTCCTTATGACGATCCTTGTTTTCCTTGCGTTGTCCGCCCGGACGGCGCTGTGCCAGAACCCCGTCACCAACGGCGGATTCGAGGCTTCCTCCCTGGACGGAACACCCTCGGACTGGCAATACGTCGGGCGCGCAGTCGAGCCGACGACGGACGCGCACTCCGGGCAGCGGGCGTTGAAATTCACAAGGGCGAAGGGCGAGCAACTGGAGACGGGGTTGAACCGGGACTGGCAGCCGGACTCCGGCAAACAGGGCAAGATGCTCGCCGAGAGAAAGGGCGGCCTGCGCTTCTTCTATAAGGCGATCAGGAGCGACAACTGCCGCATGCAGATCATGGTCATCCCGATGAACTCGAAGCCCTTCGAGGACACGGGGCAGGACAGGACGACCTTTACGGTTCCGGACGCGCACGTAGGCGACGGCAAGTGGCATGAGGGGGTTATTAGCTACGATTACTCCGCCGCGCCTCTTGTGAAATGGCTCCACGTATCGGTCAGGCTTGTCGGCGGGGCGGGGGAGATGCTCCTTGACGATGTTTCATACGTGGAACGGACGGGTCCGATACTGGATATCGCGCGGCTGTCATACTGGCCGGACCCGAAGCGCGGGGCCGAGGCTGGCGTCGTCACCGCGCTGGTTAGAAACGCCGGGGACGAGCCTCTGGACGGGGCGCGGATGAACCTTGAACTTCCGAATGAGCTGCGGCGGGACGGCGCGGAAAAGATGGAAACCGGCCCCCTCAAGCCGAAGGGCGAATCGGCGCACTCATGGAACGTGAAGGGATTCTGCAATACGGGATCATCCATGAGCCTGACGGTCGGAACGGGAGGCCTGAGCGCTGAGCGCTCCTTCAGGTTCAAGCCGGACCTTGAGACGGAAGGTTTCTGGTCGGATCGTTTCATCGTCCGCGAGGGCGCGGCGGCGACGCTGACCCTCTGGCTGAGGAATCACGGGATGGGGACGCAGCGCCCCGTCACGTCCAGGATCATCCTGCCCGGCGGCATCAGCCTGGCCGAAGCCGGTGAGACACGGGATTTCCCGCCGATCAGGTCCGGCGAAAAAGAAAAGGTTTCATGGGACGTTGTCCTGCCGAATACGGCGGGGCTTTATGAGGTCCAGGCGGTTGTTGAAGTTCCGGGCGTCGGCGAGTTAAAGGCTCCATGCTCGATCTACGTGTCCGACGGCATGTACGCAGCGCCGCGCGCTCTGACCGACGTGGTGCGAATGAAATCCAACGACCACCAGGCGCATTTCGAGATCGTTCCGGGCGGGGCCGGGGAGCCTGTCGCGGTGATTCCGTGGACAGCCAGGATCATGCTCCGGAAGGCCGACGGCGGCATCGAGACGGTGATAACCGCCGCGCCGGGCAAGGTTGACGCGCGGGGTGAGGAGGCGAACGTAGCAACGGGCGGCAAGGACGCGGACGGGGGGGTCTGGGAGACGAAGACGCGGTTCGCGCGCCTTTCGGAAACTCTGACGGAAGTCACGACGATGATATCCTGCAACGAGGACCGCGAGGTTACGCACATCGAGGGGCCTACGCTGCTGGCCGGCGAGGGCGGAACCGGCGACGCGAAGATCGAGGGCCTGTTCTGCGGCCTGGAGTGGATGGAGGGGGACGAGACGTCATCGGGGCGGCTGGACATAGCGCCGGACCACGCGCACCGAAACCGCTGGATGCAGCATCCGAACATGGTGACGATTCCCGTCATGTCCGTCGCCATTGATAAGACCACCGTGGTCGGCTTGATGTGGGACCCGCGGCAGGAGTGGATGGAGGGCAGGCGCGGCCCGCAGCCGATATATGCCGGGCCGGATCGCTTCGAGGGGCGGCGCAGCCACGCGATGGGTCTTGCCGCGCCGAGCGCTGGAGACGGGCGCGAGCCGAACGAGATATGCGCGGCGAAACCGTTCCGCCTCCCGGCGGGGGAGACCGTCACTCTGAAGGCGATAATCTACGCCGACGCCGGGGCGAAGGACGCGCTCTCTGCGATGGACGCATGGCTGGCGAGGACGAAGCCCGACGACATCATCCCCCCCCCCAAGGGCGATTACGCGGAGCAGACGGAATTCATGATGCGCGCCTATTTCGAGAGCCTGTGGGTGTCGCCGGAGGAGGGATGGCTTCCGTTCCTGGGCGGGCCGGGGGTCTGGCGCAAAGCGTCGCACAACCCGATGTTCTGTTACGACTTGCTGCTGGCGGCGCGGATGACGAAGGACCCGAAGAAGGCGGAGGCGTACCGCGAACGCGCAAAGGACCAGTTACGCGACGGGCTGAGGCTTCCGTCCGCCGAGGACTTCGGATTCATGACCGGCGCTCCGGTCATGCAGCTTTCTCAATTAACCTCGCTGGCCGGCGGCGCGCGCGGCTCGCAGCTTGACGACGGTTCCTGGCGCTTCGACGCGGACCTGCAGGATCCGGGCATCTTCAAGGGGATGGACTACCACGAACTAGGCGCGGATGACGCGGCGGAGCTTGGAACCTGCGCGCTTCGCGCCCGCGACCTGCTCAGGAACGCGCGGATAACCGGAGACTACAAATCCTACGTCGCGGGAAGAAAATCCCTGAACTTCATGCTAAGATTCAAAGTCCCCCGCGCAGCGCAGGTCTGGGAAGTGCCCGTCCACTCGCCGGACATACTGGCTGCGGCTCACGCAGTCCAGGCCTTCCTTGAAGCCTACCGGTATGACGGCAGGGAGGAATGGCTGGACGAAGCGAAGCGCTGGGCGCGGGCCGGACTGCCATTCGTTTATGTCTGGAACGATGACAGGTACCCGTGGATGCGATACGGCTCCATCCCGGTCTTCGGCGCGTCGTGGTGGCAGTGCAGTTGGTTCGGCAACATCGTGCAGTGGAACGGTCTGGACTATGCGCTGGCCCTGCGGGAACTGCACGATTACGACCCGGAACCGAAGGGCATGGCCGTCAACTGGGAGCGGTTTGCCGAGGGTCTGACCGTCAGCGCCATGCACATGCAGTCCGACAAGCCGGAGATAGTCGCGCTCTGGTGCGATTCTTACAGCGCGCTCACCGGGGATCGGAACTGGGACTTCGCGCCGACGCGGGTTCTGCGCAACATGTGCGCCCTGATGGGGCAACCGCAGACGCCGATGACTGCGATCGTGAGCCGCGGTCAGTCCATGACAACGAGGGGGGCGTCAAGGTGCGGTGCGCCGATCAAGGGCGACAAGCCCCCCGCGCGCATTCATGCGTCCGCCTGCGCGAAGATCGAATCGCTTTCGTGGCAGAAGGATCGCGCGACGCTTCGCGCCGAGTTCTGGAAGGGAATTCCCGGCTATGCGATCTTTTCGTGCGTGAGCAGGCCCGGGAGCGTCACGCTGAACGGCAGAAGGCTTGCGGAGTTGGACGACCTGCTTGCTCCGGAAAAAGAGGGATTCCGTTACGATTCAGGGAACGCATACCTGGCCGTATGCGTCACAACCGACGGCAAGGTCGAGATCGTCTGCGACGGGATCGAACACGCCGAACATATCGGGCTTCCTGACCAGGCGGAAAGGATTGACTTCACTTTCGCGGCGGGAACCCAGGGATGGCAACCGGCAAATGATCTGGACGGTTTCAGGATTGCCGGCGACGCGCTTGAGATTCGCTCGACCGGCGGGGACCCATACATAACGCGAACGGCTTGCAACGCGCCCGCTGCGGACGCGCCGGTTGTGCTGGTGAGGATGAGCGTGTCGAAGGGCAACGCGGCGCAGTTCTTCTGGACAACCGATTCCCAGGGCGATTTCTCGGAGGACAAGAGCGTTACGTTCCCCGTGATCGCGGACGGGAATTACCACGACTACGTCCTGAACGTGTCCGCCAATCCTCGCTGGACGGGGCGGATCACGGCGATCAGACTTGATCCGTGCAATGATGCCGGGGCGGTGATCAGGATCAGGCACATCAAGGCCGGAAAGTGACGCTAGCCCCAGTACGCGGGGAGGACCGGATGAGCGACAACGATTCCATTATGGAGGCGATCCGGGAAAGATTGACACTGGGGCGGCTGGCTATGCTGGGCAAGCTGTCCGCGCTTGTCGCGCACGAGTTCAACAACATCCTGACACCGCTGGCGGGTTATTCCGAGCTTGCGCTTTACGGCAAGACGGAGGAGAAGGACGAGGCGCTGCGAATGACAATGACCTCGACCGAGCGGGCGGGAAAGCTCGTTCAAGCCCTCATGGCGGCCGGCGGACGCGACACATCCGGGCCGCAACCGAACGACCCGGTTGAACTGGTCAACAATGCGACGTTCCTGCTGAGCAAGCTGACCGGAAAGAAGAACGTTGAGGTTATGGTCGAGTGGAAGGAATTGTGGCCGGCGACATTCGATTTCTCGCTCATGTCCCTGGCGCTTCTGAACATCCTCTGGACCATCCTGTCCTACCTTCCGGATGGCGGCAGGATAAGGATTGACGGGGAGTCTTCCGAGAAAAAGGGGATGAAGCTGACGATATCCGACAACGCCGCCGCGCTGGACGAGGAAACAAGATGGTCGTTGATTCAGGCTTGGGTGGTTCCGGGGAGGCCCGTTCCAGGAAAGCCGGGGCAGTTCGAGGACGCGATAGGGCTGCGATTCGCCGGAGCCGCTGCAATGGTCCACGGCGGAAGCTTTGATCTGGTCTCCGACCGCGCTGGAAATCGCTACGTTCTTTCGCTTCAGGGGGAGGGATAAGCAAAAGTAGGGTGGGCTCTCTGAACCCGCGCGGCTTATGCCCTCGACAACCTGCCGGCGTTGGCGACGACCTTCCCGAATGCCTCCCCGACCTGTTCGACCCATCGGGGGGAGGGATCAACCGGGGTCGTCAGCCAGAAGCAGGTGTCGTGTATTTTCTCGCTGACCGGCAGATCGCCCCTCCGCAAAGGCTGACGGACGCCCGGGCCGAAGTCCGCCCACGGCCCGCCGCCGATGCGCCCGAAATCGAAATCTGTGAATATCGGTTCAAGGTGCATTACTCCATAGCCATACGGCGTTATGCGCGGGGTCGTGCTGACCCCTTCGGCGACAAGCGCCTTGAGCAGCGCGTCCACCGGCGCGCCGATTTCGTCCGGATCAAGCGTTCCGGTGTAGAGCAGCAGGCCGCCGCGAACGGCTTTCGGATAGGTCTTCTGAGGATACACGCCCCGGATGCCGCCGAGCAGTTCGTCAAGCCGGGCAAACCATTTCGCGCGTTTCGCGTTCTGGTCGTCGAGGCGCTTCAGTTGCGCCCGCGCCATCGCCATCGCAAGCGGATTGGCGCGATACTTGACCCCCAGCCCTATGTTGTGCAGGTCGGCGAACTGTGCCGATTTCCTCAGCTTCTCAATCCGCCCGTACTGCCCCAGAACCAGCATCTTCTCGAAAAGCTCGTCGTCGTTCGTCGCGGCCACGCCGCATTCGAAACCCGTGACGGGTTTCGACGCCTGGAGGCTGAAACAGCCGATGTCGCCGACTGCGCCGACCTTCCTCCCGTCCCATGTCGCGCCGTGGGCGTGGGAGGCGTCCTCGATGAGTTTGATCTTCGTGCCGTCAACGATCTCGCGGAACGAATCCATGTCCGCTGGATTGCCGTAGACGTGCGTGACCACGATTGCGGCGGTGCGGTCGGTCACGCGGCGGCGGACGTCCGCCGGATCGGCGCAGAAGGTGCGCGGATCGGCCTCGCAGAAAACCGGCGTCGCGCCGCAATGCAGTATGGGTGAGATGCTGGCGTGCCAGGTGACGGACGGAACGATGACCTCCGCGCCCCTGCGCGCCCCGGCGGCGAAGATTGCGCAGTGGAGGGTGGCGGTTCCGTTGCACATGCTGACGGCGTGGCGCGCGCCGACGCATTCGGCGAACTCGGCCTCGAACTTGTCAAGCTCCTCATACGCCCGCCCCGGATCGTCAAGGACTGCGTTCACGTGACTCCGCTCAAGTTCCGTCACGATCCGCCACGAGTCGTTCATCGGCTCGGTAACGGTCTTCGGTCCGCCATCAATCGCAAGAACTGGATGCGCCATCTGCGTTTCCTTTCAATCGGCCGCGGCCGGGCGGCCGTCATTTGACGACAATCTCGAATGACGCCTGCCTTTCGGAGTTTGCGGGCAGGGATGCCCGGTTTCCCGTGAGCATCGCGAAATACAGTTGAATCCCGCCCGGTCCGGAATCGAGCAGGAACGGATTCTGTGGAGGCTCCGGTCTTCCAGCGAATGCTCGTATTACCGCTGCGCCGGACTCGCAGACCAGCCGGAATTCAGCGCTACCGGCATCTTTGAGGTTGACGCATTCGAACAATCTTTTGCCGGGGGCCGGGCCGGGCGCGCCGCTTGCCGTCGCGCCGTCACCGTCGCACTGCCACTCCCTGACGCCGACGAACGGAATGCGATAAGCGAGAAACGCGTTCACGTCCATGCGGTCGGTGACCGGGATGACGCCGAACTCGACGCGGATGACCGGCGAGGAGTCAACCAGATAACGTATCCGGTATTTGATGCGCGGGTCTGCGTATCCACCCGCGTGGACGCCGTTCCACGCCGGGCGTCTCAGACATCCCGTGAAGGTGATCGCCGTCCGTTCGCCTTCGCGCTCGACTCCGTATCCCGGATTGGTCTCCCATTCCGTTGCGACGTGTGTCCCGGTTTCGTACAGTCCGAAGTCCGTGTAAATCTCGGAGGATTCGACAAAGCTCGCTCCGTCGCGCCGGGACAGCGCGTGGATCGTCCCGCCGTGCCGCCGGGAGAATGCGACGGAGTAATGCTGATTGGCGAACTTAACCCAGAGCGGATCAACCTCTACGCCCGGGATGCCGATGTCAGGGCGGGAGCGTCGCAGGGCTGCCATGCGCTCCACTGCCGCGGGCCATTCCGATATTTCGAAAGGTGGGGCGGAAAAACGCCCCGCTGCGATGATCTCAACCGACGACCCATCCGGGGCCGCCTCGATTCTCGCCAGCGTCGCGCCCGTGACATTCTTCAACCGGAATTCCCTTGCGCGGCCGTCCGGAAGGACAACGCCGATGGACGCCGCATCGAGACCGCTCCAAAGCCCATGCTCAATCGGCCTCCAGCATCGGGCCAGCGGAGGCGTTGCGTCAACGTGCGTCTCGCCGGGCTTTGTCTTGCGATGCCGGTCAAAGAATTTGTCATGCAGAAGCCCCTCGGACGTCTCGACAAACCACGACATGGCCGGACCGGCGGCATAGGAATACCTCGTGATACCGCTGCCGAGTTCCTTGATTGTTCCTTCCAGAACGAGCGTCTTGCCGCCCGTGACGGCTTTCCGAGTGTCCGATACCGCGAGAGAAGAATCAATCGGGCGTCGGCTCAATTGGATAACTACCGGTCGGTAAGCCGGTATCCGGATTGATTCCCCCCGTGAAAGGACATGCCCGTTCAGCGCGTTCCTGCAGCAATTATATGATTCCCATGCGCCGCATTTCACCCGAATTCGGCAATCAACGTCATCAGCCGCGAAGTTGACGGCGATAATGGACGCATCCGTTTCCGTATAGCGCAGGAAGGCGAGAACTCGTCCCTCGCTCGACTCGACGCATTCGTAGTCGCAGGTTCCCTCCCGAAGCTCCGGCAGTATGTGCCTGAGCCGCAGCCACTCGCTAAGCTCCACAGCAAAGCCGATTTCCTGTTCCTGGTGCAGGAGCAGTACGCCGGGGATGAGGGCGTTCAATGCGACAAGCGCCTGCGACGGGCCGACGCCGAAGAAGTCCTGCGCGGCGACCGTGTCATGATTAGCCAGGAAGCGGACGAGCGACGCCTGTTGCAGCGGGGAGTGTGTGTGCTGCTGGGCCGACAGCCATTCCCGCGCGCGCCTTACCCACAGGACCGTGTCCGGCTGGCGCGTGATCTCGCGGCAGACCATGTAGAACGGGTAATCGAAGAGCAGGTCGCCTGAGCGGAACATGCACGTGTGCCCGCCCTCAGGCAGGAGAACGGCATCGGAATTGATTTTGCGGATGGCGGAACGAAGCAACTCGTTCTGCCCCACGCCCCCCGCCAGCATCGCCGCGCTTGCCTTTCGCCCGGTCCCGGGACGCCAGTTGGGAACCTGGCCCAGACCGGCGCAATCCAGGCGGAAGCCGTCGGCCCCGAATTGCCCGACCCACCATTCGCCCCGCGAGAGCGTGACCTTCCGCCAGTCGGGATCGGCGCAATCTGCGGCCAGCACCGTGTTTCCCCAAACCTTGCAACGGTTGCCCGACTCGTCAAGACACCATGCGGAATCCGGGATTGACAGAGTCTCAGGGCTGTCCGGACAGACGCCGTATGTCACGATGTCGAACATTGTGCGGATGCCGAGTTTATGTCCGGCCGCCACGAAGGATTTTAGTTGCTCCGATGTCGTAACCTGCTCGTCAAGGTTGCGGAATTTCGGCAGGAAATACACCCACGGCGGTTTGTTTGAAACCGGCAGGAGCCAGACCCCGTCAACGCCCAGCCTTTTGTGATAAGGTAGCTGGACCTCGATGTCCGGCATGCGCGATCCGCGGTCGCCGGCTCCCCACGTTTCCAGCCGTCCCCAGGGATGCAGTTCCTCAAGAACAGCGCCGGTCAGCCACGCCGGGCGGTCCGCCGGAGGACCGTGATTGACGCAATCGGAAAGCTCGCCGGACGCAAGACGAATCTCCCTCGATCCGCCTTCGACGAGCCTGAGCCACTGGACGCCGACGGAGACCTCGTCTCCGGGATTCAGGAGCGCAAGCGTGTGAAAGCGATGCGCAATCGAGACGCAACCGGAGCGCTCCTCGACGGACGGATTCGCCCCGTCGTCAACAAGTTCGTACGCCGCGACGAGGCCGATGCCGAGAGACTCCGAACGAACGACGGCGACGCCCGTGTCGGACCAGGTCCATCCGTGTTCTCGCGTGGAGCGCCCCGGAACCGATTCAATCAGCTTTTTCTCGGAATATGGATAATTCCCCGGCAGACTCCAGACGGCATCCGCCGCGCCGCAGAGGGATACGCCGGGAATGCGCATGACCGCGCCCTTCACCTTGACGGGCGTTTTCCCGTTCCATCTGGCCGACACGCTCCTGCCAACGAGGTTTTTTTCCGCAATCACGGTGAACGAGACCGTCACAACCCAGTCCCCGGCGGAGCGCGTCAGCCTGTAACTTGCGTGACCGTTTTCAACGCCTGTCTCAACGGGCTTGGCCTTCCACTCCCGCGCGGGCGGCCATTTGCCTCCCTCGACGTTCATCTCGAAGTCGGAATCATCCGCAGATCCCATGATGTCCGACGGAAAGCCGGAAACCGCAAGCCCGCGCCAGTTTCCGCTCGTCTGATCGAAGGTTGGTCCCATCATCTTCAGGCGATCAGGACTTGAGGAGCAGGAGGTCATGAAAATAACGGGGGTCAGGAAGACTGCGGGGATCAGTTTGTTCATGGTCTCAGCCGCCGTGTTTTGTCCGGGCGATGATATGGTCCTGCATGTCCCTGCCGAGCGTCACGAAACGCTGGCTGAATCCGGAGACGCGCACAGCGAGGTTCCGATGCAGTTCGGGCTTGGACTGTGCTTCGCGCAGCGTGTCTGCGGAGACTACGTTGATCTGCAACTGGCCGACGCCGCGCTCCAGCGCGCAGCGGAAGGCAGACACCGTCTTCTCAAAGTTCTCGCCACGCATCAGTTCGGGCATCACCTCGACGATGATCGAGCTGCTGCCGGCGGCAAGGTGATGCGGGATCTTAGCCAGAGAGTTCATGAGGGCCGTCAAACCCTCCTCATCATTGCCCTGCTGCGGCGAGAGGCTGTATGCGAGCGGCGTCCCGGCGCGCCGTCCGTCCGGCAAGGCCCCGGTCTCCGACCCGAACGAGAGGTGGCTTACGAATGAGAACAGGTGCGCGAAGCAGCATCCGCCGCGCAGCGTGCGGATTTCCTTCAGATCGTCGCAGAAATCGCGGCTCGCGCGCGCGGCCCATGCGTCCGGGAGGTCGTCGTCGTTGCCGTACTTTGGCGCATCGCGCAGGAGCATCATCCGAAGCTGCTCGGCGTCGGCGAAATCAGAATCCAGTGCCTGCAGCAATTCCCTGACAGCCAGTTTCTTTTCATCGAAGACCAGTTTGGCGACCGCCGCAAGGCTGTCCGCGACGTTCGGAATGCCGATCGCGCAGCCGCTGTGGTAATTGAACCGCGCCCCGCCGGCCGCAACGTCAAGCCCGCGCGCGATGCAGTCCTCCGTCAGGAGCGAGTGGAACGGCATCTGGAGATATTGCTCCTGGGCAAGCTCCCCCGCGTTCGACGCGGCCATTGCCTTCCGGTTCGTCCAGCGCATCTGGGCAGCGAATGATTCGTATAATTCCTCAGCGGACGCGGCCTCGGACAGCGATTTGCATTTTGGACCGATCTGCCGACCATCTCGGTCGCGCCCGCCGCGAATGGCGAGTTCAAGGCATTTGGCAAGGTTCGTCCATGTGCTCACGGCGTGCGGGTTGGAGCGTCCGGGAATGACGATCTCCACGCAACCGATCACGGCATAGCCCCTGGCCTCATCCAGAGGGATGCCACGGCTGACGACTGCCGGGATGATCGCGTCATCGTTAAAGAAGAACGGGACGCCTCCGCCGCCTGCGACAAGCTCCATGGCCTGCCGGAAAAGACTTTCCGGTGTTTTCTTGTGAAATCGCACGGACAGACAGCGGATGATTTTCAGACGCTGCGTCGCTTCAAGACAGAGATAGCTGACGGGATTGGTTGCGTCGCTGCCGTCCGGATTCTGGCCGCCGATGGTCGCCTGCTGGACGTCATATATTCGATAAAGTTTGAGCCAGAGGGCTTCAAGAATCTCAAGCGCCTCCTCATGCGTCAGTCTGCCTGCGGCGACGTCGGCTTCGTAGTATGGACCTAAAATCTGGTCAATCCGGCCTATCGAGTTGGCGTTGACGTGGTCCTCAAGGCAGTTGAGAAGGTGTCCGAACCAGAGTGACTGAACGGCTTCCCGGAAGCTTGCGGCAGGCTTCAGCGGGACGTTTCGGCAGACCTCGGCGATTTCGAGAAACTGCGTCTTGTGTTCGGAATCGGGACACACTGCAGCCAGTTTCTCCGCTTCTTCAGCGTATCGGTTGCCGATGGCGCCGGCCGCTTCAGCAACCTCCCGAAACCCGCGCAGCGTCGTTAGCCGGATTGCGGACAACGGGTCGTCGGCCCGGTATTCATGTCTTGCTATCGCGTCGTCAATCTCGCGGATGATGCCCTCGAAACCGAGGCGCAGGAGTTTTTCGTAGCCGTTGACGCTGTGGTTGATGTACATGCCGCCGGCCCAGTAAAGGGCGCGCCCGTCGCCGAACTGGGAACCGTCCGAGAGGAAATGCCGGGCGGCGCAGAACGAGTCGCCGACCTCGCCGGCTATCTGCTCCAGTTCCGAGCAGAACGGCTCCGGAAGGCCGGACTCCCTCACGCGCTTCCGGCGGGAATCGGCGCTTTGAATCCCGCCCGCCCAGAATTCCGGGAAACCCCAGTCGCCGTATTTTTCCCCGACGCCGATGCCGACAATCATTTCATCCCGAAGAATTTTCGCCGGGAATGAGCGATAAACAGCGGCAATAGCCCGCGCGCGCCGCAGGTTGCCGGGACAACCGGCGTTGTCGCGGAACGCCCTCCAGAACGGCATTGCGCGATAGATCTGGAAGTCCTCACGATCGGCCAACGTCATCTCTCTAAGCCTGGCGATGCGCGGCGAGAGCAGACTTCCGGCTTCAGGATTATTGGCGGTTGTATTTGCGCGCGAATATCCTTCGTCCGGTTTTTCGAAGCATTCAGGCGTCATGTGAGTCTGAACCCTCATTATTCCGACAGGGTCTGGGAAACGAGCCGGTAAATGCAGGTGAATTATAGTGTCGAAATGCGCGGTCGAAAAGGCGATTCGGCGGAACTGTCAGATTGCCCGGCAGCAATTCTATGATATAGTCTCCGTCTACAGTGGCGGCTTTGACAAGGGATGAACGCAGGAGGCCGTGAAATGAAAATGACTGGTGGAACGGCTGCATGGCTGCTTGTCTGCATGGCGATGTCATGCAGGGCATTCGGAGAAGACAAAGTGGAACAAACGGCATCGGATGAAGCGATAATTTTCAAACGTTCCCTTGTAAGCATGGGGACGAACGCGCGTCTTGAGACCTTCCTGTGCAGGGCGCGGCGCGGGGAGAAGCTGACTGTCGGGGTCATAGGCGGCTCAATCACAGCCGGGGCATGCGCGTCAACGCCGGAGAAGCGCTGGGGCGAGAGCGTCCACGCATGGCTCTGCAAGACCTTCCCAAAGACCGAATTCGCGTTCATTAACGCCGGCATAGGCGCAACTGGATCAACGATCGGCGCCCACCGCGTCATGAACGACCTGCTCCGCCACAAGCCGGACCTGGTCATGGTGGAATTCGGGGTCAATGACGGCAATGACCGAAACCACGCCGAGACGTTCGAAGGGCTGATCCGGCAGGTCCTCAGGCAGACCGGCCAGCCGGCCGCAATGCTCCTGTTCACGATGCACAGGAATGGCGTAAACGCTCAGGAGTGGCAGACGAAAATCGGCTTCCATTACGGGCTTCCCATGGCGAGCTTCCGCGATGGAGTCTGGCCTGAAATCGAGGCCGGCCGGATGAAGTGGGAGGACGTTGAGGCCGACGAGGTTCATCCCAACGACAGGGGACACAGGTATTGCGCGGACTTTCTTATTCAGATCCTTGGCAAGACGCTCTCCGGCCTTCCTCCCGATGGTCAGATTGCGAAACCGTCGGCGATGCCGCATCCGCTTATCAGCGACGTATTCGAACGCGCAGGCATGTTTGCCGGAGAGAACCTGAAACCGATTGTCAATGAGGGGTGGTCGTCCGGCGACGCATGGCCGTTCGGGAAATGCCTGAATGCCGAAAAACTTGGAAGCAGGCTGGAATTCGAGATCGAGGGGACGGCCGTCAGCGTCGCCTATCATCGAATCAAAGGCCCGATGGGCATCGCGATAGCGCGGGTGGACGACGATCCCCCGGTTGATCTTAACGCATGGTTCGAGGCAGATTGGGGCGGCTACTCGCATTGGGCAATGGTGGCGCGTGACCTTCCCTACGGTAAACATCGCCTCATAATCGAGTTGACGGATCGCAAGGCGCCGGAAAGCGCCGGCACCAAGTTTCAGCTTCATGCGGTTTTTGTCGCCGGAACTGAGCAGCGTTAGGATTGCGCGCTGTAAAGCGCCCCTTGCAGAACGCATCTTTGAAATCTCGGCTATTTGGGCCGCATCAGGAGGAATGATTGATGAGATACAGACCGCTTGGACAGTCAGGGATCGAGGCCTCGGTCGTTGGTTTCGGGGCATGGGCCATCGGGGGCTGGATGTGGGGGGGAAGCGATGACGGGGCGACGGTCAATGCTATTCAGAAAGCCATTGACATTGGAATGAACCTGATTGATACCGCTCCAGCCTACGGTTTCGGAAGGTCTGAGGAAGTAATCGGCCGCGCCATCGCCGGACGACGTGAAAAGGTTGTTCTTGCGACAAAGTGCGGTCTTTGCTGGCATGTGGCGAAAGGCAATCACTTTTTTGACGCAGAGGGTCACAATGTTTATAAGTACCTGCATCCGGATTCCATAGCCTATGAGGTCGAGCAAAGTCTCAGACGTCTGAAAACGGATCGAATAGACCTTCTTCAGACGCACTGGCAGGAAACCACGACGCCGGTTGAGGAGACGATGGCAGGACTGATGAAACTTAAGGCGCAGGGCAAGATTCGCGCCATCGGGGTCAGCAATGTGACGATTGCCCATCTGGAGAAGTATTGCAGTGTCGGTCCGGTGGACAACGTGCAGGAGCGATACAGCATGCTGGATCGGAAGCTAGAGGCCGAAATTCTGCCGTATTGCCGCAGCCATGGCATTGCGGCACTCGCATATTCCCCGCTTGAGCAGGGACTTCTGACCGGCAAGATTGGACCCGACCGGAAGTTCAACGAGGGCGATCAGCGCAACACTCGCCCGAAATTCACACAGGATAATCGCAAGAAGATTTCTGACATGCTGTCGGAATTTCAGCCTGTCACAAAGAAATACGAATTGACACTGGGACAGCTTGCCATTGCATGGACGGTTGCTCAACCGGGGTTGACCCATGCGCTGGTAGGTGCGCGAACACCGGAACAGGTGATTGAGAATGCAGGCGGCGGGGATGCCGCGCTTTCGAACGATGATCTCAGGATTATGGAGCAGATCATTATGAGGCATTCGCCGGGGATCAAATGATGTACATGGTTCATATTATGATTTATTGTTGTCATTCGTATATTGTTTCTTGGCAAATGAAGAATGCTTCAATGAAGAATTCTTTCACTGGGCGAATACCGGCTGGCGATGGACTGACGTTTTTCCTGGCAATGATGCTGGCCTCGATGATCTACGCGCAGGAGGATACGATAATGAAATCGTCACAGACACCGCCCCAGAGCGGCGGGAACGCCTTTAACTCAATGGGCAGGAAACCGCTTTTCGAAACTCATTTCGCTAAGCTTCCTCTGGGCTGCGTACACCCGGCTGGATGGCTGCGCAAGCAACTTGAATTAGAGGCCGATGGTTTCACAGGGCATCTGACCGAGATCAGCCAGTGGTGCCGATTCGAGGGCAGCGCATGGGTCAGTAAAGATGGAGCCGGAGCATTCGGCTGGGAGGAACTCCCCTACTGGCTCAAAGGTTATCTGCCTCTTGGTCATATTCTGAATAATAATCGGATTATCGTAGAATCGAATAAGTGGATTGACGGAGTCCTTTCGAGCCAAGATGCGGACGGCTATTTTGGACCTGTTGAGAACAAGAAGAAATGCGACCTCTGGCCGAATATGATCATGCTTTGCGCCCTTAGGTCGCACTACGAAGCCACCGACGACAAGCGCGTTGTGCCGTTCATGTTAAACTACTTCCGCTGGCAGTCCAGGCTACCACTGGAGAGCTTCCTGCACGGCAGTTGGCAGAAATGGCGAGCCGGCGACAACCTGGATAGCATTCTCTGGCTCTATAATCAGACCGGCGAGGAATGGCTCATTGACCTTGCGCGAGTGAATCACGATTGTTCAGCCGACTGGAAGGCGACATTTCCGACGTGGCACGGGGTCAACATCTGCCAATGCTTCCGCGAACCGGGGCAGTACTTCCAGGTCTGCGGAGACCGCCGCTACCTTGACGCGGCATACAGGAATTTTCGCATTGTCATGGACAAATACGGCCAGGTTCCCGGCGGGATGTTCGGCGCGGATGAGAACTGCCGAGAGGGATACTCCGGCCCGCGACAAGCCGCCGAGACATGTTCCATGGCCGAGTTGATGTTCAGTTCTCAAATCCTTACGAGAATCAGCGGGGACGCCTTCTGGGCGGATGTCTGCGAGGACGTCGCCTTCAATTCGCTGCCCGCTTCCATGACCCCCGATCTGAAGGGACTTCATTACCTGACCGCGCCAAATATGGTCCAGCTTGACCGCGCAAGCAAGGCTCCGCTGTTACAGAATGGCGGCGATATGTTGTCCTTCAATCCGCATGATTATCGCTGCTGCCAGCACAACGTAGCATTCGGGTGGCCTTACTTTTCGGAAAATCTCTGGATGGCGGCGCGCGGCAACGGGCTTGCAGCAGTTCTCTATGCTCCGTGCGAGGTCAAGGCAAAGGTAGGGGACGGAACCGAAGTGACGATCACTGAGAAGACCGAATACCCGTTCGGAGATAGCGTCGAATTCACGATCACGTGCGCAAAGGCGGTCCGTTTCCCGCTCGTTTTGCGAATACCAAAATGGTGCGCGGAGGCAAAGGTTTCACTTGCCGGGAAGCAGGTTGACGGCAAGGCGATTGCGGGACAATGGGCGACGATTGAAAGGGAATGGAAATCCGGTGATCAGATTCGTCTTGATCTTCCCATGAATATCAGCGTGAGGGTTTGGGAGAGGAATGACGGCTCCATCTCCGTTGATCGAGGGCCGCTGACGTTTTCATTGAAGATCGCCGAACGCTGGACGAAATACGGCGATTCCGAAAAGTGGCCGGGATATGAGGTTTTCCCTGCAAGCGCGTGGAACTACGGACTTGTGCTTGACCCGGCAGACCCAGCGAAATCCTTCACGACGCAACCGTCCGGAAAACCACTCGCGGCGCAGCCCTTCACGCCGGATGACGCGCCGATAACTCTAAAAGCGAAAGGACGGAAGATACCGGAGTGGCAACTTGAAGCCAATGGGTTGGTCGGCGCAATCGGGAAAAGTCCGGTCATTTCCAACGAGCCGGAAGAGGACGTTACATTGATTCCGATGGGCTGCGCGAGATTGCGAATTTCCGCGTTTCCAAGAGTCGCCGGTCAGGGCGCCAGAGGGGAGGCATGGGATCCACGGGGATGTGCGCCGTCGGCCTCCCACGTCAATCCGGGCGACACCGTTCTTGCCCTCAATGACGGTATTCTGCCGAAGAGTTCCGGGGACCAGGGAGTGGCGCGTTTCACGTGGTGGGATCACTTGGGAACAGCGGAATGGGCGCAATACGCATGGCCAAAGGCGAAACGCGTCACCGGCTGCAAGGTCTATTGGTTCGACGACACAGGCAAAGGCCAGTGCCGAGTTCCCGAGGCGTGGCGCGTTCTTTGGCTTGACGGCGCGGAGTGGAAACCCGTCGAGAACGCGTCCGAATACGGCTGTCGGACGGACGCATTAAACGAGGTGAAGTTCAAGGAGGTTGAGACGACCGGACTGCGGATCGAGGTCCGACTAAAGCCCGGATTTTCAGGCGGGATTCTGGAATGGGCGGTCGAAGAGCGGGAGTGAATATGATCGCTTTCCTAAATGAGGATTAATGCCTAAACCAGTTGGATAACAAAGATGTCGGTTGTTTCACGAAGCGAAACGATTTATCGCGAGACACGGAACGTGGTCTACGGGGAAGCGGGCGGCGCTGGGCTGGTGATGGATGTCTTCTCCCCGGCCCAAACCGGCGGTCCCGCGCGTGGGCTGGGAATAATCTGCGTCACCAGCGGCGGATGGAACTCCGACCGCGCCATGGTGGAAAACTACCGCAATCTGGGAACCTTTGACGCGTTCTGCAGCCGGGGATACACGGTGTTCGCCGCGCGTCCCGGTTCCGTGCCGGTCTTCACGGCCATTGAGATGCTCGACAACGTTCGCGCGGGAATCCGGTACGTGAAAGATCGCGCTGGAGAATACGGAATCGCCCCGGACCGGATCGGCTTGTTCGGGGTATCGGCGGGGGGGCATCTGGCCTGCCTTGCGGCCGCGCGGGTTGAGCAGGGGGACCCCGGAGCGGCGGATCCGCTTCTGAGGCATGATACTGTGGTTCAAGCGGTCGCCGCGTTCTGCCCGCCGACGGATTTCCTTAACTGGAGTCCCGAAAGCGATGTCGTGAAACTCGCAAAAGGCTCCCTGTCGTTCCGGAACAAACCGCCCGAACCAGACCAACAGCAGATGGACGAGGCTCTGAGGGCCATCTCGCCGGTCTGCCATGTCAAGCCCGGTTTGCCACCTTTCCGGCTCGTTCACGGCGGAGCCGACAGCCTGGTGCCCTTCCGGCAGTCGGAACTGCTGGCGAACGCCTTGCGCAACGCGGGCAATTCCGTCCAACTGATCGAGAAGCCGGGCGCCGAACACGGCTGGCCGACCATACGAGAGGACGTTGAGGAAACCGCAGAATGGTTCAATTCGATGCTCGTGTCCCGCTGACAATAAGCGGGATTTGGGTATCGCATTGTATTAACTGGATTCTCAATTGCGGAGACGCAGATGGCCACAGCCAGAGAAGTTGCGCAGGCATTCGAAGAGATCGCCCCGATGAGCGCGGGTCTTGCCGGCGACCAGTTGGGATTCATCCACGGCAATCCAGACGCGGTCGTCGCTGGGCTGGGGTGTATGTGGTGCGTTCATTCACAGAGCCTGCGATACTGCGCAGAGCGCGGGCTGAATATGATCATCTGCCACGAGGCGCTCTGGCTTCCGGCCCAGACCAGTCCATGGTACGACGGCCCGACCGAGGAGCGCATATTCTCGAACCGGGTCCGGCGTGAAGGCTTGGCTGCGGGCGGGGCGGTCGTATATCGAAGCCACTCGAACTGGGACGGTTTGAGAAACATCGGGATCGCCGACAGCGCCGTTGCCGCGCTGCGCCTTGCGGAAGCGAAAGAGATCGGACGGCAGAGATTCTTCTCCGTTCAGGAACTTGCCCGTCCGGTCTACGTCGAGGAGTTGAAACGGATTGTGGAGCGCGGACTCGGCTTTGCCGGATGCCGGATATTTGGGGACGCGGGGAAGCAGATACGACGGTTTGCCTTTCTGATTGGCGGATTCGGGGAGAACCAGTGCCACATGCCGCAGGCGGCCATGGAGATGGGGGCGGAGGCGGTGATAATCGGAGAAATGAGCGAATTCATCGTGATCGCGTGTCTCGAGATGGGTCTGCCCGTCATCGAGAGCCTGCACAGCGTCAGCGAAATCCCCGGCATCAAGGCTCAGGCCGAAGTCCTGGCGAAACGGCTCCATCCCCTGCGCGTGGAATACGTCCCCAGCGGGGCGATGTCGTTCTCAAGACAGATATGAAATCCTGATTAATGTCCGTCATTTACGCAGTTACCTGAGACATGCCGATGACGGGCGGATTTCAGTTGCCTACTTCCGGGAAGCTGAGGTTACTGATATTGGATTGGTAATAATCCATGGATACCAGTCCCCGCAAGCCTGGAGAAACGCCTCCAACCTGTACTTGCCGGGTAGCGTGACCGGAAGGTCAACCGCGTCGGCATTCTCCATCCATTGAATTGATCCGTCGCGAATGATCCGTATAAAACACGGCAGCGGCAACCGTGCCTTGAGGACCATGCCCGGCCGGAATTCCACGGTCTGGCCGAATGTGAACTTCCCGTCGTCGCCGGTCTCGCACCAGAAGCCCGCGCCGTCGGTGGGGCAGATCCAGTCCATGCCTACGTAGCAACGCCCCGCCTTCAAGGCCTGAATCAGCGCGTCCTGCGTGATTTCACCAAGACAGACATGGTTCATCACGTTGTTGAAACTCACAATATACGGGTCTATCTGCGCGACGAACGGTCCCTTGTCCAGACCGAACGTTTCCTTAATCAGCTTCGTGGTCGGAGAGGACGGAATCTCTTTGACGAGGTGTCCAAGTGTGTCATGGATTACGATCCCGCCTTTGCCGTCGTCCTCGAGTTTCAGTCCGACGTTGCAGTGCGAGTCGGACGCCCCGACTCCGGGAAAGACGGCGCTGCGCGCCCGGTTGAGCGCGTCCCACAGCATGATCTGGCCGGCGGGGTAATCGTCAACGACGGCGAAGGTTTCCTGCGGGAAGTCCTTCACGCCCGATAGCAGGGGCATCAGTGTGGCCGGATCGCTCTGAGCCGCCATGAGCGCAACCAGGTCGTGATCCAGCATGTCGGAATGCGTGTTGTAGATTTCCATCCCGTCGGCCTTCGTCGCCATGATGGACTTGAACGTATGGCCCTCGGTGTGCTTGGCGAACAGGCCTTTAATAATCTCATTCGATTCAAGGGGATGGGCCAACTGCAGGCAACCCCCGCCGCCGCCCTCAACGCCCGGCATCAGGAGAACGCCGTTGAACATGCCGCGCTTCTGCATGTTCCAATGCTCCCCGTTCGGGCGCGTGTGTTCGGTGAAGCAGAGGGCTTTGATGCCAAGTTTGTTGGCGGCTTCAGTGATTTCTTCGTAGGTTCCACGGCTGTCGTGGGAAACAGAGGAATGAATATGCACAATCGCGCGGGTCGTAGGGAACGGAGTGGAAATCTGCTTGCGCGTTCGCTCGTATTCCGCCCGCTGGCGCGACAAGCCTTCCAGAAACTCCCGCGAAAGGCGGACGAGCATCGGAGATCTGACCGGATCGGCCAGGGAATGAATCGCCTGAAGAATCTGTTTTGCGCAGTTCGGGCCGATGCTGTTTTCCTCGCCATACTGGCCCTTCATAATGCCATAGCAGAACGGCGGCTGGGCGTCCCACTGGCACTTGGGGATGATATAACCCACTTCGTCGTTGGCCAGCCCCACGACGATGCGAGTCCGGGGCGACGGATTGGCAAATATTGGTTTTTCTGGGATGGCGTTGGGGAAGTCGGCCTCCGGTAGAACTGGGTTCTGCATTCCGCCGATCGCCAGTTCGGGATACATTTCTCCGGGGACGTTGATCAGTTCCAGATCGCCGAAGATCAGGCGGGACACCTCGGTTTCCATGCACGGAGTTCCCGCCTTTATCTCCGCTTTCACGTCGGTTTGTTCGGCGATCCACATCCTGCGTTTGATCAGGCCGGCTGCTGCCGCGGCGGCGAACCTTTTGTTTCCTACCTCCAGCGCGATTCTCTTCTGCTTGATCGTGAAAGGCGTCAGGCTGACCGGCTTGGAACGACCTAACGCCTCCTCTGCGCGCCGGGCCGCCTCCAGCCCGACGGCCTTGCACCACTCGGATTTCTTCAATTGCTCCTTTGTATCATCCGGCGGCTCCTTGATTTCGCCGCCGGGACTCATCATCCCCCCCAGCGTTCCATTGAAGAAACTTGCCGGGCACTTGTGAGTCTCCTTCAGTTTGCCCAGCAGATCGCCAACGTAGTCTGCTGAAATTCTATGATTCCTGGGGCCGAGGGACTCGGGATGATTCGTCCAGAAGACCAGCATTCCGATCATCTCCCCCCTGGCGGACTTGAAAGCCAATACCCGCATCTTGCCCTCGATGACTATGGGGATGCGGTCGTCGTCGGTCAGATTGGAAACGTCTGCCTGCCCCAGCCACGCCTGCTCGCAGGGCTGAAGGGCTTTTTCGGCGTCCCTGACGGCCTGCGCCGCCTCCGCCCTCAGTCGCGCCATATACTCCAGGTCCTGGCCCGAATGCGCCTCGTCCGGACCCGAAAGTCCCATCGTATCCGGCCCAGCGTGGTTGTGCGTGGCATGCACGAGGACGTAGTCGAAGTCCTTCAGTTGAGACCGTATTTCCATCGCTTCGTCGAAGAAAAGCCCGATGACGTCAAGCGACAAGAGCGCGACCTTCTGTTTGCCGTCCGACAGCACGGTCGCCCTGGCGCTTATAGGATCGCGCAAACCTTCGGCGGGCCTGTTCCTGCCGTAGCCCGCCATCCAGACCTTGCTGTTCTGCCAATCCGGGGTGATGTCACGTTCGGCCATGCCGACGCTCAACTGCGCGGCAAGGGCGGTCGTTCCAAAGGATGCCAACATTACGATCAGAAGGAGTCGCATGAGTGTTGCGCGTTTCATTTCTGCTTCCGACGGTTTTCGACCTGATTTGAATCCTCGAACATCAATTCCCAAATACCATATTCGTTCCATCCGATTTCATTGTCACGGTGACATGACGTACTGTCAACCTCCTTCGGCTTGTTTTCGACGGCGCAAGCTGAAATACGTTCACGCTTTAAAATCAACACATGCAGACAGACCGCCATCACTCCGGAATCTCGTGGATGCGCGCAGGCGGCATTATTATCGGGCATCTGTTGCTTCCGGGCGCGCCGGCGCGTAAGTTATCGCGCGGTGTTGTTCGGAATCGAAAGGGGAATCACATGGCGCAAATCGGCGAAACCGCATCGGCACGTCGTAATGCCTTAGCTGGATATTTCATCGTCGCCATTTTTATGGCGCTTGCGTCAATCGTCGGCGGGTGCGCCACGCCTGCAACCTCAGTGAGAGACACCGAAAGCGAGTGGATCATTGAAAATGCGTCGCTGATGGCAACGGTCTCGCCGGCGGACGGCAGACTCTCCGTCCTCGATAAGCGATGCGGCTACCTTTGGCGGCAGATGAACGAGATTCCCGTAACGCGGGCGCTCTCCTTCCGCAAGACCGTAAAAGCTCCGGAAATCAACGGCGACCTCGGCGACTGGCCCGGAGAGGCGACGCTTGAACTGAATCACATGATGACCGCAGACGCCAAGAACGTGAGCAACAACGGCGATTGCTCCGCTGACGCAACGCTGATGTGGGATGCGGAAAATCTATATCTCGCCGTGAATGCGCGTGATGACGTTGCGAATCCCGGAGCCGCGTATCAGGACAGGTGGTGGGAGCGCGATTCGATAGAGTTCTGGATCGAGGGAAGGCAGTTCGGCATCAGCCTGAATGAAACCGAGCCTCAGGTCCGCGATGCGGAAGGCCGGGTCAAAGGCGTCCGCGTCGCCGTCGCGCGGGAAGCCGGCAGCTATCGCGTTGAAGCCGCTCTGCCCTGGAAATCCCTGAAAGCGGGATTCAGGCCGCAACCGGGAGGGGGCTTCAGATTCGCTCTCGGAATCAACGATGCCGACGCCGGAACCGGGCGCGAGGGACAACTCTACTTCCCGACAACCTGGGTTCACTCAAGCCCAGACACCTTCGCGATGGCAAAACTGGCTGGCGAAGATGGAAACATTCCCGAACATGTGAATACCGGAGCCGATGCCGGATTCCGCAACGTCCGCCGCCTTCCCAACGGTGGAAAGGGTATCCAATTTGAAACCGACTTTAACACGCAAGGCGGAAAGACAATCACCGCCACTCTCTCGTTCAGCATGCCCGATGACGGCGCGGACCTTCAGATCGAGACGACATTGCCCGATTTGCAGGCTGAGATTGGAAGCTTTGATTTTCTGACGCCGTTATATCTCGATTCGCGCAGGCCCGTTCTTGCGGTTGCCGACTATTGCAACGGGCACATCTATCCGGCGGACCTCGATCCGTTCCCACGGACGTGGCTTGACGGCGGGCGGCTGGACATGCCGTGGGTCGGGATGTGCGACCTTGAAAGCGGAATCGGCTATTGCCTGATAATCGAGACCAGCGACGACGCGGCGCTTCGCTGTAATCCAAGGAAAAAGATGTGGGGGGGGAGCCTTGTCGCGCCCCAACTGCACTGGACGCCCAGCAAGGGCAGGTTCGCCTATCCCAGGAGCGTGATTTATCGCTTCTACGACAGGGGCGGCTACGTCGCGGCGGCGAAGGCATATCGCGCATACGCGAAGGAGCAGGGACTTATCGTTCCGTTCAGCGAAAAGCTCAAGCGGAACCCAAACATCGCGCGGCTCTTCGGCGCGCCGGACGTCTGGGGCGACGCCAGTCTGAGTTTCGCGCGGGAAGCGAAAGCCGCCGGCGTTGAGAAAATGCTCATCCAGGGCCGGACGACCCCGAAGGAAACCGCCGAAATCAACGCTCTGGGCTATATTACAAGCGAATACGACAACTACACGGACATCCTGCCCGTCGAGAAGGAGGACGGCATTGACTCAACCCACGGCATCCTGCCTGACCACGCCGCGATGATGAGCGACGGCAAGCGCATTACGGCCTGGCTGACATGGGACAAGCAAACGCAATACATGAAGCGATGCCCCGCGCTCTGGGTTCCCGCCGCGCAGAAGGTCATTCCGAAGGTTCTCGCGGAGTATCCCTTCCTCGGGCGCTTCATTGACGTGACGACGGCGGAGGGTATTTACGAGTGTTACGATCCGAATCATCCGCTGACAAAGGGCGAGAAAAGGCGTTGCGGTGAGGAATTGCTGGCATATGTCAGAGCGAACGGACTGGTGACGGGGGGGGAGCATGGAATCTGGTGGTGCGTGCCGCATCTGGACTACATCGAGGGCATGATGAGCAGCTACCAGTTCTCATGGCCCGCCGGGCACCTGCTTCACCCGAAGACGAAGGACGAGGAGTTCACGGACCCGTGGGGCGGGAAACTGCCGAAGTGGTCGGAATATGAGAAATGGGGCATCGGTCACGAGTGGCGCGTTCCACTCTGGGAACTCGTCTTCCACGACTGCATCGTCTCGACGTGGTACTGGGGCGACTCCAACGACTTCCTGCTCGACGCGGCGCCGGAGATTACTGCCAAGAAGAATGCCTACAACATCCTCTATGGCACGATTCCGATGATGTGGGCCGACTCCCAGGGCGCGTGGAAGAAGAATCGCGATACCTTCCTGACAAGCTACAGGAATACCTGCAAGCTGCACGAAGCGATTGCAGGCGCGGAGATGGTCAGCCACGAATTCCTGAGCGAAGATCACGCGCTTCAGAGGACGGTTTTTTCTGATGGAACGGAGGCGATTGTCAATTTCGGGGATAGCCCCTTGTATGTCGAGTTCAGAGGTCGCAAATTGCTGGTATCGCCAAACGGTTTCATGGTTGAGGGGACGAAGATCAGCCAGTCATGCCTGGTGGAAGACGGACGGATCGTAACGAACATTCGCATGGAAGGCTATTCTTATGCCGACGATGACGGAGAGGCAATTGAATTACAGGCGTCAGGTCAGAACACCATACGCATGCGCATCAGCGATAAGCCTGCGGCAGGATTCAAAGATGGTCATGAAGACATCTTTCCGATAGTTCATCCTGTCAGCGTGGACCTTGAGGCAATCACCCGGGGCTGGGACATTGCAACCACCCGCCTTTATAAACTTGATGAAACGGGCCGTCGCATACACGAGGCGATGCTCCATGCAAGCTCGGTGGAAGGCAAACCGGCATTAACATCAACCGGCGTTCTCCTTGGCAACTACGAATTCATCTGCCGTTCTGAGACGGCATTGCCCAACCTTCAGGAGTCTGACAAGTCACTGGAAATGGCCAATTCCGCCACGCAAGGCGAAAAGATTCGCGTTCATGCCGACATACTGAACAATGGCTTTGCCGACGCAGATAATGTCGAGGTGGCGTTATATGCCGACAGTGTTGATCCTGACCGCAGGCTTGCATCCGCAGTAATAAACGTGAAAGCGCAGCAGACAACAGCGCTTGAGTTCGAGATTGACACCTCCCGGATTGACGGCGAACACGCGATTATCCTGGCGATAGACCATGAAGATCGTATCCGTGAAATTTGCGAGGCGGACAACAAGTCATCCGATCGAATAACCGTGCATCCGAACAGCGATGCGATCAATAAATCAAAATGGTTGAAAATCACCACCGCAGAAGCGTCATTGCAGAATGAGGCGGTTGCCGCGATGATGGACCTGGGCAATGCCGAGCCTGCCTCCGTCAGGGCAGAATTTGATAATAAGGGAACCATAACGCGAATCCCAGCCCAATATGATCCTCTTGAAAACGGCGGCGGGGAATTATGCCTGTTAATCCCGGAAAATGCGGTTGTCGGCAATCAGGCGCGAGTGAAGATTCTTTGGAATGACAAAGGAGATGGGGGCATTCTGATGAGTCAGCCGGGTAATATATGGCATGCCGACAATAAGCGGATTGACGCCAAAACATATCGCCTGCGATTCGAGAACGGAACGCCTGTTGACCTGATGGTTTGGGAGCCGGACATTACAATTCTCCCGTATGAAGCATTCATCGGGCAACTCGTCTTCTCCTCCCGCGACACCGGCTGGACCAGCGAACCGGGGGAGGTTCAGGAGTTCAAAGTATTACGCTCCGGCCCCGTCAGAACGACTATCCGCGTAAAGAAGGCGCTTCAGGCCGGCGTGGTTTATGAGAAGACCTATGACTTCTACCCGCGCCGCTTTGATCTGACCGTATCGCTCAACAAACCCTGGCCGGCAATCTACAGCCGCGCGTTCTACAAACTCGGCGGCAATTACGAGGACAGCGGTGGGTTCAAGGCCGTCGTTGATGGCAAGGGCGACGCGGAAGGCGTCTACGCCATGTGCAGGAATCCGAAATGGGCTGCCGTCTACGATGACAACCACGCGCATTCCCTTGTCGCGATTTCGGATTTCGCCGAGATCGCCTACTGGGATTCCGGCGCGTGGGGCGGCATCGGCCTGGTCACGGACAAGCATGAGAACGTTAAGATGAGTTACGGCTTCCAACCCGGCGCACCCGATGCGAAGTTCGCCGAGGAGCATTGGCGGCGGATACAACCGGGCGCGATAAAGGTCGAATGGGAGGAGTAGCGCGAAAATCGCGCCTGGGAAACTTCAAGGAGCGTAAATGAAAACGATGGTCCAATCCGCAATCTGCGCGATGGTCGTCTCGTCGCTTGTCTGCGCGAGGCTTTCAGCCAAGGAGGATGACATGGGAAACTGCGATCTGCTTCTGACGTATTCGCGGCCGGCGCGAAACTGGGTTGAAGCCCTGCCCGTCGGCAACGGACGTCTCGGCGCGATGGTCTTCGGGGGAATCGCGGAAGAGCGCATCCAGTTCAACGAGGACACAGTCTGGACCGGGGGACCGCACGGCTACGCCCGAGAAGGCGCGAAAAAGTCCCTGCCGGAAATTCGCTCCCTCCTCTTCGCCGGGAAGCAGAAACAGGCCGAAGACCTTGCTATGCGCGAGTTCATGAGCGTTCCCATCGGACAGAAGGCATATCAGGCGCTCGGCGACCTGAACATCCGATTCGATGGGATTGATCCGGGATCGGCGAAGAACTATCGCCGAACGCTGGACCTTGACGCGGCGATATCGCGCGTAGTTTTCGAATCCGGCGGGGCAACCTTCACCCGCGAGGTTTTCGCAAGCTTTCCCGCTCAGGTCATCGTCTGCCGCATCACATCCGACAAGCCCGGCAAGGTTGCGTTCTCGGTCGGGACATCATGCGCGCACGAGGGAGTAGTCGTAAAAGTCTCGGAGGTTGCGCCTGCGATTTCCGCGCTCTCGATGAGCGGCGGGGTGAAGGGGGGGGCTATACGCTTCGAGACGCGCCTGATTGTGAGGGCCTGGAAGGGAAGCGTAAAGGCAGGTGAGAATGAAATCGCGGTGGCCGGAGCCGATTCCGCAACGCTGATCCTGTCCGCAGCTACGAACTACAGGAACTATGAAGACGTCACCGCAAATCCATTTGAACGCAACGACAAGGTCATCGCCGCGGTCAGCGGGAAGTCGTACGAACAAATCCGCGAAGAGCACGTGACGGATCATCGTTCACTTTTCCGCCGCATGAAGATAAACTTGGGGAAAAGCGAAAATTCCGCGCTGGACACTGACGAGCGCATCATGAAGTTTGCGGAAGGGAAGGACCCCGCGCTTGCGGCGCTGGTGTTCCAATACGGGCGATATCTGCTGATCGCGTCAAGCCGCGCCGGCTCGCAGCCCGCCAATCTGCAGGGCATATGGAACGACCGTAATAATCCGCCGTGGGACAGCAAGTGGACGGTGAACATCAACACGGAGATGAACTACTGGCCGGCTGAGACGACGAACCTCGCTGAATGTGTCCTGCCCCTGTTCGACATGCTGGAGGACTGCGCGAAGACCGGGGCCGTCACGGCGGAGCGGCACTACGGAGCGCGGGGATGGGTATTGCATCATAATACCGACCTCTGGCGCGGGACCGCCCCGATCAACCACTCCAACCACGGCATCTGGCCGACGGGAGGGGCGTGGCTCTGCCAGAACTTCTGGTGGCGATACGAGTTCGGCGGCGATGAGAAGTTCCTGCGCGAAAGGGCATACCCCATCATGAAGGGCGCGGCGCAGTTCTTCGTTGACGCGCTGGTCCCGGATCCGAAGACAGGCTGGCTGATCTCCGGCCCGTCGAATTCGCCGGAGCTTGGCGGACTGGTCATGGGGCCGACGATGGACCACCAGATCATCCGCGATCTCTTCAGCCATGTGATCCGCGCCGGGGAGATTCTCGGCGTTGACGATGAGTTCCGCGCGCAACTGGCAGACATGAAGCGCCGCATCGCGCCAAACCAGATCGGACGCTACGGCCAGCTTCAGGAATGGCTTGAGGACAAGGACAACCCGCTGGAACGGCACCGGCACGTCTCGCATCTCTGGGGGCTGCATCCCGGCGAAGAGATCACGCCGCGCGGAACCCCCGAACTTTTCCAGGCGGCGAAGCAGTCCCTCCTGTTCCGGGGCGACGGCGGCACGGGATGGTCAATGGCGTGGAAGATCAACTTTTGGGCGCGCCTGCAGGACGGCAATCACGCGCATAAGATGCTCGGCAACCTGCTGACGCTTACCGGTAGCGATAAGACAAAGTATGATGGAGGCGGCGTGTATCCCAACCTGTTCGACGCACACCCCCCATTCCAGATTGACGGCAACTTTGGCGCGACGGCGGGCATCACGGAGCTGCTTCTCCAGAGCCACGGCGGGGAACTGAGCCTGTTGCCCGCCCTGCCGGATGCGTGGCCGGAAGGCTCCGTATCAGGATTGCGCGCGAGGGGCGGATTCGAGATTTCTCTGAAATGGCGGGGTGGGAAACTGACGGAGGCAGCCATCCGCTCAATCCTAGGCAACCCGGCGAAGGTCAGATACGGAGGGAAGACGATAGAGATTGACCTGAAAGCCGGGGAAACGAGCAGGTTGGATTGGGAGTTGAAACCCGTAAATTAGCGCTGGCTCCGGCGCAAGTCCGGACTCTTCCAAAATTGTAATAGCCGAGGTTCACCCCGTCCGCAGGAGATATCGGGCCTGAACCTTGCGCCCGACCGTAAGTCCGATCCCGCTGAAGACATATGTCCAGGCGACGACGGCTGAGGTAATTCCGTAATTCCATATCATGCCGATGACGATCGCGGGCGCGGCGAGGCCGAAAAGAACAATGGCATGGGATGGAAGCTTGCGAGGTTCGAGGTGGGCATAGCGATATCGGCTGACCATGAGCATCGCCAGCATCCCAAGCAGTCCTGGCATCATGCGGGCCAGAATTTCGGCGTCTCCTACTCCTCCCAGCCAGTTGTAAAGCGCTAACATCCCGAATATTCCAGCCGCCGCGCCGGTCGTGGGCAGTCCTGTGAACGCCCCGTGGCCGGAGGAACTGGCGGAACTCTCACAGTTGAAGCGGGCCAGCCTGACGGCCGCGCAGCAGGCGAACGCGATCCCGGCGATGACAGCAACGGGACCGGCTTCCGGAAGGGCGATGCGGGTGATCATCACGGCGGGCGCGACGCCGAAACTGACGGCATCAGCCAGTGAATCCAATTCGCCCCCGAACTCGCTTGTGGCGTTGAGCTTGCGGGCCATTAACCCGTCAAGGCAGTCGAACAGCACCGCCATGGCCAGGAACGCGGCGCCGGTTGTGGCGGCCGATTCCGCATTGGTCGAAACCACGCAGGCAAGGACGCCGGACGAGAGATTTCCCAGTGTAAATGCAGATGGGACTGACTTTCTGATGTTGTCTCTTACCATTGGCCTTTCCCTGATCGTTAGTATCGGGTCCGCTCGCGTTTGATTATTACAGCAATTTCAATGCCTGAAATGTCCAACGTTTGGGGCAAGCCGCCCGCAAATGTCATATGTGATTGGAACATGGCATGATAAGACTGTCGTCAGTTCTATTCATCCTGGGCTACACCCATTAAAACAATAGACAGGCGCATGAATTTACATGCGCCTCGTAATTACAGCATATGCGGGGGATGTATTTGAAGGTGACACTGCTAAACACGGACGCTTAAGGAAAGATTGTGAACTGTAATGGCATGATCTCTGGTTCAAAGGGAGACGCGCGTTCACCTGCAGCCGAGATTTGCAGTTTCCGGCGCAGATTAGGTTGACCGCAGGACGGCGTCTCGCTAAGTTATCGGGAACGTTGCTCGACATCTTCCGGGTCGGCGGGATTGCCATGAGTCGGCTGCAAGTTATCATTGCGATAGTCTTTTTCGGATTGGTCTGCTGGTGGCTTTATCCGAAACCAGGCAGGGAACTGCCGCAAGGCGTCACGGAGATTGCCGTCTGGCTGCCGCTTGGGGAAGACGTCACCTTCAGAGCCGCCGTCCAGGGTTTCGAGGATCGCAACCCTCAGTACCGCGTCGTCATGGGCAACGCCGCCGTGCAGAACGCCACTGGCGACCCGACGCGCTTCCTGCTCGGCGTCGCAGGAAACGTCCCTCCGGACGTGATCCATTTTGACAGATTCGCCGTGACGGAGTGGGCGGCGCGCGGGGCGTTCCGCCCGCTTGACGACCTTATCGAGCGCGACAAGGCGGAGATATACGGTGTCAGACCGGAGGATTACTACGGTTCGGCGTGGGATGAGACCGTCTACAAGGGGCAGTGCTTCGCGATACCCAACTCGATTGACACCCGAGCGCTTTACTATAACAAGGATGCAATAATCCGGGAGGGATATGTCTGGGCGGAGAACGATCCGCAGGTCAAGGCCGGACTGGCTCAGGCGGGAGACGCGCGCCCGCCTCAGAACTGGGAAGACCTGGAAGAATACGCAATCAAGCTGACCCGGCGGGACTCGAAGGGCCAGATGACGACGCTCGGCTTCGCGCCGAACTACGGCAACAGTTGGCTCTACATCTACGGCTGGCAGAACGGCGGCATGTTCATGAGTCCCGACGGGACGAAGTGCATGCTCAACGACGAGCGCATCGTTGAGGCGCTTGCCTATCTCACGCGCGTCTACGACCGTCTGGGCGGGGCGCAGCAGGTGCTGGCATTCCAGTCCAGCTTTCAGGGCGGACCGCTTGACCCGTTCCTGATTGGCGACGTGGCGATGAAAATTGACGGCGACTGGTTCCTGAACACCATCGCTACATACCGCAAGGAATTGAACTTTGGCGTGTGCCCCGCGCCTATACCGCAGAAACGCCTCGACGAGGGAGCGCAACCGATCGGCTGGTCCGGGGGGTTCGCATACGCCATCCCCTCGACGGCCAAGCATCCCGATGCGGCTTGGGAGCTTATCAAATGGCTCTCCTGCCCGAAAGCCAACGAGGTGCGTCTTGCGCAGGACAGACAGCAGGCCCGAAGCTTCGGCAGGCTCTTCATCCCGCGCATGCACCCGAACAAGAACATCACGCTGGAGCGCATCGCGGAGTTGAAGGGCGACCCGACGCTGCCGGATCGCATCAAGCAGGGTTACATGGCCTTCATAGACCTGCTGCCCCGCTCGAAGTTCCGCCCGGTGACGCCCGTCGGGCAGAAACTCTGGAACGAACACGCCCGCGCACTGGATCGCGGAATGCTGCACGACGTCAACCTTGCCAATCCACCCACAGACCAAGACGCTCTCAGGCTTGAGGAGGCCAGAGTCGCCCTGACCGATGGCACAATCGAGGTTCAGCGCGACCTGGACATTGTCCTCAACCCACCGCAGGGCAGGCCGATCCCATGGACATTGCTCATCGCCATTTATCTTTCTCTCATTCTGGCCGTAATATTCGGCATCTGGATATGGAATTTCAAGTATCGTCCGGTGGGAGGATATTTCCGCCGGCAGTGGTACGCCGGCTGGCTCTGCGCGGCGCCGTGGATCATCGGATTCGTGGCGCTGGGCGGCGGGCCGATGATTTTCTCCATCATCATGAGTTTCTGCCACTACGACGTGCTCAATCCGTCCGTGCCCATAGGCGTTGAGAACTACCGGCGGCTGTTCACCGAAGACCCCCTTTTCACCAAGAGCCTGCTCAATACGCTGTTCATGGTCATCGGGGTCCCGCTCGGCCTGATAGTCGGCCTGGCCATCGCGTTGCTGTTGAATCAGGAAATCCGGGGGATGAGCGCCTACCGCACACTGTTCTATCTGCCGGCGATTGTTCCGACGGTGGCGTCGTCTCTGTTGTGGATATGGATGTTTGAGCCTACGCGCGGCCTGATCAACCTCGCGCTACAGAGCATGGGCTTCCAGGGGCCGATGTGGCTCCAGGACAAGGCGTGGGCCAAGCCGGCGCTCATATTGATGGGGCTTTGGGGCGCGGGCGGCGGAATGGTCATCTGGCTGGCAGGACTGAAGGGAATCCCGAAGCATCTCTACGAGGCGGCGGCCATTGATGGCGCCGGGGCGCTCGGACGCTTCTACCACGTCACGATGCCGATGCTCACGCCCTACATCTTCTTCAATCTTGTCATGGGTCTGATCGGGACTTTCCAGGTCTTCGATCAAGCGTACGTCATGACGTCGGGCGGGCCGGCGGACTCTACCCTGTTCTACGTCTACGCGCTGTTCAACCAGGCGTTCCGCTATCTGCATATGGGATATGCGAGCGCGATGGCCTGGTTCCTTTTTGTCATCATCATGATCCTGACGGCGATTCAGTTGACCCTGTCGAAATACTGGGTCCACTACGAAACCACGTAGGGTGGGTGCTCCCGCACCCACGCGGATGTCTGGAAAGGGCAAGGACCACAATGCTGGGAGTCAAGCCGCCGCTCTGGTCGCAAATCCTCCTGCACGGCACGCTCGTGTTCTTCGCCCTCATATTCTCATTTCCCTTCATATGGATGCTCGGCACAAGCTTCAAGCAGGACAAGGAGTTGAGCGCCAGCCGACTCTCTTTCATGCCGCGCCCCCCCAACCCGGAGCCGATATCGCCATACATTGACTCCCGCCAGTTCGATCCGATCAAGATGCCGGACGAAAGTGTTCAGGAAGCCGAGTGGGAAACGCTCAAGGACACTGTGACGGTGGCGATTGACGAATCCCTGCGCCCCTGGGTCCCGCCGGAGAAAAGCCGCGTCACGCGCGACCAGGCTCTGCCCGAAATGCGACAGGGCGTCTGGCATCTGCTTCAGGGCAAGCTGCCCGTCAAGTTCTGGACTATGAAGCCCGGAGAAGCGGCTGACAAATCCGTGCGCGAACTAATAACTCCAGAAATGATTGACGAAGCATTCGACCTCTGCCACCGCCGCTTCATGCTCAGCACAATCACCATCCGCACGAAGGATTACAGCGAGCACAAGGCCGAGCCTGTTAATGCCGATCCAACCCCTTGGAGCATCGTGTCCGGCAGCGCGGAACTCACGCCGGTCAAGCAGATACAACAGACGGCATATCTCGTCAGATACGATCTTTCCGGCAACGGGGAGCTGCATCTTTCCGCCGAATATCAAAGCCCCGTCCCGCTTGAGGACATCAAGCATATACGCGTCTCCTATCGTCAGGATGAGACATGGCATCGCGTCTATTACGAGATCGAGATGAACGGGCGGCTCTACAAGCCGGATGAGCCGAATTATCAAGGCTATGACGACTGGGTGGAGGTCACGCTCCAGCACCCCAGCGAGGACGACAGGCGCCTGATGGCGAAAACGTGGATACTGATCCGCCAGGGGGAGAAACAGGCGGGGCTGGAAAACCGACCCGGCCACTTCAAAGTCCACTGCAAGATAGTCCGCAGCGGAATGGCTCGCGCGTGGTGGGGCAAGATGCGCAACAACTACCAGGCCACGCTCAAGCAGGTCCCGTTCTGGCGCTACGTCAGCACAAGCATATGCCTGGCCATACTGCGCATATCGCTCACGCTGTTCAGTTGTTCGGTGGTCGCGTATTCGTTCTCGCGGCTGGACTGGCCGGGGCGGTCAATCTGCTTCACAATACTGCTGGCGACCCTGATGATCCCGGGGCAGGTTACCATGATCCCGCAGTTCATCATCTTCAAGTCGCTGGGCTGGTACAACACGTTGTTCCCGCTGTGGGTGACCTCGATCTTCGGCGGCGCGTTCTTCATCTTCCTGCTCCGGCAGTTCATGAAGGGCATACCGAAGGACCTTGAGGACGCGGCGCTGATTGACGGATGTGGCTACTTCCGGATTTACTGGCACGTCATCCTGCCGAACATCAAGCCCGCGCTGGCGGCGATAGCGATATTCACGTTCCTGGGCAGTTGGAACGATTTCATGGGGCCGCTCATCTACGTCAACGACCAGCGCATGTACAACCTCGCGCTCGGACTGTTCAGCTTCCGGCTGGAGAGCGGGGCGGCGTTCGGAATGCTCATGGCCGGTTCGCTGATCATGACCACGCCGATTATCGTCATATTCTTCTTCGCCCAGAGATATTTCATCCAGGGCGTCACGCTGACGGGAATAAAGGGGTAAGTTGCGATGGGCGCATAAGCGCGTGCTCGCTCCCGAAAAATCGGGGATATCGCCTCCATTGCTCTTGACTCGCGCCATTGCGCATGAAATAGTTCCGGGCATGGGACGCTTAGCGCGGGGTATCATGCCCGCCGTCGCATACCAGTCTACGGTTGCCGGCCCGAACTATCCTGCAAACGGATGAATCATGGCAAACAGAATTAGCATGAGATGTTTTCGGATCGTTGCGCTTCTCGCCGCGCTTATTCCTGTGGCCCTTGGGCGACAGGCTCAGGCGGGGGGCGATGGAGAAAGGAGCGGAAAGATGGAGCACGCGCTTGTGGCCGGGGAGCCGGGGAAGTTCGCCGGCTGGCCCGCGAATAACGGTGTCTGGACGTGGGACGGCAGGGAGATTCTCGTCGGATTCTCATATGGCGATTACGAGGAGAAACAGGGGCATAACATCGTGAACTCGACGATCAGGTCCCTGCTTTCCCGCAGTCTCGACGGGGGGATGACCTGGAAGATGGAGGAGCCGGGAAACTTCGTGGGACAGGGGCAAACGCCGTCCGAATCCCCCGGCGGCATTGATTTCGCGCATCCCGATTTCGCCATGCGGCTGGTCGGAGAAGGCTACCACGGCTCCATTGACGCAAAGGGCGCATTCTTCTTTTCATATGACCGCGGGCGGAACTGGCGCGGGCCTTTCCGGTTCGGAAAGCTGATGGAGCATCCGGAACTTAAGAACCTGCGCTGCACGGCCAGGACGAATTACCTCGTTCAAGGCTCGAAGGAATGCCTGCTTTTCCTCTCCGGAAAGCGGGATGAGAAGGGGATGGTTGACCGCGCTTTTCTCGCCTCGACGCGCGACGGCGGGGCCACGTTCCAGTTCGTCTCGTGGATCGTCTCATACCAGGATCCCAACCGGGCGGTGATGCCCAGCCCGGCGCGCTGCACGTCAGGGAAGCTGGTCGCGGCGCTTCGGCGCAGGGCCAGCCCCGACGACCGCTGCTGGGTTGATCTTTACTCGTCAGGCGACGAGGGCCTGACATGGTCTTTTCTGAGCAAGGTCGGGGACACGGGCCACCAGAACGGCAATCCGCCCGCGCTGGCCCGGCTTGCGGACGGACGGCTGTGCTGCGTGTTCGGCAACCGCGCCCGGCGAGTCATGATCGCCCGGGTTTCCGGCGACGAGGGGAAGTCGTGGGGCGACGAGATCATCCTGCGGGACAACTTTGTTCAGGACAAGTTCGGGGATGACGATTTCGGCTATCCCCGCCTTGTTCAGAGAAATGACGGCAGGCTGGTAGCGATGTATTACTGGGCGACAAAGGAGCGACCGCACCAGCACATTGCGGCGACAATATTCACCCCGTAGTTGGAGGATGCTTCAAGCGGACCGACGGGCTGCGCTTCCCATCGCGCGCCTGCGATCCGAAGGTTTGAGAACATGGAGATTGAAGTCAGAAGAATTGCGGAGACCGAGATTGACCAGTTGATGGCGCTTTACCCACACCTTCACGCGGACGACGTTCCGCCGGACGCGGCGAAATTGCGCGAGACATGGCGGGAAATCTGCCGCAATCCGGACATCGCGTACTTCGGCGCGTTCGTTGACGGGCGGATGGTTTCGACTTGCTGGATCGCCGCGATGCCGAACCTGACGCGCGGATGCGGCAGGCAGGCCTACCTCGAAAACGTCGTCACGCATCCCGACTTCCGGGGGAAGGGCTGCGGCAAGGCCGTCGTGCGTCACGCGGTCGAATACGCATGGAGCCGTGGATGTTATAAGGTAATGCTCCTGACCGGGCGCAAGACCGACGCCGTCTTCAACTTCTACCGATCTCTCGGTTTCAGCCGCGACGAAAAGCAGGCGTTCATCCTTCGCAAAGGGCGGAATGATGGGAAATGAAATGGATGGCGAAAGGCCGAAGGCGATAATCCGCCACGAAGAAGACTGCCGCAGCGAGCGCAGCACATGCGGATGGCGTCATCTGCTTATTAGCAGTCAGGACGCGGCGGACAAACCGGCGGCGTGGGTTCACGCCGTGGATATTGACGGCGCGAAGGAGCATTATCACAAGGCCGGAACGGAGATTTATTATGTTCTGGAGGGGGAGGGATCAATCCGTCTGGATGGGGAGGATCATCCGATCCGCAAAGGCTCCGTCGTCCACATCCCGCCGGGAATCATCCACGGCGCGAAGGGACGCATGCGCGTCCTGGTAGTCGGCATCCCGGACATCACCGAAGGGGATCTGTTTTTCCCGTAAGGCGCGTTGCAACGCGCTCCTACCCGCAATCACTGCAAGCTCATGCGCCGACCGGATATCACCGCGTTGCATCAGGCTGCGCGACGCGCAGCGGGATGACTTCGGGGCGGCCGTCGTCGCCGAAACCGATGCGGGCCGAGACACCGTAGACGGAGGCGATCATCTCCGCCGTCAGCGTTTCCGCCGGGCTTCCGCTGGAGTGAACCCGACCGTCATTGAGAACATAGACCACGTCGGCAAACCTTGCGGCCAAGTTCAGATCGTGGAGCGCGACGACAACGCTTATGCCCCTTGATCCTGCCAGCGCGCGCAGAAGTTCCCCGGTCTCGAATTGATGCTTCATGTCAAGGTTTGACGTCGGTTCGTCAAGCAGCAGAACTTGCGGCTCTCGCGCAAGGGCTTGGGCGATTGCCGCCATTTGCGCCTGTCCGCCGCTGACTTCCGTTATGCGGCGGCTCGCCAGATCCGCGATGCCGAACTCTCTGAGTAACCTGTTGACACAGTCAACGTCAACGGCGCTCACCCGCCAGGAAAGCTGGTGGAGGCGCCCCAGCAGGACGAACTCGAATACCGTGAGGAACGCCTGCGGCCAGAAACCCTGAGACAGGTAACTCACGCGCCGCGCCAATTCCGGCGCTTTAAGCCGCGCAACGTCAACGCCGTCGAGAAGCGCCTTTCCCCGCGGTCGAAGCAATCCGCAAAGGCATCGCAGCAGCGTTGACTTCCCGGAGGCGTTCGGGCCGATGACGGCGGTGACCCCGCCGCCGATCGTGACGCTGACGCCCTTCAGCGCCGGCGTCTCGCCATAGGAGAAGTCAAGGTTGACGCCCTCAAGGATCACCAGGAATTCCTCTTCCTGCCGATAATCATGGCCGTAAAGAACGGAACCCCGATCAGCGAAGTGGCTATGCCGACGGGGAAGATCGCGCCGGGGAACAGCATCTTGCTCGCTATTGACGCCAGCGAAAGCAGCAACGCGCCGATCAGTCCCGAAAGCGGGAGGAAATAGCGCTGGTCCTCCCCGACGAGTATCCTGGCCAGGTGCGGTCCGACCAGTCCGATGAAACCGATGGTCCCCGCAAAGCATACCGCGACCGCCGTCAGCATGGAGACCAGGATGAGAATCCGCAGCCGGAGCCGCTCCACGTCAATGCCCAGGTTCTGCGCCTGAACGTCGCCCAGACGGAGAGCCGTGAGCTTCCACGCCTGCGACGCGATTATCGGGATGGCGATGGCAAGAACGGAGGCGACGACGGCCAGCTTCGGCCACGTCGCGCCCTGAAGGCTGCCGAACATCCAGAAGACGACGGCCTGAAGCTCGTCCTCGGACGCGATGTACTCCAGAAAGGCAACGCCGGAGTTGAAAAGGAAGAGGAGCGCTATGCCGCACAGGATGATGGTCTCTGAGGAGCCGCGCTTGATCTTCGCGATGCCGTAGACAACAAGCGAACACAGTGTCGCAAAGACAAAGGCGTTGGCTGGGACGATGAACGCGGCAACCCCCGGCGCGACGGCCACTCCGCAGACCATCGCCAGCGCCGCCCCGAAGCCCGCCGCCGCGGACACGCCGAGGGTGAACGGGCTAGCCAGCGGATTGCCGAGGATGGTCTGCATCTCAGCCCCTGCGACTCCCAGGGCGCAACCGATAAGCAGGGCGAACGCGGCAGTCGGAATCCTGAACGTCCAGACAATCGTGCGCAGCGTTGCTTCCGATTGTCCAGGCTGGAAGACCGCGGCAACTACTTCTGAGAGGCTCAACCCGGCAGGTCCGGTCAGAATGTCCATTGTTGCGGAGGCGAGAACGAAGCAGAACGCGCCCGCCAGAAACAGCAACCGTCGCCGGGCCAACCGCCCGTAGAATCCCCGTTCAGGCATGGACGCGCTCATGCGGACTCCGATTCTATGAACTCGTCAAGCGAACTCAGCTTCGCGCCCATTGCCCCCAGATCGTCAAGCATTCTCCGATATCTCTCGTCCGTGCCGGAATCGTCATAGCCCTTGGCGGAGCGGATTTTAACGTCGGTCAGAATCCTGACGCGGTATCCCGCTTTGAGTAGCCCGTTGGCCGCGGAGTCAACACACAGATCGAAGCCGTTTCCGAAGACGACCCATTCCCGCTCGCCGAGCATCTCAAATAGAAGAACGGCGTTGCCGTTGTCCTGGAACATATCGTACGCCCGGCAGGTGTAGTTCTTCTTCGGATCGCCGTAGGATTTTTTCTGCAGGTAGAAGATGCGATAGCCTTTCACACGGGTTCGCCATTCGGCGTCAGCAACGTCCAGCGGGACCTTCAGAATATCCGGCAGTTCCTCGTCTCCCAGCATCCGCCCCGAACAGCAAGTTGTAAAGACCAGCGGAGAGCCACTCTTTTCGGCAAGATCGTGCAAGGTTTTCACGGCCGACAGGATCGGCGCGACGCGCGGACGGAAATCCAGACCAATCCCGTCGGCGTTCAGCTCAAGGCAATCAACATCGAAGAAACCCAGGCGGTTGTTCATGGTTGTTCCTTGAGGGCGATCATCCAGGCGCCGCTGTAGTCAACCGGCATGAAACGCTCGTGGAATTCCTTCAGCGCGGCTTCGGGATTCAGGTCGGCAAAATCTTCAGGATAGAACCATTTTGCAAGCTGCTGACACGCCGCAAAGTCAATCGTGTGCATGCACAACCCGTGGAAGATGCTGTAGATCCGCCCGCTCCTGACCGCCTTCAGACCGTCCCACCCCGGCCGTCTTGTGAAAGCCCGAAGTTTTTCCCGCGCATCGTCCGCGTCCCCGCCGTAGCCCAGGCGCACACAGTCCGTCCGGTCCCAACTCGCCCCAGTTATCACGATCACGTCCGGATCAGCCATCAGAAGGAATTCCGGGCTGATCGCTCCCATCGCCGGCGCCACGCCGTCCGCAATGTTCCGGCAGCGCAGGCGATGCATGACCGTGCCCCACGCGATGGGTTTTTCGACATTGTAGCCGTAGGTTGCGCCGTATGCCGCCGGCCCGCTGCTTCCCGACTCGAAGTAGACCTTCGGCGGCTCGCCCTTGAGCTTATCGAGACGCGAGAAGACCTTGTCAAGCTCGGTGTTCACGAAGGCGTTGATTTCTTCGGCCCGGCGTTCCCTGCCCAGAACGCGCCCAAGAAGCTCAATGCTCTTCTGCGGGCATTCGAACGGGTCATGCTCAAAGTCCAGAAACAGAAGCGGCAGGCCCGCCCTTTGCATCCGGTCTATGCTTTTGTATCCCCGCTCGGCCATAAAGGTTTCGACTATGACGAGGTCTGGCCTTAAGGCCAGTACCTTCTCAGCGCTGACCGCGTCATCGAAAATGGACCCCAGTACCGGCACGTCGGCCAGCCCGGGGTAGCGCCTGACGAATTTATCATAGGCGTCGCGGTCGGCAGTCTGAATATCCGGCCCCCACGCCACAAGCTTTTCCGGTAGTTCGTCTTCGAGAAGCAGAGAGACCTCATAGATGTCCCTGCTTCGGATCATAACGATGCGCTTGACCGGTCGGTTGAACGAAACCTTCCTCCCGGCGAAATCGGCCACAGTGACGGCGCCTGAGTCCGGCGTCGGCGATCCTGTCCCGGCGAACGCAATCACGGAGAAAGAAATAACGCACATGGCCGCAGCCGGCAGACGACTTGTTGCAGCTTTCTTGACCACCATCGGCATGATCAGGGATTCCCAGACAAAGCCGTCGCTCCCCGCCGCGTCTGTACCGAACCCGTGGTTGCGACGCCCTACGGTTTATCTTCCTCCGGTTCGACCGGAATAATATTGTACAGTTCGTCGGTGTTTGAATCTCCGTCCTCGTCCAGGTCGCCGATATCGTTCCTGCGGACGCATTCAGCCGGGATGTTTGCGCCTTGTTTCGCGGTATACTTTTCCTTCATGACGGTCGGACGCTCCGTGCTGACGTGCCCATCAGCCCACGCCGCGTTCCCCACCCCGCCGTGGCGGGCGTGGAAGTTCGGATAGTCGTACGAGGTGGGACAGATGAACCAACTGGCCTCGATTATGTCTGGATATACCTTGTTGTTGCGCGCCTGGTCCGCGAAGGTCAGCGTCGTCATGGGCTTCACTATGTCCTTCAGCCGGACCCATTTGTAGGTCCAGTTGTTTTCACCCCCCGTCGCGCCGTCGGACATATAGAAGAAGTTGTAGCCGATGCCCATCGCGCCGAAGTTGGGCGGTCCCGGCCATGACGGACATGTGCGGACCTCAAAACTCTGCGCGTATTCGTGGATCATTCCGGCTTCAGGAATCATCCGGTCGCCGGTTTGGGGCCACGCGCAGCCCCAGAACCTGTATTTATAGCCGGAGTTGTTGCTGTAGTCCCTGCCGGCTAATGTGATCCCGTCATTTTCGTTGGCGTATAACTGCCACGCGATATTCAGTTGCCGGAGATTGGATGAACACTTCCCCTTGCGCCCCGCTTCCCTGGCTCTGGACAACGTCGGCAGCAGCAGACCTGCCAGAATCCCTATGACGGCTATGACAACGAGCAACTCAATCAGCGTGAAACCATCATGCGAACCAAATCGCATTCCATATTGCGTCTTCCTTCCGCCGCGTGTCGCGGAGCCTCGCATTGTTGTGCCTCTATGAATCCGCCGGTTCACTCGAAATTGCGCCATGCCGCGCCTGCGCTGGGTTGGGCGGCTTGCATCCCGCGCTCAAAGATAATACTATACCTTGTCGGCGTATGAAAAGGAACTCGCCGATGAATTTCGTCTTCCTGACGCCGGCGCCGCTATCGCGCCGGAGGAGAGAGAGCATGTTATTCCGAACTCAGACATTATTGCCATTCGCCGCAGCGCTTGTCGTCCTTATCGCCTCCGGTTGCCGCCGGGACGATGGAAAACTGCTCTGTCACGTCGGCGAGCCGATGCGGGCTGTTATGGAGGACATCGCCGCTCAATACGAACAGAAGACGGGGAAAACCGTCGAGATCGCATGTGACAGCTCCGCCGATTTCGTGGAGAAGATCGAAACTGCGCGGACCGGGGATGCGTGCGTCTGCCATGATCCTTTTTCACGCAGGCTGGCGAACAAGGGATTATCGGCGGAAACGTGGACTGCGGCGTCTCTGACGCCGATGATCGCGGTCAGGAAAGGCAATCCGTTAAGAATCAGAAGCGTAAATGACCTCGCCCGCCCTGACGTTCGATTCGGCATGACAGATCCGGATAAATCCGCGTTGGGATGCGTCTGCGGGATATTGTTCAGGAAAGCCGGCATCGCCAACCGGATCGCGAGGAAGACGGTACTACCGGTTGCAGACGCAGAGGAGGCGGTCGAACGCATAAGATTGGGCGTTCTGGACGCGGCCGTTGTCTGGGACGCGGTCATAACGGAGAATGAAAAGAACCTTGATGCGGTGGATATCGAATCCCGCTTCAGGCCGCAGCCGGGCGCGGATCATGTCTTATCGTGCTTTTTCGGGGATGTGGACCTCTGCGTGGTAAACGTTTCCATCGCTGCGCTTAAATACTCGAAACGTCCGCGTGAGGCGGTTGGCTTTGCGCAGTTTGTAGCATCACCGGAGGCAAGGGAGGTCTGGATTCGTCACGGATTCTCTGTCCCCGCAGGTGCGCCCGTCTCTGCAGTCCCCCCCCGCGCTCCGAGCCAGCTTCAGGGAGAGCCGCCTCTTTAAGAAAACCCGGATTACGCCGCCCTTTTCGCGAATATGGAGGAGATCGGGTTGAGGCATGTGAACAGCGATGCCGGATTTCAAAACGCGGATGGGCCTGAAGATGTAATAATTGCATCGCCCGGTCCTTATCAGGCCAATGCCGGCGATGGTGAAATCGGAGCATCAGTAAGGATGCTCTTCAAGTATGCTGGTAAGTTCCGGGGCTATGCGGTAGACGAGGACGGAATCCCCGGCAGCGGGATAGGCTCTGACCAGCGCGCTCCTGCGGGCGACGTCCTTGAGCACGTTCACCTGAAGCCCCCAGCGGCCGGGGAACTCCAGGTCGGACTGCGCCATGACGAAGAATCCCGGATGGGCATTCTCATCGGCCAGCGCGTCGAATAGCGGGGGCAGGTCTGGCCAGTAGAGATGGGCGTGGATGTTCCATGCGGTCATGCGGTCGCGCGTGGTCCACGTCCTCAACACGGGCAGATGCTGCGGATTTATCGCGTCCATGTCCGCTACGGATTGCGCGATAGCCGATTCCAGGGAACGCAGGTATTCGACGCGCCGGATGGCGTTGGTCAGCAATGCAAGAACAAGGACCGCCGAAATAATTGGAGGTGCGAGTCTTCGCCGGTGTTCTGAAGACGCATAAGTCGCCAGCGACAGGGCGGCAGGTATGCAGAAGAGCATCCACGAGAAACGGAAGTAGCTCAGTTCGACAAGGCCGGAAAGCGCCGGGACGGCCCAATTAACAACACCCGACAGGAAGAACAGTCCGACGAACGGGTCGGACATGCGATTTCTGAGTTTCCACGCGACGGGAAGAAATGGCAACGTCAGCAGGCCGGCGAGGAGCAGGATGGCTGATTGCCTGCCGGGAAGCGGGGGACGGAGGCGCGATCGCCGCAGAAATTCGCAGAAGGCGTCGAACTGAGAAGATTCCAGCCAGAAGGGGGCCAGGCTGATCCCGGCTCCGACAACGGCGGCAATCAGTCCGAAAAAAAGGAAAGACGGGAACGGAATACTTTTCTTTCCGTCTATTCGCTCTTTTGCCATTCCCCAATTTCTCTGTGCGGCCCAGAGCAGACCGGGAAATATCGCAATGGCGATGGGGATTTTCATTCCCGCTCCGAATCCGAGTATGCCGCATCCGGCCGCGAATGCCCGAGCGCTTCCGTTTTTCAATCCAAAGGCTTGCAGGGCGGTACCGACGGCAATGATTCCCATACAGGGAACATCCGGGTGGCAGTTGAACGATTGACCGAAGAACTGCAAGCCGAGGAATCCGCATAACGCCAGGAACGCGCCAAAAGACGATCCAGTTGCCATTTGTCCTGCTGCAATCACGCCGAGCGCGGCAGCCATCCACATTGCGAAGCCGACTGCGCGGGGAAAGATGATAAGGTCAACCATGCGCTCCGGCATTTCGGCAAGAGCGTTCGGCCTGGCGTGGTCCAGCCTGAAGCCTGATGCGCGCAGGCAGGCTGCGATGGCGTATTGCGTCGGATAACCGGGATGATCAACATATTTCGGCACGCCGTCCCACGCGGCGATTGCGACGGCGGAGACGGCGTAGGTGGCATCCGGATCGCTCGTTGTGAACCACCGACGATTAAAGGACGCCTCCGCCCAGACGAACGAGAAACAAATTAGGAGGGCGGCGTGGGGAGCGAAGCTCCAGAGAAACCGGACGGTCGCATGGCGTTGTCGGGTTGCGGACATTGTGTCGTGGAAATGAGAACGTTATACTGAATTCCCGCGCATTTCGGGCCGTTTCATGCGGCCATTGAATGGGACACAGTGTAACTCGACGCCGCTTGAAAAACCACGCGGACCGGGCCGTTTGACATGGTCGTAACGGCCGCGCAACGAGGCGCATTGATGGACAAGGAGAATTGGATGAAGAACGTCATCGCGTGTCGTCCTTACTGCTACGGCAAGTTTCTCGGCCCCAACGCGTACAAGCATCTTGCAGGCCTGGGAATCACGGACCTGGAATGGCATTTTACTCCCGGCAAGGAACGGGCTGAGCTTGACGACCTGAAATCCAACGGGATGAAGGTCGTGAATGCCTGCATCTCGATGAAGCTCAACAACGAGCAGGACGTGGCGGCTGTCGTCGCCGAATTGGACACCGTCGCATCGCTGGGCGTGCGCCGCTGTTTCGCAAGCGCAAGCGCGTCCGCTGAGACGCCGAAGAAAGACGCCTACGCCCGCCTTCGCAAGATCGGAGAGGAGGCGGCGAAAAGGAAGATCGTCATCGTCATTGAGACGCATGAGCCGCTGGGCCACAACTCGAAGGTGATCAGGGAGACGATGACGGCGGTGAACCTTCCGAGCATCCGCAGCAACTTCGACACCGCGAACATCTACTACTACAATCACGACGTTGACGGCGTGAAAGAGCTGGCCGCCATCGCGGAATTCGTCGAAGGCGTCCATCTGAAGGACACGGACGGCGGGTATCACTCGTTCAATTTCCCGGCGCTTGGGCGCGGGATTGTGAATTTCAAGCGCACGTTCGAGATTCTGAACGGGCGCGGCTTCCACGGCCCCTTCACGCTGGAGATCGAGGGCACGGCAGGCGAGAACATCAGCGAGTCCGAGACCTTCGAGCGCGTGGGGGAGTCAATCCTTTACCTGAAGAAAATCGGCGTGATGGATTAGTTCATGTAGGGTGTGCGCGCAACAGGCGCGCGCACGCGGGACAGTAGGGCGCGTCTGAGCAAGCCGCTACGGCGGCGAGCGAGAACACGCCGCAGGTTCGACATTCCGGGATTGCGGGCAGGAGGAACACAACATGCAGAGAATAGCTTTCTTGCTGAAGGTCAAGGCGGACAGACTGGAAGAATACAAGCGGCGGCACAAGGAAGTCTGGCCGGAGATGCTCCAGGCGTTGCGAGACACCGGCTGGCATAACTACAGCCTTTTCCTGCGCGAGGACGGACTGCTGATCGGCTACTGCGAGACGCCGAATTTCAAGAAGGCCGTCTCCGGGATGCAGAAAAAGAAGATCAACGCCCTCTGGCAGGCGGAGATGAAAGAGTTTTTCGAGGAGCTTGACGCCGGGGCAGCGGACACCAGCATGAAGCCGCTGGAGGAGGTCTTCCACCTCGACTAGAATCCTATGGAGGGAATTGGCAGTTTCGTCCAGTTCCTAAGTTTACAATGGCGGGGAGCGATCGGTATCCGGCGGGATTCTTACCGGAACCGGCGATGGCATTGTCGCGTCTAATCGAATCGAAGGGATTCCGGAGACATGCCCCGCAGAAGGCGAAACGTCGGCAAACTGCAGAACGGAGAGATATCCGCACGCTTGCGTTTCATCGCGCGACGTGTCCGGAGCCTTGACCTGCTGCTCGGTGTTCTGATTCTTGCCGCGTTCTCCGTGGCATGGTTTTTCGGCCTCGTCCTGCTGGATCACGCCTTCATTCTGAATTCGACATTCCGCAGGGTCGCGTTGACCATATTCGAGATTGCCGCGATTGCCGGCGCGGCAGGGACCGCGTGGGCGTTTCTCTTCCGCCCGGTCAATCTTTTTTATGTGGCGCGGTTGATAGAGAACGCGAATCCCGCGCTGAAGAATTCGCTCATAAGCTATCTCCAGTGCGAGAGGGAGAACAGCGCCCCGCCGGACATGCTCGCACTGATGCGCGGGCAGCTTTCATTGCGGTTGGCCTCGATTGACTGGCGGGAGCTTGTCAACCCGAAGCGGTGCGTCCGCGCGGCGTTCGCCATGGCGATATGTCTTGCGGTCTTTCTGGCGTATGGCATGCTTTCCGAGAAAAGCGCGCTGGTGTCCCTCAGGCGCGCCCTGATGCCCTCCGCCGACATCCTTCCCCCGACGGAAACGCAGCTTGTGAACATCCGGCCGGGAGATACGGACGTCCTGAAGGGCGATCCGCTTGACGTCTACGCGGGGGTTTCCGGCAAGGTTCCGGATCAGGTCGTGCTGCATTATTCATCAGGCGGGGACGGGGGGGAGGAGCAGATTCACGAGATGCTCCGATCCCCGGCGGGAGATTGGCATGCGCGGATTCCGATGGTTCTGAAACCTCTCTCCTACTTCATCACCGCAGGGGATACTCGGTCGGAGCGCTTCGACTGCTCGGTCAGCGTCAAACCGCTTGTCACCGGAATCGAGATAGGCGTCGCCCCGCCGGAATACACGGGAATTGCGCCATACTCGGTGAATACCGGCAGCGTCAAGGCTCCATACGGATCAAGACTTTCGCTGAAGGCTGCGGTGAACCAGCCCGCGCTGGAAGGATGGGCGATATTTGAGCAGGCTCCCAAATTGAACCTGAAGGTCGAGGGCGACGGGACGCTTCTGACCGCCGAGTTCCCTCTTCTGCGCAGGGACGCTTATTCGGTCCACTTTATCGAGCAGGGCGGCAAGAGAAACCTCCAGCCGGTACGGCACGAGCTTGAGCCTATCCCGGACGAGCCGCCGAAGGTTGAGATTCAGTCCCCGCCGGACGGGACGGCCGTCAGCCCGCAGAAGCCGTTCGATCTGGCGTTCCGGGCGGTTGACGATTATGGGATCCAGAAGGCGCGCCTGCGATACGTCGTGAACAATGAGGACGCCCGCTTCATGAATCTTGAACTGCCGGAGAAAAAGCGCGAGGACGTGAAATTCCGGAAACCGATGCGGGCGATTGACCTCGGCGGGGCGGTCGGCGACACGATCGCATACCGGATTGAGGTCGAAGATGGATTCCCCGACAAGCCTCACGTCGTTCAGAGCGACGAGAGGAAGATCATCGTAATGGACGAGGATAAACTTGCCTCGGCGCAGAAGGAGCAGCAGGAGAACGCGCAGCAACAGCAATCGGAAAAGCAGCAAGAGAACGGGCAGCAGCAACAGAAAGAAGGCAGTGCCGAGTCCGGCGAGGGTCAGAAACAGGAAGGCTCAGAGGGGGCGGGAAAGCCTTCTGAGGGCGAAGGCAAGGCGGGCGAGCAGCAGACAGCCGACGGAAAGGGGCAGGCGGGCGAAAAGGAGGGGGGGAAAGGTTCATCTTCCGAACAAAATCCGGCAGGCGGTGAAGAAGATGGGAAAGTCGCCGAGGGGCCGTCTCCGGAAGGCATGACGCAGCAGGATAGGGAAAAGCTCGAACGCCTGCAGGACGCCATGAATCGCAAGCAGGAAAGGGATGGCGGCAAGTCTGAAGGAGGCGAAAGCGCGCAAAGCCAGGCCAGCGAGAAGTATGATGCCGGGAAGAGGGGGGGGGATACACAAGACGCTGTAGGACAGGGACAGGACGGGCAACGACAGGAGGGGGATTCCCGGCAGAAGGGCGGACAGGTTGCCGAAGGAAAATCAGGGGAAGGCGAGAGTAAAACTGCCGCCAAGGAACGCGCCGGCGCGGAACGGCAGGATGGACAATCAGCCGGTCAGGAACGGCAGGAACAGGCTGGCGCGGAGCAGCGGCGCGGCGAAGAATCATCAGGGGAGCAGATATCGGAGAAGAGCGACGCGCAGGAATCCGGGAAGCAGTCAGAAAGCCGCGGGGAGCAGGTTTCACAGACGGCAGAAAACAAGCAGGGCGAAGGAGCGCCAGACGCAAAGGCCGGCGGAGGAAGCGGGGAATCGGCTTCGGGCGGAAAGAACAAATCGGACGGCAAGGCAGGCATCGAACGCGCGGGGGATTCCGCTGCCGGGGGCGGAGCAAATCGGGGCGGCGGCTCCGAATCAACGCAGGAAAAACCGGGAGACTCCAGTATGCCCGGCGCGATTGCCGGCGGCAGGAAGGAGAACGGCGAAAAGACGGGCGATGCCGGCAGTGAAGGAAGCCGGAGCGTTCCGGGGCAGACATCGTCCGGCAGAGAGGGACAGGCCGGAGCCTCAGGCGGGCAATCAGGAAATTCCAAGGCCGGGAATGAAACAGCATCAGGCGGCGGAGAACAGGGGAAGGAAGCGGTTGGCGTGAAACCCGGCGGGGAAGGACAAGGCAGGGAGCAGAAACGGGCTGCGATTGCGAAGGAGGCCAAAGAGGGGGGGGATAAAGAGGGAGCAGCAGCCGGGCAACCTGATAAAGGCGATAAGCCGGAAAAAGGCGCGGATGGCGTCATGAAACCCGGAGAGATTGGCGAGAAGTCCGCTCGGGCTTATCAGAAGGCTGCTGACGCGATGAAACAGAATGAGGAAGGCAGCGCGCAGGATCAGTCCGGCGATGCCGCGGGACAGCCTGCATCCGGGAACGAAGGGGGGCGGCAGGGCGGCGGCGCGCAGAAACCGTCCGGAACGCTCAAGCCGGGAGATAACGCAGCAGGAGGCGCGCCGGCCGGGGGGATGGGAGAGGGAAAGCGGGATCAGAACTCTTCCAGCGGCGTTTCAGAGAAAATGGCTGGAGAGGGGAAGGAGTCCGATTCCGGAGGCGGGGGGCCGGGAAGGAAGGATCCATTCGGAAGCAATGACGCCGCAGCCCGGGGCAGGGGACGAGATGAGACGATTGACGACGCGAACCGTGTGCGCGGGATGATAAACAAACTGCGGGAGCAGATGAACTCAGGCAAGCTGGACAAGGAGTTCTACAAAGACGCGGGAATGACGGAGAAGGAGTTCCGCGACTTTGTGACGAAGTATGACGGATCGGCCCGCGCGAAGCCGCCTTCCATACCTGAGCCGACTTCATCCCCGGAAGAGATCAGCGAGAAATCGGAAAAGCCGGCGTTCCTCGCGCCTGGGGTTAAGGCGGGCAAGGGCGCGGTCGGCGAGAAGGTCGGGCGCGGGACGGGGGCATCTGACGCCGGCAAAAAGGACGCGATCCAGTCCCGCTTCGAGGCGGCTGAGGAAACGATCTCGCCGGAGTATCGCGATCTTGTCAGGGAGTATTACATCCGCCTGTCAAAAGGCGAAGGCTCGGACAAGGAAGAGTAGGAGGCGAACGCCGCCCGGCCTACCACCAGGGGCCTTTTTCCTGGAACGTCTTCACAAAAGTCTCGATGGAACGGTCGTAGGTCTTCTCAACGTCCGGGGGGAAACAGCATCCCGGCAGTTGCCCCTTCTTCAGGTGGGATTGCAGGCATTCGCAGCAGATGCCGCGGTTGCCGCAGGCCATGTACGAGCATCCGCAGTTCTTCTTGTTTTTGGCTACAGTGCATTCTCTCATCGTTTGGTTTCCTGAAACTGAAATTATCTGAGCTTCCCGCCAAGTTCCTTCTCGATGGCGGCGATCACGGACGCCTGAATCGCGTCAACCTCTTCGCGCGTCAGGGTACGGTCCGGCGAACGGTAGTTGACCGACAGGGCAATGCTCTTCTTTCCTTCCGGGACCTGCTTGCCGCGGAAGAGGTCAATGAACGCGATGTCTTCTATCAGGTCGGTTCCATGCCGCCTTACGCAATTCTCAAGCGCGGCCCACTGGACCGATTCATCGAGGACTATCGCCAGGTCCCGCTTCATTGCTGGGAAAGCGGGGGGCCGCTCGTAGGCGAACTCGAACCTCGCAAGCTCGATCAGCATGTCTGCGTCGAACTCCCCGACGGCGGGCTTGCTCCTGATGTCCATCTGATCCAGCCATGCGATGCTTGCTTCGCCCATGACGCCGAAACGCCTTCCGCCGAGAGATGTCTCGATGCCTGTTCCCTCTTCGAAGCATGGCAGGGAAGTCGCGGAACAGACGATGGGTTGTCCGATGAGAAGCCGCCCTAACAGAGCGTCGAGGATGCCTTTGATGTGTCCGACGGGGTTTGCCTCGTCGGTAAGAATCCCAAGCGCCATTTTCTCAAGAGGCCTGTCGCTCTCGGCCGGGCGCGCGGTTCGTTTCGGATCGCCGCCCAATCCGGTCAGGTATACTTTTGAAAGCTCGTAGAAAAAGACCTGGGCGATTCCGCGATTCTGGTTGTATCGTTTCGCCTCCAGCATGTTCGGGATCAGCGCGCGGCGCATGTGGGTCTTCTCAGAGCTTATCGGATTGACCAGCGCCGCCGACTCGCCCGCGTTCCAGAGATTGAGTTCCTGAAGCGGCGTCTTCTGGACAAGGCTCGGGGTCATCACCTCGGAAAGCCCCATCCCGCTCATGACGGACCCGATCGCGTCGCAGACCTCGCGCGAGCGTTCCCGCGCCGCGAATGACACCACAGCGCCAGTTTCGGTAGGTATCCTGTCGTAACCGTGGATTCGGGCGATTTCTTCAATCAGGTCAACCTCGCGTGCAAGGTCGGGGCGGAATGTCGGGACCAGGAATTGTAGACTTTCTCCGTCGTCGGAGACCAGTTCCAGGTCCAGCGCCTTCAGGATTCGGATGGCCTCGCTGCGCGGGACTTCCGTCCCCAGCAGGCGGTTGAGCCTTGAGGGGCGCATGGAGACCTTCAACGGCGTTGCGTCCATGAAATTGACGTCAACCACGCCCTTGGCCGCCTCCGCGTCGGGCAGCATTTGCAGGATGAGCGCGACGGCCCGCCTGCTTGCCCATTCCACCGTCCCGGGGTCAACACGACGCTCAAACCGGCACGTAGCCTCCGAGGGGAGCGACAGTTTGCGCGACGTTCTGCGGTTGTTGGCGGGATCGAAGAACGCGCTCTCGATGAGGACGTTGCGCGTCTCCGGACCTACTTCGGTGTCCAGCCCGCCCATGACGCCGGCAATCGCAACCGGCCTGACGGCGTCGGCTATTACGAGCATCTCGCCCGTCAGTTTGCACGTTGTGCGGTCAATGCTGACAAGCTCCTCGGCCTCGCGCCCGCGTCGCACTACGATGCGCTTTCCCGTCAGCTTATCGAAGTCGAAGGCGTGCAACGGCTGCCCGCACTCGAACATGACGTAATTCGTCGCGTCAACGACATTGTTAACGGCCCTCAGCCCCACGGTTTCCAGGCGGGTTCGGAGCCATTCCGGGCTGGGTTCGATTCGGACGTTTCGGATCACGCGGGCCGTGTATCGGGGGCAGAGGTCCTGCGCCTTGATGGCCACGCTCGTCAATCCGGTCGCGTCCGGCCCATTCTCCGGAAAGGCCGTCGGGGGCGTCTTCACGCGCCCGCCAGTCATCGCCGCGATCTCGCGCGCGACGCCCAGGTGGCAGAGACAATCCGGACGGTTGGACGTGACCTCGATTTCGAGGCGGCAGTCGTCCCCTCGCCGTTCGATTGACTCGCAGACGAGGCCGACACGGCTTAGTCCATCCGCCAGTTCTTCCGGGCTGAGGTTGAAATCCACGCAGTCTTTCAGCCAAAGGTAGCTGACTTTCATTTCCGCATTCTCCGGGCAAGTATTGAAACCGCCGCGCAAAAATGAGATTGTAAAGCCCGGCGCGGGAGAATTTCAAGGCGCATGAACCCGGCGCTGGAACACGGCATGACGCGCCCATGCCCGCAAGGACCAGAATCGTAATGTCTGAACGCATGATGATATGTCTGTCTGCCGACGTTGACGGCGACGCCAACAGGGCGGTTCCCGGCAGGATTGAAAGCGCATCCCCCGGCTATGACGAGGCGCGGTATGATGCATGTTTGGAGGGATTCCAAATCCTTCTGGACCTGCTGGGCGAGAGCGGCATCCGATCAACCCTTTTTCTTGAGGGACGAGTGTGCCGCCGCCTGGCGGATTCCGGCATAAGAAGCGACGCGCTTGCCGGACATGAAATCGCCTGCCACGGCTACGCCCATGAGGACTTCACTGGAAGGGAAAGCGGAATCCCGATGTCGCGCGGTGATTGTCTTGCCGCCATAAACCATTCGATTCGGACCATTCGAGAGACCACGGGACGTGATCCGGCCGGATTCCGCGCTCCATATACCCGAATTAATAAATCACTTTTCGAGGCCGTTCTCGACGCGGGATTCAGGTACGACTCCAGCCTGACATGCGAGATGAAGACTTGCGGACTTAAACCGTTCCGCCCGGCTTCGGGTTCCAGGGAGCTTATCGAATTGCCACTTGCGAGGACGAAGGATTCCAAAGGGCGGACGAGGGGATCATATCTCTGGCCGGTCTTTGAGAAGCGGAGAAGCATTGAGGAATACATCATGTCGGCGGAGGCGTTATCGGGAATAAGTCCGAATGGGTTTATACAGTTCGCATTGCATCCGTGGCATCTGGTAGTTGACGAGAACGGGAGGCGATTCAGCGAGAAACGCATCGCTGGGAATGTTGACGCGCTCCGGCGACTCTGCCGCGCGATGTCGGACAGAGGCTCCTTCCGCGCGGTTACGCTTGATGAGGTCTGCGCATCGTCCGATGCAGGGGAAAGAGTCGAATTTGACGACGCTCAGGGCGTCTGCTGAGCCGCGGCGGGGGATGACGGCGATTTCTCTTTATCGCCCCCTTGTTCCTTCTCTTTCGCCTTGATCTCCATTAGCGTTTTCAACTCATCGGCCCGTCTCTTTGCCTCCGCCCATTCCGCGCTTTCCTGATGGTCGTTGGCGATTTTCTCATAACACTTCAACGCAAGGTCGGGCTTTTCGAGTTTCGCCGCCGCGTCTCCCAATTCCAGCAGCGCGGACGGTATCTGATTCCGGTCATCCGCGTAGCGCAGGTAAGTCTGCGCGGCCTTCATCGCCTCCTCGAAGTTGCCGAGTTTATTGTTGCACTGCGCCCGCAGGACCATGTTGCGTCCGTCAATCCGTCTGGTCGGATACTCCCATTCCAGCCGGTCGAGCGCCTCAATGGCCGCCGCAAAATCCCCGCGCGCGAAGAATGCCTCGACCTCGAACAGGCTGCCGCCCACGCCGATGTTCTCAGGCGCGTTTCTCTTGAAATACTGCTCAGCCTGAGCCTTTATGTATGCTTCCCGCGCCTTGGCGGTTTCCGCCTGGTCGCGGTAAATGTCACCGATGCGAGTCAGCGCGGCGCGGACGTGCCAGGTCTTCAATCCCTCAAACTCCCGCGGGATGCTTTCGTAGATTGTCAGCGCCTCGCCGTATCGCTTCGCATAGTGGAAAAGGACGTCGGCCATCCCGTAGCGGATTTCGACGACCTGCTCCGGATTCGTGAATTCCGCAAGCGCTCGCCGGTATCGCTCAAGCGCCTGATCCGGGTCGCCCCCGAACCGGCACAACAGTTTCCCGATGTTAAGAAGGCACTCCAGACGCTGTTCCGGCTTCAGTTCAGCCGCGCGTTTCTCCAATCCGAGGCTGCAATTCAGCAACGCCTTGTCCCGCCCCAGTTCCTTGAGCAGCCGCGCCGAGTTGGCCAGCCCGGCGGCGTTCATTGCGGTGAAGTCATACTTCTCAATGATGTCCGCGTATTCCTTTGATCGGTCCAGACCGGAATTAAAATCCTCCCACGCCGGCTCCACCAGGATGTCCTGCGCAGTCTCCGTCAGACGTCCCAGATCGGTCTTGATCGTCAGGCGAAGGTTGTATTTCCCCGGCGCGGCATACACGTGCGTCGGCTCCGGCCCGGTGGCGGTCGTGCCGTCGCCGAATGCCCACCATGCCTCGGCGGGCTGCCCCGGGGAAGACATCGCCCTGAACCGGACGCCGACGAAAATCGCGCCGTCGTAGTCCAGCATGCCGGTGGTCCGGAACTCCATGTCCCCGACCAGCGCGGAAGCGCGCTTGCGGATTTCCGCCGCCCCGGCCTCGCCCGGCATTCCGAACACAGAGGGCGGCATGATGTCGAAGCGCTCCTGCCCCGGTTGCTGGACGGCTACGTAGCAGATCGGCCCGCCCTTCGTTGCGTGAACGCATTCGAAGAGATGCGGCCCGCCGCTCAGGTTCGCGCTTCCCGTGAAGCGGTATCGCCTTCCCTGTTCCGGCGTCTGGCCGGGGGGTTGCTGCGCCACGAGCTTGCCGTCAACGAGCAGGTATGCCGCATCGTCCGCAACCAGCGCGAAGGTGTACCTCCCGTCCTTTGGGAGCGTGGCGTATCCCTTGTATCGCGCGATGAAGTCGCTGTTCGGCCCGAATGGATTGAATATCTGGTAGACGCGCGGGGCGAATCCGACGCCCATGATCCTCCTGCTTGCGTCAAACGCCGCGCGGGCCTCGGTCAGGCTGCGATATCCGGCCGCGCCAAGCTCGCGAACCTCCAGGACAAGGCCGACCGGAACATCCCATTCCTCCGGTCTTCCGGCGTGGGCGTTGCCGAAATAGACGTGGAACGGTTCCTTCGCCCCGGTTGTATCAAATACTATTATGCAGTATCCGTCGCTTCGCCGAAAGAGGCATTTTGATTTGACCGACTTCCCTTCCGCGTCGGCCACTCGAATATCGCCTCCGTCGGACCGGGCTTTGTCGGACACGTTCAGAACGCAACTGACGATCTGATGCCGCCGTTCGATGTTGAGCGTTTTTCTGTATTGCCAATCCGGATTCCACCACGGCGAATCATCGCCACGGCAAATCATCGCTGGGCAAAGGAGCGCAATCGTAATAAATTGCGCAACGCTCAGCGCCCGTAAGTTGAACGCGCGGATCATTTTCTGCTTTTCCCGGGCGGCTCAGGCGGTCTTTGCGGCTGGGCTGTCATCTTCTTGAGTTCCGGCGGTAGTCTGGTCTCGTCAACCTCGACAAGACTGACATTGTCGAACCAGTACTTCCCCGGGGGCCAATAGGCGTAAAGCACGACTTTGAAGTATTCGGGCTGTGCCGGTTTGTCGTTGATTGTGCTTTTCCACTTGGAGGGATGCATCAGCATGCAGTGCGTCTTCCACTCAGGACCGGCGTCATGGAGATAAAGCTGCGCCTCCCCGATGCGCCGCTCCCGCCCTCGATGAGTCAGGTAACCCCTGCACCACATGAAAGGCGTGAAAGTCGCGTTCTTTTGCGCGGATGTTCGGCAGTCAACCGAGAGCAGATAGACGGCCCCTTCCCGATATGTCACATGGGCGAGAGATTTGTAATGAACGCCGTCGTTGCCGGCGACGGTGTCGTATTTTGGAGGTTTGGTGGGCAGCCTGGCAGAAGCTTTGCTGTCGGGATCGCGTTCGATTTCCTTCTGCCTTTCCTGCCACTGGGTGAGAAGCACGTCGGTGTCAATCATCACGCACCTTCCACCGTCGCGCCCTTCGGGAATCCAGAACGTGCTGAGTCCGTCAAGTCCCTGCCAGTTGTCGGGCTGCCTGTCGCCCTTCTCGAACTCCCCGTTGGGGATCAAATTTCCGGACAGTTGCCAATCGGGACGTTTATCCCGGTCCTGGCATGGGGCTGTAGCATCCATGACGGCGATAATCGCCAGCGCTATTGTGAACTGTCCCGCCATCCTTTGCATAATGGATATGGGCATGTCTCCGTTCCCCTTCATGGAATGGTTCATCTGGATTCCGTCAACGCCTTGTAGTAGTCCCCTAGCATGTCCTTGTATTTCTCCGGGGCCTTCTCGGAGAGGCTGTTGACGATCTCCGTCCGCATCTGTTTGGGGAGCGCGGAGCCTGTGTCGCGGTTCACGCTCTTCTGCCGCTCAACGGCGTCCTTGACCTCGCGCAGATTTCCGAGGACGACCTTCTGCGTCCGGGAGTAGTCCCTCAGCCGTCCCGCCTTCATGTCCTCTTCAGTCTGCCGCATTTCCCCAATTGCCTGGGGCAACCCGCCCCTGGGGTAGCGATAGACCTTGAGTCCGTGATCCAGGGATTCGGCTTTGTTGACGATCTCGGCCTGTTTCTGCGCAAGACGGACCAACTGTTCCGCGACCTGCGGCGGGGCCGGTCCGCGCAGCCCTTCCTGGCCGTCCCCGCTGGCGCGTCCGCCGCCGGTAGAGCCGCTCACCGGATCCGTGCTCGTGTCCTGAACGCGCCCTTCCTCGAACGGATCGGGGGTCAACCGCGTGGGTGTGTCGCGTCCGCCCTTGCCGGTTGCCGTCTCCTCGACGAATTGGCCGCTCGATTTCCCGCTGCGGCCTTCGCCGCTGCGCCCGCCTATCTCCTGCTGGTTGGGGAGCAGGTTGCCGGTTTTGCCCTGGGCGCTCATATTACTGATCGGGCCGTCCATCGTTCCCCATCCCGCGCCCTTGTCAATCGAGTCCATCCATCCGCTCGTCACGTCCTCCAGGTCTTCCGTCATGCTTTCTTCAGAATCGAGGAGTTCGCCGATCAGGTCCTCAAGCTCGTCCGGCAGATCAACAATCGGAACGTCGTAATCCTGAGTAGGCTCCTCCATGTTCCACTTCTGGAAGTCCTTGACGTCCATGAGCCACTTTTCCAGGTTCGTCTCAAGCGATTCGGCCAGTTCCAGGCCGGACTGCTCGTGTGGGACGGCCATCTCAACAGTCTTGCGCGTGAAAGCGTCCTCGGCCAGCTTCACCTCGCACCATATCTCAAAGAGTTCCTTGGCGACGGCGCTGTCCGCGAAGTCCTGCGGCGGGAGTTTGCTGAAGTCGGTAACCTTCTCCTCGAAATACTTCGCCCACTTCGCTTCCGTCTGCTGCGCTTCTTTTATCGCTGCGAGGTCTGCTTCGGTGAAGTCCTCGACCGGCTTCTTCTCAAGCGCCCTGGTCGCCTCGAAGGTCTTCTTCTGCTCCTCCTTGTATTCGGCTATTTTCTGGAGGAGTTCCTCGGCGAGCTTCCGCGCGGCATCCCTGTCAACGGTCTCCCCCCCGATTTCTTCCTTCTTCGCCGCGAGTAGGCTTGCCAGCGCGTCTTCCTCCGCGCCCAGCAGCGCCTTGAGCTTTTCTATGATCGTCTTCTGAACGGCCATGAGTTCGCCTGCGGCATTCCTGGTAGCGTCACCCCCGCCGGTCTTTCTCAGCGCGTCCGCCTTCCTCCATGCGTCCTCCATCTCGCCGTCTGCCATGCCGGCCAGGACCTGTATCATTGCCGACTTCCGCGCTTCCAGCGCCGCTCCTTTCGCCGATTCGGAAGCGGGCGCGTGTCTCTGCACCAGCGCCCGGGTTTCATCCCGGACGCTTGACTGCTCCAGAACCACGGCGGCGCAGCGATCCGCCAGAAGCTCCTGCTTTCCGGCGGCGTCGGTTTCCGCGCCATCCTTTTCGCTCCACTTCGAGAGGATCAACGCCTTGTCCTGAGCCTCGGTCTGCTTCTTGATGAGCCGTCTGATTCCGGTCTCCAGCGATTCCATATCGGAATCAGAAATCTTCTGGTCGGCCTTGTCCGATGCGATACTCAGGCGATAGACAATTGAGCGCCCGGCGTTCTCGTCCTGCCTTTCAAGGCCATCGCCCGTCCGAACGCAGTAGAGGATATTCTGCCCAATCTCCAGTCCAAGGGACGCCGGGTCAATCTCAAATGCTTCGGTCAGCGCGCGTCCGCCGGGGGGAAAGCTGCGGGAGTCGCCCACTCGCCATTGCTTCCCGTCGTCGCTCAACAGTAGCTCGACGGTCCTTACGCCGTAATCATCCGTCGCTCGGGCATGGACAGGAAACTTCTGGTCCGGCGGAATTGACGCGTCCCTGCCGGGCAGGACGATCTCACAGCGCGGCGGGTTGTCCGGCAGCGCCAGGACGGAGTGAATCAGCGGCGGGCTGGGCGTTCCGGCTTTGCCGGTCGCCTCGATCTGATATGCGCCGTTGCGTCTCAGTTCGAACCGGCAGGACGCCTCCCTTTCGCCGGCGAGTTCCATCAGTATCTCTTCCGCGTTGTCGGTCGCGGGGGCTGAGGCATCGGCTACGTCGGGGGATCCGGGGTCCCCGGCTCCACGCTCTGGAAAGAAACGCCAGACTGCAGCGCGAATCGGCGAGTCACTGCGGATTGACAGGCTGACCTTCGTCCCCGTCACGGCCTGGATGTCCCCGCCGCGCCCCTCCTGCTCGATTGGCGGGAGGCCCAGGTAATCGGGAAACTCGCAGAGAATCTTCAGGGATTCGATGAATGGGCGTGGTTTGACCTTGATCGTATAATTGCGCGAAACTGCGTCTCCGGCTTCAACGCGATACCGGACGTCCGAGGCCAGCGCGGCGAACTGGAACACAAATGCGCCGCCCTCGAAGGCCATCTTCTCCCTCTTCTCGCCCCTCTGGTCTTTGAATACGATTGTCGCCTGTTCGGGGATGACGCCGCGGGGCGCAGCCTCGACAAGGAGCGACTCTGCGATCAGGATTTCCGCGTCGCCGGGCGTGATTTCAAGCCGCGTGTCCGTCAACGGCGGAACGTATTTCCAGGGCATCCAGAACCTTGCCCATGCGTTGCCGAAGGCGCGCGGAAGCAGGATTGCGTAGGCAAGGAACGTCGCCGATAACACTAGCGCCGCAAGCCCCGGCTTCCTGATCGCTCGCCAGTCGCCCGGATTTCGAGGGCGGATTTCCCGCGCGCGGGCCGCCGCCTCGGAAAGCTGCGCGTCGGCAAGGTCGCGTTCCAGCGCGCTGAGTCCGGCCTTGTGAAACTGGACTGCGTTGATAACAGAGTTTTCAAGCCCCGGAATCAGTTTCTCAGCGCGGGCCGCCACGATTTCATTATTCAGCTTGAGGATAAGCGGCTTCACGACCAGAACTGCCGCGCCGCATGCGAACATGATGACAGAGGCTGCAAGCGACGAGGTGCGGACCCACGCGGGAAAGCGGGCGACGTTGTCGCCTGCGAACAGGATCAGGCAGACAAGGCCGGATGCCGCCGCAAGAACCATGATTCCGCGCAGGCACATTGCCCCCCGCCATCGCCTGCGGAATGAGGCGATCCAGTCCTCCAGCGCCGCGTAATTCTCGGACGGCGTCCCGGGTTTCAGCGCGTCTTTCGGGGGGATGTCGCTCACGGCTGGCCCTCCCGCCTGATGATAAGCGAGACTTCAATCTCCAGTTTCGGATTCTCGCCTGTGATTTTCAATCCGCTCAATTCGCGCGTGGGGTTGATTTTCCTGGCCGGGCTGCTTTCGCCCTTGTAGAAAACGTTTCGGCTCAGGAAAAGCCGCCGGTCAATCTTCCATTCGGTCTCAACCTTGTGGAAGACGAACACGTCGTATCGCCGGATGAGTTCCGCGCCCGGGAGGGTCGTGTCACCGAGCCGTTCGCTCAGGATCAGCCCACGCATTTTTTCCGGCGATCCGGCCCAGTGAACGACTCGCTGAGTTTGAAAGAAGTCACCGACCTGTTTCAGCATCTCTTCAAGGCCCGCCATGTTGACCGGAGCTAGCGCAGCGGCTTTTCCGCGCGATCCATCCGGTTTCCAGAACTGTAGGAAGAACGACGATTCAGTTTCGACTATCGCGTCGTAGGTTCCATACGGCAGGTTTGCCGCCGCATAAATTTCGCCCTGTAGCGCAGCCTCAAATATCTGATCCTGCTCGTATTGGAGGAGCCATACCTTCAATATTTTTTCTGGGGACTTGATGCGGATGCTTGCGGAGCCGGGCGTTGCCGGCGTCTCCGGTTTCGCGCCGTTGCCTTCAAAGTCAACCGCGCTGACATATGCGAGGTCCTTCAGTTCCTGCCCGACCTCGCCGGTCTGCTTCCTGACGAGCTTCAGCTTCTGCCTTTCCCCCCCCTCAACCTCTACGTAAAGCGTGGCGGAGATGACGTGCCCGCGAACCTTGCGCCCGTCAGGATAAAGCAGATCGAGAAAAAACGTCCGGACGGGGTACTTCTCCCCGGTCATGATCTTTTCGTGGAATCCCTCCTCCTTCCATACCCACTTTTCCGCCATCTCCTCGCGTTCGACGACTGCGCGAAGGCCGGACAGATCTGCAAGCGGTACAAGCAATCGTTTCTTGCGTTCAATATCGTAGAACACAAGCGGGTTTTCTCCGGAGATGGAGATTCCGCCCGTCAGCGTTTCACCGTTCGACATCGTGACCTTGCCGATCAGGGGATGATCCGTCTCCGGCGACTGTTCTTCATCCGCGACTGCCGGCAGGAGAACGAACGCGAAAAGAGCGATAAACCCGATTATCATCCCGGAAGTCGCAAACGGGGCAGTATTCTCGTTTCTCATCCGCCGGTTCATATCAGTTGCTTCCTCTTCCGAAGGACCCATTCGGTCGTAAGGCATCCCATGAACAGGAGGAAAATAGCCGGGCTGTTGTGCAGGTTAATCTCTTTCTCGCTGACGGTCTGAGTCTCGCGCGATTCGATCTCCGCCGGAAGGCGTCCGGCCGTCAGGATGGTGAACATCTTCCCTCCGGTGGCCTGGGCCACGGCTGCAAGCGCGTCCTCGTCCGCGTCAACATTGTCAAATTCGCGGTTCAGACTGCCGACGACGAAATCGAGCCGGACGGTTCCCATCGGTTCTGAGTCGGGGCGTCCGCCTTCGGCCTTGCCCGGATGGGCGCGGACGACGAGGCTGTATCGCCCCATGCCTTCCGGGATAAACGAGCCGGTGAACTCCCCGCCGCCAAGCGGCACGTGCTGAAGCGCTAACTCCTGCTTTCGTCTTGCTTCATTCTCTCCTTTTTCGCCTTTCGTTTCATCCTTCCGGGCAACGGATTCCGGCGGAACGACCTCGGCCCACACCGTTGCGTCGTCGGCGGGGATGTTGTCGCTTGTGCGGACCCGCGCTGTAATATTGACGATCGCGCCGGATTCGTATTCGAGCTTGTCGGTCCGCGCGGAAACCAGGTTGTCTCCGCCGAATTTGGCGGTGTCGCGGCTTGCGGCCCATCGCGCGGCCTGCCCCCAGAACTTTTCGTATGGGGACTTTCGCCCCTCGGATTTCAGGTGGAAATACCACTTCCACGTGGTGTTGGCTGCGATTGTCAGCACACGCCCCTTGCCGGACTGGTGGGCGAGGATAACGGGCATCTTCCCGCCAGCGCGCCCCGGATGAACTCCCAGAACCGATACCCCCGGCTTCGCCTCCCCTGCCAGATTGCATCCCCCCAGCTTAAGCCCTTCGGAAGCTTGATCGAAGAGCGCGTCGCAACCCTCAAGTACGGGATGGGCCTTGCCCTCGGGAGTAAGCGACAATGCGAACGACTCCTCGACAAATCGCGAATCTCCTTCGCCGGGTCTGAAACCGATCAGGTTTCCCATCGGAGATTCAACCCACTCCCGGCTGAAGGCCCGATTTCCGCCGGTCATGATAAGTCCGCCGCCCTTTTCCTCCACGAACTGCTTCAGCAGCATCAACTGCCCGTCGTCGAACTCCTCCCGCATGACGTCGCCCAGTACCACGACGTCCAGGGATTCGTATGCCTTCGCCTCAACCGGCAATCCCCGGCGAAGGTCCACTCCGGACGGGGCGCCCTGAATGTAGAAGACGTCCTTCATAGTCTTCACGACGGAGGTCAGCGTGACGTTCGGATCGCCGGCAAGAGTCCGGGAAAGAAATTTGTACTCTGTGCGCAGCGTGCCCTCGACCATGAGTATCCGCAGCCGGGGATCGGTGACGTTGACGAGGAAGGCCCTTGAGTTGTCTCCCGCGACGGACTCCCTCTGCAACGGTTCGATCCTTGCCGTCAGTTCCTTCAATCCCGTAGTCGTCGGCAGGTATGGGATGGTCGCCATCTGGGTCCCGTCATCCGCCTCTAGAGCGACCGGCGCGGAGGCAATCTGCTTCCCGTTTTCTTCAAGCGTCAGGATTGTCTTTCGTTCGGCCTCCGGGACGGCCTGAAGGTTTCTTCTGAGGATTCGGAACGACATGTTAACCGTATTGTTGACGATACACTCGACGTTCTCCGGCGCGCCCTGAAGGGACAGGTTGAAAAACGCGCCCCTGCCCGCCATTCTTGCGCCTAGCATAACGGGATAAACCGGAACGCCGAGTTGCGCAGCGACCTCCGCCGGCGCTCTGCCTCCGGTAGACACTCCGTCCGTGAGCAACACGATGCCGGCCAGCCCGCCGCCCCCCTCGCGGCCCGTGACGTCCGTCATGGCGTCGCCCATGCGCGTCATCAGGCCGTCCGCCGGGATGCCGTCCTTCAGTCCGGTCTGATCGAGGGATGAAATCGAATCTGAGAATGCGTAGAGTTTCAAATCCCGTCCGCGCCCGAGCTGGCGGGCCAGCCCATCCGGCCCGACCAGGATTTCCCTCGCTGCCTCGATGCGGGCGCGGCCCGCGGCGTCGGCGATTGACATGCTTCTTGACACGTCGAGCAGGACGGCGATCGGCTTGCGGTCGCTGCGGATGCGCCGCCAGGTCAGCGCCGGTTGAAGCAGCGCAAGCCCCAGGAGCAGTATCGCGAGCGCGCGGAATGCGGCCATGGGGGCCAGCGAGCGCCGCCCCAGAACATTGCGCTGCCGTCGGTAGGTCCACAACGCGACAATGAGCGCCGCCCCCGCGATCAGGATCGGCAGAGCGGGATGCCAGCGTCCGTTGAAAACCAGTCTCAGCGCGTTCATTTCTTAAGAACAACGTTAGCGACGTAACACTCGGCCGCGGCGAACAACAGCGCGGCGGCCAGCAACCAGTCCCAGAGGGGAAGCCCTTCGCGCTTCCGGCGCGCGGTTTCCGCAACATCAATCCCGCTGCGAACAATGCGGCAGTTCGGAGCAGCCTTTGTGATCGCGGCAATATCCGCGCGGCGGAGATCGCTTTCTGCGGGATCAACGTTTGCCGCAATGTGTCGCTCTATGTTCCGCCCCGCTACACGCAGCGTGGCAGTGTAGAAACCCGGCATCGGAAGGGCGGGAAATTCGGCGAAGATCGCGCCGCCCGTTCTCTCCCCCTTCGCTTCGAGGCGTTCCCCCGGCGGGCCTTCAATCGCAATCGCCTCACCCGCGTAGGAGTCAAGCAGCGCGCCCTCCTCGCTGTTCTGGGCCAAACAAATCCGTGCCGGAACCCCGACCGTCACTGAGTTCTCGGCGGCCTGCGAGGATGACAGATACTGAACCGTCTGCATGATCATGGGGAGGAAGATCGGTTTCAGCGGGAGATTATCCCATGCCGTGTCCGCGCTCCCCGCGTAGAGCAATACCTTCCCCTCTCCGAGCGATTTCTCCGCCAGTATCGGATCGCCCCCGGACAGCGCCATCAGCGTGGCGTTTCTTTCCGACTGGGGTACCGTCAGGATCATGTGGCGGTAGTAATGCAGTCTGCCGAAATCAACCTCGCCGGCGTACCCGCCGAAGATAGGATGTCCCGTCTTTACCGAGCCTATTATCTCGAAAGCGTTTTCTGCGGCATCCGGCCGGTTCTCGCCGCCGGTCCGAGCCGGACCGATCTGGGCGGGCAGCATCGTCTGGTCGGATTCCGCAGGACCGAGAAGCATATTGTAGACCGCCGGGCTTGCCTGATCGCCCAGGAAAATGAAGACTCCGCCCCCAGCCCGGGCGTAATCCCGCAGCGCTCCAGCCAGCGCAGGACTCGGACCCGGCACATTTACCATGAATACGACCGCGTAATCGGACAATGTTTTGATTCTTTCTGCGTCTGCTACGGAGACCTTGACCGGCTCGATGCGCCCGATGCCCTGGATGCCGCCCGACCGCAGCGCGGCCTCCAGGAAGAAGCACTCGTCCAGATATGAAACGGGGGACGGTGAGCCGTTTATCAGGAGGACCTTCAGCTTCTCCCTGAATCGAAGCGGCAGGAAGTGGCTGTTATCGGCGTCCAGCGCATCCGGGCCAAGCTTCGCCTCAAGCAGCAGCCATTCCTTTCCGGTCTGACGTGTCAGCGTCATGGGATAAGTCATGGCCGCGCCCGGTCCAGCTTCAACGGGGCATGACGAGAGGACTTCCTCTCCGGATTTCAGCGCCAGACTGTTTCGCGCCGTTGCGTCTGAGAAGTTTCTTATCATCGCGTCAACGCGGATCGGCTCTCCCTCCCGAGTTGAGCGGGGAGGAACAGCCAGCCCGGTCGCCGCCAGGTTCGGTTCCATTGCATCGCCTGCGTCAAGGATAACAGTCGGAACCGTGCGTGGTATTTCGGCGAGTGTTTTAACCGCGTCTTCCGGCCATGCGATGCTCTGCATGTCGCTGATGACGTAGAGTTCCCGCATGGGATTTCCCGCGCGGTTGAGAACGTCGCGCGCGCGCGCGGCGGCTTCCGCGAGATCGGCCCTGGAACATGATGCTCGAATCCCGCGCAGGTTCAGGCGGATTTTCTCAAGATCGGTCGCAAATGCGGCCTCCGACTTCGAAGCTTCGGACGCGAGAATGACCGAGACTTCGTCCTGTGGTTTGAGCGTTGAGACAATCTCGAGCGCGGCGCTCACGCCCCGCTCGAACGCCGACTTGCCGGAACTGAGCGCCCTCATGCTGCACGAATCATCAATGACGATGACAACGCTTGCATGACCCGTTCCGGCGAAGACGGCGCTCTTGAATACCGGCCGCGCCAACGCGAAAACAAGCGCCGCAATCAGAAGCATACGGAGAGCGAGCAGTAATAGTTCCTCAAGCCTGCGTCTGCGCATGATTTTCTGGTCAATCATGCGCAGGAAGCGAAGCGTGCCGAACGGGATTTCGGCCAGCCGCCGCCTGAAAAGCAGGTGGATGATGACCGGCGCGGCAAGCGCGGCCAGTCCGATTAGGAACATTGTTTGTCCGAATGCGAACATCTCGGTTCGTCGCGGCTCAACGGGCCGCCAGCGTCCGGCGGCTCAGATACGCCGCCAGCATGAACTCGTAGGGCATGGATGTATTGACAAACTGGTAGTCAATGCGGCTGGCCGAACACTCGCGTTTAAGCTTCGCCGTGAAGTCCTCGACCTGTTTCAGGTAGGCCTCCCGGATTGCGCGGGGCATCACCTGCATCCTTTCCCCGGTCTCCAGGTCCCTGAAACTGACCAGCCCGTCGAAGGGGAATTCAAGCTCGGCGGGATCGAAAAGGTTAAAGACGATCATCTCATGCTTGTCGTGGCGGAAATGGCGGAGGGCCTTCATCACCGCGTCCGTGTCGTCGTAAAGGTCGGAAATCAGAACGATCAGCCCCCGGCGCTTGATCGTGTTGGCCACGGCGTGAAGCGTTCCGGCCATGCCGGTGCGCCCGGATGGTTTTGAAGATTGCAGCGCGTCAAGAATGCGTTTCAAGTGCGCCGGGGAGCTTCTGGGCAGCACGCGCTCCCGCACGGCGTCATCAAACAGGACAAGCCCGACGCTGTCGCGCTGCCGGACCATCAGGTACGACAGCGCCGCCGCCAGGAAACATCCGTAATCGAATTTGCTCATCCCCTTCGACGCATAGGCCATCGAGCCGCTGGCGTCCAGAAGGATGTTGCAGACGAGATTCGTCTCCTCCTGGTATTGCTTGACGTAGCGCTTGTCGTTGCGGGCGAAGACCTTCCAGTCGAAATGCTTGAGGTCGTCCCCGGGGACGTATTCCCGGTATTCGGCGAACTCGATGCTGTAGCCGTGCAGCGGACTGCGGTGAAGCCCGCTGATGTATCCCTCAACGACGCTGCGGGCGACGAGGTTCAGGTTGGCGAACCGGCTGTACGCCTGTGGATCGTAATACTTCGTCCCGGATGCCTTAGCCATGGATTGAGGGGGGGGGGATTGGGGATCAGGCTCGTTCGGCGGCCCGGTAGTGGGCCTCGTCAGGCTCGCGCACGGTCTTGATGAGCCTGCCGATGATCTCCTCGACCGAGATGCCTTCTGAATCGGCGTTGAAGTTGGTGAAGATTCTGTGCCTCAGCACGGGTTTTGCGACGGCCCGGACGTCCCCGCATGAGACGTTGAATCGCCCGTCAATCACGGCCTTCGCCTTCGCCCCGAGGACGAGGTACTGCGCAGCGCGCGGGCCTGCGCCCCACGCGACGTACTCCCTCGCGAAGTCCGGCGAATCAGGCAGATTAGGCCTGCTGGCCCTGACCAGGTCGGTGGCGTAGGTCACGACGTGCTCGGACACCGGCACGCGGCGGACTATCTGCTGCACCTGAACAATCTGACTGCCCTCAAGGATGTATTTCGCCTTCGGCTCGACCTCCCCCGTGGTCGCCTTGACGATGCTGATCTCCTCTTCGCGCGACGGGTAACCGATCATGATGTTGAACATGAAGCGGTCCAATTGCGCTTCCGGGAGGGGATAGGTTCCCTCCTGCTCAATGGGGTTCTGCGTGGCCAGCACGAAGAACGGCGGCTTGATCGGATACGTCCGCCCAGCCGCCGTGACGCAGTATTCCTGCATGGCTTCCAGAAGCGCGGCCTGCGTTTTCGGCGGGGTCCGGTTGATCTCGTCGGCAAGCAGGATGTTCGTGAAAATCGGCCCCTTCACGAACTTGAAGCTGCGCTGCTGCGTTCCGGGATCAACGTCAAGCACCTCCGTCCCCGTGATGTCGGACGGCATCAAGTCGGGTGTGAACTGGATGCGTTTGAAATCCAGATTCAGTATGCCCGCTATGGTCCGGACCATGAGCGTCTTGGCCAGTCCGGGCACGCCGACGACGAGGGAATGCCCCCGGCAGAACAGGCAGATGATCATCTGCTCGATGACCTCGTCCTGGCCGATGATGACGCTATGAATCTGATCCAGGAGCGTTGTCCGGACCTGTGATAGTTGTTCGACAAGGCGCTCCTCGTCGCCGGTAAGGCTCATCCCGCCGCGAGCGGGCCGCGAATCCGCCACGATTGCTTCTCCCTCTAGTGGGTCATGAAGTACGCGATCACGTTAACGCCCAGCTTCAGCGATTCCGCCGGTTTCGGGGCGGCGCAGAAGGGGTGTTCGACGCCGTTCCATCCGCACCCCAGAGAATAAGGGCTGTAGACGACGGGCGTCGTGCCGGCTATCTGAATCCCCTCCAGCAAAGGCGGTCTTGAAGTCTTCCCGTAAAGAACGCCTACGTAATCGTCAAAAACCACCGCAGCAAGATCAATCTTGAACACCGTCGAGAAAACCGGATGGTCTTTCTGAATCGCTTCAAGCTTTGCGGCGGGAAATACCCGAGCCATTTCGCGCCGGAACGCCGCATCGAATGCGGGACGCCCGCAGCACGAATCGGCGAACAGAAAACCGCCGTTGTTCAGGTAGCTCCTCAGGCTCTCAACCTCCCGGTCGCTGAAGCGGAAATCCTCGTGCCCGCTCATGTAAAGGAACGGATAGGCGAGTATATCGCTGGTCTCAAGGTTGACGACGCGCCGCTGGAATTTCACCTCTGCGGAGGTGTTGACCGCCAGTTCCTTCAGGAGATTGGCGATTGCGTTCGGGTGCGTGTCCCAGTTTCCCTGGAAGGATACCTGGCCGAAGACGAAATCACCCGCCGGCTCAAGGCCTTCCTCGTAGAAGACCTTGGTCACGGCGTTGGAGCGGGCCAGCCGGAAGTATGACAGGCAGTAGGCGACCATGTTCACGCCGATGGATCGGGCGCCGGCGGGCTTGACGGCCTGTGCCCCCTTCCGCTCATGCCCGTCCCATCCGCAACTCATCCCATACTGGCTCAGGAAAACGGCGGTCCGGCATCCGATATCCATGCCCCATAGCGGCGACTCGCCGTCCTTCAGATCGGGCGATTGGAACGTATACTCGATTGACTTGATTTCGTAGAAACAGTGAAAGACCGGATGATCGAGCGAAAGGCGATAGACCTTCCGATCCGGAAATACGCGGGTCAGTTCCCTTTTGAACGATTCGAAGAAGTCGCGGCTGCCGAAGCATGAGTCGGCCCAGAGCGTGCCGCCGTTGAGCAGAAATTCCCGGATCTTGGCGATCTCCGCGTCGCTGAACCGGACCTGCTCCGTGCTGGAGAGATACCAGACTGGGCGTTCTGCTGGATTGGTCGTCAGTTGCTCAAAGGTCAGCGTGTCCCTGCCGTAGTTGGCCCCGATGGCGCGGGAGGCCTCGTGCAGCAGGGATGGAACGTCGCCGGGATCGTTGTTCCAGGGCCAGTATTCCCAGTCGCGCCCGTCCTCCAGCTTCATCTGAACCTTCTGCCCGAACTGGATTTTCGCCACCAGAGACGGGGGCTGGGGCGGGCGTTTCTTTTCGGTTCGGCGCAGGGGCGTCGCCGGGAGGGGAAGCGGCGGCAGGGCTTCTCCGCCCTTGCGTCTTTGCGGCTGGACGGGGGGAGGGACGTTGCACGGCCCGCGAGGGGAGTCCGCGGCGCGCGCGTTCCAGCATGACGCCGGGACAGCCAGGGCGAGAACTCCGCAAAGTATCGCTCTTCGCAGAATCATGTCTGATACCTCGAACAAAGACAGTATGACGGAAATGGAGGCGCTAAACAGCCCTGATTTCCGGCAAATGAGTGTACGTCTTATCCACATTATATTCAACAAATTGTGTGCCAGATGAAGGCATCGCCGTACTGAAACCGGATAATCTGTCAATGGCGCATGGGGTATTCCCTGAAAAGAGTTGGACATCGCCGTTTCATAATGCCATATGAGTAATATTGCACAGGTGTTATGATAATGATGCGTCTGGAATACAAAGACAGGCTCAGGATGTCAGCCTTTCCCCATTAGTCTGTCGCTTATCAAAGCCGAAAGCAGGCATACCTTACCGATTCGGCCATATGGCGTTGGGAATTCCGACATGCGCGGAACATATCCCACACATGACAGCCTAACTCGACTTATGCGCCACCGCCTCTTCGACGCTGTTGAACACCTCAAGCACGGAGTCGAGTTTTGTCACCTGAAGAATATCCACGATCAGCGGTTGGGGGTTCACCAGGCGAAGATATCCTCCGTTTGAACTGCATTCCTTGTAGGCCATCATGATTCGTCCGAGTCCGGTGCTGCTTATGAATCTGGCGCGGGTCATATCCAGGACGATTTTGTAGACACCGTCGTCGAACAGGCAATGGAAGGTCTGCCCAAGCCTGTCGGCCTGAATCTCTGTAATGTCCCCGGCCAGCGTGAGGGCAACTGCGTCGCCAACGCGCCTTACGCATTCATCGCCATGATTGTCGGCGTCGGGTGGCATCTGTCTTATCCTCCGGGAGATTTCTTCCTGGCCCAGGGGGCGTATTTGACCATTGTCACGGCATTTCCCTTATCGTTGTAGCTCACCTCGTCCATGTATGCCCGCATGAGCAGAAGGCCGCGCCCGCCCTCCCGCTCAAGGTATTCGACGCCCCGCGGGTCTGGAACTTCCGAGGGATTGAAGCCCTCGCCTTCGTCCGCCACAGTGATGGTCGCGCGATCGTCCTCAAGGAAGAAAGTGACGTGGACCTTCCTGGTCCGGTCATGTTTGTTGCCGTGGCGGATGGCGTTGGTGACGGCCTCCTCCAGCGCAAGCCGTGTGGCGAAGAGGCTGCGTTCGCCGTATCCCTTCGTCTCCAGCAGGCCGAGGATCAACCTTTCGACATGGCGTATTTCAGCCGGATCGCTCTCGATGGAAAGCTCATGAACGGCGACGGGACTCTGAGCGACCTCCAGAGCAAGGATCGTGAGATCGTCCCCTTCCTCGAAATAGCCGGGCGCAGGCGGGACCTGAAGCAGAAGCTCAACCATGTCCTCCAGAGACGCATTCCTGTTCGCCGTCAGAACCTCGTCAATCCTTGCGTCCCTGGCGGCGCCGGGAGGGCCGAAGCGGTCCAGCGCCCCGTCGGTCAGCATCAGCAACCTGTCGCCGAACTCAAGCGCAACGGTTTTCTCCTCGTAACCCGGATCGTCGAACATCCCGACGAACAGGCCGCGCCCGTCCAGACGGGTTACCTTGTCGCGCAACAGCAGGGGAGGAGGCTGGCTGGCGTTAACGTAGCGCAGTACCATGTTATCCGCGTCCAGCACGCCGAGGAACGCCTCCAGGTAGTAGCTTTCCGGCGTTGAGTCGCACAGGGCGGCGTTGACCTTGTCCAGGATTGCCTTTGGGGAGAACTGGTTGGCTGAGAAAGTCCTGAAAGCGAGTTTGGCCACGGCCATAACGACCGCGGCGCGCAACCCGGAGCCTGATACGTCGGCAATAAGCAGTCCGTATGAGTTATCCCCAAGCTCAATGACATCATAAAAATCGCCCGAAGCTTTTGCGCCGGAAACGCATTTCACCGCGATTTCCATCCCGGGCATCTGCGGAAGCCAGACCGGATTGAGCCGGAGTTGAAGTTGGCGCGCGATCTGAAGATCCCTGTCGTAACGGGCGCGCAGAAGCGCATGCTCGTCGCACGGGGCGTCCGGAGCGGAACGCGCAAGCCGCGCCTCTGTTTCATGCGCATCCATCTCGCTTTTCAGGCCGGCGTTCTCCTGTCTCAGGCGCGCAATCTCCTGTTTCATACTTGAGATTTCATCGCGCAGGGAATCCAGCGCGGCTTTGGCGATATTCGCCTTTTCGCGTGATCGTTTTGAGTTTGGGGATGAGCAGTCGGTCATGTGGCCGCCCCCGAGATGCGCCTACACCATCTCCGACATCGCCGCCTCGACGCTCTCGTGAAACTCGAAAAGCTTGTCCAGATTTGTAATCTGGAATACTTCCATGATGCTTTGCCGCACCCCGCAGAGACATATGCGCCCTTGCCTGGCAACAACCCTCTGATGAACTTTTATCAGTTTGCCGAGGACGGCGCTGGAGAGGAACTCGACCCCGGCAAGGTCAATTATGAACTTCGCGCCCAAAGCCCGGGCGACAACGTCAAGCATCTCAAGCCCCACGTCGCGGATGCTCAACTCGTCAAGGACCTTTGTGTCCTTGAAGCGCATGATCGTAACGCCGTCCTTCTCCTGCGCCTCAATCGTCTTGTAGTTTTCAACCATATGCGGCCTCCGATGCGCGTTTGCAGGGACGATTGCTGTTTCTGGAATGCTATTTCTGTAATGGACGGCTGTCAAGCCATAAACCGAAACACATGGAACGATTTGCCGTTGACAAAAGACATTGAATGCGATAAGTTCTTATCCTGTTATACTTTAGGTTTGAAGGAGGGATGAATATGGCTCAGCAGGTCATTGCCAAGATCACTGACGCCGCAAAAGACGTTCATGACAAGATACTGACGAACCGCAAACCCACCATGTCCGTGCCGGTTCGCAACCTCAGCAACGTCACCTTCCGCCCGAAGAAGGGATTCTTCGACCTTAAAGGCGCAAAGAAAACACGCACCTTGACTTATAATACGGTCAAGACCTTCGCTCAGACGCTCCGCATGATGGCCATGTCCAAGAACATTATTGAGACGCATGACATAGCCACCAAACGTGAAGCTTACTATGTCTCCAAGAACTGGGGGGACGCGCGTTTCGACGAGCAACCCGAAAGCGATACCGTAATGGACGATGTCGAGGCCATGTTCTGCGTCAACCGCGAACAGCTCGGTTTCGTTCCGGACGAACGGGGAGGAGACGTTGCAGGACCGCTGCGGATAATTGACAGGGACAGGGTGACCGGCGAGCGGATTGTTATTGACGCAACTCGCTTTGGATCAGGGGCTTACAGCGTCCCGGTCAGCGTTGAAGAGCTACAGTTCGAGACAGACGCGAAGTTCATCCTGGCGATTGAAACAGGCGGTATGTTCCAGCGCCTGAACAATCATAAATATTGGCATGATGCCAACTGTATTCTGGTCAGCATGGGCGGCGTCCCCACGCGGGCATGCAGGCGGTTCATCCGACGTCTTTCCGACGACAAGAACCTGCCCGTCTACGTCTTCGTTGACGGCGATCCATACGGGATGGGAAACATCTACCGGACGCTCAAGGTCGGCAGCGGAAATGCCGTTCACATCAACGAGTATTTCTGCGTTCCCAACGCGGCATTTCTTGGCATAACTCCTGACGACATAATTGATTATGAGCTTCCGACCCATCCGCTGAAGCCCCAGGACATCAAGCGGGCGGAGGATATGCTGAAAAACGATCCGTTCTTTATCCATTATAAGGAATGGGATGTAGCCATAAAAAAACTATTAAAAATGGGCGTCCGTGCAGAGCAACAGGCGCTGGCTAAACATGGTCTGAATGCTGTTGTTGAAAAATATCTGCCCGAAAAGATTGCAAATCCGAAGAAATTCCTGCCGTGACCGACAGATCGGCGGATTTTGCTTTCCAGGTCGTAAAACACTGCATATCAATGGTTAAAGACTTGGCATAATGGCGCTATCTTGTCTTTGTATCGAGATCCTGAATACGGCTATGGTTTATTTTCATTATTCCTCCTTGACACTGCTGACTCTGACACAACTAATAGGAATGATTACTATTCGCGGAGATAAACGATGGCTGGAACCGAGATAAAACTGACCGAGCAGCGAAGGGTGATACTGGAGGAACTCCGCAAGGTGCGGACCCATCCGTCAGCCGACGCGGTCTATGATCTGGTACGCAAGAGACTCCCGCGGATCAGCCTTGGTACCGTCTACAGAAATCTGGAAGCAATGTCCGAGCGCGGAATGATCAGGAAGCTCGGCGGCTGCCAGTGCCAGATGCGGTTCGATGCGGATGTAACCAATCATTACCATGTGCGCTGCCTGAAATGCGGACGGGTTGACGACGTGGCCGTCGAGACATGCGAGGTGCTTGAAAGAGCGCTTAGGGAACGCAGCGATTACGCGATCCTGGGCCATCACGTTGAGTTCATCGGTTTCTGTCCATCTTGTAGATGCGCGGGTGAAGACGAGCGTTCAGATCAACCGGAAGGGGCTGGCGAACGATGACTAACGATGTTTCACATTCTGATCTGAAGCCGCACCTCGACTGGCTCTACGAGGGATTCAACCGAAGAGAGCTTGTCCACCCCGATCCGCTGGAGTTCTTGTACCTTTATCCTGATCCGGCGGACATGGAGATTGTCGGACTGGTCGCGTCTTCGCTGGCATATGGAAGGGTGGCGCAGATTTTGAAAAGCGTTTCCGATGTTCTTGATCGCATGGGCAGCCCGATGCGGTACGTCGTGGATACAGGCCGGGAGCGGTTCCACTCGGATATGCGCGGATTCAAACATCGTTTTGCCGATGGGGACGACGTTGCGGAACTCCTTTTCGGCATCAAAACCGCGATTAAGAGCTTCGGCTCAACAAAGCAGTGTTTCCTTTCATGTTGCTCAAGCGACGACGAGACCGTCATCCCTGCTCTGGTCCGATTCGTCGCGCGGTTGCGGGACACGGCAGGAGGCCATAACTCCCACCTCCTGCCGTGCCCGTCCGACGGTAGTCCGTGCAAACGGTTGAATCTGTATCTGCGGTGGATGATCAGAAATGACGACGTTGATCCAGGTTGCTGGACGGGTGTCACGGCGTCTAAACTGGTTGTTCCGCTGGACGTTCATCTCCACAGAATCAGCCGCGCCCTGGGCATGACGCAACGTAAGCAGGCAGATATGCGGGCGGCTCTGGAGGTCACTGAAGGATTTCGCGGGATTGTGCCGGACGATCCGGTGAGGTACGATTTCGTGTTGACGCGTCTGGGCATACGCGGGGACATGAAGCCCGACGTGTTCCTCAGGCGCTGCGGCGTTCAGGGGAGCGAGTAAAATGCATGATATGCGCGAAATGCATGGAAGCCAATCCGCTGCTGGAATTGGCGCAAACCTGCTCGCCGAATTCTGGAGCGTGCTTGGCGACATGGCTCCCTATCTGCTTTTCGGCTTCGCAATTGCCGGGCTTCTGCATGTGCTGATATCCGAGGAAAAAGTTCGCAGACATCTTGGAGGGCGGGGCCTGCTGCCCGTCCTGAAGGCGACGCTGCTGGGTGTCCCATTGCCGTTGTGTTCCTGTGGCGTTATTCCGGTCGCCGCGTCCCTGCGCAAGAGCGGCGCAAGCAAGGGCGCGACCACCGCATTTCTGCTTTCGACTCCGCAGACCGGGGTTGACAGCATTCTGGTGACGTACAGCCTCCTTGGGCCGGCATTCGCCGTCATACGTCCATTCGCCGCTCTCGTTACCGGCATTAGCGGCGGCGCTGTCGAAACTATTCTTGATCCCGATGAGGAGGCCGTTTCTTCGGGCGCGGACGGGACTGGCGTAAAAAGCGGAAGCGGTTGCGATGGAAGTTGCTGCGGCGGGGAGCATGGCGGATCAAAGCCGCGACGGGCGGCGCGTTACGCGTTTGTCACCCTCCCGGCTGATATCGGCAAGCCGTTGCTTGTCGGTCTAGCGCTGGCCGGGCTGATAGCCGTGGCGGTTCCGGACAATTACTTCGGCGAGAAAGTCGGGACCGGTCTTCCCGCCATGCTGCTGATGATGCTTGTCGGTATACCGATGTATGTGTGCGCGACAGCCTCCGTGCCGATTGCTGCCGCTTTGATACTCAAGGGTGTTTCGCCGGGTGCCGCCCTCGTTTTCCTGATGACAGGCCCCGGCACGAACGCGGCGACGATCTCAACAATCTGGAAAACCATGGGACGTCGCGCTGCTTTCGTTTATCTCGGCGCGACTGCCCTATGCGCTCTAGCATCAGGATTTCTTCTTGACGCTTTCGTCGTGGTTGACGGCGGCAGAATGGTCGGGGCGTCGGGTTGGATGATGCCGGAGTGGATCAAGTCGTCATGCGCGGTGATTCTTGCTGCTGTAATAGTCCATTCCATACTGCTCAGGAGGCGAAAAGGCGGATTGTCCGTAGCCAAGTCTCCGGCGATTTCCGGCGGCGAGGAGACCGTGCTCAAGGTCAGCGGCATGACGTGCAGCCACTGCGCGGATAGCGTTCGCAAGGCGCTTATGTCCGGCAGCGGGGTCCAGTCTGTAGAGGTTGATCTTACGTCGGGAAGAGCAGATGTGCATGGAATGAGGCTTGATCGCAAAGCGTTGATACACTCGCTTGAGGAACTCGGATTTGCGGCGAAAGAAGCCGCAACGTGATGATTGGCATGATTTGAAACGGAGACCAGGATGCTGAACGACGGCGACAAAGGAGTGATTCTTCAAAGGGACAAGCAGACCTACGCGGTTGCCCCCCACCTGCCGTGCGGCGTTGTGACGCCCGCGCAGTTGAGAAAGCTGGCGGACGTTGCGGAGAAATACGGATGCGCCGCGTTGAAGGTCACCAGCGCGGAGCGGATCGCGATGGTGGGGATCAAGGAGGCGGACGTTGACGCGATGTGGAAGGACCTCGGAATGTCCCCCGGCGCTGCGGTAGGGCTGTGCGTCAGGAGCGTCAAGGCATGTCCCGGAACGACATTCTGCAAGCGCGGGCTTCAGGACAGCCTCGGGCTGGGCATGAAGCTGGACGAGCTTTACCATGGAGTTGAGCTGCCGGCCAAGTTCAAGATCGGCGTGAGTGGTTGCCCGAACCAGTGCGCGGAGACGTGCATAAAGGACCTGGGCTTCGTGGGCAAGCGTTCCGGATGGACCGTGATGGTCGGCGGGCAGGGCGGGGGCAAGCCGCGGCTGGCGCAGGAACTTGTCGAAGGGTTGAGTGATGCCGATGCCCTGCAGATCGCGGAGAAGGTGATCGCTTTCGTCAAGGAGAAGGTCGAGGGCAGGCAGCGCCTGGGCTGGGCTCTCGAGAAAATCGGTTTTGACAATTTCAAGTCATGCGTACTGGGTTGAGCGGTCGGACGCCCGGTCTGGATTGATGAAGACATCAGCAGGGAGGAAGAAAGAGATGCGCGAGATGACGGCAGGCAACCTCAGGAGCGCCTACGGCGGCGAGTCAATGGCCCACATGCGTTACAGAACCTGGGCCAACGCGGCTGAGAAGGAAGGCTTTCCGAACACGGCGCGGCTTTTCCGCGCAATAGCCGCTGCGGAGGAGGTTCACGCGAACAATCATTTCACGGCATTGCGCGAGCAGGCCGGGGCGTTCACTGTGACGGCCGGGGCCGGATTCGGTCTCAGCAAGACGTCCAATCATCTGGCCGGGGCGATCGAGGGTGAAGTCTTCGAGATCGAGGAGATGTACCCGGCATATAAGGAGGTCGCCCGCTTTCAGGAGGAGAAAGAGGCGGTTCAGAGCTTCCATTATGCATTGTCGGCGGAAAAAATACACGCCGAGATGTACAAGAAGGCCAAGGAGATCGTGGACGCGGGCAAGGACATTGCGCTCGGGCCCGTGCAGATCTGCCTGAAATGCGGATACACTCACGAGGGCGAGACTCCGAAGAAATGCCCCGTCTGCGGCGCGACGAGCGAGCAGTTCAGGACATTCGCCTGAGCCGCGTTGAACGGAAGGAGAGCAGAAATGAACATCCACAGATTTTCAAAAACGATTCTGGTCGCCCTGGTCATTGCATCGCTGAGCGCCGGATACGCTTCGGCGAATTGCGGCGCGTGCGGCCCGAAGGAAAAGAAGGACAAGGCGGAATCCGCGAAGTACGACAAACCGGAGAAGTGCGACAAGTGCGGCACTCCGGAGCAGTGCGCTTCCTGCGCCGTCTCCGCCGCGAAACCGCAGACGAAGTGCCCGGTGATGGGCGAGAAGATAAACAAGCAACTCTACGCCGATGTCGCGGGAAGGCGCATTTACGTCTGCTGCGCCGGTTGCGTGGAGAAGATCAAGGCCGATCCGCAGAAATACATTCAGAAGGTCATTGACAACGGCGAGACGCCGGAGTCGCTGCCCATCGCCGCCGAGGTAAGCACCGCGACGCTGGCCGTGATGGTCAGGGCCGGCGTTCCGGTCGTGATTCTTGACGCCCGGACTGGCAAATACGACGACGGGCGCAGGATTCCCGGGGCGAAAAGCCTCAGCCCCGAGGCCAAGCCTGAGGAGATGGCAAAGGTTGCCGGCGATAAGAAGGGCCTGATCGTGACCTACTGCGCCGGGGTGAAATGCCCCGCAAGCAGGAAACTCGCTGAAAAGCTCCGTTCCCTCGGATACGCGAATGTTCTTGAATACACAGAGGGAATACAGGGGTGGACCGACGCCGGACACGAGATTCAGAAGAAACTGTGAATCCGCAGAGGGGCGTTGCAGCGCGCCCCCGCGGGATAGCGGATCCGGGTTGGATTCGCATTTCATTGCCAACGGCGCAATCGGGAGCTAGAATGCCTGATTCAGCTGGAGACTGAGCGTATCTCCCGGGGCGTGCGCCGAAAAACATGCCGTCAGTTGCGGGGGCGCGGCATGCCGCGCCCCCGCAGGACAGGAGGACATTGTGAAGGAAAGAGCGGGAGCTGTGACGTTCATGGGCAATCCCCTGACGCTGGTCGGCGATCCTGTGGCGGAAGGTTCGCCGGCGCCTGCCTTCGAGGTTCTGGCAAACGACCTCAGCCCCAAGGGGCTGGATTCGTTCAAGGGGAAGACGCTGCTGATTTCATCCGTTCCGTCCCTGGATACCCCGGTCTGCGATGTGCAGACTCGGCGTTTCAACCAGGAGGCCGCGAAACTCAGCAAAGACGTGAAGATACTGACGATCAGCATGGACCTGCCGTTCGCGCAGAAGAGATGGTGCGGGGCGGCGGGCGTTGAAGCGGTTGAGACCTTGTCCGACCACAGGAACGCCTCCTTCGGAATGGAGTACGGCCTGCTGATCAAGGAACTGAGATTGCTGGCCCGCGCGGTGATAATCGTGGATCGCGCAGGGACGGTTCGTTACAGTCAGCTCGTCAAGGAGATCACACAGGAGCCGGATTATAATTCCGCTCTTGAAGCCTTGAAGAAGTTGACAAAGGGGTGCGGCTGCTGCGGGTAAGCCCGCCGCCGTCCGGATTAAACCTGGCATCTGAAAGGAGATTGTGCAATGGCGGAAAGACTTCAGGTCTACAAGTGCGCGGCGTGTGGAAACATCGTCGAGGTTCTGACCGGCGGCGCCGGGGAACTCGTCTGTTGCGGGAATCCGATGGAGCTTCTGCCGGAGAAGACGGCGGATTCGAAGGTTGAGAAGCACGTCCCGGTCATCGAGAAGGTTGACGGCGGGTACAAGGTTAAGGTCGGTAGCGTTCCGCATCCCATGGCGGAAGATCACTACATCGAGTGGATCGAGCTGCTGGTTGACGGCAAGGCGTACCGTCAGTTCCTGAAGCCGGGCGTTCCGGCGGAAGCGGTCTTCGCGGTGTGCGGCTGCTGCGGATGCGGCAAGGTCTCCGCCCGCGAGCACTGCAACAAGCACGGGCTTTGGAAGGGAGAGTAGGAATGATCGGCAAGAAGATGGAAGCAGCGATCAACGAGCAGATCAACGCGGAGCTTTATTCGGCGTATCTCTACGCCTCGATGGCGTCCTACTTCGCGTCGAAGGGACTCAAGGGCTTCGCCAACTGGATGAAGATTCAGTGCGGCGAGGAAGTGGCGCACGCGATGCGGTTCTACGGCCACGTTCTGGACCGCGGCGGCCGCGTTCTGATGAAGGCCATCAAAGGTCCGGAGACCGAGTGGGCTTCCCCGCTGGCGGTCTTTGAGGCGGTTGCCGTTCATGAGGCCAAGGTCACGGCGCTGATAAACGGGCTTGTAAAGCTGGCCCGTAAGGAAGAGGATGAGGCCGCCCTCGCCGCGCTGCAATGGTTCGTAACCGAGCAGATCGAGGAAGAGGCCAACGCCGCCGACATAGTCCAGAAGCTGAAGCTGATGGGCGATTCGCCGCAGGGCTTGTTCATGATGGACGCTGAGCTGGGCGCCCGGACGCCGACGCCCGGCAATCCCGCTCCGACCGTGCCGCTGCCGGCCAACTGACGCGTTCAGGGAGACAAGGAAGTGAGCATAAAGTTCAACGCTGACGAAGTTTTTGAAATGGCGGAACAGCTTGAGCGCAACGGCGAGAAATACTATCGCCGCGCCGCCCAGGGAACGGACAACAAGAAGGCTCAGAAGTTCATGCTCCAGCTTGCCGACATGGAAGCCGAGCACCTGAAGACCTTCGCTGCCATGCGCGCCGCCGTTGAAGCGGCCGCAAAGGAAGACACGGTATGGGACCCCGACAACGAGGCGGTCGCCTACCTTCGCGCGATGGCGGACGGCTACGTCTTCAACATGTCCGAAGATCCGGCGGAGTCTCTGACGGGCAAGGAGTCCCTTCAGGACATCTTCGCCAAGGCCACTCAGATGGAGCGCGATTCCATCGTTTTCTATCTCGGCCTGCGGGACATGGTTCCGCCCAAGCTGGGCGCCAAGCGCATTGACGGCATCATCGAGCAGGAAAAGGGCCACATAGTGGCCCTGACCAAGATGCTCAAATCGCTCAAATGAGCGACACGCGGAGCAACGCCGAATGAATGGCCCGTTCGAAGCGATAAAGGTCAGCGACCGCGTATATTGGGTCGGGGCAGTGGATTGGGACGTTCGCGATTTCCACGGCTACGCCACAAGCCGCGGCACGACCTACAACGCCTACCTGATTCTGGCGGACAAGCCGACGCTGATTGACACGGTGAAGGCGCCGTTCATGTCCGAGATGTTTTCGCGGATAGCGTCGGTCATCGAGCCTGGAAAGATCCAATACATAATCTCGAACCACTCCGAGATGGATCATTCAGGCTGTCTGCCGGAGACTGTCACGGCAATCAAACCGCAGAAGGTATTCGCCTCGACCATCGGCGCGAAAACGCTCGAAAAGCACTACCACGCCGGGATGGAGATAGCGGCGTTGAAGGACGGTGACGCGCTCAGCCTGGGGAACATGAACCTTGCCTTCGTCGAGACAAGAATGCTTCATTGGCCCGACAGCATGTTCAGCTTCCTGGCTGAGGAGGGCGTCCTCTTCTCGCAGGACGCGTTCGGGATGCACCTGGCGGACCACAGGCGTTTCGCCGATGAAATCCCGGACGACGTTCTGGAGTTTGAGGGCGCGAAGTACTACGCGAACATCCTTCTGCCGCTCTCTCCCCTGGTTCTGAAGCTTCTGGCGCGGGTTCCGGAACTGAATCTTGACATAAAGATCATCGCCCCGGACCACGGCCCGATATGGCGCAAGGACCTTGCTCGTCCGCTGAAGTCGTATGAGCGATGGGCAAAACAGGCCCCGACCCGCAAGGCGGTCGTGGTGCATGACTCCATGTGGGGCGCCACAACCCTGATGGCCAGGGCCGTCGGCGAAGGACTTTACGCCGGCGGGGTGGATGCGAGGATGGTCAAGCTCCGGGCCTCGCACCGCAGCGATGCTGTAACGGAGGTCATGTGCGCCGGCGGGCTGGTCGTCGGCTCGCCAACGATCAACAGGACGATCTTCCCGACCGTCGCGGACTTCCTCTGCTATACGAGGGGATTGAAACCGCAGAACCTCGTCGGGGCCGCGTTCGGCTCGTATGGTTGGAGCGGGGAGGCTGTAAAGCAGTTGAGCGACGCATTGGCGGAAATCGGCGTCGGGATGCTGAATGAGGGGCTGCGCGTCAATTATGCCCCGGACTCCGAAACGCTGGCGGAATGCAGAAAATTCGGGTTGGATATCGCCGCCAGGATTGTGGAAAACTGCGGCGGCTGAACGGATTCTGCCCCGCACATTCAGTATTCGATGCCCGGCGCGGCCTTGATCCCCTTGTCATATGGGTGCTTTACGCAGCGCATCTCCGTCACCAGGTCGGCGCGTTGGACGAGCGCCGGCGTCGCCCCCCGCCCCGTCAGCGCCAGGTGCATCCGCGCAGGTTTCTCGTCCATAAGCTCAAGAATGTCCGACTCGGCCAGCAGGCGCAGGTCCATCGCGCAAATGATCTCGTCAAGTACCACCAGGTCCAACCGCCCGGACCGGATCAGCCCTCGCGCCGCCTGGAGGCCGTCATGAGCGGCGGCTTTGTGCCGGGCGAAATCCGGATGCTCCGGCTGCGGAACAAATCCCAGACCCGCGCGGACGGTTTCAATCTCCGGAAAACGGGCTGATAATGCCGCAACCTCCCCGCTCTCATCCGCCTTGACGAACTGAATCACCGATGCCCGCAACCCGTGTCCGCAGGCCCTGAGGACCATGCCGAATGCGGAGGTGGTTTTCCCTTTGCCTTCCCCTGTGAGGATTATTATCAGGCCTTGCCCGTCGCTCACGTCCGCCTCTCCTGATGCGTTGCAGCCTTACCCCGGGCGCGGATCGTTCGGCTTACGCCTCCTCTGCGTCCTCAGGATGGTATTTGCGGTAGACCCTCATGCCGATGTTAATCCCGGCGACGACCGTCACCGCAAGTCCCAGCAGGATGAACGGGGCCATGCTGCGCGGCGGCTTGCTCACGCGGAAGGAACCCATTGACTCCTCGAACTTTTCCTGCTGGACAAGATAATCGTATGAATTGGCGGCGTACGTCAGCGTGAAGTAGCCTTCGCGCGTGGGCATCAGGACGACCAGAAGCGTCGTCGGCTGACGTCCGTATTCTATCTCGGTTATGAACTTCCCGCAGTTGACCCCGCCAAGCTCAACCACGTCGGCCAGTTTGACGGAGGCGGAAAGACCTCCCTGCTCCTTAAGAACGCGTTCCAGTGCACGCCCGAAGGAATCAACGAAATCCTGTGTGCAGCGTATTTTTGCCGGATTGTCGGATATTGCCAGGCATGACGCCGGTTCCCCTTCGGGACTTACCCATAATCCCGCGAAGCTGGTCGCGGTTTTTCCCAGCAGGTCGTTGAACTGGACCACGAGCTTGGCCGGATCGTTCTTCAGCGTATTGGACGCCGCGCCCACGAGCGAGGCTTGCCCTGTCTTGAAGGCATCCCCCTCCGGTTTGCCCGACTGGACGACCTCCGCGGCCGCCGCAGCTTTGGCCCCCCCCTTCAGAAGCTGCCATTTCGGCGGGGGATTGAAGTAGAAGCGTCCGTCGGGATCGTCGTAACGGACCACCTCCTCATCCTGCGCCGCGCACGGCAAGGCGGCAAACAGCGCGGGGAGCAGGCACAGGACCAGCATCAATCTCGTTCTGTTGCGCTTCATCGCTGCCCCTTCATTCGCGTTGAAGAAGGACACATTCTCTGAGAGCGTATATGAAAAGGGGTAGGAAGGTTCGTCGCATGACGTTTCAAGCACGAACCCGTGCCGCTTTCGCACGTGGTCCACGTGGGTTCAAAGAACCCACCCTACCTGTTGGCGCCATTTTCATACACGCTCTGAACGGCGCGACCGGCAGACGGCATTCTAAGCCGGGCGGCGACATTGGGCAAGGCCTGTTCCCGAAATTAGAACGCAGGCGCGCTTGACCGGCGCAGAGATGGGAGGGAAAATCCACTGCATCAGGAATCATTACAGTAAAAGACGCATTTGTTGTAGCGCAGTTCTGCGCTCGCGCAGCCGTCCCGGTTGCAGAAGAACTGAACAGGCGAATCCCCTGCGCTACAATATGCGCCCTTCATCCGTTCTATACCCGGCGTCTTCAAACAGCAATATGACATTGCGTGACAGAACAATCGAAGCAGGCGAACTTGTCCGGCGGGCCGGTCGGGCTGTTGCGCGACTGTCTCACTGCGATCTCTGCCCGAGACGATGCGGCGTTGACAGACTTGCCGGGAAACGCGGATTCTGCGCTACAGGACGCCTTGCCGAAATCTCCTCGGCAACCGTTCACGGCGGGGAGGAACCGCCGATAAGCGGAACACGGGGGAGCGGGACAATTTTCTTCACGCACTGCAATCTTGCCTGCATTCATTGTCAGAACCATCAGATCAGCCAGGGCGGCGCAGGCCGCGGCGTCAGCCCCGAAGAACTGGCGGCGGAAATGCTGGAACTCCAGAAGAAGAATGTCCACAACATCAATCTGGTCTCCCCAAGCCACTGTGTAGCGCAGATTCTGGAAGCCGTGCCGATAGCCCTGGCGGGCGGGTTGAAGCTGCCGGTCGTTTATAACTGCGGCGGATACGATTCAGTTGACGCGTTGGAACTGCTGGAAGGCGTCGTTGACGTCTATCTTCCGGACATGAAATACGGATATCCCGAAGAGGCGGAGCGCTTATCGGGGCGAAGGGATTACGTAGAGGTCAACCGGCGCGCGCTCAAAGAAATGTTCCGTCAGGCCGGTCCACCAGTATTCGATGCCGACGGCATAATTCGGAGTGGGTTGATCGTGCGGCATCTTGTTCTGCCGGAGGACAGGTCGGGGACTTACGAAGCGCTCTGCTTCATTGCCGAAGAGGTGTCTACTAATGTCGGCTTAAGCCTAATGGCGCAATATCGTCCGATGCACAAAGCGGAGGGCGCGCCGGACATGAATCGCCCCATTACCGCGAATGAATATCGCGCGGCGATTGAATGGGCCGGGAAGCTGGGATTCGAGACCTTCTGGGTTCAGAAGCCTGAAAGCGCGGGAAGCTGGGTCCCGGACTTCAACGAGGACGATCCGTTCAGGTCTTCGCGCGGCGGGTAAGAACCGTAAAGAACACTCATTCCTGCGGACGCGATATGCCTGAATCGCTAAGGACGACGAACTCAAGCGTCATCATCCGGCGGCGTTCTTCGGCTGTTCCGTCAAGGTGGCCCAGCAGGTGAAGCGCCCCATGCGCGGCATAAAGAGCAATCTCGTCCCGGAATGGAATCTCGCGGGCAAGCGCCTCACGCGCAGCCGTATCCGCCGAAATCACGATCTGTCCCATCGCTGTTTCGTCTCCCTCGTCGTCAAGGCGGAAGGACAGAACGTCGGTCGGGCGCGCCTTGCCCAGATATTGCTTGTTGAGCCTTGCGATTTCCTCGTCGCCGACGACGGCAAGGCTGACCTCCCAGGAGAGTCCACTGTCGGCCAGCGCCCTTTTCACCACGTTTAAAAGCAGTTTGCGGGGCAGACGCCTGTTCGTGCGTCGCGCCATCTCAATCCTGAGCGTCGGGGCCTTTTTCTTCGCCATTCCGGATGCCTGTATTTTCCTGTTTGACGCCGTTTCCGTTGCCCGTCGTTCTGCTGCCGTCGTAGGCGTTGACTATGTCGCGTACCAGCCTGTGCCGCACGATGTCTTCCACGGTCAGGTAGACGTAAGCCACGCCGCGCACGTTCGTGAGCTTGTCCTGCACGTCAATCAACCCAGACATCTGGTCGGTCGGCAGGTCGGTCTGTGTAATATCCCCCGTGACGACCACCTTTGAGTTGACGCCCAACCGCGTGAGGAAGGTCTTCATCTGTCCGACGGTGCAGTTCTGCGCCTCGTCCAGGATTATGAACGCGTCGTTCAGCGTCCGTCCCCGCATGTATGCGAGCGGGAGAATTTCAATGATCTGAGAATCCAGGTAATGCACGATTGCGCGCGAGTCCATAAGGTCGTGCAGGGCGTCGTAAAGCGGACGAAGGTAGGGATTGACCTTCTCCTGGATGTCCCCCGGCAGGAATCCCAGGCTCTCGCCGGCCTCCACCGCCGGTCTGGCAAGGACGATTCTTCTGACGCGCCCCCGCTTCAGGGCCTCCAGCGCAAGCGCCACGGCAAGGAACGTTTTCCCCGTCCCCGCCGGGCCGATGCAGAAGACCAGTTCGTTCCCCTGAATGGCCTCGATGTAGGCCCTCTGGCCCTCTGTGCGGGGGGATGCCTTCCCGGACAGGCTTGCCGCCTCGATGCCGGTCTCCCGCGCGGGTTCGGGTTGATCATGAACGGGCGCGTCAACGCGCTTGAGCGCAAGATTGACCTGGTCGTATCGCAAAGAGCCTGTTTTCCGGACGGTTCCCAGCAGGTCTTCGAATACGGCGGTCGCCTTCCTGACGGCCTCCGGATCGCCGTCCATCCGCAACTGGCGCCCGCGGGCCACAAGCTGCACCCCAAGCGAATCCCTCACCTTCCGCAGGAAACAATCCCTGGCGCCGAACAGGATGCGAACCTCAGTGTCGTCGCCGAACTCGATTACCTCTGCCATTGCGCCGGTTTCCGGCCCTTTCTTTCAGAACCTTGTGCGGATGTTCTCAACAGCCCATGCGGGAATGATGCGCCTTATGCCCATCGCGAACATTATACCGCGTATCGCCCTGTGGCGAAGGAGATTTCATTCCATTTACGTACGGGGTCAGTCATGGGCGGGTAGAGGGATAGTCAGGAGGAGTTGTTGCCGAAGAGGGCTTGATAGTGGTCGAGGTTGGGATTGAGGGCGAGCTGATCGAGGAAGTTTTTGAAGGCGGTCTTGAC
>Ga0209507_1000167_pt1 | contig 86851 bp, 70 predicted proteins | sample AD_UKC028_MetaG_FD_184414 | JGI IMG/M metagenome (GOLD analysis project Ga0209507, IMG submission 184414) | Active sludge microbial communities of municipal wastewater-treating anaerobic digesters from USA - AD_UKC028_MetaG (SPAdes) (version 2) | ecosystem: Engineered > Bioreactor > Anaerobic >...
AGGAACTGAATGGCGAATCTTTTGTCAGAACCCTGAGAGTCTCCGCTAAAAGAGGCATCATCAAGGAGGATGTGAGGGTGTAGCTTAATTAAAAGAAATTCAAAAACACCCCTCACCGGGGTGTTTTTTTAGTTAGATTGATCCCAAGAACCTTTTTTTTCGAAATTCATATTTTACAATAAAGATAATAAGTACTAAGAAACTTCCTAAAATAAAATTTTTTCTTTATAATTATTTAAGTAAGGCGGGATTAGTATAGTGGCAGTACGTGACCTTCCCAAGGTTAAGGCGCCAGTCCGATTCTGGTATCCCGCTCAATTAAGTAAATTATTTTTGTAAAAATTTTATAAAATTATCAATATGAAAAAGAAACTCATTTTAATTTTAATAATAATTGTGGTAATTATTATTGGCGTATTGCTTAACAAAAAAAATGTAGTAAACGCTCCGATAACGGAAAAAAATATAGAACAAAAAAATAATAAATCTAATGAAAATAAAACTATGCAATTAGAAATTAAAACAACCCAGGAGGGAACAGGAGAAAGACAAGTTAAAGACGGAGACACGATAAGTGTTCATTATACCGGCAGACTTTTAGATGGGACCAAGTTTGATTCAAGTTTGGATCGGGGAGTACCTTTTGAATTTACAGTTGGCGCAGGTAGGGTTATCCAGGGTTGGGAGCAGGGATTTATCGGGGCTAAAGTCGGAGAGAAAAGAACTTTGACAATTCCAGCCGAATTTGGATATGGTTCCAGAGCGATTGGTTCTATACCAGCCAATTCAACTCTTATTTTTGATGTAGAATTAGTTTCAATAAAGTAAATCTTTTTTATAGGATGTTAAAGGGCTTAGTGCGCTAGCGCTATGCTTAAAAGGATGAATAAATAAGATAATGTAGTTATTGATTTTATGAAAGATAAAGTAATAAAAAAGATTAATGCATTTTTCCCTCAAATAAGAGAAAAAACTTTTAGTTTTCGTAATATTGCAATTATCATTGGAATTTTGCTCGCTGGGACGATACTGTGGCTATATTACGGTGCAGTTCCTTCTGCCGACCAGCTAATCAAACGTAAAATTGCCCAAACATCTATAATTTATGACAGTACAGGTGAACATGTGCTATATGAACTTTATGGAGAAGAAAATCGCAGGCTGGTTTCTCACGATGAAATTCCAGATTATATGAGAATTGCTATTATTGCGACTGAAGATGCTAATTTTTATCATCATATTGGGATAGATCCTATGGCAATCTTGCGCGCTATTAAAGTTAACATAAAACACAATGAAATCAGGCAAGGAGCTTCAACCATAACCCAGCAATTAGCGCGTATGGCTTTTCTGACCAAAGAGCAAACACTCAAACGTAAAGTGTTGGAAGCTGTTTTTGCCATAAAAATGGAAATAAATTACACGAAAGATGAAATTTTAGACCAATATATAAACGAGATTCCTTTTGGCGCCAACACTTATGGTGTGGAAACTGCCAGTGAAACATATTTTGGTAAAAAAGCCATAGAACTGACTTTAGATGAAGCTGCATTTTTAGCTGCCTTACCAAAAGCCACTTCCTATTATTCCCCATACAGCTCTAATCGCAATGCCCTCGTTATACGTCAAAAAGATATTTTGCAAAAGATAAGCGATACAAGACTTATAACAAAAGAAGAAATGCAGAAAGCCATGTCAGTAAACACTCTTGAAAAAGTTAAGCCGCTAAGCCAACCGATAGTTGCGCCACATTTTGTATTTTTCGTGCTTGATGAACTAGAAAAAAAATACGGAGAAGATTTTATACAAACGGGAGGATTGAAAATATACACTTCTTTAGATTATAATATGCAGAAAATTGCAGAAGATGCTGTGTTCAGAGGATCGCAGAAAAATATTTCACGCGGTGCAACCAATGCCGCTCTGGTAGCAGTTGATCCTAAAAACGGAAATGTGCTGGTTATGGTCGGCAGCAAAGATTATTTTGACAAATCCATAGATGGCGAAGTTAATATAGCTACTAGCCTACGTCAGCCAGGGTCTTCCTTTAAGCCTTTTGCTTATGCGCACGCTTTTGAACTTGGCTATCAGCCAGAAACTATGATTTTAGACGCAGAAACTAATTTTGGTCCTGACGGAACCGGTAAAGATTATATCCCTGTAAATTACGATGGCCAATTCCATGGATTGCTTCCTTTACGTAGCACTTTGTCGATGTCACTCAATATACCGGCAGTCAAAATATTATATTTAGCTGGGATAGACGGCACAATAGATCTAGCTCATAAAATGGGAATTACAACTCTCAATGATCGCAAGCGATATGGCTTATCGCTGGTTTTAGGCGGAGGCGAAGTAAAGCTTGTTGATATGGCCAGTGCTTTTTCAGTTTTTGCCAATGATGGAATCAGAAATAAGGCTCGAGCAATAACTAAAATTACCAACAGCGCAGGAAAAATTATCCAGGAAGGAAAAATTGATCCGCAAAGAGTTTTGAATGAGCAGGTTGCGCGCAAGATAAATTCAATTCTTTCGGATAACAGTGCACGTGCGCCAGTTTTTGGCTCTAACAGCCCGCTGACTTTGAAAGGCAAAACAGTGGCAGCTAAAACTGGAACGACTTCTGGGTTTCGCGATGCTTGGACAGTTGGATATACGCCTTCCTTGGCTGTTGGAGTATGGGCAGGCAACAATGACAATCACGCCATGAAAATCGGTTCAGACGGAGTTTACGTGGCAGCTCCAATTTGGAATGATTTTATGATTCGGGTTTTAGCCAATAAATCTAATGAAGAGTTTGTGCCTTATGAAGTTGTAAAAGACAAAGAACAGATAGCTGGCATAACTGCCAGAATTGTTTATTATAATAATAAGTCTGGCAAAAAAATATCAGAAGATAAGGCAAAAAAAACAGATTCAGATAAGGTCAGCATAAAACTGGAATATGGTTACGGCAAAGATGATTCAGGAAAGTTTATGAATATCGCTATGCCTGATCCCACCGATCCTATGTTTAACCAATGGTTAGATCAGTTCAAAAACCAAAAAGGAAAGGATGAGGACGAGGAAGATGAAGAGGACGATTAAATTTTTATTAAATTTAAGATATGCAAAAGAGAATTATCATATCAATTATTATTTTTATCGCCATAATTTTATTGGTAATTTTCGGGTTTATACTTTTTCGTCAGAAAAAAACTATACAAATTTCAGTTCAGAGTCAACAGGCGATAAACAATGGGCAGGAGGCAGAAAACAGTAATCAGAAATCAGAAAATGGGAATCAAGAAACAGGAAATAGTATTCAAGAAGTAGTTATAAATGATAAACAACAAACAACAATTGACAAAGAACAAACGACAAGTAGCAGAGAAAATAAAGAAGATAAAATTATAAGCAGACTTGTTTCGTGGGGATTTAAAATTTCCAGTAACAGGAAAATAGATACAATAATAGTACATTCAGCATACGATGCCATAGGTAACGATCCGTATAGTGTTGAGGGCGTTATTGCGGAGTATAAACAATATGGAGTTTCTCCTCATTATCTCATTGATCGTGGCGGGAAAATTTATCGTCTTGTTGCAGACCAGGATATTGCTTATCATGCCGGAACCAGTAAAATGCCAGATGGACGTACTGATGTAAACAACTTTTCTGTCGGAATTGAGATGATAAATATTAAGGAAGGAAAATTTACTGATAATCAATACGATTCACTGAATTGGCTGATAGATTTGCTTAAAAAACAGTACCAAATAAAATATGTTCTAGGCCATAATGATATTGCGCCAGGAAGAAAAACTGATCCGTGGAATATAGATTGGGACAAGATTGATAAATAATCTGGAATTTATAATTTAAAATTATACAGCTTATGATTCTATATATTTTTTTAGACGGTAATAATATAAAATTATCAATAAAATCAGGACGCAAAATAATTGCAGAACATGCTTGGCAAGGAGAGTATTCTTTGAGTGAACAACTTTTGCCAAAAATCAATGAATTGCTTAGAAAAAATAAGATTCCGAAAGAAAAAGTGGAAAGAATAATTCCCAAAGTCAGTGAAATATCAGGGGTGACTTCCACAAGGATTGTGCAGTCAATTGTTAAGGCCTGGAATATTAGGTGAAAAAATAAAAACCTGTTATAATTACTATGACATAAGGCGGATATAAAATTTATTAAAATTAATCAGCAATAGAAATGAAAAATAAAAACAAAAAAGAAGATAAAAACGAGCTGAAAAAAATTCTGCAAGGATTTGCAAGTAACATACTTGAACGTTTTGGCAACAATATATCTAAAAAAATTGCTCTATTTATAAATCAACTGAAAAGACGTACAATTGGAGCTATTTTATTGTTGATTGGAGCTATTTTTTTTCTGACAAGTATTGCTATAATGGTTAATACTTTTTTAAGTGATGAATTGCAATGGGTTGGCTGGAGTTTAGTAGGCTTTGTTGTTATTATATTTGGTTATATATTGTCTAAAGATTGAAATTTTAGTAACCGTTAGTTTTGTAGGCTAAAATCCTACTTTAAATAATTTAATTAAATAAAACATGAATACAAGAAAAGTAAAAAAAGCAATTAATAAGAACATTTTAATTGCTCAAAAAAAAGGTGCGGATCTTGAGAAAATTGCAATGAAGGAATATGAAAAAATTAAAAAGGAAATGGATGTAGCTGTAAAAAAAGTTGGAAACTACATCAAAAAAAATCCTAAAAAAGCGGCTGCAATTTCTGCTGGGATAGGAGCAGCCCTTGGAGCAGCAATTACCGGTTTAATAGTTGCAGTCTCAAAAAAGAAGAAAAAATAAAAAAACAATCTTCTTGTTAAAAAACCGCTTGTAAAAGCGGTTTTTATATAATTATTTTATATAAAAAGGTTTCTGGTTTATAGGCGCAGTTGACAACATTTTACATATATGATATTTTTGTGTGCACATACATGATTTAGGAAAGTACTTCTATTTTTTGCTCTGTTTTTGGGTGAAAACAGGGCACAATCTTTTTGTCAAGAGGGGAATGACAGACACAACTAAATAATTTAATAGACTTAATTTAAACTCGCTACTGAGCTTCGCGCTTCTTAGACATTAATCGAAGACACGAAGAACTGGTGAGAGTTGTTTTTATGGTCAAAGAAAAAAAAGCCTTGAAGGTTAAGGAGTCCTATGGTGCATCTTCATCACTGTCACGTAGAAAATTTTTCCACAAGCAGCTGGTAGTTTCGCTTCCAAATCTTATTGAAGCTCAAAGCGATGCCTATCAATGGTTTTTGGAAAAAGGACTGCGGGAACTTTTAGACGAAATCAACCCCATCAATGATTTTACAGGAAAGGATCTTGAACTTTCACTCACTGATTATTATTTAGACGAACCCAAAACTGACGAAATTACTGCAAAAAATAAAAACATTTCTTATGAAGCGCCTCTTAGAGCCAAAGCGCGTTTAGTGATTAAGAAAACTGGAGAAATCAAAGAACAAGAAATATATTTAGGTGACTTTCCGGTAATGACTGATCGCGGAACCTTTGTCATTAACGGTGTTGAACGTGTTGTGGTTAGCCAATTGATTAGGTCAAGCGGTGTTTTTTTCACTATGGAATATCAAAAAGGCAAAAAACTTTTTGGTGCTAAACTCATTCCTAATAGAGGTGCTTGGCTGGAAATTGATACAGGGCTTGATGGAGTGTTAAATGTCCGTATTGACCGCAAGAGAAAAATTCCTATCACAGCGCTTTTACGTGCTTTTGGGATGCAAAAAAATGAATCTATTATTAAAATTTTTAAGGATGTCGATAATGGTGATCTTAATTTTATTGAAGAAACTTTAGCTAAAGACACGACTAAAGATCAAGCAGAAGGATATAAAGAAATTTATAAAAGAATAAGGCCGGGAGATTTAGCAACGGTTGAAAACGCAAAACAATTAATCGATTCAATGTTTTTCAATTTTGAAAAATATGATTTTGGCTCAGTCGGACGTTACCGTTTGAATCAGCGACTTAATGTTAATCGCGAAGATAATGAAGAAAATAGAATTTTATTAGTTGATGATCTGGTTTTGATTATTAAGGAAATTATACGTCTCAATAATGACCCGCACGCTATTGCCGACGATATCGATCACTTAGGCAACCGACGCGTCAGGGGAGTAGGAGAATTGGTACAGAATAAATTGCGCATCGGCATGGCAAGAATGGCTAGAAATATAAAAGATCGTATGAGCACCTGCGATGTTGAAACCGTTGTACCAGGACAACTTATCAACTCTAGGCCAGTAGCTGCTGCCATTAAGGAGTTTTTTTCAAGTTCGCAGCTTTCCCAGTTTATGGATCAAGTCAATCCTTTGGCTGAACTTGAACACAAAAGACGCTTATCTGCTATGGGACCAGGAGGGTTAACCCGTGAAAGAGCAGGTTTTGAAGTCAGAGATGTACATCATTCACATTATGGACGCATTTGTCCGATCGAAACTCCAGAAGGTCCGAATATTGGGTTGGTGGGGCATATGGCTTCTTATGCTCGCATAAATGATTTTGGATTTTTAGAAACTCCTTACATAAAATTACACAAGGAAGTAGAAAATAAAACAGAAAATCTAATAAGCAGAGTTCTAAATGAAGATATTGAAGGCATTGCAAAATCAGGAGATAAAATTACTGAAGAAATTGCCAACAAAATTTATAAATGCAGCAAAAAGAATATTAAAATTAAACCATATATTTCAGATGAAATAGAGTATATAAATGCTACAGTTGAAGACAGACACGTTATTACACATGCACGTGTTAAAACGGATGAAAATCGCAATATAATAGAAGAAATAGTAGAAGCTCGTGTTAAAGGTAGTCCTGAAATGATTGAAGCTGATAAATTGGACTACATAGATGTGTCTGCTAAACAATGCATATCTATTGCAACTTCCCTTATTCCATTTTTGGAACATGATGATGCTAATCGTGCTCTCATGGGTTCAAATATGCAACGCCAGGCTGTGCCATGTATTGTCCCGCAAGCTCCATTGGTTGGAACTGGTATTGAAGATAAGGCCGCATCTGATTCAGGACAGGTTGTTTTAGCAGTTAATGACGGAGAAGTTATTGAAGTTGACGCTAATCATATTGTCATTAAAGAAAAAGCCCCAGTCGGAGCTAAAAAAGATAATTTTAAACGAGAATATAAACTTCAATCTTTCCAGAAATCCAATGCCTTTACTAGTATGAGCCAATTGCCTCGAGTTGAAAAAGGACAAGCTGTGACCAAGGGTCAGCTTTTGGCTGATGGTGCCGCAACTGAAAATGGAGAATTAGCTTTAGGGCAGAATCCATTAGTAGCTTTTATTCCTTGGGATGGTTATAACTATGAAGATGCTATCATACTTTCAGAGAGGCTTTTAAGAGAAGACTGGTACAGTTCTATTCATATTGAAGATTTTTCAATTGATGTTCGTGATACAAAACTCGGGCCAGAAATTGTGACTAGAGACATCCCGAATATTGGTGAGGAAAGACTGAAGAATCTGGATGAAACAGGAATAATCCGAATAGGTGCGGAAGTTTCTTCGGGAGATATATTAGTAGGCAAGATTACTCCAAAAGGCGAAGGTGATTTAACACCCGAAGAAAGGCTATTAAGAGCTATATTCGGTGAAAAATCAAAAGACGTAAAAGATTCCTCACTTTATCTGCCTCACGGAGAACATGGTAAAATTGTTGATATAAAAATACTTTCTAGAGAACAAGGTGACAAACTTTCAACTGGAGTTATCAAGCAAATACAAATTTCAGTTGCACAGTTGCGCAAAGTTTCTGTTGGGGATAAATTAGCAGGACGACACGGGAACAAAGGAGTTATTTCCAGAATCGCACCAGTTGAAGATATGCCATATTTGCCAGACGGAACTCCTATTGATGTAATACTTAATCCATTAGGAGTTGTGTCCCGTATGAATATCGGACAGATTTTGGAAACTCATCTCGGATGGGCAGCTTTTAAACTTGGTTATAAAGTTGCAACTCCTGCACTGGACGGAATTGCAGAAGAAGATATAAAGGAGGAACTTAAAAAAGCTGGACTCCCCGAAAGCGGAAAAGTAAGATTGATTGATGGGAAAACCGGTGAATTTTTTGATAACGAAACAACAGTAGGCGTTATGTATGTTATGAAACTAAATCACTTGGTTGAGGATAAACTGCACATGCGCTCAATCGGACCATATTCATTGATAACTCAACAACCACTTGGAGGTAAAGCACAATTTGGAGGACAGCGTTTCGGAGAAATGGAAGTATGGGCGCTGGAAGGATATGGAGCAGCCTATACTTTGCAAGAAATGCTTACAATCAAATCAGATGATGTTCTTGGGAGATCAAAAGCATATGAATCTATAATTAAAGGTGAAAAAATCAAAAGTCCGAACATACCAGCCTCTTTCCATGTTTTAGTGAATGAACTAAAAGGCTTATGTTTAGATGTCGAACTTATTGATTCCAAACTTAAAGATGACGATTTGCAAGAAGATGAGTTGGGAGAATATGAAAAAACAGAAGAAGACATCGATCAAATTTAATTAACCTTTGTAAAAAATTTCAAATAAAATTATGGAAAATATTACTAAAGTCAGTGACTTCAATAGTGTCCGTCTCAGGCTCTCTAGTCCAGAAAGCATAATGAATTGGTCGCATGGCGAGGTGACAAAACCAGAAACAATAAACTATCGAACTCAGCGGTATGAAAAAGATGGTTTATTTTGCGAAAAAATATTTGGTCCCTCAAAGGATTGGGAGTGTTATTGCGGAAAATATAAGCGCATAAGATATAAAGGAATTGTTTGCGATAAATGCGGAGTAGAAGTTACCCGTTCAATTGTTAGGCGTGAAAGAATAGGACATATAAAATTAGCCGTTCCTGTTTCGCATATCTGGTTTCTCAGGGGCGTTCCATCAAAAATTGGTTTAGCTTTAGGAATAGGAGTACAAGATCTTGAAAAGGTCATATACTTTGCTGCCTATATTATTAAAAACGTAAATGAAGATGTCCGTAACCGAGTTATAGAACAACTTGAGCACGAATATAAACAAAAACAGAAAGAAGTTAAATCAGGCAAGACAGAAAATGAACGCGGAACCGATGCAATGTTGGAAGAATTAAAAGAACAATTTAAGGGGGTAAAAGAAGATATCAAAAATCTAAAACCGATGCAGATTCTTTCAGAACTTGAATATTTTAACTTATCATCCAGATTTGGACAGGTTTTTTCGGCTGGAATCGGAGCTGAAGCGGTACGTGAAATTTTAGAAGATATGGATATTGATAAGATGATTAAGCGTATAAAAAAGGAATTAGACAATGAGGAAACATCTGATAAGAAAAAATTATTCAAACGTATGAAACTTTTCCAGGGCTTTAAGAAAGCCGGACTTAAACTAGAATGGATGTTGCCCACGGTCATTCCAGTCATTCCGCCTGATCTACGTCCAATGGTGGCTTTAGATGGAGGACGTTTCGCAACTTCCGACCTTAATGATTTATACAGGCGCATCATTAATAGGAATAATCGTTTGAAAAAATTGATTGATTTAGGAGCACCTGAGGTTATTACCAGAAATGAAAAAAGAATGTTGCAGGAAGCAGTAGATGCGCTTTTTGATAATAGCGCCCGCAAGGGTCAATCATCTGTAGCTGCTTCGACTGGGCAAAGGCGGCCATTGAGATCATTGGCTGATGCTCTCAAGGGAAAGCAGGGAAGGTTCAGACAAAATTTGCTTGGAAAAAGAGTTGACTATTCAGGACGTTCAGTAATTGTTGTTGGCCCACAGCTTAAGTTACATCAGGCAGGACTTCCAAAGAAAATGGCTCTTGAACTTTTTAAGCCTTTCATTATAAATAATCTTATAGAAAAAGAATACGCCCATAATGTAAGGACAGCTGGACGTATGGTTGATGCAGAAACCGAGGAAGCTTATGAAATTCTAGATGAAATCATCGAGCATCATTACGTGCTTTTAAATCGTGCCCCAACGCTTCATCGCTTATCTATCCAAGCTTTCCAGCCAGTGCTTATTGAAGGTAAAGCTATTCAGATACATCCAATGGTTTGTGCGGCTTTCAATGCCGACTTTGATGGAGACCAAATGGCGGTGCATGTTCCGTTGACCGATCAGGCTCGCGATGAAAGTGCCAATATTATGCTTTCTTCAAAGAACTTGCTTAAACCAGCTTCAGGAGAGCCAATTGTTGTTCCATCAAAAGATATTATTTTGGGAGCATACTATATAACTCATGTTAAGGAAGGCGTTAAAGGTGAGGGAAAAATTTTTGCAACTCATGAGGAAGCAATACTAGCTTATCAACTGGGGTTCATTGCTGTAAATGCAAAGATAAAAGTTGATATTAAAGGTAAAATTCTGGAGACATCAGTTGGGAGGATTTTGTTTAATGATATATTGCCTGAAAGTCTAAGGTTTATAAACGAAGAACTTACACAGAAAGAGATTAAGCAATTAGTTGCAAAAATCTTAACACTAAAAGGACAAGAAGAAACTTCAGCTTTTATAGACCGCATTAAACAGCTTGGATTTAAAATGGCATCTTGTAGCGGGATTAGTTGGGGAATGGATGATCTTAGCGTACCAGCAGAAAAGGAACCAGCGATGAGAAAAGCTGAAGAAGAAGTCGCTACAATTAACCAGCAATACTCCATGGGTCTTTTGACCGAAGAAGAAAGAAAGAATCGTGTTATTGAAATATGGAATCGCACAAAAAATATTATTGCAGATGCAGTTAAGGGTTCTCTTGACCATGAAGGCAGTGTTTACACCATGGTTCATTCTAAAGCTCGTGGTTCTGAATCTGTTGTAGTTCAAATGATGGGCATGAAAGGATTAGTAGCTGGACCAACTGGAGAAACTATTGAATTGCCAGTAAAGAGTTCTTTCAAAGAAGGTTTTAACGTTCTTGAATATTTCATTTCAACTCATGGTGCCCGAAAAGGTATGGCGGATACAGCCTTAAGAACAGCTACTGCTGGCTACCTAACCCGCCGCTTAGTTGATGTGGCTCAAGACATAATTGTCCGTGAAGAAGATTGTGGTGATAAGGAAGGTGCATATATATATAAAGAAGATTCAGATAAAATCGGGCAAAGTTTTGCAAATAGGGTCGAAGGCCGTGTCGTGGCTGAAGATGTAATTGATCCAAAAAATAAAAAAATACTCATTAAAAAAGGAACACTAGCAACAAAGGAAGATGGTCAGGCTATAGAAAAAGCCCAGATTGATAAGGTTAAGATTAGAAATGTCATTACCTGCAAAAGTAAAAGAGGTATTTGTCGCACATGTTATGGTTTGGATCTTGGGCGCAGTAATTTAGTAGCAATTGGACAAGCTGTCGGTATAGTAGCTGCCCAAGCTATCGGCGAACCAGGTACTCAATTAACTATGCGTACTTTCCATACCGGTGGTGTTGCAGGAACAGATATTACTCAAGGTCTTCCTCGTGTTGAAGAAATTTTTGAGGCACGTCCTCCAAAAGGAGAATCTATTATTGCCGATGTTGATGGTAAGGTCGTGGAAATTGTGAGTGAAAACAGAAAGACCGTGACTATCAAGATTGAAACTTTAGAAAAAGAGATTAAAGAATATCAAGCTCCATCAGAGTCAACGCTAATTGTTTCCAAAGGGCAATTGATTGGCAAAGGAGCCCAGCTTAATGAAGGTCATGTTGATCTCAAAAAATTATATGCTACCATGGGTCAAGAGGCTGTCCAACGATACATTATCAGTGAAATTCAGGAAATATATGCAGCCCAAGGTGAAGGAATTAATGATAAGCATGTCGAAGTCATTATTCGCCAGATGCTAAGTCGCATAAAAGTTATTGATGCCGGTGACACAGATCTTTTGCCGGGAGATGTTGTTGAAAAAGATCAATTTTTAGAAGAAAATGAATTAGCTAAAAAAGCTAAAAAAGAAAAGGCTACGGGAGAGCAACTCATTATGGGCATTACTAAAGTAGCTCTTTCAACAGAATCATTTCTTTCAGCCGCATCTTTTCAGGAAACTGCCCGTGTACTTATCAATGCGGCCGTTACCGGAAAAGATGATCGCCTGCGAGGTCTCAAAGAAAATGTTATCATTGGCCGTTTAATTCCAGCCGGAACAGGATACCGGGAATTCAAAAAATAGCTTATTAGTTCGCCATTAGGCGAGTATGGAAACCGCAAAATCCCGATTTATATCGGGATTTTTGTTGTTTGAGTTCGCTGTGTATATATTTGTATTTTATAAAAAAACAGCTCCCTTTCAGAGGAGCTGTTGCTGCTGTAATTTTTATTTAATTACAACCGGATCATTTTTTTTGATCCAATTATACATTTTTTGCGCATCTTCCTTTAGAAGGCGGATGCAGCCGTGGGATGCTGGTTTCCCCGGAAGAGACTGTTGATGAATAAAAAATCCAGCATCAGAAATGTTGATTGCAAAAGGCATTTCCGCATCATATTTTTTTGATTTGTATAAACCAGTCTTCCACTTTACAGAAAAATTTCCAACTGGCGTGTCTAATCCTTTTTTACCAGAAGAAATTGGCCCCCAGAAAGACAGATGACCATTTTCATAAGCACCAAAATATTGCCTATCCAAAAAAATATAGAGAATACGTTTTTGATTTTTTGCTTTCTCTATTGTTTTAGGAATTGGTATAAAACGGTTTGCCTTCTCAGGGTTGATTGGAATAAAAATACTTTTGCCAGCAGGCAAATGACTTTCATCAACTCTATTAACTCTTTTAATCAGGTCCCAATGCTCGCAGGGAGCGATTTTGCCTAGAACATCTCCTTTTTTAACTTGATAAGTTGAAAATCCTTCAGGTGCAAAAAAAATTTCAGCAAAAGAAAATTCCGAAAAAAATAAACAAAAATTAATTAAAAAAATGATAAAAAAAACAACCTTCCGCATTTTGCTTCCTCCTTCTATATTTATTTAATTTTTAAAGTAATAAGCCAGTATATTATAATAAAAAAATATTGTCAATAAAGAGTATTTCTCTTAAAAAAATAATTTTTTATAAGACAAGCACTTTTGAATAAATCAAAGGCAAGAGTTATCCACAGGAGGGTATTGCAGTGATATTAATACAGTGTTATAATAACACTATAAATAATTTAAATAAAAATATGGAACAAAAACTCACAGCTAAACAAAAAAATATCCTTGAATATATCCGTGAACTTACAATGCAAAATGGAGAAAAACCAACCAGCTATCGCCTGCATAAACATCTGCTTTCTAAAGGTATGAATGAAAGCATGAAATCTGTCATGCAAGTTATCGAATCTTTGGAGAAAAAAGAATTAATTACTCGTGATGAAAATAAAAAAATTTATCTGGTAGAAAATGAGAATTATGGAGATGCGCAGAATATTTTTTCTATTCCTCTTTATGGGCTAGCATCTTGCGGGGAAGCACTGGCCTATGCCGATGACGGTGTGGCAGATGATTTTTTACAAATTTCTAAAAATCTTTTTCACAAAAAACAACCTGAAAAATTATTCGCTGTCAAAGCTCTGGGAGATTCAATGAATAAAGACGGAATCAGTGATGGAGATTATGTGATTTTTGAAAAAACTGAAGCGCAAAATGAGTTTGAAGATAAAATAGTAGTGGCGGTAATCAATGGTATGGCCACTATCAAACGTTATAAAAATATGGGCAAAGGTGTGATTGGCTTGTTTCCTAACTCCACTAATGACGCCCATCACCCAATTTATCTTTCACAAGCGGATGTAATTTTTATAGCTGGAATTTTTCATAAGATTTTACCTGTAAAATTTGTTAGTCTATAGATAAAAAAGTTCATTAAAATAAAGTATAGAAAAAAAACTATCTTTGTGTTAAAATTAAGTTATTAAACAAATTTAAGTAATTGCTTGCCTCAGTGGGCAGATTAAATCATGGGAAGACAAAAAAAACATAATCAGGAAATAGAAGAAAATGAAAGAATTCCGGTAATATCTGGTGATATAAAACGCAGTATAGTTGCCATAACGCTTTTTGTTTTGGCAGTTCTTTTTATTCTAGGTTTTCTTTCTGAAGCAAAAATAGTTGATGCTGGTATTTTAGGCAAATTCCTTAATTCAGCTGCTAGCTGGATATTTGGGGTTGGGAAATATGTCTCTCCTTTCGTACTTATTGTAGCAGGAATAATTTTGCTTTTTCGCAAAGAAACATTATTTTATGTTTCGAAATTGCTAGGAGTATTCACAGCCTTTATAGGACTTTTAGGACTTATACATATTCTTTCATATGATGTAGATAAACTTCTCCAAGCAGCCCAGGATGGAACCGGCGGGGGTTTTCTAGGCTACATATTCGCTTTTATTTTTTTAAAGCTCGCTGGAAAAATCGGAGGGTCAGTTATTCTTATCGCTCTTTTATTAATTGGAATAATTGTGGCTTTTAATTTTTCAATAGTGAAATTAATCGATAAATTTATCCATAAAAAATCAGATGAAAATAGTGAAAAAGAAAATGAAGAATATATTGCTGATGAGAGAGAAGAAGAACCAATACCAGAAAGTAAAGAAGAAAAAGAAAAAAAGACAGAATTTGTAGAAGAAATCAACAATGAAAGTGAGGAAGAAATGCGAATGAAAAAAATTCTTAAAAAAGCAGCAGCTTGGATGCCGAGCGGAAAGAATAAAAAAATAATTTCAGATCAGAACATCGATTGGGAATTACCCCCAATTGATTTATTGGATAATACTATTGAAAAAGCTCAGGGTGGAGATGTAGATAAAAATGCTAAAATAATTCAGGATACTCTAAGAAACTTTGGTATAGAAGTTGAATTAGGAGAAATAAAAACAGGGCCTACAGTTACTCAATACAGTTTTCGTCCGGCAGTAGGCGTAAAATTAAGCAGAATAACAGCATTAAGCAACGATTTAGCTCTTAGATTGGCTGCTCGCCAAGTTAGAATCGAAGCGCCGATTCCAGGAAGATCGCTTGTTGGAGTTGAGGTTCCTAATAAGAAAACAGCATTGATAAGACTCCCGGAGTTATTACAGGCGCTTGAATTTGAAAACAGAAAATCAAATCTATTGTTAGCATTAGGTAAAGATGTCAGCGGAAACTATATTTTTAGTGATCTTAAAAAAATGCCACACCTATTGATTGCTGGTTCCACAGGCAGTGGTAAAAGTGTCTGTATAAACACCATAATATTATCTTTACTTTATCAGAATTCTCCGCAAGATTTAAAACTTATTTTAATTGATCCAAAAAGGGTTGAGCTCACGCCTTATAATGGAATTCCTCATCTTCTTTCAGATGTAATTGTAGAAAATGGCAAAGTAATCAATGCTCTAAAGTGGTCTATCGGACAAATGGAACAAAGATATAAATTAATGCAAGATGCTGGTGCTAAGGATATTATGTCATTCAATGAAAAAGCTGCTAAAGGTGGAACATTAAATCGCATAAATAATGAAACAGGTGAAATTGTAGAAGAAAAAATAGAAAAAATACCGTATATAGTAATTATTATAGATGAACTAGCTGACTTAATGGCATCACATGGCAAAGAAGTAGAAGGTGCGGTAATACGTTTGGCTCAAATGGCACGAGCAGTTGGCATACATCTTATACTGAGTACACAAAAACCTATTGTTACAGTGATTACTAGCCTTATTAAGTCAAATATTCCTACTCGTATAGCTTTCAGAGTTCCGGCGCTTATGGATTCTCGTACCATACTCGATGCAAGTGGTGCCGAAAAACTTCTTGGCAATGGAGATATGCTTTTTTCTGCAGCCGAATCAGTAGACTTAAGACGTATACAGGGAGTTTTCATTTCTGAAGAGGAGGTTAAGCGAGTTGTCAAATTTATAAAAAATCAGAAATTTGAAAAAATAGAAGACAATATTGACAATGAAATAAATATTGAAGAACATAAGGAGCTTGGCAATAATAATGGAGAAGTAAACACTGTATATGATAGAGATAAGATAGACTTTTCCTCAATTCCTGAAAATGATGGGATGGAAGATCAGCGCTACGAAGAAGCTAAGGGAATTGTTTTGCAGGCAAAAAAAGCTTCTTCTTCTCTTTTACAAAGGCGCATGAAAATTGGATATTCACGTGCTGCGCGTCTCATAGATATATTGGAAGAGCGCGGGATTATAGGTCCGGCAGATGGAGCAAAGCCGCGTGAAATTTTGCTTGGAAATGAAAATCAAACATCCTATGAAAGCTCTATGGAAGATCAGATAGTTAGAGATAAATGGCAAATGTAGTTAAAGTATGAAAGCCTAAATATAAGGCGTAAAACAAAAACAAAAAAACAGAAAATAATTTAATTTTAAAGTTTTACACTCTATATTTTTTGCTTTCAATATGGTTAGATTCACCACTAAAAAAATTGATTCCCTGACGCTAGGCGAGCGTATGAAAAAAATCAGAAATGAACGCAGGTTAAGTCTGGCTGAGATTTCAAAGAGTACAAAAATACAATCTAAATATCTGGAATATCTAGAAGAAGGAGAATATATGAAACTTCCTGCTGATGTATATGTCAAAGGATTTATCAAAAGTTATGCGACTTTTATGGGTTTGGATGATATAGGTCTTATTAAACAATATCAACGTGAAAAAGGAATCCATAAAAATATAAAAAAAATTTCTGATGATGACAAAAATAATATTCCGATAAAATTTTCAAGTTTTATCATTACTCCTAAAATTATTATTATAAGTGCAATTATATTAGTGGCCGTAGCTATTCTTGCATATCTTTATAAGGAGGTTAACAGTTTTATTTCAACTCCACGCTTAGTTGTTATAAAACCTAGTGATGGTTCATCTGTGGAGGGAAACTCAATACATGTCACGGGTATTGCCGAAAAAGATGCATTAGTATTTATAAATGATCAGCCTGTTATGGTTAATGAAAATGGAGAATTTGGTGAGGATGTTGGATTAAAACCGAATTTGAATATTATAACCGTAAAGGTACGCAATAAATTCGATAAAGAAAACTCACAAACATTCTCAGTCAATGCAAATTTTCATGATTCTTCACAACAGGGATCTGATAAAATACCAGAACAGAACATGTCAGAACAATTAGAAAAATCAGACGAATTTTATGCTGAAATATATGTAAATCCCAGCCCGACGTGGTTATATATAGAAGTAGATGGTGATCTTAAATATAGCGGAGTGCTCTTACCTCAATCTATTAAGTCTTTTAATGTAAAAAATAAAATAAGCGTGACTTCTGGCAAGGGAAATCAGACATTTATAAAAATAAATGGCAATGATATGGGTATTTTGAGTGATATTCCGGGAGTAGTAAGAAGTATAGAGTATAATTTTAAAGGTAAAATTAATTAAAATTACTAAAGTAATAAAAATAAAAAATATGCGTAGCAAAATAAAAAAAGATCCCAAGGAGTTAGTTGAAAAAATGCAAAATGTAGAAAAAAAAGATGTGGACAAGCTGGTTGAAGATATTCAGGAAAAATATGGCGAAGGTATGATTATGAAATTGGGCGACGTGAGAAAAGTCGATGTAGAATCTATTCCGACAGGTTCTATTTCTCTTGATATAGCCTTAGGAATAGGAGGAGTTCCGCGCGGCAGAATCATTGAAGTTTATGGTCCGGAATCTTCAGGTAAAACTACCCTGGCTCTTCATATTGTGGCTAATTCACAAAAATTGGGCGGAACAGCTGCATTTGTCGATGCTGAACATGCCTTAGATCCAGAATATGCTAAAAAAATAGGTGTTAAAATAAATGAATTACTCATTTCTCAGCCTGACACAGGAGAACAAGCTTTAGATATAGTGGAGACTTTAGTACGCAGTGGAGTTGTCGATGTTATTGTAGTCGACTCAGTTGCTGCTCTAGTTCCTAAAGCCGAAATAGAAGGTGATATGGGTGATCAGCATGTCGGTCGCCAAGCAAGACTCATGTCGCAAGCTCTTAGGAAACTTACTGCAATAATAGCGCGTTCAAATGCTACAGTTATCTTTATTAATCAGATTCGTATGAAGATAGGGGTAATGTTTGGCAATCCCGAAACAACCACAGGAGGGCAGGCTCTAAAATTTTATTCCTCAGTGCGTATTGAAGTTCGTCGAAGCGCACAAATAAAAAAAGGTGAAGAAATAGTTGGCAACCGTACTAAAGTTAAAATTGTTAAAAATAAAGTTGCGCCCCCATTTAAAACTGCAGAATTCGATATCATGTATAACGAAGGCATCTCGCTTGCCGGGGATATTATAGATGCGGGAGTTAAATATGAAGTAATTAAAAAATCTGGCAATGCACTTTCATTTGAAGATGAAAAACTGGGAGCGGGGAGGGAAAGCGCTAAAACATTTTTGAAAGAAAATCCAAAAATTATCAATAGGATTTTTAGAGAAATAATAAATAAAGCTAAATTAATGCCATAATCGACCCGTATTTTATAAATTATTCCATGTTATAATTAATCAAGACATTGACAAAGGATGAAAAATGGAGTATAATTGAAACATAAAGGTAAAAAACGGGTGCTAATGCCCGTTTTTGTCTTAAAAATATTTTGTTTATTAATTAATCTTAAATTCAGCCGATGCTTAAGTTAAAACTATAGCTTGGCAAAAAAATATGGAAAAAAAATCAAAAAGTCCATGCCCATGTCCTGTTTGCGCAAGGAGAAAAAAAGAAGAACAAAGCTCAGAAGAGTTTAATTTGGCTGTTCTTATAGCCATGGTTCCACTTTTGGTCTTTACATTTTTTGGACAATTAGGATTATTCTAAAAAACCCAACACAAATACAAATATAAATCCCGAAAGCTCGGGATTTTTGTTTTATGCCAAATATATACTATAATTGAGTATGTGAATTTTTAAAAAATAAAAATATGGTTACACAGGAATTGGTTAATTATATAAAACAATCTTTAATTTTAAATACTCCGGAAGAAGCAATAATAAAAAATCTTCTTTATCAGGGCTGGCCAGAATCTGATATAAAAAACGGATTGCTATTGGCCAAAAATCAGAACAAAGAGATTAATCCTGCAAAATCATATGTTAGAAGTATTTCAGACAAAAAAATCAATCCTAAAATAATAATAATTATTATAGCAATTATCTCTATTATAATGATAGGAATTTTAATATGGTTTATATCAAGAAGTATTAACAAAAATAAAGGACAGCAAGATATAATTTTTGTTGAAGATCAAAAAACATCTGTTAGAAATGGACAACAATCTGCTGTTACTCAAAATATTCCAACAAGTTCTGAATCATCAAATGCACAAAATCAATCTGCACAGGAGAAATATGACGAAGCGGTTAAAAAAAATATGCCAGAGGTGGCATCCAGCTTAAAAATATATTTTGAAAAAAATAAGACATATAAGGATTATTCATTAGATGTAAATGTATTGAGCAGTCTGGGAAAAATTTGCGATACTAAGATCAAGATTGATATATCACCAGATGGAACAAAATATGCCGTTCATAGAAATCTCTGCAGTGATCCATCAAAATCTTTTTGTATCGAGAATGGGCTAGATGGCGTATTAATTTCAGAGACATCTTTTGTTGAAAGGATCTATCACTGCAAATAAAAATAAAATTATAAAAAAACCACCTCTTTCGGGGTGTTTTTTTGTTTTGTCTGATGTTCTATGAAATTTAAACACTAATAAGGCTTATGCTCTTGAAACATACTCTCCTTTTTCAGTATTGATGATAAGTTTGTCACCCTCATTTATAAACAAGGGAACAGAAACCTTAAGTCCTGTTTCCATTTTTACGACTTTACCTCCCGTGCCTGCAGTATCGCCTTTTATTCCTGGTGGAGCTTCAACCACTGTCAAGGTTACTTTTATCGGCAATTCTATGTTTACCGGGGTATCGTTGAAATTTAAAACTGTTACTTCTGTTCCCTCAAGCAAATATAAATTAGCTTCACCGACGACATCTTTCGGAAGAGAAAACTGATCATAAGAGCTGGTGTCCATAAAAACGAAGCCGTCATGTTCTGGATACAGATACTGAGCTTTAGTTTTGGACATATCTGCCTCATCAACTTTATCTGAACCATTGAAAGTCTTTTCTAAAACATTGCCGGTTAAAAGATTTTTCAATTTAGTTCTCAAAACTGCTCCAGCGCGTCCTGTTTTTGAATGTTCTGCATTCATGACTACATAGGGAGATCCTTCCCAAAGTATATTTTTCCCAGATTTTATTTCTGTGATTCCTAGCATGTGGGTAATCGCGAATTATTATTCGAATTGATTCGAATTCTATATCCGTCTTAGTTTATTATTTATTTAACTACAAAAGGAGCCAAAGCCATTACGCGAGCCCTTTTGATAGCTTGTGATAGTGTTCTTTGATGTTTTGTGCAGATGCCGTGTCTTTTTGGCGGATAAATTTTTCCCTGTGAATTCATGAAACGTCTTATGAGATAAGCATCTTTGTAATCTATTTTATCCATTTTTTGATCACAGAAATAGCAAGTCTTTTTCTCCATAGTTATATTGAATATTAAATAATTTAAAAAGGCACATCTTCAATTTTTACTTCATCCTGCTCCTCATCTAGATTGATGGTAGGAATCTCTTCGGCAACAGGTGTTTTTTGGCTGGCAACAGCTCCTGCTCCCATGGCGGCTGCAGCCGCTGTTGCGGCTCCTGAATAATTGCTGCTTCCTTGTGGTCTGGATCCCATTTGCATATTTTCTACTATTATTTCAGTGGTTCGTCTTTCTATGCCGTCTTTACCTGTATAAGAACGCGTTTCAAGCCTGCCTTCAAAATAAGCTTCTTGTCCCTTTGTTAAATATTGGCCGGCAATTTCAGCGGTTCGCCCCCACATGACAATATTGTGGAAATCAGTTTTTTCTTGCTTTTGTCCGCTTTTGTCTTTCCATGTTCTATTAGTTGCAATACTTACTGTGGCTACAGTTTGTCCAGATGGAGTATTGCGTATTTCTGGATCGCGTGTTAAACGCCCTATGAGCTGAACTTTGTTTAAATTCATAATTTTTTCATGAATAATTGTGAATTTTTATATTCACCAATATCCATTTTTTATATATCTAAAAGTTTATCAAGCTGCTCGTCGATATTTTTTGTGTCTTCTTTGGTAATTTGTGGTTGTTCAATTTCTGATGAAATCTGCTTTATAGCTGGTTCTTGAGTCTGATTGTCTTGTTTGGCAGGACGCTGTTGAGGACGGCCAAGGGCTTGTTTTTGATTGGTCATTTCTTGAGCTTTTCTTCTTTCTTTAGCGCCGAGATCAGGAAGATCTTCGGTTTTTACTATCATAAAACGCAGTATATCACTATAAAGATTAAGTTTTTTTGTTATTGCTTCTATTCCGAAATCTGCCCTATTCGTTTCATCGGTATTTTCAATTTCAGGAAGCTCGAAACGCCGAGTAATATAGATGCCTTTATTTTGATGCTTGATTTCATAGGCCAATTTTCTTTTTTCAAAAAGTTCTGGTTCAAGCAGGCTGGCTTTTACTGAAACAAGGAGGGAATTTATATCTCCTTTTATTTTATCAAGATTTGCCTCTTGGCGTTCTCCGACTAAATAAAACAATTCGTACTGCATATTTTTCTTAAATTATTTAATTATTATGTAAAAGTTTCTTTTTAGAATAAAAAAACTACACCCAAAGAAAGTCCTCTCCTGTAGTGCAGATTTTTTTGATCTATCCATTTTTGGCTCAATGGCGGATCAAATAAGGCCTTTCTTGATTGTGCAATGATTATATCAGACAATAAAAAAAATGGCAAGCAACATTACTTGTAAAATTTTTCAATGTTCTATACAATAACTAAGGACTTAAAATAATTAATTAAAAAAATATTATGGAAGATGAAAAGAAAATAGAGGAACAAAATTCTTCTGCTCAAATGTCAAATGAAGAAAAATGCAAATGCGGGGTAAAATGCAATTGCAAAGGAAAAATCTGTACAATATGGCAGAATAACAAAACATTAATTATTGTAGCCATAGTTTTGTTTATTATTATCGCAGGAGTTTTTGCGTTTAAGAATTATCGGGAAAAAGTTGATATAGGTCCAAAAATGATCAAGGAAAAATTCCAGACATTTTTAAATGCCAATACGGCTACTGGAGTAAAAGTAGAAATTAAAGAAGTGACCAAAGAAAACGGTTTATATAAGTTGATGGTAAATGTTAATGGCCAAGAACAACCAGTTTATTTAACCAAAGACGGCAATAAACTTGTCAGCGGTTCTCTGATTTCACTTGATGAAATAGCAAAACAAAACGAATTAGCCAAGAAGCAGTCGGAAGAAAATAATAAGCCAATTCCTAAAGCAGACAAGCCAGTAGTAGATTTATTTGTTATGAGTTTTTGCCCTTACGGCAACAAAGCAGAAGACACCCTGAAACCGGTTTATGATTTGCTTAAAAATAAAGTTGATTTCAATTTCCACTACATTGTATCTGTAAACGGCGACACCGTTGAATCGTTGCATGGCGAAAAAGAAGTAGTCCAAAATGAAAGGGAAGCTTGCGTCCTCAAGGATTACGGAAAAGACAAATGGTTTAGTTTCGTATCCTATGTTAATGCTAAATGCGGAAGTGATGGGTCCTGTTGGGAAGCAGGAGCCAAAACACTGAGTTTAAATTCTTCTAAAATATCTTCTTGTGTTGCTGCAGAAGGTTTGGGATTGATGAAGTCAAACGAAGAAGCATCAAAAGGAGCCAATGCTACCGGATCACCAACAATGAAAATCAATGGGGTTAGTTCAAAAGCAATTTATAAGTACGGAGACCCAGAGTCATATAAGCAGGAAATATGCAATTCTTTCAATGTTGCTCCAGCAGAATGTTCCAAAAAACTGGCAGCCGTCAAGGGAGCCTCAACTTCAGATCAGACTGCAACTCAAGGAGGAAGCTGCAACTAATGCCAATAAATTTCTGATAACAAAAAAAGAGGCCTAAGGCTTCTTTTTTTGTTATGTTTTAAATTTTTAAAATATTGTAAAATGCCGAAATTTTAAAGGAGTAATTCTTTACAATTCGGCTTATTTATGATAAAATTATAAAAGTAATATTGCACATTAGCTGTGTGTATAAGTGCTTTTTTGACAAAGTGGCTTATTTATAATAAAATCAATACATAAAATAACAAAAAAGTGAATATTTTTTCACGCAATTTTTTTAAGCAAGCTAACTTAAGCAGGTGCGTTTAGCGTCTGTCTTAGTTAGCTTGTTTTTTAAATTCAAAAAATAATTAAATAAGTTTAAAAAATATAAAATAATATGAAAAAAATCGTAAAAATGTTTCAGCTCAGGCTGAACAAAAGTGAAATGAAGGTCGCAAAGAAAATTATGGCAATCATAATGGTTCCGATGTTTGTTATTCAGATGTCTTCAATCAATCTTTTGACAATGGGCATGATGTATGCCGGAGCAGATAATGAACCATCTGCCAGCGCCGATGAGGCAGGATCTGTTTCTGAAGATGAAGTTAATTCAGATTCCGACAAAGAAGAAACAACAGTTGATGATGAAAAAGATTCAACTTCCGAAGAAACAGTTGTTGCTGAAGAACCTGCCGCAGAAAATGTTCCATCTCTGACAGACCAGCCATCAGACAACGAAATAGTTGAGGAAGAAGAATCAGACGAAGCATCTGATGAAGAAAACATTTCTACCGAAGAGGCTTCTGATGAAAAGCCGGAATGGAATGTAAGTGACGACGGAAAGACTGCGGAAATCGGACCGGTTGAAAAGGGCGTTACTTATAAAGCTCCCCAAAATGAAGATGTAACGGTTACTTTTACTAAATTGCCTGACAATCCTGGAAACTTGAAAATTGAAGAAATTACTTTGACGGACGAAGAAATGGCTTCACTTGGTGCGCTTTCCAACAAAGCTTATGACATCACCTCATCGATGGAAAATGGAACTTTCAAATACGATTTAACACTGCCTAAACCTGAGAATGTAGACGTGCAGATTGCTTACACAGAAAAATCAGCTGATGAACTGGAAGAAGTCGAACCAGAGGATTTGAAAGTGATTGATGAAGACAAGATTGATGTGAAAGAAGACACAATTGAGGCGAATGGCATTGATCACTTTACTATTTTCTATATGGCTCCAGTTAACACTGGTTCTGTTTCTGCATCAGTTTCTCCTTCATCAGGAACTGCAAAAATCGGAGATACGCTAACTATTACGCTATCATCAACTTTAAATACCTTGACTGTTGGTGCTTGCACTGTGAATAGCAAAAATGTTGCAGGCACATTCGCAGGCCCAGGCGGTAGCGGTCCTTATACATATACACTTACATATGTAGTTGGCTCTGGTGATACAGACCGAGCTTCTGGGACTTTACCAATAAGTTGTTATTTGACAGATGGAGGAACTAATAATCTTACAGTTGCAGACTTTAACGACAGTAATACGTTAGCGGTTGATGCAAATGCTCCAACTTTTGCAAGCGTAGCTTTGGGCTCTGATGAATATGTAAATTCAGCGGAAGCAACTTCCGGGGTTAACATAAATGTAACTACAACCGGCGTAGAAGATGGCAGACAAGTTTCCTGCACCATAACGGATACAGTCGCCGGATCAGTTGGTCCAGTAACCGGAACTATATCTGGCAATGCGGTAACAATAGCTACCGGAGTCCTAACTTCTTTAGCCGATGGATTATTGACAGCCACTTGTTCAGTTTCAGATGCGGCCGGAAACCCAGCTGTTAATGGAACAGATACAGCTACTAAAGATGTTGCTGCACCGACAACACCATCCAGTATTCATATTGCCTCAAACAATGCTACAACAACTTTAGCTAAATCAGGTGATACTGTTACGGTTACTGCGACGGTAGATGCGGGAACTACTGTAACCGGTACTATTGGAGGTCAGGCGACAACTACAAATACAGTAGTCGGAACAACGGCAACACTTACACGTGTTTTGGATGCTTCAGAAACTGAAGGTGCAGGACTTGATTTTACATTAGTTTCAACTGATGCTGCAGGAAACAATGCAACAACTGTAACCAAAGCTAACATTGGTGATGGTTCTGCTGTTGAAACTGACTTTACCAATCCGACATGCCCAGAGCCAACGATTGCTGAAGGCACAAACCCCAACGAACAATATGCAGTTGGAAATGTTATATATTATACAACTAACATTTCCGGAACCGGAGATTTTACAGTTAGTGAAGCTGCAACAGATAGCGGTTCAGGAATTCAGAAAGTCAACTTTCCCGCTACTGGCGATATAGCCGGTGGAGGCGATGTTGCTAACCCCGGACCTTATAGCAGTCTTTATGCCTGGAGCGCTTTAGATTCATATGATGGAAGCTCCACGATAACTTGCTATGACGCAGCAGGAAATACAGCAACTTCAACACTAACCATACATCGAGATAATACCAATCCTTCAGGCTTTTCCGTAGCTTTAGACGACAATGTAGTAAAAGACGGAGCATCAATCGTGGTGACAACCACACTTACGGAAACTGGATCGGGAATAGCTTCATGTCACGCTTATTGGTCAACAGACACCGCAGCTGATGGAGGAGATGTTGATCTTGGCGATCTGGGAACAGATTGTTCTGGTTCTGTAACCGTACCTAATCCTTCAGCTGGAGAAGGGACTTATTATATAGTTGTTTCGGATGGATCCGCACCTACTTTGGGTGTTGGAGACAATGTCGGACTTTTTCAAACTACCGGAACAAGTTCATCAGCGATAACGGTTGATAACAGTTCACCAACTGTTGATGCCGGAGCAGATGTTGTAGCTGCCGCTGCTGATCTTCCAGTCACACTTGATGCTACAGTTGATGCTTCAATCGCTGGTGTCGCTTCTTATGCATGGTCTCAAACTGCCGGACCTGGGACAGTAACTTTTGACGATCCAACCATTGAAGATCCAAATGCTACCGGAGTTTCAGTTGATGGAGATTATACTTTGCAGCTGTCTGTTTTGGATAATTCAGGAAATTCAGCTTCCGATACATTGACATTCACTTATGATTCAACTCCTCCAGCAACTCCAACTATCGATGTAGTTGCTACTGATGATATTATCAATGCTGCCGAACAAACAGCAACGGTAACTGTGACTGGCGGAAATGAAGACGGTTCAACGGTTACCCTAAATGGAAATCCTACAACAATTGTTACCTCAACCACTTGGTCTTATGTTTTAGATGCAGCAGCAATTACCGCTTTCGGAGAAGGAGCTGAAACATTAACAGCAGTTGCTACAGATAATGCTGGCAATCCTAATGCTGTAGATGGAACGAGAGGTATCACGGTAGATACAAGTGCCCCGACTTTTACAAGCGTAGCTCTGGATTCGGATGAATACATAAACTTAGCGGAAGCTACATCAAGCGTTAATATAGATGTAGTTACAACCGGCGTAGAAGACGGCCAACAAGTTGACTGCACCATAACTGATACAGGCACTGGATCGGTTGGTCCTGTAAGCGGAACTATATCTGGCAATGCAGCCACCATAGCTACAGGAGATCTAACTTCTTTGAGCGATGGATTATTGACAGCTACATGTTCAGTTTCAGATGCGGCCGGAAATCCAGCCGTTGATGGAACAGATACTGCCTCTAAAGACACGGTCGTTCCGACATTTTCATTTGCACACTTCGGTGCAGATGGATATGTAAACGCAACTGAAGCAGTCTCGGGAGTGGATATAGATGTAGTTACAAATGGAGCAGAAGACGGCCAACAAGTTGACTGCACCATAACTGATACAGGCACTGGATCGGTTGGTCCTGTAAGTGGAACTATATCTGGTAATGCGGTAACAATAGCTACCGGAGCGTTGACTTCTTTGGCTGATGGAATATTAACTTCTACTTGCAATGTTTCCGACATAGCTGGCAATCCGGCTAATCCAGAAATTGATATTGCTACAAAAGACACCGGCGTACCGACAATATCAAGCGTAGCTTTAGGTTCCGATGAGTACGTGAACTTAGCAGATGCAACTTCGGGAGTTGATATAGACGTAGTTACAACCGGCGTAGAAGACGGCCAATCAGTTGCATGTTTAATAAGCGATACTTTTACATATATTCCTGTGTCAGGGCTAATATCTGGCAATACTGCAACCATCTCTTCAGGTTCCTTATTAGGTTTGAATGATGGAGCAATAGGTGTTGTATGTTCAGTTTCAGATGTAGCTGGAAACACAGCTACTCCTAGACTTGATACAGCCGCTAAAGACGTAGTGCCTTCTACCGTAACAATTTTAACTCCTGCTGTTTCAGCTTATGCCAGTGGAACATCAGTTTTTACATTCTCAAGTTCAGAACCTGGTACCCAAGAATGTAATATAGATGGTGGAGCATGGGAATCATGCGCATCTGGTGATACATTTTCTATGCTTTCAGATTTTGCCGGACTTGGCGAAACAAGCTTTACTTTGAATGTTCGTGATACTGATGCAGCTGGAAATATAGGCACTGATTCCAGGACTTTCACTAAAGATACAGTTGCGCCAAGCGTAACCAATGTTCAAGCTGTGGTTCAAAGCAGTGGAACCGATTTCTATCCATATATCAATGGAAACGTAACAACCCGTATCCGTGCCGACGTTTCAGATGCAGCTTCAGGATTAGATACTACCACTTGCGAATACACACTGGATAACGGAGCTAACTGGTATGCCGGATCTTACAATGTCGGAACTGGACGTTGCATAGCTAGTATCCCAGCAACCCTTACGGATGGCGATGTTTTTACAATAAACATTAGAGTCTCTGATCTTGTTGGCAATATAGGAGAAGGAAGCGCTGTTGTATATACAGTTGATTCCGAAGGACCACATACTGACTCAATAGCGATTAGTCCTGATCCTGATGGTATTTATACCAGTGCTGATCCGACAATAACCGGTACGCTTAGTGATACAGTTTCACCAATCACCAGTTGTGAATACAGATACAGGGTGACTGGTTCCGGAAGCGGAGGATGGACAACTTGGATGAGTGGAACATGGACACCGTCAGGCGATCCAAGAACTGGAACATGCACAGGAAGTATTAGTGGTCTTTCTGACGGAGTTTCGTATGATTTTTCAACCCGCGCAACGGACACATTAGGTCATAATGGCGGAGGCGGGGAAAATAATATAACTAGAACAGTGGATGCAGCTGCACCAATAGTAAGCAATGTTCGAATAGTAAGAACTTCTCCATGGACAAACTATACTCCATATGTAAGAGGTGATGACACATTTCGTATTATTGCCGACGTTTCAGATGCAGCTTCCGGATTGGACATCACCACTTGTGAATACACCCTGGATGATGGAGCCAATTGGTATTCTGGATCTTACAATTCAGGAACTGGACGTTGCATAGCAGACATCAGTCCAACTATTGCGGATGGAACAGTATACACGGTAAACGTAAGAGTCAATGACATGGTTGGCAATCAAGGAACAGGAACACCAGCAACTTACACAGTCGATTCTGCAAATCCAACTACTGATTCAATAACAATAAGTCCGGATGATGGCACATATACCAACGCAAATCCAACACTTACTGGAACAATTTCAGATTCAGTTTCACCAATCGTTGCTTGTGAATACAGATTTAGAGTAACTGGAGATGCATGGCCAGCAAGTTGGTCTAGTGCTACTTGGGATGGATCAAACTGCATCGCAGACCTCAGCGGACTTCTAAGTGATGGTGTATCATATGATTTTGCGATGCGCGGACGCGACAGCGTAGAACATTGGGGTGGTGGAGGAATGAATCACATAACCAGGATAGTGGATGGAAATCCTCCAAGCGTAGATGCCGGGACGGACAAAGTTGTTAACGCCTTATTTACTCAAGATGCCACAGCTTCTGATGATGGCAGTGGAATAGCAACTTACTCTTGGACACAAACTTCAGGTCCCGGAACTATAACTTTTGTATCTCCAAATGCTGAAGATACTGACATATCTGCTGATACTGACGGAACATATGTGGCTAGACTTACAGTGACTGACAATGTGGGTAATTCAGCTTATGATGAGTTCACTCTTATTTGGGACACAACTCCTCCAGTAGTTACTCTTGAAATTGATCCTAGCCATCCAGATGGAGACAATCACTGGTATGTTTCCAAACCAGATGTGACATTGAGTGCAGTTGATTTGAACTTAGACAGGATAGAATATCAGATTGATTCAACTTCAGGAACATGGACAACCTATCCATCTCCTGTAGAGATTGATGATGGTGAATATATGTTTTACTATAGGGCACTGGACTTGGCGGGTAATGTTAGCCCAATAGGGGAAAAGCATATAAAAGTGGATACGCATGATCCTGATGAAGTTGAAGATTTGCAGGCGACATACAAGGAAGATACCAATGGGGTAAAATTAGAATGGGATGCTGATGACTCGGATATAAAAGATGTTTATATATACCGAGGCACGACTAGCGATTTCAAAGTTAACAGCTCTTCGCGTGTTGCTAAAAACGACCATAGTGACGAAGATTTTACCGATTATGATATTGAAAGAGGGGTAAAATATTATTATAAACTCGTTGCGCTGGATGATGCTGGCAACAAAAGCGAAGTAGAGAAGATTTCTATTGAAATTCCAAAAGCAGGTGGGCAAGCCACTGTAGTCTATGAAGGCACAGAAGCATTGCCAGCTGATGCGGTAGTCGAGAGGGAACCTATTGGAGATAATAATGAAATCACGACGCCGAGCGGAAGTGATCAAGGTGGTCAACCTCTAGGATCAGAATCTCAGCAAAAAAAGAAAAGTATTGCAGAAACAAAACCCGCATCTTCATCGCAAAACTGGTGGTATCTATGGTTTACGCTAGGAGTAGCCGTATTAGTTGGAGGAGTTTTGTGGCTGATATTAAAAAGAAAGGATGAATAAGAATAAGATTTTCTTGTAACAAGGATTATGAAAAGTTGAGGTTCTGAAACCTCAACTTTTTTGTTTTGCAAGAGCCAGTTTTAGCCGGATGTATTTTTTGTGTTTTCTGTGATATAATATAGGAAGAATAAAATTGTTAAATTCTGCATAAAAAATCATTTAATGCGGGATCAGACTATATAAATAATATGAAAAATAAAAAAGCAATCTTATTTGTGGTTATTGTTTTTGGAATTTTCATTTTTTTTAAAGCAGCCGAAGCTGTATCTGGGCCTTCAGTTGTAAACGTCAGTTCAGATGGTGAAACTTATAATTTGGATTCAGATGACCCAGTTGTCAGAGTTGATTTTGATGAAGATATAATTAATAAACCGAGAATATCAGTAATATCATCACCTTCTCTTTTTCTTCCAATATCTCCAATACCATCTCCGGCTTACATTTACAGTCCCATATTCGCACAAAATGTTAATGATTGTGATGATGGTGATAGCAAGACTTTTTGTTTTAAATATAATGTACCCTCTTCAACTCAAGAAAAGAAGGTTATATATATTTCTGAAGCCCAGGATGATATAGAAAATAAAATGGCTGAAGATAATACACACACATTTAATGTGGATACCGTTAGGCCTTCAATAAAAAATATCAGTTCAGATGGCAAAACTTATGATCAGTTTTCCTATTTGGGTTCAACTATACCGACCATAAAAATTACTTTTAATGAAGGTATAGACAATATTCCAGAAGTGTCTGTCAGGTCTTCTGTTTTTTTGCTTTCACATACTCAGGATGTAGACAATTGTGGCGATAGTGATGCCAGAACTTTTTGTTTTGATTGTCCTTATGATAACCTGAAGAACGGAATCAATTCAATATATGTTTCTAAAGCCAAAGACAATGCAGGCAACACCATGTTAGAAGACCATAGCCATACATTTAAGATGAGTTTAGGTTTGATTGGCAATTATATAACGACCTTTAATCTTGGTGATAAAGGCTTAATAGCTACTAATGTTTGGGATGGGTCAATTTCTGGCATTGCGATAGAGAAGGCTTCTGGCGTTAAATATATTGAACTAAAAATATCGCACAAATCTTTCGGTTCAGAAGAAATTAACTATTGGAATGGGACAAATTGGCAGGAAGGCGAAACAGCAGTTCATGCTAATGGAAAAGGAGCTTGGAATTATAAAATTCCAGTAACAATTCCTGAAGGAATTTATGGGGTTTATTCTAAGGCTGTTTATAATGATTACAGCACATCAAACTCCTATTCTATTAATATAGTTTATGATATGACTAAGCCCGAAGTATTTGCGTCAATTTATCCTGCAGAAAACGATGGTAATAATGGGTGGTATAAAAGCAAACCAAAAATAACTCTGACTGCAAGCGATAATTATGATGTAGAAGGAATAGAATATCAATTAAATAGTAACTCAGGAACATGGCTAAATTATACTGATCCAATTACTATAGATAACGGAACATGGAAACTTTATTACAGAAGTATAGACAAAGCTTCAAATTACAGCTTTATAGGTGAAAAAGAAATCAAAGTGGATGCAGAAGATCCTAATGAAATCAGTGATTTGGATGCAAAATATGATAGTGAAAATGTTTTTGTAAATCTTAGTTGGAATGCTGATGACTCTGATATAGATATGGTTTATATATACAAAGGGAAGAGCAAGGATTTTAAAATTGATAATAACTCGCGGATTGCTAAAAATGAAAAAAATGATGAAAACTATACTGATCAAAACGTGAAGAGAGGAGAGAAATATTATTATAAATTTGTTAGTCTGGATGAAGTCGGGAACAATAGTGATGCAAAGGTTATCTCTATAGAAATTCCAACAGAAACGGGGTCAGATATTATTATAAACGATGAAGGCACTGAAATATTGTCCGAAGACATTGTTATCGGAGAAAATGCAAATAGCCTGAACAGTAACACAAAACAAGTTTTGGCGGCAGAAATAAATAATAAAAATGAAGATGTAGGTGAAGTTTTGGGAACTGAGTCCAAAAATACTGTTTCTAGCGAAACAGAAGAAAAACCAAAATCATCAGGACAATTTTGGTGGTACGCTTTCTTGGGTGTTGTAATATTTATTCTTATAGTAAATTGGTTGCGGATGAGAAGAAAAAGAGCCTAAAATAAAATCTCCCAAAACCTTTTAGAATGTTTATTCTTTAATCAGGCACTGCTTATCAGCAGTGCCTGATTTTATATCAATCAATAAATAATTAGGTTTACAATAATCATTTTTTCTTATATTATTCATATTTAGCAAGATATATAGTATGCAAGGATAATAAAATGATATATGAAATTTAAATTAGATAACAAATATAAGCCTAAAGGTGATCAGCCTCAAGCAATCAAAAAGCTTGTTAGCGGCATTAAGAGCGGTAAAAAATTCCAAACACTTCTGGGTGTAACGGGCTCAGGAAAAACATTCACAGTGGCGAATGTGATTGAACAAGTGCAGAAACCGACTTTGGTTATCGCACCTAACAAAACATTGGCGGCCCAATTAGTCCAGGAATTTCGGACATTTTTTCCCAAAAACGCGGTGGAATATTTCGTTTCCTATTATGACTATTATCAGCCGGAAGCATACATATATTCCACAGACACGTATATTGAAAAGGAGGCTCAGATCAATGATGAAATAGACCGATTGCGCCATAGCGCGACGTCAGCGCTTCTTTCGCGCGAAGACGTGATTATCGTGGCTTCAGTTTCCTGCATCTATGGTCTGGGTTCGCCGGAATTTTATCGGGAAATAAGTTTTGAAGTGGCTATGGGAGAAAAATTTAATCGTGAAGAAAAAATAAAAGAACTCATTGATCTGCAGTTTCAAAGAAGCGAACTTCTCAGTCGCGGCAAATTCAGGGTGACGGGAGAAACATTTGAAATAATGCAGACCGGCAGGGAAATTGTGACAAGAATAGAAGTAGAAAACGAGAAGGTAAAAAAAATTCGGGAATATGATTTTCTGACAGGCGAGGAGCTCGGAAACCTTAAGCGAACTTTGATATATCCAGCCAAACATTTTGTTGTTCCGGAGCCGCTTATGCAGGAAGCGTTGAAGGATATAGAGATAGAGATGAGAGATAGAGTGGCTTATTTGAGAAAAGAGAATAAATTATTAGAAGCGGAAAGACTGAAGCGTAGAACCAAGCAGGATATTGAGATGATGAAAGAAATTGGTTATTGTAATGGAATTGAAAATTATTCAAGATATCTGACTGGACGGAAAACTGGGGAAGCACCGTATACGCTGATAGATTACTTCGAAAAAGATTACTTGCTGGTTATTGATGAATCGCACGTAACTATTCCACAACTTAATGCCATGTATAATGGTGATCGTGCGCGCAAGGAATCTTTGATTGAAAACGGATTCAGGCTACCAAGCGCTTTTGACAACCGGCCGCTGAAATTTACTGAGTTTGAAAAACATATAAATAAATTAATTTTTACTTCAGCCACGCCTGCAACCTATGAAAAAACAAATTCTGAAAATATAGTCCAGCAGATTATCCGTCCAACTGGACTTCTTGATCCAAAATTAGAAGTCAGATCTGCCAAGGGCCAGGTCAAAGACGTTCTCAGTGAGATAGAGAAAGTTATAGAAAGAAAAGAAAGGGTACTGATTACGACGCTAACAAAAAAAATGTCTGAAGATTTGGCGGATTTTTTGAAAGAAAATAAAATCAAAACCGAATATCTGCATTCAGATGTGGAAACCCTTGATCGTATCCGCATTTTGGAAAGTTTGCGAAGAGGAGAATTTGATGTGCTGGTTGGAGTCAATCTTCTGCGCGAAGGACTGGATCTCCCTGAAGTTTCATTAGTAGCTGTTCTGGATGCCGACAAAGAAGGATTCCTGCGCAGTGAAACCTCGCTGATTCAGACAATAGGACGTGCGGCCAGAAATGTTTCCGGACAGGTCATTCTTTATGCTGATCAGATTACTGGTTCAATGAAGCGCGCTATTGATGAAACAAATAGGCGCCGCAAAATCCAGGCAGAATATAACAAAAAACATCATATCACGCCAGCAACTATCAAGAAAAATATTAAATCAATTGTTGACCACGAAACCAATCCAATGCCAGTGGATGACTATTCTAAACTGGAGTCACTGGAAGACATTGTGGGATACATAAAACAGAGAGAAAAAGAGATGAAAGATGCCGCCCGCGCTCTGGAATTTGAAAAAGCTGCGCTTATTAGAGATGAAATTTCCCAACTTAGAAAATTACAGATAAAATAAAATTTGCCATGTTTAATAATAATAGTTTATGGAAGACAAAATTATAATAAAAGGTGCGCGCGAACATAATTTGAAAAACATTGATCTAGAGCTCCCACGCAATAAATTCATTGTATTTACGGGAATTTCCGGTTCAGGAAAATCTACGCTGGCTTTTGATACCATTTTTGCCGAGGGGCAGAGGAGATATCTGGAAAGCCTTTCCAGTTATGCTCGCCAGTTTTTGGGCCAAATGGATAAACCGGACGTGGACTATATTGAAGGTCTGTCGCCGGCTATTTCAATTGATCAAAAGTCTGCTTCGCATAATCCGCGTTCCACAGTCGGAACGGTGACAGAAATCCATGACTATCTGCGTCTTCTTTATGCTAAAATCGGAATTCCGCATTGCCCTGTTTGCGGACAGGAAATTTCAAAAATTTCAACCGATGAAATTGTTGATCGTATCTTGGAAATGGGCGATAAAAATGAAACACGCTTAATCGAAATTATTTCTCCAATTGTGCGCGAAAGAAAAGGTGAATATTTAACCTTGCTTGATGACATGTGGAAACGAGGTTTTTCTGAAGCTATTGTTAATGGAAAATTATATAAACTGGAAAATTTCAAAGAGATAAAACTGGAACGATACAAGAAACATAACATCGATCTTATTGTCGACAGAATCGAAGTAAAGGCTGAAAATTTAAGCCGAATATTTGAGGGTGTTGAAAAAGCACTGAAAATGTCCGAAGGATTGGTAAAAATCAGTAATCAGGAAACAAAAAACAGCAAACAAGCAAAAAACGAAGTTGTTTTTAATCAAAAGTTATCTTGTCCTTTGCACGATGTAGAATTTCCTGAAATGGAGCCGAGGCTGTTCTCGTTCAATTCTCCATATGGTGCCTGTCCAGCTTGCGAGGGGCTGGGGTTTAAAAAAGAGATAGATATTGAAAGAGTCATGCCTGACACAAATAAGACAATCGCTGAAGGCGGTTTGGCACCCTGGAATTTCAAAAAAAATAATTACTACGGCGGCGTTATTTTGTCAGTAGTCAGATATTTCAATATTCCTGACAATGCCAGATTGCGCGACATGCCTAAAAGAAAGCTAGATCTGCTTCTTTATGGAACAGCTGATCATGAAAGCATGGTTTCTGAGGAAAAAGCGGAAGAAATCCCAATAACAATTCGCGCCAAAACCGGCACTAACTGGAAGTTCTATATGCAGTGGCGGGGAATAGTTGGTTTCCTGCAGGATCGTTATTTTAAAACCGAATCCGATGCAGTTCGCGAAGGGATTGAAAAATATATGTCGCAGAAACCATGCTCAACCTGTAAAGGCGCCAGATATAAGAAAGAAGTTTTATTTGTTACAGTAGGAAACAAAAACATATATGAAGCATCAATCATGAGTATCCGCGAATGTTTGAATTTTTTTCAGAATTTAAAATTAACGCATCGCGAAGAATTGATTGCCGGCAGAATTCTAAAGGAAATTATTGCACGGTTGGTTTTTCTCAATAATGTCGGATTGGATTATCTGACATTGCATCGGGCTGCCTATTCATTGTCAGGAGGAGAATCACAAAGAATTCGTCTGGCTTCGCAAATAGGTTCGCAATTGGTCGGGGTTTTGTATATTTTGGATGAACCATCAATTGGTCTCCACGCGCGCGATAACGCGAAACTCATCGAAACGCTCCGTCAACTTCAAAAAATAGGAAATACTTTGATTGTCATTGAACACGATGAGGAAATGATGCGCTCGGCTGATTGGCTGGTGGATATCGGACCAGGAGCCGGAAAACATGGCGGGGAAATTGTGGCCGAAGGAACGCCTGAGGAAGTTATTAATAATCTAAAGTCTTTGACCGGAAAATATTTGCGGGGAGAACTGGAAATAGAAATTCCAAAATTTCGAAGAGATGCAAATAAGAAAAAAAGAATTGTAGTTCGCGGAGCCGGAGAACATAATTTAAAAAATATTGTGGCGGAATTTCCACTGAAAGTTTTTACTTGCGTGACCGGAGTTTCAGGATCCGGAAAATCAACCTTGGTTGAAGAAACATTATATAGGGCATTGGCCAATAAATTGCACCGCTCATTGGATGCGCCGGGCAGGCACAAAGAAATAATTGGCATTGAAAATATAGACAAAGTGATTATGATCGATCAGTCGCCAATTGGAAGAACTCCGCGTTCCAATCCGGCGACATATACGGGACTTTTTACGCCGATACGCGAACTGTTTGCTCAGACGAAAGATGCCAAAATGCGCGGTTATGGTCCGGGAAGATTTTCGTTCAACATTCACGGCGGGCGATGTGATAATTGCAACGGTGAAGGATTTTTGAAAATAGAAATGCAGTTTATGCCAGATGTCTATTTGCCCTGCGATGTTTGCAATGGGAAAAGATATAATAGGGAAACTTTGCAAGTTAAATATAAAGGGAAAAATATTGCTGAAGTTTTGAAAATGACAGTTTCTGAAGGCGTTAAATTTTTTGAAGCTTTCCCTAAAATACACGATCCACTTGCAGTGTTGGAGGAAGTGGGATTGGGCTATATTGAACTAGGACAGAGCGCGACCACTCTTTCTGGCGGGGAAGCGCAAAGGATAAAACTGGCGGCGGAACTTTCGCGGCGCGCGACCGGAGATACTTTGTATATTTTAGATGAGCCGACAACCGGGTTGCATTTTGAGGACATAAAAAAATTACTTAATGTTTTGAACCGCTTGGTTGATGCGGGAAACAGCGTTGTCGTAATCGAACATAATATGGATGTCATCAAAACAGCCGATTGGATCATTGATATGGGTCCGGAAGGAGGCGACAATGGCGGGCGAATTGTTGTTACAGGTCCGCCGGAAGAAATTGCCAAATACCATAAAGAAAGCTATACGGCAAAATATCTGAAGGACGTGCTGAAGAAAAAATAAAGTAATTTATATCAGAAGCTTTTTTGAAAATAAAATAGCGCAGAGCTTGGATAAGCGCTGCGCTATAGGATAATTGGTGATAGAATTTCCCTTAATTAATTTGAACCGGACGAATGCCGCGCCAGTCAATCATAAGTCCATTAGTCCATCCCCCGCAAAGTCCGGCAAATTCTTTCCATTTCTGATTCTCGTATTTTTCCAAAATCAGATAATGCGAAGTTTCTCTTTGGTCATGCAGGCTAATCCTGTAAATTCCAGGATCAATAATTCCTTTCATGAATCCTCCGAAATTTTCAAAAAACTCAATTGTTTCATGCACCTCAAAGGGTACATTTTCTCTTGGACAAACGAACATGCATTTGTCTCCTGGGCGGCAAAAAAATAGATTTTGCGCCCCAAATTTGTCTAACAGATAATTTATAACTTTCGAGCTTCCATTTTTAACACATGGTTTAGACGATACAATTTCCTTTTTCATTGTTACTGCATACATCATACACATAATCACATTCCTCCCCTTTACATTGTATTTTTATATGTTTAATTGTAATATTATTTGGCTACATAACTTTTAAAGGACTACAATTTTGAATTTTATATATTTTTAGAAAAATGTCAAAAATTAAAGAAAAAATAAATAAACTGCCAACTGAACCCGGAGTGTATATCTTTAAAGATAAATTTGGAAAAATCCTTTATATCGGCAAAGCTACCAGTTTGCGCAGCCGGGTCAAATCATATTTCCAGGGACGGGACGTAAGAGGCGAAAGAATCCTTTCCATGGTCAGGCAGGTTGCGGATATAAAAACCCAACAAACAGACTCAGTTTTGGAAGCTTTGATATTGGAAAGCAATCTGATTAAAAAACACCAGCCAAAATACAATATAGACCTTAAAGACGGCAAATCATTTTCTTATTTTGTGATTACGAAAGAAAAATTTCCCAGGGTTATCATATTGCGCAAAACTGATTTGGGTAAAAATAAAAATATTACCAGATATACATTCGGCCCTTATACTTCCAAAAAGCAGATGGAAATTGCGCTTAAAATAATACGCCATATATTTCCTTTTCATTTGAATAAACAACAATCCGAAAATGGCTGTCTAGACTTCCAGATAGGACTTTGTCCCGGACCCTATGCAGGCGCTATTTCTGGAAAAGATTATATGGCTAATATTCGCAATATAAGGATGATCTTGGCTGGCAAAAAGAAAGGATTGATTAATACCTTAGAAAAAGAAATGCAAACGGAAGCCAAAAAACATGAATTTGAAAAAGCAGCGGAGCTTCGCAATAAAATTTTCGCCTTGCAACATATCCGCGATATTGCTCTAATCACAAAAGATTTTGAAGAAAATACGCGAACCACGAACCACGAACCAAGAATTTTTAGAATCGAAGCTTATGATATCTCAAATATTTCAGGAACAAATGCAGTTGGCAGCATGGTTGTTTTTTCAAACAATAAGCCTGACAAATCACAATATAGGAAATTCAGGATAAAAACTGTGGCTGGGATAGATGATGTGAAAATGATGCGGGAAATTTTAATTAGGAGATTCAATAATGAATGGCCCATGCCTGACCTTATTCTTCTGGATGGAGGGATTGGGCATCTCAATATGGCTGATAGGCTGTTGCATAAAAAAATGGGTCTTGCTGTATCGATTGCAGCGGTAGCCAAGGGGCCAATGAGAAAAAATGTCAAAATAAAAATTTCCAATGATAAATCAATTTTAAATTCTCAAATTTCAAATGAAATCGAAGAAATTTTAGATGATAAAAACTTAATAAAAGGCATAATGGATGAAGCACATCGTTTCGCTATTAATTTTCATAGAAAAATAAGAAAAAAGAATGCTTTAATTTAAAAATAAAAAAGACTTTCTAGTGCAATAGTTTAGGGGTTTACAATTATCGTTTTTTCTGGTATCATTTTTAATTAGCGAGTATTTAATGCTTATATAAAATATGTCTTCAAAAAAATCTTCTACGAGAAAGAATACAGGCGACATCATTATCAAGGGTGCACGCGTAAATAATCTTAAAAATATAGATGTTGATATCCCGCGTGACAAATTTGTTGTAATTACTGGACTTTCTGGATCAGGAAAGTCCTCTTTAGCTTTTGATACGATCTACGCCGAAGGCAATCGTCGTTATATGGAAAGCCTCTCTTCATATGCCAGGAATTTTCTTGATCCATCAATAAAGCCAGATGTAGATAAAATTGAGAATTTGAGTCCGCCAATATCTATTGACCAAAAAAGCATTTCTCGTTCACCTCGCTCAACAGTCGGAACTCTTACAGAAATCTATGATTATCTAAGAATTTTATTTGCCAAAGTCGGAATACCTCATTGTCCGCAATGTGGAACATCTATGCAAAAACGTTCTAATAAAGAAATTTTAGATGAAATTTTGTCATTTTCTCATAATACCCAAATTGCTATTCTGTCGAAACCAAAAGATAGCATGAACAGCAGAGATGCCTTAAAACATATTCAGCAAATGGGATATGCAAGAATTAGAATAAAAGAGAAAATTATTCCTGTTGCTGAAGCTCTAATGTCGATTGATGAATATAACAACGCAGAAATAGAAGTGGTCATCGACAGGATTGTTTTGGATAAAAAGAATCCAGATATTGAAAGAATAGCTGATTCAATAGAAACAGCTATGAAAATAGGGGGGAATTCAATGAAAGTACTTTTTGATAATTCTAAAGAAAGCAATTATAACCAGGATTTTTTCTGCAGCAATTGTGGAATTAAAATAAAAGAAATAACCCCCAGACACTTTTCTTTCAATAGTCCAGAAGGAGCATGCAGTGTGTGCAGTGGTTTAGGTTATATATTAAAAGTTAATGAGGAATTGGTTATTCCTAATAAAAACCTTTCTCTTATGGAAGGTGCGATACAACCATGGAGTAAATCAGGCGGAAAAATTAGCGGACAGAATTCCCAGCTGATGATATTGAAAGATGTTTCGAAGAAATATAAATTTTCAATGAATGTTCCTGTTAAAAAACTCTCAGAACAGCAACTGAGAGTAGTTCTTTACGGAGATGAAGAATTCAGTGGAGTTATACCGATGCTTGAAAATAAATATTTTGAAACAAAATCTGATTATGTACGTGCTGAAATTGAAAAATATATGACCGAACATGTATGTGAAGCCTGTGGTGGCAAAAGACTGAAAAGAGAATTTTTGGCTGTTGAAGTTCAAGGAAAAAATATTAATGATTTAGTTTTGATGAGTATTGATTGTTTGGATGAATTTTTTAAAAACTGGGAAAAATGGGATCAAAACAGCCAAGAAAAAGAGATAAGTCGTTCTATAATACGTGAAATTATTGGTAGGCTCGCATCACTCAAAAATGTAGGATTGGAATACTTGAATCTTGGAAGAAGCGCTCAAACTATTTCCGGCGGAGAAGCGCAACGCATAAGACTAGCAGCACAACTCAATTCTCAGTTGATGGGCATAGTGTATGTTTTAGATGAACCATCTATAGGACTTCATAATCGTGATACTGAAAAACTTATAGATACCATGAAAAAACTTCAAAGTGTGGGAAATTCAATTATTGTTGTAGAACACGATGAAAGCATAATAAAATCAGCAGACTGGATTATTGATATGGGACCTGGAGCAGGAGAAGAAGGCGGAGTCGTTGTTTTTGAAGGTAATTATAAAAAACTTTTGAATTCTAATAATATTACAGCTCAGTACCTATCTAAAAAGAAAAAAGTTTCCAATAAAAATAAATACCGGAATGGCAGTGGAAAATTTATAGAAATTCTAGATGCAGAGGAGCATAATCTTAAAAAAATAGACATAAAGATCCCACTTCAGAAATTAGTTTCAATTTGCGGAGTTTCAGGTAGTGGAAAGTCTACTCTGGTGAAAGATATTCTATCCAAAGCTCTTTCCCGCCATTTTTACGGAACTAAGGAACTTCCTGGCAAACATAAAAAAATAAAAGGCTTTGAGAATATTAAAAAAGTTATCAGTATAAATCAAGCTCCTATCGGAAGAACTCCGCGTTCAAATGCGGCTACATATACAGGAGTGTTTTCACATATACGTGATTTGTTTGCTGAAACGGAGGAAGCAAAAAATAGAGGGTACACTGCTAGCCGATTCAGCTTTAATATGAAAGGTGGACGCTGCGAAGTTTGCCAAGGGGAAGGACTTAAAAAAATCGAAATGCATCTGCTTCCTGATGTATATGTAAAATGTGAAGCTTGCGATGGCACAAGATTTAGTAAAAAAACACTAGAGATAGAATACAAAGGATTTAATATTGCGCAGATTTTAGACATGGATGTAAGATTAGCTCTCAAATTTTTTACTCGCAATCCCTTAATTTCAGAAAAATTAAAAACAATGGAAGATGTGGGCTTGGGATATTTGAAACTTGGCCAAAGCGCCACTAACCTTTCTGGCGGGGAAGCGCAACGCATAAAGTTAGCTACAGAATTAGCACGTAAATCAACTGGCAACACCTTGTATATTTTAGATGAACCTACTGCCGGGCTTCATTTTGAAGACATAAAGAAGTTATTATCAGTTTTGAATGCATTAGTGGATAAAGGGAATACAGTTATTGTGGTTGAACACAACCTGGATGTGATAAAAGACGCAGATTGGGTTATTGAACTCGGTCCTGATGGTGGAGAATCTGGGGGGTATATTACATTTGAAGGTACTCCTGACAAGCTCAAAAAAGATAAGAAAAGCTGGACGGCAAAATATCTTTAAAAGATTGTAATTATAAAATTTAAAAAAGAAGCAATAACAAAGCTAACACTGAGAAAGTAATATCATTAAGTGCATTTCTTAAATTCCATTGTCTTTCACTGGAAAAAGGTGGATACTTGTGGCACCAAACATGAAAATCGTGAATTTTTTTAAGAAAAGGCCAGCGAAGAATCCAGTACAGCACTGTCAGCATATCAGGAAATAATGAAAAAAATGTTCCTAAAATTATATTGCGTATGGCTGTATAGTCAAAATTTTTATAATTTATAAAACAAAAAAGGAATAACATTCCAATACTGAAATCTAATAAAGCTTTCCACCAAATATTTTTAATACTCGTTTTTTTATGAGGTGATTCAATATATTCTCCGTGTCTAAAATGATCCATTAGAAAATGAAGCGGAATAACAATGGTAACTATGATCCATGGATTCGGAATATTTTTACCCAAGGCAGCTCCGATCAAAGCATGAGTAGTTAATATCATATTATTGTTTTTATAGAATTATGAAAGGAATTTTACATATTATAGCCACTCCTATTGGCAATCTGGAAGATATTACACTGAGAGCTCTTAGTACTTTAAAAGAGTCTGATCTGATTGCGTGCGAAGATACCAGAGTGACAAGTAAATTGCTTTCTCATTATAACATATCCAAACCTCTTGTTTCCTTGCATCAACACAGTGGAAAGATTAGATTTGATAGAATTATATCGGAACTTAATGCCGGAAAGAATATAGCTTACGCTAGTGATGCTGGAACTCCAGGAATTTCTGATCCAGGCAATAAACTTGTAGCCGCAGCCATTGCGGAAGATATTGATGTCATACCAATTCCCGGAGTAGCAGCCATGACTACTCTCATAAGTATAGCCGGGGTAGATATGCAGCAGTTTGTTTTTTTAGGCTTTCCTCCTCATAAAAAGGGAAGAGAGAAATTTTTTAAATTATTATCTGAAACTAAATATCCTGCTGTGTATTATGATTCTCCGCATCGAATTTTAAAAAATATTGAATTATTGAAAAAAAATGGCTTGAATAAGCATATAATAATAGGACGCGAAATGACCAAGCTATTCGAAGAAATTATACGCGGGAATTTTGCTGAAGTTTCTGAATATTTTACAAAAAATCCGAGTAAACTAAAGGGAGAATTTACAATTATTATATATTAAATAATATCAAATTTATTTTATAAGCATGCCAATAGCAGGGGCATGTTTTTTATAATTAAACTGTGCATAACTAAACTTTTTCTATATTTTATTATTTTCGATTGAAGTGGTATAATTTTAATATAAAAGACTCTTTTTAAATAAAATTAAAAAATAAAAAATGAACAAAAAACAACAAATGGCTATACTAATTGGTATAGCAGTCATAACCCTTATTATTGTAGGTGTAATTCTTTTAAATGCATATAGTGAAAAAGAAACAAATTCGCAAGTTCAAAATGAAAACCAAACTTCAGCGATTGATTTAAAAACCCAGCAGCAACTTCAGGAAATGGATGAGTTGAGAAAGCAACAGGGAGTTTCTGCTCCAACACAGGAAGAAGTGGAAAAACAAATAAAAGAATTGGATAATATCCGCGAGAAATCAGACATAAAGCAAGATGTCCAAACAGAAGAGGAAATTAATGAAAAATTAAAAGAATTATAATCTTTTAAGACAATTTTTATAAAAAATGTAAAAAATTGCCAAAAACAGAATAACTTGAATATTTATTAAAGTAATTAAAAAATAAATAATTTAAATATAAAAAAATGTCAAATAAATACGAAAACATTTCAAATAAAATTTTGATTGGAATAATTGGAGTTTTGATAATTGTGATAATTTTTTCATTAGGAATTATGGTTGGATTAAAAATTTCCAGTCAAACATCGTGTCTCTCTTCTGCTAATTATGGAGTAAATAGGATCAATGGCAATGCCATTAATCAGCCATCAAACTTGCTGTCTGATAAAGAAACAAAAATTGTCAGTGGTACAATTCAAAAAATAGACGGCAATAAATTGACATTTAAAATTAGTTCAGCCAATTATTTATCAGATTCAAAAGCAGACATTAGGACAGTTACAGTTGATTCAAACACCAAAATAAATTTAGTTTTTGAAAAAGATCCAGCTCAATTTAAGAAGGAAATGGATGCTTTTGATGAAAAAATGAAACAGCTACAGGTTAAAAACGATCCTTCTCAAATAGAAAATATACCATTGTCTCCAAGTCCTTTTGAAAATAAAGAGATAAAATTATCAGAGCTTAAGGAAAATCAAAATATCACAGTTATGGCTAATGAAAACATAAAGAATAAAAAAGAATTTATAGCTATTCAGATAGATGCACAAGAAATTCCTAGTATAGTAACCGATGCCAATGTGGATGTAACATCTATTGCTAATACCATAAAATAAAACAATAATAATTAAATAAAAAATAAATAAATGAAAACAAAAAATATTACATACTGGGCAAGTATAGCTATAATTGCGACAATTGTTGGCTGTACCGTTCAGTTTGCCAGAGCTTGGACTGAACCGACTGCAACAGCGCCAAATGGTAATGTTGGCGCGCCAATAAATACTGGTACGGCTCCTCAAGTTAAAAATGGATCTTTAGGCGTAACAGGTGCATTGCAAGTTAAGGGAACGGTGCTTGTAGATGGTAATTATGGCGGTTCAAACCGCGTAGTTTTCAGAAATACCGATACGACCTATTACAGCGGAGGACATCAATGGGAAATATATCCTAGCGGAGGGGATGATGGGAATATTTCTTTTTTTGACAGAACAACTGGAATTTCACCCTTGATTTTAGGAAATAATGGTATTGTAACGGTTAATGGACCTAGGCCTATAATATTTAGTCCTACTGGCAATAATGTTGGAAGTATTAGTATAAAAGGTGATACTGGTGGATGGAATATGGGTTATTTTTTTAGAGGCAGCTCAAACACAAATAGAGGAGGTTTTGGGGTCTTTGGTGCAGCTGATTCCTTAAATTATTATTATATTGGCCCATCCTACACTTCGCCTTACATGACATTGAATAGCGCCGGCAATGTTGGAGTTGGCACAACCAGTCCTACTGCTAAACTGGATATTAGCGGCAAGGTTAAAATTACTGACGGAACCCAGGGTGCAGGCAAGGTGTTGACTTCCGATGCCAATGGTTTAGCTTCGTGGCAAACGCCAGCAGCTGGTGGCGGTTCAAGTCAATGGGTAACAAATGGAACATCGATTTATTATAATAATGGCAATGTTGGAGTTGGCACAACTAGTCCTTTATCTAAACTTTCCGTGGGAAGCGGTGGAGATAGTAATGCTGCCATATATGGTACAGGAACTTATGGCGTTGAAGGTTATAGCACTGCTGGCAATCAAAACGGAGCTGGTGTCTATGGGAAAAACAGTGCTTCTTATGGACTCGGTGTTAGAGGCGAGGGTTCTAGGGGTGTTTATGGTTACGGAAACGTTGGTTCTGATGCTGTTGGCGTTGTTGGTCAAGGCGGTATATACGGTGTATACGGAAATGGCAGTACTTATGGTATTTATGGTTATGGACCAACCGGTATCCGCGGAGAAGGTGTTACTGGTGTTAATGCTTGGGGTAGTGATTATGGAGTTTATGCTACTGGTGGAGGATATGCCGTCGTTGCTAACGGAGGCAACTATGGTGTTGTTGGTACTGGAATTATAGGTATTTATGGAAAAGGAACATCTACTGGTCATGATTTTTACGGAGCTGGACCTAAGAGTTATTTTGCCGGCAATGTCGGTATCGGTACAACCAGTCCTACTGCTAAACTGGACATTAGTGGCAAGGTTAAAATCACTGACGGAACCCAAGGTGCAGGTAAGGTGTTGACTTCTGACGCTAGTGGATTAGCTTCATGGCAGTCCGCAGGCGGGTCATGTGCTTGGAGTGGTTGGAGATGTACTTGTTTTGGGGATAATGAGGGTAGTGTCGAAGGAGCTATAACATTTGCTGTAAAGTGCGTTAATGGTGTTATAGCAAGTACGGCTATACCTAACTTCTATCTGACTTCAGGAGACGGAGTTTGTCAAACATCAGCACCAGCAGGTTGTAGTAGTTATCAATATGTAAATAGTAATAATACATGGCATTCAGAACTTTTACAGTAATTTTTTGAATAAAATATAAATTATGAAATTAAAAACAACGAAGGGTATCTCATATTGGGTAAGCGTAGCTATAATCGGAATAACTCTTGGTTGTGTCATTCAATTTGCCAAAGCTTGGACTGAACCGACTGCAACAGCTCCAGATGGCAATGTTGGCGCCCCAATAAATACAAGTGATATTCTCCAAAACAAGGCAGGAAGCTTGGGTGTTAGCGGAGCATTTTTAGATGTTTTAAACAGTCTTTTTGTTCATGGTAATGTGGGAGTTGGGACACAAACCCCAAATCCAGATAAAGGCGCTAGCGGAAACATAGACGTTAACGATGTTTATTTGAGAAGTACTGGTAAGTGGTTGAGCGAAATGAGTATCAGTGGAAACGCGGGTACTACCATAGGACCTCTCTATACTAGAGAAGTTAAAACCACTGATCCTATATATTGCTTTAGCGGTGATACGATGGTAGGTGGCGGTTGCTGGGGAAGAGATGTATGCGATGATAGTGACTCTTCTGGTTATGGGGGCAGGCCCATTGGAGAAAATGGATGGCAATGTATGAATATAGGTTGTACAGACGTGACAGCTTATATTCGTTGCACAAACAATTCAGGGAGAATATTTCTTTATGGAACATATCATTCTACTGATGATTGTACTAGTGCAGGTGGAATCTTGGTGAGTGATGGAGATAAGAATTTTTGTAAATTTTCTCAAAGCAGTTGTCCAAGTGGATGGTCATCATATAAAAATTATTCAACTACTACTGTAAAAACTTGTAATGGAACAACTAATAATGTTTCAAAATGTCCAGCCGTTTCTTGCACTACTGGTAGTCATGTATTCAGTAATGCTTCTGCGGAAACATGCAAAGTCGATAATTATAGATACATAAATTATTGGTTTGATTATACATGTTCGGCATATGATACTTCAACTTGCACAGCAACTATTACTGAAAGAGGATGTTATTAAATAATAAAAAATTAAATTAAATATTCCGGATTATACTTTTTATTAAAAATTAATTTTTAAAATATTTATTAATTTTAACTTATGTCAAAACAAAAAAAATTTTTAATCAAATATGGAATAGCAGCAATTGTTTTTTGCATGATTTTTGCTGTAGCAAGCATTTTAAAAGTAAATGCCGGAACATCAGAAAACGGATCAGGTTGGCTTTGGGGAGGAAGCGATGACGGAGCTGGGAATAAGACGGGTGTTGGCTGGATTAGCGCTAATAATATAAATTCAGGGGCAGGAGGTAGTGTTTCTTATGGCTTAAATATACCAACTTCTTCTTCTGGAGGTGATTTGAGCGGATATGCCTGGAGCGAAAATTTGGGGTATATTGCCTTTGATAATTCTGGCGGATATCTCAGTGGCTGTCCTGATGGTAATTGTGTGTCAAAACGTGTTGCTGATAACACTTTGCAAGGCTGGGCAAGGATAGTGAGCATTGCAGATGCCTATAAAGTTGGTAATTCAGGAGGATGGCTAGGTTGGATAAAACTAAATGGTACAGCCCAAAACGGGTCTAAATATGGAGTATTAGTTGCATCAGATGGAAAACTGAGTGGGTATGCTTGGTCAGATGAGTTAGGGTGGATTAATTTCAGTGGTAGCTCAACTGGTCCTACTGTTTATCCTACTTGTACTCTGCCTTGGGGGGGAACAATAGATAATGGTCAATCAGTTGATGCCTACTCCTCAAGTTCAGTAGCCTGCGGATCATCCTGTGATAGTGTCAAACAAAATAGAACCTGCACCAATGGAGTCTTGAGCGGAACAGCCACCAACCAAAACTGCAGCGTAGCACCTTGTCCCTGCACCACGCCTTGGGGCACAACTGTAGCTAGCGGCAGTTCAGTCGACGCCTATAAAGACAGCTATGCACCTTATGGATCAGAGTGTGTCAAAGAAACTAGACAATGCACGGATGGAAGCTTAAATGGTTCCTATACCAACCAGAGCTGCTGTCAGGCAGATAACTGCGAGCAAAGAACCTGCCAAGGCAAGCAATGCAATAATGGCTGCAAGCTTATGGATGGCGTCAAAACTGACGGTGCCTGCTGTGTCTCAAATGGTTGTGAAAAAAACACCTGCAAAGGCAAAACTTGCGATAATGGATGTATTTCTAACGCCTATGGAACCAAGAAATGTTCCGGCCCAGTAGGCCCAGGTATTTGGACGGAAGAATAAATAGAATTTATAAAAAATGCCCCTACCAGTTGGGGCATTTTTCTATTGCCCAAAAAGCCTGACCATGTATAATTAGTATATGAAGAAAAACATCAAAAGAATTATAAAAGACGCTATTTTAAGCATGAAAGAAGATCAAGTTTATCTTGATTTTAATATTTCTGATATTATTATTGATTATCCTAAAAATGAAAAATTTGGAGATTATACTTCAAATATATGCATGATTTTAGGTAAAAAAAATAAAAAAAATCCGCTAGAAATAGCAGAACAAATCAAGCAAAAAATTATAAAAAATAGAATAGAACATTTTGATAAAATAGAGATTGCAGTTCCGGGATACATAAATTTTCATCTATCAAAAAAATATTTGCAAGAAGTTGTCAGGAAAATAAATAGTGAAAAAAATAATTTTGGAAATTCAAAAGATGGCAATGGGGTTAAAGTAAACAATGAGTTTATCTCTGCTAATCCGACGGGGCCACTGCATTTGGGCAATGGCCGAGGTGGTTTTTATGGCGATTCTATTTCAAGGGTCCTTAAAAAAGCTGGCTTCGAGGTTATTAATGAATATTACGTAAACGATGCCGGAGAGCAAATTGAGAAGTTGGGCCATAGCGTGCTAAAAGACGGAGAAGCTACTTATGTTGGAGAATATATTGATGAATTAAATAAAACATACGGAAATATTTCCAATATAAGAGAGGCAGGAGAAAAAGCTGCTGATCAAATTTTAAAAAAAATCAAAAAAACAACATCTGAAAAAATGCACATTTCTTTTGATATATGGATGAATGAAAAAGAAATTCAAGAAAAAAAATATATTGAAAGGGCAATTGAACTTTTGAAAGACAAAAATTTAACTTATGAATCAGAGGGGGCTGTTTGGCTTAAAACAACTGAGTTTGGTGACGAAAAGGATAGAGTTTTAATAAAAAGTAATGGGCAAAAAGCCTATTTAGCAGGTGATGCCGGATATATGCTGAATAAGATCGAAAGAGGTTTCAAGAAAATTATTATAGGACTCGGAGCTGATCATCATGGATATATTACTCGTCTTCGCGCTTTAGCTAAAACGCTTGGTTTTATTGGTGATTTCCGTGTCATTATATCTCAGATGGTGCGCCTTATAAAAGATGGTCAAGAAGCCAGAATGAGCAAACGCGCTGGCAATGTCGTGTATATTGATGATCTTATTGAAGAAATAGGCCATGATGTTACTAGATTTTTCTTTCTTTTATATTCTCCAGACACACATATGAATTTTGACTTAAGCTTAGCTAAAGAACGTTCCCAAAAAAACCCTGTATTTTATGTGCAATATGCTCATGCCAGAATATGTAGTATTTTAAATAAATCTAAAATTCAGGATAAAGCAGATTTATCCTTATTAACGCACGAAAAAGAGATAGGTCTTATAAAAGAATTGAATAAGTTCCCGGAATTAGTTGAAGAAATTTCTTTCAGCTATGAAGTTCATAAATTACCGCATTATGCAATTAATTTAGCTGATAGATTTCATTCTTTCTATGATGCGTGCAGAGTTATTGATGAAGAAAATTATGAATTAACAAAGAGTAGACTTTTATTGGTGAATTCTGTTAGAATTGTATTATCAGAAGTCCTGAATTTGATAGGTGTCAGTGCGCCGACTAAAATGTAAAAATAACAAATATATGCGAATAGGAATTGATGCTAGATCCATATTAAATCCCGAAAAAGGGGATGCTATAGGTATCGGACATTATACGTACCAGCTCATCCGTCACTTGCTGAAAAATGATACAGAAAATGAGTATGTAATTTTCTTTGATTTTCGTGTGCGTGAAAAAGATGTTAAGAAGTTCACAAAACCAAATGTCCAGATAAAATTCTATCCCTTTTCTGATTATAAAAAATATCTGCCAGGGGCCTATAATGAAATTTTAGGCACAGCTACTCTGCAAAAAGAAAAGCTAGATGTTTTACATACCACGTCTTCTTATAATAGGATCCCAATGAGTTATTCAGGTAAAACAGTTGTAACATTTCACGACATGGCAATCTTCAATATCCCTCAATATATACCAGCAGTAAAAAGAGCGCGAGATAGGGTTATAAATAAACTTATGGCTCGCAAAGCCGATAAAATTATTGCGGTTTCTGAATCTTTAAAAAATGATGTTAAAAAATTTTTAAATGTAAGTGATGAAAAAATATCCGTTATTTATAGCGGTTTGGATGAAAGATTCTTCACCCAGCCGAATATGGATGAAAATAAAGTTTTAGGAAAATATGGAATCAATAAAAAATACATACTTTTTTTAGGAACCCTTGAGCCTTCAAAAAATATCTCACGCTTACTGGAAGCTTTCTCTATTTTTAAGCGTAAACAGAAACAGAAAAAATCTAATAAATTCGATTATCAGTTAGTTTTAGCAGGAAAACGCGGATGGTTATCGCAAGAATATCAGCAGATAATCAAAGATTTAGGACTGGCTAAGGATGTTATATTTACTGGATATGTGGTTGGCGATGAATTGGTACCATTGTTTCATGGAGCTGAATTTTTCGTTATGCCCTCGCTTTATGAAGGATTTGGCATGACAGTGCTAGAAGCCTTTGCAACTCAAACGCCAGCAATTATCTCGAAAGTGGCATCTCTCCCAGAATTAGCTGGTGATGCCTCATATTTTATTAATCCACTTAATACAGAAGAATTGGCTGAAGCCATAACTCTTTTTGCGGGTGATGAAAGTCTTCGTGGACAATATCGTGCAAAAGGGCTTGAACAGGCAAAGAAATATAATTGGGATAAAACAGCTTTGGAAACATTAAAAATCTATAAAAGTTTTAATAAAAATTAAAAAATAGCGAGAAAACAATTTTTGCTATTTTTATTTTTAAAAAAATAATTTTATGTCGCGGGAAGAAAAGAGACATCTAATTGAAGTTCATGTAGCCGGGATGTGTTTTAGGGAAACTAAAAATAATATAGAAATCTTGATTGCTAAAAGGAATAATGATCGGGAACTTTATCCTGGGAAATGGGAATGTGGGGGAGGGCAAGTCTTTCCAGGGGAAAACTTCGAAGAAGCAGTCAAAAGACAAATAGCTGATGAACTTGGAGTTGTTGTAGATAAAACTATTGTTTCTGGAATATATGAAATTGAAACTCCGCAATTAGAACAAAAAAAGATTCCAGGAGTGAGATTTGTCTGTTTTTTTGACAAATATGTGAATGGGAAAGGGCCACAAATAAATCCTAAAGAATTTTCACAATGGAAGTGGCAGTCACTGGATAATTTAAATGATGTTGATTTCATAAACGGGATACAGGATGAAATAAGAACCAGTTGGGAATCTTATGATAAGTGTAAACATGTGTATAGAACATGAATGATTCTGGGTTTGATTTTTTATTTTTTTTAGTTATAATAAGCGTATAAAAGCCATAATAGAGACATCACTCTATTGCCGTAAAATAAGGCAGCTGTGAGAAGAAATCCGTCCTAGCTAAAGGCTTTGAGCGGCAAGTAGAACTCATCGGGTAAGCCCGTAATAGCACAAATTAAGTCCCGTTATATTTTTGATGGGAAAAATAAGGTGGTACCACGCAGAAGCGTCCTTATAACTTTTTAAGGATGTTTTTTATTTAACAACAAAGTATGTTTAAAATAATGATGAAAAATAATATTTTGCTATTATCCATAATCTGGCTGATTGTTGTAAATGCCGCTGGCTTATTGGCAGTAAATAGGCTAAATCTAAAAGCAGACGATGCTTATTCTTGGATTAGTGCAGAAAGATATAACCAGCACAAGTCATGGAACATTATTAATATTCATTCACGCTGGGATTCTAATTGGTATATAAATTTAATTGAGAACGGATATGAGAGAAAAGCGGACGATACTCTTTCTAATTTAGTTTTTTTACCATTGTATCCGCTACTTGTTAAGATAATATCTATGTTTAGCTTGGGTAACATTGCTTTTGCTGGATGGATAGTTAGTAGCATTTTCCTTGTTTTATCTTGCATGCTCATGGCTAAGATGATAAGAGAATTTCACAAAGAATCAGATCCATTATTTTCCGTTTTTTTGCTACTTATTTTCCCAACAGCTTTTTTCTTGAATGCGGTATATACAGAATCACTATTCTTATTCCTTTCATTGGGAGCTTTTTATTTTACCTTTAAGAAGAAATATTTTTTGGCAGGCATTATAGGTTTTTTAGCTTCACTTACCAGGGTGACAGGAATATTAATTTTTTTGCCACTCGTCGTTCAAGTTCTTATAAATGAAGGAATAAATTTGCAAGGATTGAAAAAGTCATTACCGCTACTGCTTATACCGACAGGGTTATTATTGTTTTTTGCATATCACTGGGTATTTTTTGGAGATCCACTTTTATTTTTTAAGATTGAAAATGCATGGGGAAGGTCATTTACTTTTAACAAAGATCATTTTGTATTTTTATCCAACGCTTCTCTATCAAATTTTTATCTAGATATTATATATTCAATTTTCAGTTTAGGAGTATCGTTATATCTTTTAAAAATAAAAAAATATCCCTATGCAATATATATGGCTAGTACAATATTAGTTGCTTTTGCTACGGGGACATTAATGAGTATAGGAAGGTATATTTTAATATTATTTCCTATTTATATTTTAGGAGGTTCTATCAAGAGCGAAATACTAAAATACTCTTGGATAATAGTTTCAGCAATGCTAATGGCTATGAACACTTATTTATTTGTAAATTGGTATTGGGCAGGCTAAAATAAATATAACTTATTTTTTATTTAATTTTATGTTTAAAAAAGTTGATGCCAAACAAAGTTTTCCAAAAATGGAAGAAGAAATCCTGAAGTTTTGGGAGGAAAATAAAATATTTGAAAAGTCAGTAGAAAAAAATTCTCCCGAGAAATCTTTTATTTTCTATGAAGGTCCTCCGACAGCTAATGGAACTCCTGGTCTTCATCACGTTTTAGCGCGGGCATTCAAAGATGTTGTGCCAAGGTATAAAACCATGAAAGGTTTCAGGGTGGAAAGAAAAGCTGGCTGGGATACGCACGGATTACCAGTTGAACTGCAAGTGGAAAAAGCTTTAGGTCTCAAAAATAAACAAGATATTGAGAATATAGTACCAGGAGACAAAAGGCAGAGCATTATTGAATTTAATAAAAAATGCAAAGAATCAGTCTGGGAATATAAAGATCTGTGGGAAAAATTAACAAGGCGCATGGGTTATTGGGTGGATATGAAAAACCCATATATAACTTATGAAAATAAATATATTGAATCGGTCTGGTGGGTAATTGCGCAGATTTTTAAGGCCAAAAACAAAAAAGGAGAAAGTCTTGTATATAAAGGGCATAAAGTCATACCCTATTGCTACCGCTGTGGAACTGCACTTTCTTCACATGAAGTTGCCCAGGGCTACCAGACGATTAAAGATAATTCTGTTTATATAAAATTTAAGCTTACAGAAGAAAAAGACACCTATGTTTTAGCCTGGACAACAACACCTTGGACATTGCCAAGCAACGTGGCATTAGCAATAAATACTGGTGTAACTTATTGCAAAGTAAAAATTGATAAAAATAATTTTTTTATTTTGGCCAAAAACAGGATAGAAGAAGTATTAAAAAATTCAAAATATGAAATAATCAAGGATATTTCAGGAAAGGATTTATTAGATCTGAAATATGAACCACTTTACAGTGTATCTAAAGAAAAAAATGCTTATAAAATAATCCATGGTGATTTTGTTTCCACAACAGATGGAACAGGAGTAGTTCATATCGCTCCAGCTTTCGGAGAAGATGATGCTAATGTGGGCAGGGAAAATAACTTGCCTACAGTGCTGACTGTTGACGAAGAAGGAAAAATAATAGTCGGTTTTGATGTTCCTGGAGAAGGAATTCCAGTAAAAAAGAAAAATGTTGTCGGAAAATTTGAAGTCGATGAATTGATTGTTGAAGATTTGAAAAAAAGAGGATTATTTTTACAAGAAGAGCTGTATGAACATGAATATCCTTTCTGTTGGCGCTGTGACACCCCGCTTATTTACTATGCAAAACCATCTTGGTTTATTCGTATGAGCGAATTATCTGATGATTTAGTAAAAAATAACGAAAATATAAACTGGATTCCTGAATATATTAAAGAGGGGCGATTTGGCGAATGGTTGCGTGGTGTTAAGGACTGGGCTATTTCTCGCGAACGTTATTGGGGAACACCGCTACCACTTTGGCAATGTGAATGCGGGGAAATAAAAGTGATTGAATCCCAGAAAGAATTGGAAAGCGCATCTGGCATAAAAATAGAAGATTTACATAAGCCTTTTATTGATGACATAAAAATAAAATGTTCTTGCGGTAAGGAAATGATAAGAACGTCAGAAGTGCTGGACGTTTGGTTTGACAGTGGATCAATGCCATTGGCACAATTTCATTATCCTAATGGTGCCAATGATGAAGATAAGAAAAAAATTGAAAATGGAAAATATTTTCCAGCTGATTTTATTTCTGAAGCAATCGACCAAACTCGTGGCTGGTTTTACACGCTACATGCCATTGCTAATCTTTTATGGAAAGCCGGCAAAGTTCCAGAAGGCAGAGCTTTCAAAAATGTTATTTGCCTAGGGCACATTGTTGATGCAAAAGGTAAAAAAATGAGCAAGTCCAAAGGTAATATTGTGGATCCGATGAAAATTATGGATGAATTTTCAGCTGATATGCTGAGGTATTTCCTTTATACCGTCAATCAGCCAGGAATGACTAAAAAATTTGATGTTAAAAACTTAAGAGACATAATGAACAGGGTTTTCCGCATGCTTTGGAATTCCTATTCCTTTTTTGTGATGTATGCGAATATCGACAAGTTCGAACCTTCTGTAAAAAATAATGCAAAAGTTACCAATCTATTAGATAAATGGATAATTTCCGAGCTTAATATTCTTATTGAGAATGTTGATAAAAAGCTAGGAGATTACGATATGTACAATTCAGCTTATGCAATTGAAAAATTCATTGATAATCTTTCCAATTGGTATATACGCAGGAGTCGCAAAAGATTTTGGAAATCAGAGGATGATGATGACAAAAACCAGGCTTATCAGACCCTGCATTATGTACTAGTAGAGTTATCTAAATTAATGGCGCCATTTTGTCCGTTTATTTCGGAAGAAATTTATAGGAATTTAACCGTAGAAGAGTCTGTGCATCTAGCAGAGTTTCCAATTGCAGATAAAAATTTAATCGATGAAGGGCTGAATGGAGAAATGGAAAAAACAAGAAATATAATCACGGAAGCCCTGCAGCTTCGTGCTAGAGCAGGAATAAAAGTAAGACAGCCGCTTCTTGATTTAAAATTTAAAAATCACGATATAAGAAAAGAGCTTATAGAAATTATAAAAGAAGAAGTTAATGTAAAAAATGCTTCTTTTGACAAAAGTATTAAAGAAAATTTGGAATTAAATACTGAAATCACTGAAGATTTAAAACTGGAAGGTCAAGCCAGGGAAATCATTCGTTTTATCCAAGAAATGCGCAAAGAAGCAGGTTACGAGGTTGACAATCGCATATTTTTGGGCTATACTGGAATGTTTCAGGTCTTTAAAAAATTTAAGAATTTAATAGCCAAAGAAGTTTTAGCCAAAGATATAAAGTCAGAAGAATTAAGCAATTTTGATCTCGAAAAAGAGGCTAAAATTGATGATGAAAAAATAAAATTGCAAATAAAGAAAGCCTAAAAAAGGAGGATACATGAAAAAAATTCTCGAAGAAGAATGGGAAACTTTCATGAGCGCCATAGAAGATTGGACGAAAAGCTGTGGTAGAAATCCTGTTTTATGGATTTTTGCCGTAATACTTTTAATTGCTCTCGCAGCTTCTTGTGTGCTCGGTTTGCCATTTAAGTTTATTGGTCGCTTATTTGATTAAGTATAAGGTCTTGCAAAACAAGGCCTTTTTCTTTGGCCTAAACATAATTTTATGCTTATAATTAAGATATGGAATATAAATATACTGGAATTATTTTGAATAAACGTGATGTAGGGGAAACTGATCGTACATATACGATTTATACTCTTGAAGGTGGGAAAATAAAATCCCTGGCTAAAGGAGTTAGAAAATCTAATGCCAAATTAGCTTCTATGCTTGAAAATATAACTTTGGCAGACATAACTATCATTAAAACCAAAGGAATTGGAAAAATTACTGGATCTATTGTTGAAAATAATTTCACAGCCGTAAAAAGTGAAAGTGAAGCAATTCTGGAAGTTTTTTCTGCGTTGGGTTTATTTGAGAAATTGGTTGATTTTGAAAATCCGGATCGTTTTATTTTTGAACTTCTTAAAAATTATTTAGAAACTGTTAATATTTGTGCTGTTAATAAAGACAAGAAAAAGCATGTTCTGCTAAAATTAGGCTTCATCGTCAAACTATTGTCCGAACTTGGGTATACCATAGAAGTAAATTCATGTGTTGTTTGCAGTAAAAAACTTTCCGAGAGTTCACCCATATTTAATGCAAAACATGGGGGAACATTGTGTTTTTCTTGTGCTGAAAAAAACCAAGATGCGGCAATTATTGTACGTGCCAATGCTATAAAAATGATACGATTGTTTTTACAAAATAAAATGAATACTTTGGCAAAAATACAGGCTACTAAAGAAGATTGTGACAGCACTCTTTTGGTAGTTAATGAGTTTTTGAGGTGGAACAATTAACTTGAAAAACACTCATTTTATGGTATTATAAAAACAGGTATAAAATAAAAAAATATACAAAAAATTATGTCTCTAAATGATCTCAATAAAGAACTGTATAAATATGATTCAAATGTAGTTCCTGAGCGCATCCAGGAAAGGAACGAATATAATCCCAACAAATCTCTTCCCGAACAACCTAGTCCTTTTGACGAACAACAAAACTGGAGCAGGCCCAAAAAAGGCCTTTCGCCTGAACAAAAAAAAATGATATTGATAATTTCATCAGTCATTTTATTGTTTATTATTTCTTTAGCTGGATATTTTACTTATAATTGGTGGAAAAAAAGTGCATTTAATCAAGATCGGGTTTCGGTGTATATTGACGGACCTAGGGAAGTTGATAGCACTGCACCCACTAAGTACACAATACATTATAAAAATGATAATCGTATTGCCTTGAAAAATGTTGAGATTAAATTAACTTATACTGAAAATTTTCAGCCATCATCTGACAATGTAAATGTTAAATACCTAAGCCTTGGTTCAAGTCTGATAAATATAGGCACTATAGAACCAAAAAATGAAGGAACGGTTGATTTCAAGGGAAATTTTTATGCCCCCAAAGATTTTCCTGCTAATATGCATGCATCTCTTATTTTTACTCCAGCTAATTCTTCAGAAAGTCTTTCAACGGAAAGTGAAATTAGCGTAAGAATAGCTGGTTCACCAATTTCAATTAATATAATGGCTCCGCAAGAAATAGTTAGTGGAAATGAAGTTGAGTATGTGATTGAGTATAAAAACAATGATATAAAAAATATAAGTGATTTACAAATCAGGGTTGATTTTCCTCAGGGATTTGAATTTAATGATGCGCAACCAAACCCATCTGAAAAAAATGCATATTGGTATATACTGAGCCTAGAAGCAGGGCAAAGCGGAAAAATAATAATTCATGGTCAGCTTGAAGGCAAAAGTGGAGATCAAGAAACTATTTCTGTCTCACTCGGGCACATTGGAGAGGATGGAAATTTTTCAATTTTTGATAAACAAGAATATAAAACTAACATAATTTCTCCTATTCTTACAATAAATCAATCTTTATATAAAAAAGATTCAAACTTTATTTATGCTGGAGAAAAACTTTCTTATGTAATCCAGTATGTAAATACTGGTTCTGTGGGTCTTCGTGATGCTATTATAACCGCTCAAATTAAGGGAAATATTCTTGATTTTTCAAAAATAAAAGTAGACAGAGGATCTTATTCCGAACAAACAGGGTTAATAACCTGGAAAGCATCAGAAATTCCAGAGCTAAAAAATATTAGTCCTCAGGCATCAGGATCAGTTGGCTTTTCAATCCCTGTAAAAATAATGATTCCTGTAGAAAAAGAATCTGACAAAAACTTTATAGTTTCTTCTGTTGCAAAAATAGATAGCCCAGATATTCCAGTGACCAATAATGCGAATAAGATCATAGGCAGTGATGTTTTAAAGCTGAAACTTTCATCAAAAGTACTTTTTAATGTCCAAGGATTTTATAATGATTCAAAGATTTCAAATACGGGTCCTATGCCTATCAAGGTGGGATCACCAACTACTTTCTCTTTGCATTGGTTGGTTGATAATATTTCCAATGATATTTCTAATACAAAAATAATATCATCATTGCCATCGGGAGTACGCTGGACCGGAAAAGTATATCCAGAAGGTGAGAAAATTTCATACAATGAAAGAACTAACGAGGTTATTTGGGATGCTGGTGATATAAATGCGGCGACGGGAGTTTTAAAGCCTAAACGAGAAGTTGCATTTCAAGTTGAAATAACTCCACAGCTAAACCAATTTGGTCAGTTCATTACACTTCTCAATGAATCTGTTTTAAGCGCAACCGATAGTTTTACAGGACAAAATATAAACATAAAAAAAGAGAAAAAAAATACTCAGCTTTCAGAAGATCCCAAGGTAGGGTATGCCGGTAAGGTCATCAAGTAATCTAATAATTAAATTTATTCTATACGTTCTAACGTATTGATTATGATGTTATCTCATGGGAATTAAATTATTATCGCAACAAAAAAAGCATCGCAAGGGTATTTTATATACTAAAAACGGAGTTATTAAAACCCCGTTTTTTATGCCTGACGCAACCAGGGGTTTTGTTAGGTCTCTTTCCGAGAATGATTTAAAAAAAATTGGCATGGGTCCTATGGTTGTAAATACCTATCATTTATACCTTCAGCCTGGGATTAAAACTATAACTAAGTCGGGTGGTATCCATAAATTCATGAATTGGAATAATCCACTTCTATCAGATAGTGGAGGTTACCAGGTTTTTTCCCTTATTCATAAAAATCCAAAAATGGGCAAAATTACTGATAAAAAGGTTATTTTTAAATCGCCCTTGGATGGATTAAGGCATGAATTAACGCCAGAGAAAGCCATGCAAATACAGTTTGATTTAGGGGTAGATATGATGGTTTGCTTGGATGACCCACCGCCAAATAATTACAGCAAAGAAAAAATAAAAAAATCAGTAGAAAGGACAATTTCTTGGGCCAAAAGATGTAAAGTTGAATATGGAAAACAGATTGAAAAAAGAAAAATAAAACAAAAAAATCGACCACTTCTTTTTGGGGTTATTCAAGGAGGGGAATATAAGGATTTAAGGAAATATTGTACAGAAAATCTTATAAAAATAGGATTTGACGGTTATGGATTTGGAGCTAGGCACGTTGACAGTGGAGGAAAATTTTTAAAAGACGTTTTGGAATTTACTGCTGATCTTATTCCTGAAAAATCATTGCGATTTGCCTTAGGTGTAGGAACTCCAGAAGATATTGTTAAATGTGTGCATATGGGATGGGATATGTTTGACTGTGTTATTCCAACAAGGGAAGGAAGGCACGGTAGGTTATTTATTTGGAAAAAAGAAGACATACAAAAAAAGGATTTTTATAAAACAATAAATATCAGAAATGAAAAATTCAGGAATGATTTTACACCTATTGATAAAAATTGCAATTGCTATGCTTGCCAAAATTATACTAAAGCTTACCTTAATCACTTAATTAAATCAAAGGATCCTCTTTTTTTGAAATTAGCTTCATTGCATAACCTAAATTTTTATCTGGAATTAATGAAAAAGTTACAGTAAGGAGTGTTAATGTTTTGGTAAGTTGAAAAATCGGTATCAATACCGATTTTTCTCTATTTTTGTGTTAAATTTTTCTTTGCTATTTTTTATGTTTTAAAAAAATAAAAAACATTTGCCCCTTTTTGTTTTTAAAGGGTATAATTAAAAAATAATAAATATAGCCATAAACTAAAAAATGATATTGTTATATGGAAAACCAATTGCCGATAAAATTCTGAATCGCTTAAAAAGCGATATTTCAATGAGCAACAAAAAACCAGGGATGGCTGTTATTCTGGTTGGAAAAGACGAGGCTTCGCATCTTTATGTTTCGCTTAAAGAAAAAAAAGCCAGGGAAATAGGCATAAATTTTCAAAGATTTGATTTGGAAGAAAATATTTCTGAAAATAAAGTTATAGATCTTATACAAAAAATAAATAATGATAAGAACATTCACGGAATGATTGTACAAATGCCTTTGCCAAGAATTCTTAATGCTAAAAAAATAATATCCAATATCGATCCGAGAAAAGATGCCGACGGCTTTTCCGGTAAAAGTGCACTCAGTCCTGTTTTTCCTCAGGCAATTTTATTATTGCTGGAAAGCAGCGGAGAAAATTTAGAAAGAAAAAAAGCAATAGTTATTGCTAATTCTGATGAATTTGGACAGACTATGGCAAAAATGCTTTTAAAAAATAACATTCAAACAGAATATCTTATTGCAAAAAATATGTCTGAAAATATGAATAAAATCAGAAAAGCTGATATTGTAATAAGCGCTGTTGGACATTGTGGATTATTAAAAGGAGAAATGCTTAAAGACAAAGCCATTGTAATTGATGGTGGAATTGAAAAATTTAATGGGAAAGTTATAGGAGATGTTGATTTTGCTTCAGTAGAAGAAAAAAATGGTTTTTTGTCTCCTGTTCCAGGAGGAGTAGGCCCTGTCACAATTGCCTGTCTTTTGGAAAACGTATATTTGGCTTTTAAGGCTCAACAAAAGGAAAATAATTGATAAAAGTCTTTATTTATGGTAGTATAAACACATGAAAAAATACGATCATAAAAAAATTGAACAAAAATGGCAAGATTACTGGGGGAAAAACCCAGAGCTATATTTTGCTGAAAATGATTCAAAAAAAGAAAAAAAATATATTTTAGATATGTTTCCATATCCATCAGGAGATGGTTTGCATGTCGGACATGTGGAAAGTTATACGGCGACCGATATTCTTTCCAGATATTCAAGGATGAAAGGCCTAAATGTTCTGCATCCTCAAGGCTGGGACGCTTTTGGATTGCCGGCAGAAAACTACGCAATTAAAACAAAAATTCATCCATTAGAAACAACTAGAAAAGCCATTGCGACTTTCAAGGGACAAATGAACAGAATGGGTTTTTCTTATGATTGGTCGCGAGAAATTTGTTCAGCTGATCCGGAATATTATAAATGGACGCAGTGGTTTTTTCTTCTGCTTTATAAAAACGGATTAGCTTATAAGAAAAAAGCCAAGGTAAACTGGTGTGAATCTTGTCAGACGGTTTTAGCTAATGAACAAGCAGAAAGTGGAATCTGTGAAAGATGTAAGAATCAAGTTATTCAGAAAGATATGGAACAGTGGTTTTTTAAGATTACTGATTTTGTTGAAGATAAAGGAAAAACATCCGGACTTATTAATGGATTGGATAAAGTTGACTGGCCGGAGTCAACAAAATTAGCGCAGAAAAATTGGATAAACAAATCAGAAGGCGCACAGTTTAAAATGCAGATTATCGACACAGATAAATATCTGGAAGTTTTTACCACACGCTTAGATACAGTTTTTGGTATGACTTTTGCCCTGATTGCTCCTGAACATAAAGTAATTTCAGATCTTAAATCTCAGATCTTGAATTGGAAAGAAGTTAAAAAATACGTTGCTGAAGCTAAGAAAAAATCGGAACTGCAAAGAATTTCAGAAACTAAGGAAAAAACAGGCATTGAATTAAAGGGAATGAAAGTTATTAATCCATTTACGAAAGAAGAAATTCCGCTTTTTGTATCTGATTTTGTATTAGCGCACTATGGCACAGGCGCAGTCATGGCTGTGCCGGCTCATGATGAAAGAGATTATGAATTTGCCAAGAAGTTTAATTTAAAAATAGAAGAAGTCATAAAAAGCAGAGAAGGAGAATCATCAATTGAAAAAAGGGCTTATACGGAAGATGGTATTTTAGTAAATTCTGGCGAGTATAATGATTTAACATCAGAAGAAGCCCGTAAAAAACTAACCCAGTGGCTGGAAAAAGAGGGAATTGGTCATGGAACTGTAAACTACAAATTGCGGGACTGGTTAGTTTCGCGTCAAAGATATTGGGGTGCTCCAATTCCAATAATTTATTGTGATAAATGCGGTGAAGTTCCAGCACTGGAAAAAAATCTGCCGGTTCTGCTTTCGGATGATGTTGACTTCATGCCGACAGGCGAATCACCATTAGTGAAATCTAAAAAATTCCATGATGTTAAATGTCCTAATTGTGGCGAAAAAGCCAGAAGAGAATCAGATACTATGGACACATTTGTTTGTTCATCTTGGTATTATCTGCGTTATAGTGATCCAAAAAATGACAAAGAATTTGCTAGTCTGGAAATGCTGAAGCAATGGTTGCCGGTTGATTTGTATGTCGGAGGAGCGGAACATTCAGTTTTACACCTGCTTTATGCCAGATTTTTTACCAAGGTTTTGCATAACTTAGGCTATGTTAACTTTGATGAACCATTTTTAAAGCTAAGACACCAAGGCATAATTTTAGCTGAAGACAGTCGTAAAATGTCTAAGTCTTTCGGCAATGTCATTAACCCGGACAAAGTTGTGGATGAATATGGCGCTGATGCACTTAGGATGTTCGAAATGTTTATGGGTCCACTAGAAGCTATGAAACCATGGAATACAAAGGGAATAATTGGTATCGTGAGATTTTTAGAAAAAGTTTGGAATTTACAATCAAAAATCAGCGATCAAAACATAGCAGATAATAATGTTCAAATATTGCTCAATAAAACTATAAAGAAAGTTACAGAAGATATTGAAAACTTTAGATTTAATACTGCAATTTCACAAATGATGATTTTAGTAAATGCCATGGAAAAAGAAAAGGTTTTAATGGCTTCTGAATATAAATTATTCCTGACTGTTCTTAGCCCTTTTGCTCCACATATAACTGAAGAGCTTTGGTCACAATTGGGTAATAAAGAATCAATATTTAAAGAAAAATGGCCAGAGGCTGACGAAAAATATCTCAAAGAAGAAGAAATAGAGATGGTTGTACAGGTAAATGGAAAATTACGTGACAAAATTTTTGTGGCACCAGACGTGACGGAAGACGAAGCCAAAGAAACAGCCTTGGAAAGGGAGAAGATAAAGTCATTTATTGAAGGCAAAGAAATAAAGAAAATAATTTTTGTTGCTGGCAGACTAATAAATATCGTAATCAGTTAAAAATAAAAAATTATGCAAGCAGTGATTTTAGCCGCTGGAAAGGGAACACGGATGCAACCATTAACGTATGATATTCCCAAGGCGATGCTTTTAGTTAAGGAAAAACCAATTTTGGAGTATACTATAAATTTTTTGCCAGAAATTGTTGACGAAGTTATTATTGTTATTAATCATCTTGGTGACCAGATTCAGAAATATTTCGGAGATGAGTTCAATGGACGAAAAATCAAATATGTTGTGCAGGAAAAATTAAACGGCACCGGCGGGGCAGTGCATACCTGCAAAGATTTATTAAAAGGCAAGTTTATGGTGGTTATGGGAGACGATCTTTATTATAAAGAAGATCTAAAGGATCTTCTGAATTATGAATTGGCAATTTTAGCTTTCGAAGTTGAAGATTCAACGAGATTTGGTGTTTTAAAAACTGATGAAAGTGGTCATCTGATTGAAATAATAGAAAAGCCTCAATTAAAAGAAAAAGCTTTAATTAGTACAAACGCCTTTGTATTAAATGAGAAATTTTTTGATTATGACCTGGTTCCCATTAGTGAAACTGAATTTGGTCTTCCTCAAACTTTGGCCAAAATGGCGCAAGATTATCCAGTAAAGATTTTGCAGGCTTTGCAATGGTTGCCAGTTGGTTATCCCGAAGACATAAAGAAAGCCGAAGAAGTTATAGATAAATTTATTTAGCTATGGCAAGGAAAAAGATCGTTACAATCGGAGGAGGAACTGGCAGCTTCACTCTTTTAAACGGTTTGAAAAAATATCCAGTAGATATTTCTGCTGTAGTTTCCATGGTGGATGATGGAGGATCGACGGGGGTATTAAGAGATGAACTCGGAGTTTTGCCGCCAGGAGATGTCAGGCAGTGCTTAGTGGCGCTTTCAGAATCTTCCAAAGAACTTAGAAATTTAATGAATTATCGTTTCGAAAAAGGAGCACTTAAGGGGCACAGTTTTGGTAATCTTTTTATTTCTGCACTAGAAAAAATAGATGGCAAATTCTCGAAAGGAATAGAAACGGCTTCCAAAATATTAAATGTAAAAGGAGAGGTGGTTCCAGTGACAGATCAAGATGTTAATCTTTTTATTCAACTTAAAAATGGTAAGACATTAAAAGGCGAAAATGAAATAAATCATAGTTTTGAAATAGAAAAAAAGGGAATAAAAAAAATATATCTTACCCCCAAAGCCAAAGCCAACAAAAAAGCCATTCAAAAAATATTAAAAGCCGATATGATCGTTATTGGTCCAGGAAACTATTATTGCAGTATAGTACCTAATTTATTAGTAAAAGGTATTTCGGAAGCTATTATAAAATCAAAAGCCAAGGTTGTTTTTAACTGTAATTTAGTTAATAAAAAAGGTCAGACAGAAAACTTCAGTTTAGAAGATTATATTACTTCTCTAAATAAGTTTATAGGAAAAGAAAGAATTGATTATGCTACTTTTAATTCAAAAAAACCTAGAGAGAATTTAGTGAAAAAATATGCTAGTCAAAGGCAGCTTCTTATAAAATTAAAAACCAATTGTGATGCAGAAGAAAAAAAGAAAATAATCTGTGCCGATCTTTTAAGCGCTGAAAAACCGAAGTATTCTAAGGCTGATTATTTGGCAAAAAAAAGATCTTTCATACGTCATGATAGCGAAAAATTAGCTAAAATTTTAATGAATATTTTAAATAAAAAACGATGAAAGTTTTTATTGATTTTGACGATGTGTTATTTAACACAAAAAAATTTATTGAAGACATAGAAGTAATTTTCCAAAAACATGGAATATCCAAAAATATTTTTTATGAAACATACCAAAGCGAGGATAAAATTTCCAAAACAAATTATGGAAATATGTTTTCATATAGTCCATCGCTCCAATTTAAAAAAATTAAGAAAAAAATAAAGATAGATACTAAACAATTGGAAAAAGATTTTAATGTTCTTGTAAAGAATACAAAAAAATATATTTTCAAAGACGTGGATAAGTTTCTTAATAAAATGGGAAAAAAAGATATTTTTATTCTGTCTTTTGGAACAAATAATTTTCAAAAGGAAAAAATTAAGAATTCTGGGATAGAAAAATATTTTAACAAAATTATTGTTGTTGCTTATGCCGAAAAGAGTAGGGCTATTGGAAAAATAATAGGAAAATCAAGGGAAAGTTTCTATTTTATTGATGATAGAGTAAGTTTTTTAGAAGAAGTTAAAAATAAATATCATTTTTCTAAAACATTTTTAATTAGAAGAAAAGAAGGAAGATATGGAGACAAAAAAAATAAATATTGTGATTTCTCTGCTAATAATTTGAGAACAGTTTTAAAAATAATAAAAGAAAATGCAAAAAAATAATTTAAAAAACAGTATTGTTCAGTTAGAGAAAAAAGATAATGAAAAAACCCTAACTCTTTCAGAATTTCGAAAAGAATTGGGCATACCTTTAATTTTGGCGAAGAAGCTTATTGTTTGGGGAGAGGTCGAAGCCGTGAAGGCACTTGATGGAACTTTGCGCATTACAGCCCCAGAAGTAGCTATTGCTAAAAAATTCATCGGAACACCATTGAATAAAGCCCGTCTTTTTGTGAAAGCTTTAGGTCCTGGACTTATAACCGGAGCTTCAGATGATGATCCATCAGGAATTGGCACATATTCATCAGTTGGTGCAGCCTTTGGTTTATCTATTATATGGATGGCTGCTTGGCTTTTACCTATAATGACTGCTATTCAAGAGGCATGTGCTCGCATAGGAGTAGTTACTAATAAAGGTCTGGCTGGAGTTCTAAAAACTCATTATAATCGGAAAATTGTGCTTAGTGCTGTAATTTTGCTCATAGTTGCGAATATCGCCAATATTGGTGCTGATCTTGGAGCTATGGCTGCGGCAATAGGAATGTTTACTAACTTTAATTACTATATAATAATTGCTTTGCTTGCGGCGGGTATAACTCTGCTAGAAATTTTTGTGCAATATCATCTTTATGTAAGAGTACTTAAGCTGCTTACCATTTCTGTATTTGCCTATGTAATTACAGGCTTTCTTATCAATCCTGACTGGGTTTTGATTTTTAAAAATTCTTTAATTCCACAATTTATTTTTGATCAAAAATATTTATTTGCAATGATAGCGGTTTTTGGCACAACAATCACTCCTTATTTGTTTTTTTGGCAGGCGTCAGAAGAGGTAGAAGAAAATAAATTGCTTAAAAATTATCGGAAAAGCAAAAAGGGAATATATAGCCGCATCTCCCACATGCGCACAGATGTTTATACAGGGATGTTCTTGGCTAATATAGTTTTTTTCTTTATAGTGCTGACAACCGCGCAAGTACTTTTTGCAAATGGCATAACAAATGTCAATTCAGCGCAAGACGCGGCTTTGGCATTAGCGCCACTGGCTGGAAAGCACGCAGCTTTGCTTTTTGCATTAGGAATTATAGGTACAGGTCTCTTGGCGGTTCCAGTTTTGGCTGGTAGCGGAGCTTATGCTCTTACTGAAATCCTTGAATGGGAAGAAGGATTAGAAATGAAGTTTTTGCAAGCAAAGGGTTTTTATTTTATTATTGCGCTATCCATTATTTTCGGTGCATTCATTAATTTTTTTGGCCTAAATCCAATCAAAGCGTTGTATTATGCGGCATTTCTTAATGGTGTCATAGCTGTTCCGCTCATGTATCTAATTATGAAAATTGGAAATGATCCAAAAATAATGGGTGATGAATGCCATCCTGCCTGGGTAAAATTTTTCGGATGGTTTGCGGTTATTGCAATGACTGTTGCTATTTTAGCAATGATTGCTTCACAACTTATATGAAAAATATGCATGAATTTGAAAAAAAAATTGTAAAAATACTTAATCAGCATAAATCAAAAACTTTAGATTTATTAAGCTCTATTATTAGCAACGTACCATTGCTAATAACAGTTTGGGTAGTTATTGGAATTTTTTTGATAATTCGCGACTCATTCATAGGTCTTTTTGTCTGTTTTGGTTTGGCTATAGTTTTCATAATACATTTTATAATCAGCGAAGGCATTTTTAAATGGGGAGTAAAAAAGTTTTTATTTGAAAGAGTACGTCCATATAAAGCCTATCCTGAAGAAATACGAGCCATTGGAAAAAAATTCATGGATGCATCATTCCCATCTTCCCATATGGCCAGTCTTGTTGGAGGATTGATGGTGCTCACTTATTTTTACAAATCAACTTTTCCTTTTGCAGTAATTTCAGTTTTAGTTATGGGATGGTCGCGCATTCGTAATGGCATGCATTATCCAAGTGATATTTTAGCAGGGGTAGTTTTGGGATTATTTTACGGTTATCTAGCATTAGAAATTTTAAAAATATTTTAATTTTTTAAAATAAAAAATATGTGCGGAATAGTTGGATATATAGGCAAAAAAGAATCTGTGCCAATTTTAATTGAAGGCTTGAAACGTCTTGAATACAGAGGATATGATAGCGCCGGTATTTCTGTTATTGATAATGATTTAAAAATAAAAACTATAAAATCTGTCGGTAAAGTATCTAATCTGGAAGACAAGCTTAATGGAAACAATATTTCAAGCACTATAGGCATTGCACACACGCGTTGGGCTACTCATGGTAAGCCTTGTAATATGAATTCCCATCCTCACTTTGATTGTCATGAAAATATCTTTTTGGTGCATAATGGAATTGTTGAAAATTATCAGGAACTCAAAAGTGATTTAATTAAGAAAAAACATAAATTTTCATCCGAAACAGACACGGAGGTAATTGTTCATTTGATTGAAGAATTTAACAAAAAATTTGATTTCAAAAATTCAGTATTGCAAGTACTAAAATTATTGAGAGGTACTTATGGTTTAGCAGTAATAAATAAAAAAGAGCCAGATAAAATAATTGTAGCTCGATTAGGTAGCCCATTAGTTATCGGCGTAGGAGATGAAGAATATATTATTGCTTCAGATGTTTCTGCTATAGTCAGGCATACTGATAAAGTTATTTTCATAGAAGATGGTGAAGTTGCTGTTATCACTAAAGAAAATTGTGAAGTTGTAAATACAAAAAATGAAGCCATATCAAAAGAAGCTACTAAACTCGATTGGTCCCTGGAAAAAGCTGAAAAACAGGGATTTGACCATTTTATGCTGAAAGAAATTTTTGAGCAGCCAAATTCTATTCTTGATGCCACGAGAGGAAGAGTGGTTGAAAAAGAAGGAATGGTAAAATTAGGAGGCCTCAGGGATGTCAAAGAGGAATTAGCCGACATAAAGAGGATAATAATTGTCAGTTGCGGCACGTCATACAATGCCGGCCTTATTGGAGAATATATGTTGGAAGAATATGCCGGAATTCCGGTTGAAGTTGAATACGCTAGCGAATTTCGTTATCGCAAGTCGCTCCTGAATAAAAATACAGCTGTCATTGCCATTTCTCAATCGGGCGAGACAGCCGATACCTTGGCAGCTATCCGTGAAGCGGAAAACAAAGGCGCTATAACCTTGGGCATAGTCAATACTGTCGGATCTACCATAGCCCGTGAAACTGTGGCTGGAGTCTATAATCATGCTGGACCTGAAATCGGAGTAGCTTCAACTAAAGCTTTTACTTCACAACTTTCTATTCTAGCATTGTTAACTGTATTTCTAGGACGGCAAAGGGATATGTCATTCACTATGGGTAAAAGAATTACGGCTGAAATTAATAAGATGCCAAAGCTTATTGAAAAAGTATTAAGGCAATCTAGGGATATTAAAAAAATTGCCAAGAAATATGTAGGCTATAAAGATTTTTTATATCTTGGCAGAAAATATAATTTTCCGATTGCTTTAGAGGGTGCTTTAAAAATAAAAGAAATTTCCTATATCCATGCTGAAGGTTATGCTTCAGGAGAAATGAAACACGGAACCATTGCGCTTATTGATAAAAATTTTCCGGTATTTTTTATTTCTCCTAAAGACAGCGTATATGAAAAAAATATATCCGGCATGCAGGAAATAAAGGCGCGGAGTGGAAAAATAATTGCTATTGCTACAGAAGGAGATAAAGAAATCAAAAAAATAGCAGATGATGTTATTTATATTCCCAAAACACTGGAAATGCTGACGCCGATTCTTTCTGTTGTCCCTCTGCAATTTTTTGCTTATTATGTGGGAATCCTGAAGGGATTAGACGTTGATAAACCAAGAAACTTAGCAAAAAGTGTAACTGTAGAATGAGATATTGACAATATAAAAACCAAAGCATATAATGTCAAATTAAAAATAAAAATAGTTCTTAAATAAAAAAGGAGGAAAGGTAATGAATAATTTGGAGATTTTTAAAGATAAAATTCTTATCCCCAAGTGTTTAGGATCAGGGAGATTGGCTGATTTAAAAACTTCCGGAATTATTTGGCCGGGTGTTCAAGAATTTCCTATTAAAAAAAGGAAATCAAAAAAGATTTTTGTGGCAGCTTACGACTTGAAGGGAGTTTTAAATTTAGGCGAAATATACACTGGAGATCTCGAAAAATATTGCCTTTTTGAGGATCAAGTGAAATCATTTATTGAGGAATATCCCAATCTGCTGACCATAAAAGGCTCCACATGCTTTTTGGTTAATTTTGGTGGATATTTTAAAATAATAAAGTCACTCCAGCCGAGAAAAGGTAGCATCGACTTACGGGTTGACGAACTGGATCTTCGCATGAGAATGATCGGAGTTCCCAATTTTGTATACTGCCGTTTTATTTTTCCTCAAAGTATTTAAATTTTTTTGCTTCAAATCATCCCTTGGATTGTTTTCATAATCCAAGGGATTTTAATTATATTTGATTAAATAAGACATGTAAGATACTATTTTTGTATGGATATAAATAAACTCGAACAATTTTTAATAGACAATAACCATCCGAAATTTCGGCTGGAACAGATAAAAAAAGCTTTATATCAGGACGGCGTTTCGACATGGTCAGAAATCACAAATTTACCATTGAATTTAAGAGAAAAATTGGAAAAAGAAATAAAAATTTTATCTTTTAAATCAAAAAAAGTTTCAAAATCAAAGGATGGAAATTCAGCAGAGGTTCTGTTGGAACTTGCAGATGGAAGTTTTATTGAATCGGTACTTATTTCTCCAAAACCTAATACGTGGTCAATTTGTGTTTCCTGCCAGGTCGGTTGTCCGATTGGATGCAAATTCTGTGCTACCGGAAAAATGGGTTTTGAAAGAAATTTGACTGCTGAAGAAATTACTGATCAAGTTTTATTTTGGCGTCAGTATTTTAAATCAAAAAATAGAAGCGATATTTCCAACATTGTTTTTATGGGCATGGGCGAGCCTTTTTTGAATTGGGATCAGGTTTCGGAAAGCATAAAAATTCTGACTGACAAAAAACTTTTTGGATTTGGATCGCGCAGCATTTCTGTTTCAACGGCCGGAATTTCTGATGGCATTCAAAAAATGGCGCACGAATTTCCGCAAATAAATCTGGCGGTTTCTCTGCATTTTACCGAAGACAATAAGCGCAGCCAATTCATGCCGATAAACGTCAGATATAACTTAGAATCTTTGAGAAAAGCTTTGCAAAAATATTTCCAGATCATAAAAAGAAAAGTTTTCCTTGAATACATAATGTTAGAAAACATAAATGATAGCCATAAAGATGCTAAAAAATTAGCAGACTATATTAAATCCATAAATAACAATCATCTTCTACATGTTAATTTGATTCGTTTCAATCCGACTCCGGAAACAAGTAGGGAAAATATGATTCCATCTTCCAGAAATAAAACGTATCTTTTCAAGAAAGAACTGGAGAAATATCATATCGGTGTGACTATAAGAAAAAGCCTCGGGGAAGAAATCCGAGGCGCCTGCGGGCAATTAGCGGGAACTGGCAAAAAATAATCTATTTTCCGATAATTTGCAAAGCAATTTCACGTGAACGAGACCGATCTAATTCTACAGCAAAAACTCTTTGCCATTGGCCAAGTTGGAGTTTATTTCCAATAATATTCATTATAACTGAAGTTGGCAGATGGATTGCCTTGCTGTGAGAATGACCATTCCTGCATTCACCATCGCACATGTTAACTTTACGAATTTTAAAATTATCATGCATATATGCATGTTTACGTGGCGCTATTTTTTCAAGAAGATTTTTTATATCTGAAATAAGTAATGGTTCAGCTTCATTAACAATGACAGCCATAGTAGTATGCAAACTCTGAACGTTGATGATACCATTTTTAATGCCGACTTTTTTTATTTTTGTCTGTATTTTATCGGTGATATCGATAAAATCCATTGTGGTAGCAGTCTTTAATTTTATTATTTCATTTTTTATTTTCATAAACTACTTAATAAATAATTTATTATTTACCAATATATTTTACCATATAAGTGTCTTTTAGTTTATAGCCGAGTTTTCGGTAATAATATCTAACACCGATGCCAGAAATAACTGATATATTGTCTATCTTAAATTCTTTTTTGGCAATTTTTTCGGCTTCAGCTACTAGTTTCTTGCCTAGTCCTATGTGTTGTGGGGATTTTTTATTTTTCTGGTTTATTTTTTCCATTTTGCCATAAGTATGCACTTCGCGGATAATGGCTTTTTTTTCTGATGTGATGCGCAGGCGAAGAAGTGCAAATAATTTTTTCTTATCTGGTGAAATATATTGTAAAAATATTTCATATCCATCCGATGCTGGATAATCAATTCTATTTAAAACAATTTTTTCTTTTATTTCATATCCGCTTCGTACTTCACGGCAACGAATGCACGGACAATGTGACTCCGGGATAATAATTTGTCTCAAATTGGAAACTGTAGGTCCAGCAATTATAGAAGAAGTTGGAACATCACGTACAAGCCGGGCAATGCGGACATAAGGGGGAATAACTTCATTTTTTATTTTTAAAACAAATTTCTCAAATTTATTGTCCGAAAGTGGCTTGTATGAGTTATTTTTCCATAATTTAAAAAGTTGGCTGTTTCTAAGGACGACTGTTGGATAGATTTTCAGCATGTCCGGCTGGAAATTAGGATTAGAAAATAGTTCTTTAAACATTTTAAAATCATGTTTTGGACTTGATCCAGGCAGTCCAGGCATTATATGATAATTAATTTTAAAGCCCGCGTCTTTCAAGAGTTTTGTGGCGCAAATCGTCTCAGTTACAGAATGACCGCGCTTATTTTTTTTTAAAATATCATCAAAAATGCTCTGCACACCCAGTTCCACGCGAGTACAGCCGAGATTCCTGAAATTTTTTATTTCTTTTTCATTTATAAAATCAGGACGTGTTTCTAAGGTCAACCCGATAATTCTGTGTTTAGCTTTTTCATTTTTTTTCTGTTCTTTTGACAAATATTTATTTAGTAATTCTCCCTTGGTTTTAATTTTTGCTTTTTGTTTTTTGATTTTTCGTTCGAATTCGTTGCAAGCTTTAAAGCATTGCCATATAAAATATTTTTGATAATAACTAGGAAGGTAAGAAAATGTTCCTCCCATAACTATCAACTCTATTTTATCTGTAGCATGGCCATTGAGCTCCAATGAACGCAAACGATTTTGAACTTGTCTATATGGATCAAAATCAGCATCAATAGCGCGCATAACAGCCGGCTCATTGGAAAGATAGCTTTTTGGCATATCTTTTTCGCTTGGACAATATATACATTTTCCGGGACAGGGATATGATTTGGTGAGGACTGCTACCACAGCCACGCCGGACTCAGTCCGGATAGCGCGGCTCAAAAGTAATTTTTCAAATTTTTCTGATCCCATTATCCTTTTCTTTTTTAGAAGCTCATTATATCTGTTGCGCAAATCGGCGTTAGTAGGAATAGGAAGTTTGTATTTTTTGGAAAGTTTCTTTTTTAGTTGCAAAAAATCAGCCCGTGATTCCGGAAGCTGTTTAATTGCACTTTTTATATAATTATCGTAATCTTTAAGCATGGTTGTTTTTATTCATATGGATCAAAAAATCAAAGAAAAAATATTAAAAGAAACTGAGCATGGGTATAATTCGATGGCGGAAAAATTTTCTGAAACCAGGAAATATTTTTGGCGCGGATTGGAATTTATCGCTGATTATGCCAAAGAAGGGGAGAAAGTGCTAGATTTCGGCTGCGGCAATGGACGCCTTTTAGAGCTATTTTTTAATAAAAAAATCGACTATTTGGGTATAGATATCTCAGAAAAGCTTATTAATACTGCTAAGGAAAAATATCCTAATAAAGCCAATAATTTTCAAAAGATATCTAATTCTGATAGTCTATCATTGCCAAGCGAATCTTTCAACATAATTTTTTCTATTGCAGTCTTTCATCATTTTCCATCTAAAAAATATCGAGAAGATGTCGCTAAAGAATTATACAGAATTATAAAAAAAGAAGGATATATTATTATCACAACTTGGAATTTGTGGCAAAAAAAATATATAAAAAATATTTTTAAAAACTGGTTGGGTAAATTAAAAGGGGATAGGAATATGGACTGGAATGATTGTTATGTTTCTTTTACTGATAATGAGGGCAAAAAATTTCAAAGATATCATCATGCTTTTACAAAAAGAGAATTGCGTAAATTATTCTCTGACGCTGGATTTAAGGTGGAGAAATGTGAGATAATAGATAAAAGAAATATTTTATTGATTGGTAAAAAATAGTCATGGAAATTTTTCAGTCGACAATTTTAGGAATCATTCAGGGACTTGGAGAATTTTTGCCGATTTCTTCAACTGCGCATCTGATTTTGGCACCGTATTTTTTTGGCTGGCAGGATCCAGGACTTTCTTTTGATGTGGCACTTCACATAGGAACGCTCATTGCAGTCATAGGATTTTTTTGGAAAGATTGGCTGGAAATTTTTTCAGTAGCATCAAATAATATTTTTCACACAAACTTTAAGCTAAAGATTAATGAAACTAAAAATTATTCAGCTAGCTTATTGTGGCTTTTGGTTATTGCATCTGTTCCGGGAGCTATTTTTGGATTTTTACTCGAGACTCAAGCCGAACAAGCTTTTCGCCATCCTCTGATTATAGCTTTTACTTTGAGCATAGTCGGTCTGATTTTATATTTAGTTGATAGATACGCAATCCATAAAAAGGATATACAAAACACTAGTTTTAAAGACGCGATTATTATAGGACTTTCACAGGCCGTAGCTATTATTCCTGGGGTTTCCAGATCAGGCGCCACTATGACAGCAGCTTTGGCTTGCGGTTTATCTAGAGAGCAGGCGGCTAGATTTTCTTTTCTCCTTTCCACGCCAATAATTTTTGGGGCGGCAATTTTTAAAATCCCGGAACTTTTTAAAACAGGGATTAATGTTCCTATTTTATTGGGTATTTTAGCGGCTGCCGTAAGCGGATATCTGGCTATTAAATATATGCTGTGCTTTATTCAGAAAGTTGGTTACGCTCCATTTTTTTGGTACAGGTTAGTGCTAGCTATGATTGTAATAATGGTTTATTTTACAAAGTGACCGGGAAGTATGGACAAGCGGGTTATGCCGGTGTATAATGGTTTTTAGTTGTTTTTATTTTTGGGCCGGTAGCTCACCTGGTAGAGCGCCTCATTTGCACTGAGGAGGTAGCGGGTTCAAGTCCTGTCCGGTCCACAAATCCATGTTTAAATACCCTACTAATGGCTTTACCAAGGTCTAAGTAAAGGTTTGAACACACCTTTAATAAATATTCAATTAAGATACTATCTTTTCAGATAGTGTTTTTTGTTTTAACCGCAGAATCCTGCCTGTATTCTTAATTATAGAGAGTTTAGAAAGATTTCGTGAAATTTAAATTATATGGTAAAATACCAGCATATTTCACTAAATTCTTAAAACAAAAACATGATCAAAAACATTACTTATTGGACGAGCGTTATTGTTGTTGGAATAATGTTTGGTGTTTCCTTGCAATTTGTCAAAGCTTGGACTGAACCAACTACAATAGCTCCAGAAGGAAACATTGGAGCGCCGATAAATACCAGTGGCACTCCCCAAATTAAAATCGGTTCTTTTGGCTCCTCTGGTTCAATTAGCGCAGAAGGATCAGTGCAAGGGAAAACCAGTCTTTGTATTGGAAGTGACTGCAGAAGCACTTGGCCGAGTGGCGGTGGGACAACTTACAATGCTGGCACAGGTATTTCTATTTCTGGTACCACTATTAATAATACGGGTGATATAAATGCAAATGATGATATTCTTACGGATAATTCTTCTCAAATTAAAGCTGGAGCTTTGGGAATCAATGGAGCCTTACGTGGTTATAGCAATGCTGTTTTTGATGGTATCGTTGGTATCGGCACAACAACACCCGCAGCTAAATTGGATTTAATTGGGAAAATTAAAATTACTGACGGAACCCAGGGTGTAGGCAAAGTGTTAACTTCTGATGCTAACGGTTTAGCTTCATGGAAAACTATTAGTGGCGGAACAGGAACTGTTACTCAGTTAAGTACCGGAACAGGATTAACTGGAGGTCCGATTACGACTACTGGAACTATTTCAGCTGACACAACTTATTTACAAAGAAGAGTAACGGGTACTTGCGCTGCGGGCTTAGCTATTCGGACCATCAACTCTGACGGAACAGTGGTATGTGAAGCAACTCCCCAGCTTTGCACTTATGGTTCAAAAACTTACAGCAACGGTGCACATTGCAATGTTCTTACTTTTGTATATGCCTGTCCTGGTGCTGGAAGTAGTTATGATATTAGGGAGTGTTATAATGGGACTTGGAATAGCGCTGGTACGATGTCTGTTGCTTGCGGCGGCACAGCGTCGAACATTTGCGGACAGTAACCAAAATTTTGAGCTAATACTAACTTTATAATACCAAGAATTTCTCTTTGTGCGATAATAAAGTCATTGGGATACGGCTAAAATTACAGGCAGTAATAAATCAACATATCTCTTGCCGGTTTTATTTTGACAGTATATAATAAAGCAGTTCTTAATTTATGGATTTTCTCTGTAAAACAAGAATAAAATCTTGTTTTAATTTCTGTCATCTATTATAATTTGACTCAAACAATGAAAGAAAGGTTCACAGTATAGTTCATATTAAGGGCGATTAGCTCAGCTGGTTAGAGCGCGTCACTGATAATGACGAGGTCCGAGGTTCAAGTCCCCGATCGCCCACACAATTTGACAGCAAACGTTTAATAATGTATGTTTAAACCATAAGAAAGCCCCAGGGGCTTTTTAAAAAACCCTAAAAATATGAACAAAATTGTTACATTTGTGCAGGAGGCTAAAGACGAACTTATGAAAGTAAATTGGCCTTCAAAAAAACAAACTATAAATTACACCTTGCTGGTTGTGGCTGTAAGTTTGGCAGTAGCTGGTTTTCTTGGTGGTTTAGATTCTGTTTTTGGATACGCCCTAAGAACATTTATTTTAAAATAATAAGTAGTTAAATTACAAAAATGGCAAAACAAACACAACATCACGGCCGAGCTTGGTATGTGATTCATACATATTCTGGCTACGAAGATAATGTTGCTCGTAACCTTAAACAACGCATAGAATCCATGGATATGCAGGATCTTATTTTTGATGTAATGGTTCCAAAGGAAAATAAAATTAAAATTAAAAATGGTAAAAGGACGGTTTTTGAAGAGAGAATTTATCCCGGGTATGTTTTGGTTAATATGGTTGTTACAGATGCTTCATGGTATGTGGTTCGCAATACGCCTAATGTTACCGGATTTATTGGACTCGGGACAACTCCTACGCCGGTTGATCCTCATGAAATAGAAATGTTGAAAAAGAGGATGGGTGTAGCTGAGCCGAAATATAAGATAGATCTGAAAGCAGGAGACTCAATAAAGATAAATGAAGGGCCATTTAAAGATTTTGACGGAAAAGTTCAGGAGTTTGATGAAGACAAAGGAAAAGTTAAAGTTCTCGTTTCAATTTTTGGACGTGAAACCCCAGTAGAACTGGATTTCTTACAAGTAAGTAAGATATAAATCAACTAATGTTAAATTAATATTATGGCAAAGAAAATTAAAATAATTATCAAGCTCCAAGTTGTTGGAGGAAAAGCTAATCCTGCACCTCCAATTGGTCCGGTTCTAGGACAGCACGGAATTGCAATTCAGGAATTTTGTACTCGCTTTAATGATGCTACAAAAGATAAAATGGGCGAAGTTGTTCCTGTTGAAATTACGGTATATGAAGATCGCTCTTTTGATTTCATCATGAAAACTGCTCCGGCAGCTGAACTTTTGAAAAAGGCAGCTGGCATAGGAAAAGGAGCTGCCAACCCACTGAAAGATAAAGTAGGTAAAGTTACTAAGGCTCAGCTGGAAGAAATTGCAAAGAAAAAAATGGTTGATCTTAATGCTAATGATGTTGAAGGTGCAATGAAAATTGTAGCTGGTACAGCCAGGTCAATGGGAATTAAAATAGAATAATTTATTTATAACAAAGTGGGAGTCGCGTCATTTATAAGTGACAGGACATTATGACCACACAAAAAATATGAAAAGAGGAAAAAAATACAGAGCTATTTCTGAAAAAGTGGATAAGAATAAAACTTATCTTATTACGGAAGCCCTGACTCTTATAAAGGAAGGAAAAATTGCAAAATTCGATGAATCAGTAGAAGTTCACATAAAATTGGGTCTGGATACAAAAAAAGGAGACCAACAGGTTCGCGCAGCTGTTGTTTTGCCACACGGAATTGGAAAAACAAAGAAAATTGCAGTTGTAACTTCAACGAAAGCTAAAGAAGCTAAAGAAGCTGGTGCTGATATTGTAGGTGCTGAAGATTTTATTGAAAAAATAAAACAGGGAAAAATTGATGGATTTGATGTTTTGGTTGCCAGCCCAGAAATGATGCCTAAACTTGCCCCGGCAGCAAAAATTCTTGGGCCACGTGGATTGATGCCAAGTCCTAAAACTGAAACTGTTTCCGATAAAATTAAAGAAACTGTAGAAATGCTTAAAAAAGGAAAATTAAGTTTTAAAAATGATGCCTCAGGAGTTGTTCATCAAGTTATAGGAAAAAGTTCTTTCGAGATCAAAAAATTAGAGGAAAATTATACTACTTTCATAGAGGCTGTTAATAAGGCTAAGCCAGCAGGAGTAAAAGGAAAATACATAATTTCTATTTCTATTTGTTCGACAATGGGACCATCAATGAAAGTTAATTTATAGTCTAGCAAAAAAAGAAAAAAAGGTACCTTTGTAGGTACCTTTTTTGTTTGTTTTGTTAAATTTTATTCAGCTTTGACCTTATAAAATTTAATGTGTACAATAAAAAAGCAGATATAATTTTTATCTTATATTAAATATGAAAGAAGAAAAATACGTACGTCCATCATGGGATGAATATTTTCTGAAAATAGTCGAACTAGTTGGCTCAAGGGGGACATGCGACAGAGGAAGATCTGGTTGTGTTATCACTAAAGACAGAAGAATTTTAGCTACTGGCTATGTTGGTTCTCCAATAGGCATTGATCACTGTGATGAAATCGGTCATGAGATGCATACAGTAAGGCACGCTGATGGCCATGAAACCCAACACTGTATAAGAACTTCGCATGCTGAATTAAATGCCATAGCAAATGCTGCTCGTTTTGGGGTTTCCTTAGAAGGATCAACTCTCTATTGTCATATGACCCCGTGCTATACATGCGCTAAAGTAATAATTAATGCGGGAATCAAGAGAGTTGTGGCCAATATGGATTATCATGCCGGAGAAAGAAGCAAGGAAGTTTTTAAAGAAGCTGGAGTGCAATATGAATTAGTGAACAATGAGATCCAAAAATACGAAAACATGTAATTAAATAAAAAATAAAAAAATATGGCTAAATTAATACTAGGTCTTGCTGGCGAAATGGGATGTGGAAAAGGAACAATTGCAAAACACATAGTCGGAGAACACAGAGGAAGCTCGCACCGTTTCTCGACTGTTTTGCGTGATGTATTAGACAGGCTCCATATAGAACAATCTCGTGATAATTTGCAAATAATTTCAACCAGTCTTCGTAAAAATTTTGGAGAAGATTTGCTTTCTAAGGTTATGTATAAGGACACTCTTGATGACAGTCATGAGGTAGTTGTAGTAGATGGAGTGCGCAGGATGTCAGATATTTTATACCTCGAAAATGTTCCTCATTTCAAACTTATTTATGTAGAGACTGATATTAAAATCCGATACGAACGTATAATTAAAAGAGAAGAAAATTCGGATGATGATAAGAAGTCATTTAGTGAATTTGAAAAATCAAATCAGGATGAATCAGAATCACAGATTCGTGACTTGAAGAATTATGCAAATTATATTGTGGATAACAATGGAACATTTGTTGATTTATATAATCAGATTGAAAAAATAATAAAAGAAAATTTACAGTGAAATTGTTATGAATATTCTCGAAAAACATATAATAAAAAAATTATCAGATAATGGATTTGTTCTTGTACTTAATACGGAAGCTAAAATTGACGGACAAGCAGAAGCAATGCTTCAGGCGTTGCATTCTCGTTCAACAGGCGGAATAAAAAATCACCTCAGTGTTCTTGAAGAAAAAGGTGCTGAAAATTTTATGGAAAGATTCTATGTTGGATATGGACATAAATCTATAGGGGATTGCGGAAGTGCAACAGTTTTTGTTGAAGGTATTTCTATGCTGGCTGCTAAAGCCATACAAGATTGGAGACTATATTCTGGTCAGGAAGCTTCCACTCGATATGTTGATTTTTCTGATCAGAAATTTTTGAATCCTGCTGGAACCAAAGAAGGAGAAGAAATTCTGGAAAATTGGAGAAAGTTTTATTTAGATTCTCAGGATCCGGTACGCGAACATCTAAAAAAACAATTTCCGAAAAACAATGATGAAGATCAAAAAATATATGACAAAGCCATAATGGCCAGAGCTTTTGATATAACTCGATCTTTTCTGCCGGCAGGCGCCACAACAAATGTGGCTTGGAGGATGAATTTTAGGCAATTTGCAGATGAATTGATGCTTTTGCGTCATCATCCTCTCAAAGAAATCAGGGACATCGCAGAAAAAACAGAAGAAGCCCTAAGGGATATGTATACCAGTTCTTTTGGGCAGGAAAGGTTCGCTAATACCGAAGATTACAATAAAAAATGGATGCAGGGAAAATATTATTATAAAAATGATTCACTCAGGGATTTCACTTTGCTGTATGACAATGTTGATAGAAAAATGCTTTCAGAGTATAAAAATGTTTTGGAATCTCGACCGATAAAAACAGAGCTGCCGATGGCAATCGCTGAATGCGGAATGGTAGGATATGAATTTCTTTTGGATTTCGGATCTTTTCGTGACCTGCAAAGACATCGCGCTATTGTGCAAAGAATGCCACTTTTGAATTTATCTCACGGATTCAATGAATGGTATCTGAAATCTTTGCCGGATAATCTTCGAGAAAAAACAGAAGAATTTATAAAATCACAGGAAGAAAAAATAAAGAAATTGGGCGTCAGCGAGGAAGGAATGCAATACTATGTCGCCATGGGATATAAAGTGCCTTGCAGACTGGCAGGAGATTTGAAAGCCTTGGTTTATCTGGTTGAGCTCAGGTCTACAAGATTTGTACATCCGACATTGGTAGAGCAGATTTTGAAAATGATAAAAAGCCTCAAGGAACTTTTTGCCAAGGATGGACTGGTGCTTCATCTGGATGAAGAACCAAACAGGTTTGATATAAGAAGGGGACAGCAGGATATTGTAGAGAAATAAAAAAATAATTATCCGCTTCAGAGTAAATCTGAGGCGGTTTTTGTTTTTCAAAAAATAATTTTTTGGATTGACAAAACCATAGATAACTGTAAGAATTAGGCAGTTTTTTACAAATACAAAACCTATAGGTCAAGGAGGTAATTATGTTTAAAATAAGGTTAAATCCCAATGCTAGGCCGCTTGTAAAAGCTTCACATGCGGCGAGAAAATGCTATCAATCAAAGCCTCCTAAATGGGGAGACATGATTGATGTCGAAGGAAGACTTTTTGGACCCAGCCATCATACTACACTGGAACATAATCTTTACAGTTTTGATATTGAAGGAGTGTCTATTGGCGACATAACTTTTGGAATGCATTTGGCTAATCCGTTTTACAACACCGATCAAAGAAGCGGACGCTATTGCGCTAAAATGTTTTTGGAACCGAATTTCAGAGAAATAAAGAAATATATCAGAACATTTTGGCCGGAAGTGAATGAGCGTGAAATTAAGAATGTTCTGGGATATATCAAAAAAGGAGTTATGATTTATCACCAGAATATAGGAAAAGCAACGGAAATTTCCACTGAATTAATCAAAAAAGAACGTCCTCTTGTTTCTGCCGGAAATTTGGACGCAAATGCCCCAAAAATCGCGCAGGAGCAAATGCGGATGTTTATTTCTTTGATTTTCCCAACTGGTGTGGACTTTTCTGTAGACTTGGTCTCATTGTTTTCCATGTATCATTCTGCCTGGACGCCGTCTATGCGACATATAACAGATGAGATGGTTAAAAAGATCCTGAGAAAATTTCCGGAAGTTGATTTTATGTTCCAGCGGAAATTTCCAAAACAATGGGAAATGAAGATGCCATCAGCAGATTCGATAAAAATAAAATACAAACCTTCACTTAAGCTTTTGAACATTGAAGGCATCGAAGATTTTGTTTTGCCACCGTCAGAGATTATGTATCCCATTGATCTCTTGCATTTCCTGCCTGATACCATGAACAACAATACTGGAGGCATCAGAACAAAAATAGAAATTTCTGCTGCTACCATGGGTCAAGATCAGAGGCATCGCACTATTGGCAGAGGTGAACCGAAATTTACCGGCAATTTCTATCTGCCGCCAATTTTACGCAGAATGAAAATGGAAAAAGAAGCACTTGGATTAATGAACCAATGGCTGAGTGTTTCTCAGAATATTCCAAATTCGCTGGCCATGATTTTGGCTCCCTACGGCGCCATGGTGACCTACAAAAAACGCGGATCATTCAATGCTGTTGCCCATGAACAAGGCAAGCGTCTCTGTTTCTGTGCGCAGGAGGAGATTTACCATCTAGGAAGAATGTTGCGTTTGGCGATTCAGAAAAAAGGAGAAAAATATGAAAAACTTCTTCAAATTTTCGAGCCACCTTGCTACCGAGCAGGAAAATGCATTGAAGGACTTCGTTATTGTGGACGTGATATTGAATTACGTCTGATTGGAGACTATTTTCCAGAAAGAAATATTTAAAATTTTTTAAAAAAATATTAAAGCCATTGCAAAACATGTTTTGCAATGGCTTTTACTTTGGTTTTTTTTATGCTAAAATAGCTCTGAAATGGAATAAAAAATATAATATGGAAAAAGGTAAATTCATTGCAATATATGGCATTAATGGTATTGGCAAAACTACCCAAGTTGAACTTTTAGTCGAATATCTTAAAGAAAAGAGCAAAAACGTTTCGAGATTAAAATATCCAGTTTATGATTTAGAACCAGAAGGTCCTTTTATCTATAAATATTTACGTGATCCTGAATTTAGAGAAAAAAACGAACTTTCAACTCATGAACTTCAGAAAAAATATGCCGATAACAGGTCAAGATATGAAGGAACATTAAAAAGAAGATTAGAAAATGGCGAATGGATAGTGGCGGAAGATTATATAGGTACCGGAATAGCCTGGGGGCTTACCTGGGGAGGAGATCTTGAATATCTGGAAGAAATAAATAAGAATTTATTAAAGGAAGATTTATCGATTTTGATGAACGGCAATAGATTTTTGACAGCTGTGGAAAAAGACCATCGTAATGAAATGGAGGCCGAGAGAATTACGATTTGCAAGAATTTCCACAAGCTTCTTTCCGGAAAATATAATTGGGCCGAAGTAAACGCTAATCAGGAAATAAAAAATGTTCATGATGATATAAAAGGAATAGTTGGAATATTATTATAAATAAAAAATATGGATTTTAAGGAGTATCAGGAAAAATCTAGAAAAACAGCAATTTATCCTAAAATTGGAGAAAGTTTTGTATATCCGGCATTAGGATTGGGCGATGAAGCCGGGGAAGTTTTAGGAAAAATCAAGAAAATATTTAGAGATAAGGATGGCAAAGTAGATGATGAAACTAAAGAAGCCATAGAAAAGGAACTCGGGGATGTTTTATGGTATTTATCTCAGCTTTCAACAGAGCTTGGGTTATCATTAGATGAAGTTGCAGAAAAGAATATAAAAAAACTATATGATAGAATGGAAAGGGGAAAATTGCATGGAGATGGAGATAATCGATAATTAAAGAATTATAAATATATTATATTTTCAATTTTATGAAATATATACCAACAATTGGCATGGAAGTTCATGTGGAACTAAAAACTCATTCCAAAATGTTTTGTAATTCCAAAAATGGTTTAGGCTTAGAAAAAAAACCAAATATACATATTTGTCCAGTTTGCACGGGCCAGCCGGGGACTTTACCTGTTCCTAATCAACAGGCAATTGAATTTGTGCAACTGGCTGGATTAGCCCTGAATTGCGAAATAAATGTTAAATCAAAGTTCGACCGTAAGAATTATTTTTATCCCGACCTGCCTAAGGGCTATCAAATATCCCAATATGATCAACCGCTTTGCGGAAAGGGGCGTATCAATATAAATGGAAAAGAAATTGGTATAACTCGCATACATTTAGAAGAAGACACAGGCAAACTTATCCATCCCAAGGGAGCTGATTATACCCTGGTTGATTTTAATCGCGCCGGAGTGCCTCTTATGGAATTAGTAACTGAACCTGATTTTGAAAATGGGGAACAAGCTAGATTATTCTGCACTAAGCTGCAACAGATTTGCCGTTATCTGGGAATTTCTGATGCTGACATGGAAAAGGGGAATATGCGCTGCGAAGTTAATCTGTCTCTGCACAAGGAAGGAGAAAATAAATTAAGTGGAACGAAAGTTGAAGTAAAAAATATAAACTCATTCCGTTTCGTCGAAAAAGCCATAAATTATGAAATTGAAAGGCAAAAAGAAATTTTAGAAAAGGGCGATAAAGTTGTGCAGGAGACACGCGGTTGGGACAGTGTGAAAAATGTTACCGTTTCGCAGAGAAAAAAAGAGTCGGCTCATGATTACAGATATTTTCCGGAACCGGATATTCCGCCCATGGAATTTACTCAGCAATACATTAAGAATTTAAAGACAAGACTTCCCGAGCTTCCGGACGCTAAAGAAAAAAGATTTGCTTCAGAATACAGTCTTGATAATGATGACATCGCCATTCTTACGGCACAAAATGATCTGGCTGAATATTTTGAACAGGTGATAGGTGAAATAAAAGAAAAAATTTTATCCCATGAAATTAAATCTCCAGAAGAGAGGGTTATCAAGCTGGCAACTAACTATATTATTTCAGAATTGCGCAAGCACTTGGTTGAAAATAAACATGATGTAAAGGACTTGAAAATAACTCCAGAAAATTATGCAGAACTTATCGGATTGATCGCTGACGGAAAAATTAATTCAAGTGCAGCTCAAAAAGTTTTAAAAGATATGTATCATACAGGCGGTGATCCGTCTCAAATTATTGAAGAAAAAAATCTGGGGCAAATGCAGGATGCATCCGAACTGGAAGCTGCCGTTGAAAGTGTACTTGAAGCTAATGCAAAATCAGTTGAAGATTATAAATCCGGTAAGCAAAATGCTTTGCAGTTTTTGGTTGGACAAATTATGAAGGAAACCAAAGGAAAAGCTAACCCAGGAATGGTTATGGAACTACTTCGTAAAAAAATAAAATAATAATTTTTTTTAAATCTATGCTTAATGGAAAAAGTATTTTTGAAAATCCAGCAAAGGGTAATGGAATAGAAACCGGAGATGATTTCAGGGAAAGTGTTTTAGAAGGCAGCCCCCTAGAGAGGGTTATAGCTAAAGTGCGTTCCAAGTTGAAGATGACGGATCTTAATGATAAACAAATCCAAAAAGCTTTGTTGGCTAATGACATAGAAGGATTTGTAGAAACTGAAGTTTCATCAAAACTTCCACTATCTCCTAAAGAAATTGAAATATTAGAAGAAAATGCTGCTGAAAAGTTTGCTTCCGGAGTTGCTTATATGACTAAATCTTTTGAAGAGGGAATATTGGAAGATGAAGTAAATTCTAAAGATTAGTGTTTTAGAAATTGCATTATTTCTTTTTTAATCTCTCTATAATCTTTCAGCCATAGAATTCTTTTATCTTTCTTGAACCATGTCATCTGACGCTTGGCATAGTGTATGATATCAAAATAAAGTTTTTCTTTCATTTCCGAAAGAGAAACTTTATTTTGAAGATATCTGGCGATCCAGCGGTATTCCAGGCCGAAATATTCCAAGCGTTCCCAGGAAACACCATTTTTATTCAGATTCTGCACTTCTTCAATCATCCCTTGTTTAAAACGTTGCTCTAGGCGTTTTTTTATTTTTTCAGTTAAAATTTTTTTCGGCACGTTGATGCTAATTTGTAAAAATTCATATTTCCTTGACTCTTTATCGGCAGTTGTCATTTTCGGAACAGTACCTAATGTTTCACAGATTTCAATGGCGCGAATTAAGCGCACTTTATTTTTTGGATCAATACTTTCCGCTCTTTCTGGATCAAGCTTTCTTAGCATTTTAAAAAGTTCTTCGGCTGATTTGTTGCTTAACAAGTTACGCAACTTTTTATCTGGTTTCACTTCCGGCAACTGCAAATTATCAACAATAGCCTTGATCCAGAATCCGGTACCTCCGCAAATAATGGGCAATTTTTTCCGCTTTAAAATATCTTTAATTATTTTTTCCGCTGATTTTTTGAAATGTGAAATATTAAACTCATCATTAGGGTCGGCAATATCAAGCATATGATGAATTGCCATTTTCTGTTCCGCTTCTGTTACCTTGCCAGAACCAATATTCATCCCGCGATAAACTTGCCGGCTGTCAGCAGAAATTATTTCCCCGTTAAATTCCTGGGCAAGCTTAATAGCAATATCCGATTTTCCTGATGCAGTAGGACCTAAAAGAACGATTATTTTGGGTAAAGTTAACTTTTTCATAAGCTATTTTATAATATAGGCAATGAAAATAAAAAAGCAAGTTTATTTAAAAAAATAGCTACATTTTTATACTTGCACCATATCCAATTTCATTGTAAAATTAACCTAGAAACAAGTTCCTAACCTATTTTCCAAAGGGGGATTCAAATACAAAATGAAAAAAATAACTTCAATATCATTTTCAGCGATTTTAATAATGAGTGGAATCGTCT
>Ga0209507_1000168_pt1 | contig 86652 bp, 63 predicted proteins | sample AD_UKC028_MetaG_FD_184414 | JGI IMG/M metagenome (GOLD analysis project Ga0209507, IMG submission 184414) | Active sludge microbial communities of municipal wastewater-treating anaerobic digesters from USA - AD_UKC028_MetaG (SPAdes) (version 2) | ecosystem: Engineered > Bioreactor > Anaerobic >...
TTTTGCTCACAGCTTCCTTCAGATCCCGCCTCGCGACGGGCACCCTTGCTGTTCGGCTAGCACTTCCCCTTGCCGGGTGTGCATTGGACTCTAACCAACTAGTCAGTGCGCCCTGCCGGGCGCACCCAAAAAAAATGCCGCCCTGCGGACAGGGCGGCATGGTGAGAAAGAGCGGAGGTTACTTCTTCGCCAAAGCACTCTCGTCTTTGAACCCAGTAGCCGCGGCTTGCTTCTTACTCCAATCCTTCGGCTTGCCGCTGTCCCAGGCCGACCAGTCCTCTTCCAGGGTGTCCTTTTCCGGCACGGGCCGATTCAAGAAGGGCGCCTTCGTCGGCTGATAGTCCTGATCTTTAACAATCGTGGGCGTGATGAAGAGAACGAGATCGGTCTTTGACCGATCCTTGGAATCATGCCGGAAAAGGTATCCCAGCACCGGGATGTCACCGAGGAGCGGAACCTTGGTGTTTGCCTGATTGATTTGGTCCTGAATCAGACCGCCCATGACCAGCGAGTTGCCGCTGGGGATCATCACGTGCGTGGTCAGATTGCGCGTAAGGAAGGAGTCCACTTCGTTGTCAACGCCCGCGATGGTGGACGTGAACGAGGGACCGAGTTTCGTGATAGATGGGGTGACGGTTAGATTGACATAGTCATTGGCCGAAATGCGGGGGGTCACTTCGAGGCGAATGGTCAGGTTCGAATACGTGATCTGCGAACCACCGGTCGTGTTCGCCGTGCCCGCCGAGACATTCACGATGGGATAGAGCATGCCGACCTCGACGGTGGCTTTTTCGTTGTCCAGCGTGACAGATCGTGGAGAGGAGATTTCTCTCACTTCGGAGTATGTATTGAGGAAGGAGATGATCGCGCTGACGCCGTCAGCGTTGAGAAACGCCATGGACGGGTTGAAGACGCTGCCTTGACTGAGGTTCATCAGGAGCTTTGTTGGGCTATCCAACAAGGCGCCGGGCGCCGGTGCACTTTCGATCGGAGTTAACGGTAATGATTCGCCTCCAGGTGCGCGCGTGAACCCGTTATTGCCCATCGTAACGCGCTGAGCCTCCAGAGTGCTGGCCCAATCAACTCCTTTCATCGTCTTGGGATTCACGGTCGTCTCCAGGATTCTCGCTTCAATCAGCACTTGCCTGGTGATGGTGTCGAGACGGGTGACGAGCTCGTCCACAGCCACAAGCTCAGGTTCCGTCGCCACCACAACCAACTGGCTGGTGCGGACATCCGGCATGACTTTGCTGCGCTTATCGGTCAGAATGCTCTGCGCCGCGGCGACTACGTTCGAGGGAGGAGCGTACTTGAGCTGGATGATCTTCGTAAAGAGCGGGGGCGGCGCGGCCGGATCTTTGACCGTGACGCGGGCGATCTTGCTCTTGGGATCATCCACTAATTGCAGGGTGTAGTTGTTGAGCAAGGCGTTGAGTGCCTGCTCGGCGGTGACATTCTCCCAGCGAATGGTCACGGAGGGCTGCGGTGTCACTTTGCCATCGGGTCCTACCTGGCCGAAGCCGATCTTCGGATCAAGCACATAGTTGATTTCGGCCTGGCGGGCGAGGTTGCGGATGGCGTCGGTCAGCGGCACATCCTCAATGGTGATGAGCGGGATCGGGGTGCCCGGACTGGTCTCGCTGGCGGCATCGGTGGCCGGTGCGGCGGGCTGAGCGGCATCATTGGCCGCAACCGCCGGGGCGGCCGGGGCCGGCGTCGGGACCTCGGCTACGGGAGCTGGGGCCGGTGCCTCGGTCGCAGCCGGACTGCTGGCGGCGGCTGTCTCGGCGGCTGGCGCCGGTGCTGCCGCTGCGTCAGGCGTGGCCGCCGGCGCCGGAGGAGCGTCGGGCACTGCCGCGGGTGGGGCAGCATCGCTGGCTGGGGTGGCTGGTGCATCGCCGGTGGGCGAGGTGGTTTGGGCAAAGCCAGCCAAACTGCAGGCGACCATCCCAACGAACGTGAGGGCGAGGATTATACGTTTCATGTAATTAAATTAGTTTTGCTTGCGACCGGACCATGACACATTGCTGTTTCATTGCCGCACCTTTGAGCAGTCATAGTGCCAATAGCCCAAATACCGGGAGGACTCCACGATACGGGCCTGAAAATGCCCACTGATCGGAAAAGGCTGTCTACCATTGAGACAACAAATGAAACGCTAAGCCAGCACGGGCCGCAAAAGGACTCCCTGCCCCAAGGGGAGTCCCATAATGATGCTGGGCCATGCCGATCCGCCAATGCGGCCAATGCCTCCCAGGGGGTGAGGTTGCTGTTGAATTAATGCACGTGGCTGTCTCATTTTCTGGCGCCAACCGAGGCCGGGCAGCTTGCATTCCGTCAATCCGGCGGCATCTTAATGGGAACAGAGCGTTCCGGCGCCAGGCCGGATGCGCGACATACTTGGGAATGGAAGACAAAAAACCTATGGCTCTAAAGAATGCTCCAGATCTGACTCAACGTCCGCCGCGCAGCCCGCGCGTGCGGTTAGGCGGCTACGTCATCTTGCCGCGCATGCTGGACAAAGGCCGCGCGACGGTTGCCGGCCGGAATGGCGAATACAATTACGCCTGTCCGGTTGACCAGCGTTTCCTGGATTTCGTGGGTGTCAAGGCCGGGGCGGTCAAGCGGCAGCTTGCGGCGGGCAAGAGTGACGGCGAGGTCCTTGCCTGGATTCAAAAGCACGCCCAGCACAAGCGCACAGAACCCGAAATCCGAATGTGGTCGGCCTGTCAGGAACAACGGGCGCCCGCCGATACCGAATCACGCGAGTTCTTCCACAAGGTGCACAGCAAGATTGCGCCCAAACGCGAGGACATCTCGACTTGGTTTGACTTGCTGGACCTGGATGACCACGTGACGTTCGGCGGCATGGCGTAACCTCTCGCGACGCCAGCGCTGACCCGCCGCGCAGCGGCCAATCACGCCACGCTGGCGGTTTCCGCGCCGGCCTGACTCCCGACCGGGGGCGGGGCTGCCGGCGCCGTTACGTACGGCTCAATCGAGTCGAGGCGATGACGGTGCACGACTTCGTGGACTTCGAACTCGACTTCGTCGCCGACTTTGTGCCCGAGTAGCGCCTGGGCCATTGGCGAAAGGTAGCTCACGACCTCCTTATCCGGTTCGGAATCCCAGGCGCCGAGGATTACAATCCGCTCCGGCTGGCCAGTCACCAAATCGGTGGCGCGCACCACGGTGCCGACGCCCGCCACGTCCGTCCTCACCCCGGCAAAGTCCGTGCCGCGGGCCCGGACCAGCTCCGTTTCCAGGTCCGCCTTCCGGCGCATGAGCAGCTTCTGCATTTCCTTGGCGGCCTTGTATTCATGGTTCTCGCTCAAGTCACCGTAGCTGCGTGCCAGGGCGATTTCCTTGGAATTGGCCGGGATCTTCTTTTCCACCAGCTCGCGGTATTCGCACTTGCGCCGCTCCAGGCTGGCCCAGGAAACCATCAGCGTGGCCTCCTGCCGGGGTTGTTCGCCCGAGATGAGCACCTGGATCGCCGGATAGCTTTTCACGATGCGGGCCAGGAGCGAACGCTTGTCCATGTCGTCAAATGAAGGCGAGAGCTGCAATGCTCGCGTCAGGTCTTTGATGACTTCCAGGTCGGCTGAGCCGATCAGCTCCACCAGCAGCTCGTGGTCGTCGAGAATGTAATCCCGCAGGCGGTTGGAGCGCCGCTCGTTGAACTGATCGCGTTCCATAGCGGTGAGCATGGCGCGGAAGACCTCCGGGCCGAGGATGTCGGCGAAAGAATCGTCCCGGTCTTTTGCCAGCCACAACAGCAACTCGCTGCTGGCGTTGTGCTGGCTGATGAGCCGCGCCACGGTGTCCTTGAGCTGCTGCATCTGGCCGGTCTCAATCAGGAGGCCGGCCAGCTCGCGGCAGAGCCTCGCTGGGACGGTGTTCAGCCCTGTCCGCACCGCGTCATGCCAGTGCTCGGGGTTGGCCGCCTTGAAGGACTCCAGCGCCCGGCGATGCTTGGAGGATGGAAGTTGCTCCAGCAATGGACCGAACTGCGCGTCTTGAGTCCAAATCGTCTGCGCGGTGACCTCCCCTTCGCCGGGCGGCAGCCCCGTCGCCCCCCGGAGATCGTCCCGGGCAAAGATAGCTTCGAGCGCCACGGCGGGCTGGGTGCGCTGGTAGCTGGGGATTTCAACATTCAGCAAGGCCACAACTTCCCTGCCGGCAGCGGTCTTGTCGGCCAGATCGTCCACGTTTCTGAGCAGCTCGGTGGCGACGGCAACTCGGGCCTTCAACCCTTTGGCCGTGCGGAATCCCTCCATCAACCGATCCTGCAGTGAGACTTCCTGGACCTGGTAAATCACGGGCAGGCTCTTCTTGAGCGGAACCTGGAAATGGCCATCCTTCTTCAATTCGCGCCGGGCCAATTCCCACCACTTCTTCCAATCCATGCCAATGACATCGGGCACCAGCGCGTGTTGAATCTGGTCCACCGTGGCTTTGCCGCCGTAGCTGGTCACCACCAGCTTGACCAGTTCCAATGGCTGCGCGGCCGCCATCTGCCGCAGGGCCGCCGGGTCCGATGCCTTGCGCGCGAGGATGTGATCTCTGGGTATCGGCTTGAGCGACTCGGCGGCAAAAGCCAGGTCCATCGTGTGGTCGGCCTTGTTGTCGAAGTCAATCGTGAACCGTCCAAAGACGGGATCCATCGTCTTGATTCGCCCAAAACCCCAGCTCCGGTGCATGCAGAAACCCGTGGTGGTCAGTTGCACCAGCGGTTCGATGTGGTGCCGCTCCAATTTCCCCGCCGCCGCCATTTTCTCGAATTCTTCTCTCATAAAGTATCTTAACGCTCGCGTCCCTTGAGCGGAATCGCTCTATTAAAGGCCGTGAGCGCCGGAAAACCAAGAGAAATTGCACTGCGCATCCTGCAACGGGGCGCGGACGGGGATTTCCTCGAGAACCGTCTGGCGGCGGCGCTGGCCCAAAGCCCGCTTTCCCCGCCTGACCGCCACCTGTGCCAGGAACTGGCCTATGGAATCACCCGCTGGCAGGCGACCTTGGACTGGCTGATCGCTCGCAAGACGGCGGGGCGCGCGCAGAAACCAAAGCTGCAATCTCTCCTGCGACTAGGTCTCTACCAGATCTTCTGGCTCGACCGCATCCCCAACCACGCCGCCGTGCACGAAACGGTTGAATTGGCTAAACACGAGGGCTTCCACACTCAAGCGGGATTCATCAATGCCTTGTTGCGCGGATACTTGCGCGAGTTCGATGCCACCGCCCGCCTGCTGGCCGAGCTGAAGACGCAACAGCCTCATCTGGGCTATTCCCACCCCGAATGGCTGGCGAGGCGCTGGCACGAGCGCTGGGGCGCTGACCGCGCGGCCCAGCTCATGGAATGGAATAATCAGCCCCCGAAAACGTTCGCTCGCGTCAATACCCTGAAAGCGGACCCTGGCAAGCTCCTGACCCAGTGGCGCGACGAAGGTGTGGAGTATGATTTCTTCCGCCGGGATTGGCTGGAGGAGAACCTGGTCTTCGAGCTCAAATCGCATCCGCCACTGAGCCGGCTGCCCAGCTTCCAGCAAGGTCAGTTCTATGTGCAGGACCCCAGCACCCTGCTGGCGGTGCGGGAACTGGACCCGCAGTCCGGCGAAAACGTGCTCGACCTCTGCGCCGCGCCCGGTGGGAAACTGACCGCCATTGCCCAGTTCATGCACAACGAGGGCCGCCTCGTCGCCCACGATACGGGTCCCGAACGGCTGGAGTTGATTCACCAGAACTGCGCCCGCCTGGGTGTGACCTGCGTTGAGACCCTTATCCCCTCAACCCTCAATGCCCAACCCCCAGCCGGCTTCGACCGCATCCTTGTTGACGCGCCGTGTTCCAACACCGGAGTTATGCGGCGCCGAATTGACCTGCGTTGGCGGATTCGCCCCGAGGAACTCGGGCGCCTGCGGGCGATCCAACTGGAGCTGCTGCGCCAGGCAGCGCCACTTCTGAAACCAGGCGGCACGCTGGTTTACAGCACGTGCAGCCTGGAACCGGAGGAAAACAGCGATGTGGCACGGGAGTTCCTCGCGACCCACATTGAATTCAAACTCGAAAGGATGCGCGAGCTTTTACCTTTTGTGGAAGGCGTTGACGGGACTTGCGTAGCCCGAATGGTCAGGACCTGAGAACGCCTCTCGTTAGCGGTTTGAAGCACAAAGCCACAACCGGCATAGCTGCCTCGCCATCGCGGCAATACAGGCCTCCTGCCCTTGGTCCGCGACCCGCCACTGGGCGGCCCCTCCTCAAGCCAGGAGCTAGCACCAGTGCGTATCGGCACCATTAGACATGCTAAAACAGAGAGTCCAGATTCGCACAAAAAATGGAGAGGCTTTGGCAAGGCATGTTGAGAGTTCTTGGTCAAATTCACCTTAATTGCTGCTGGATATGACGGAAAGTCGTCATACGCAACGGAAATCCGTCGGGAACGACGGAGAGTCGCTGCTTGCCCGGAAGTATGAGGCAGGCGCCGGTTGAGTTTGGCGGAGGCCTTTATGATGGAAATACAACGCACAATTAAATACGACGCGGACCGGATCAAGGGCTTCGGCAAGGAGATCATGCGAGTGCCGGGATGCGAGCAATTGGAAAGCTGCATCCAGTGCGGCACTTGCTCGGGGGTGTGCCCATTGAGCATCTACATGGACTACACGCCTCGCCAGGTCATGGCGCTCGCCCGGGGGGACTTCAAAAATGAAGTCCTCAAGAGTCACACCATTTGGCTGTGCGCGTCCTGTTATGCCTGCACCGTCGAATGCCCGCGCGAGATCCGCATCACGGATATCATGTATGAGCTTAAGCAGCGGGCCATCCAGGCGGGGATCTACCCCAAGCGCTTCCCGATCCCGGTGCTGGCACGCGAGTTTACCGAAATGGTGAAAAAGCACGGCCGGATCACGGAAATGCTGCTGGTGATGAAGCTGTTTCTGAAAACAAATCCGTTTGCCGCCATGGGCAATTGGCGGATGGGGATTGACTTGATGAAGACTGGGCGCCTGTCGCTGGCCACTGAGAAGATCAAGCAGCATGGTGACATTGCCCGCATGCTGGACGCGACTGACACCAAGAAAGGAGCCTGCTGATATGAAATACTCATATTTCCCCGGTTGTTCGCTCAAGGGCCTCGGTCGAGCTTACGAGGAATCCCTCCTGCCGGTCATGCAACACCTGGGCGTCGATTTGGAGGAACTGGATGACTGGAACTGCTGCGGTGCGACCGCCTACATGGCGGTGGATGAGGCCAAGGCTTGCGTGCTGGCGGCCCGCAACCTCGCGCTGGCGGAGAAACAGGGAGGTCGCCCGATCATGGCGCCCTGCGCCGCCTGCTACCTTGTGCTCAACAAGACCAAGCACTACTTCCACGATTACCCCGCTATGAAGGAAACCATGGACCGCGCGTTGGGTGCCGTGGGCCTGCATTACAGCGGCGATACACCGGTGCGCCATCCGCTGGACGTGCTCATCAACGACGTCGGCCTGGAAGCCATCAGGCAGAAAGTGCGCAGACCTCTAAAGGGATTGAAGATCGCCCCTTATTATGGCTGTCAGCTCGTCCGGCCATACGCAACTTTCGATGACCAGTACAATCCCACCACCATGGATCGCCTGCTCGAAGCGCTCGGGGCCACCATTGTGGGTTATCCCCTCAAGACCAAGTGCTGCGGCGGCAGCCTGACTGGCACAGTGCCCGAGGCGGGTATTCGGATGGTCTATATTCTCCTTAACGAAGCCAAGAAGCGCGGCGCAGATTGCCTGGCCACAGTCTGCCCGCTGTGCCAATTCAACCTGGACGGCTACCACGCGCCGGTAACCAGTCAGTATGGCCCCGTATTAGTGCCAACGGTCTATTTCACACAACTGATGGGGCTGGCTTTTGGGCTGCCCGAAGACGAACTGGGATTGAAGCGGGCGGCAATACCCTTCAAGTGGCGCCCTTCCGCCGCGGAAGCCTCCAAGCCCGTGGCCGCTTAATCGCAACTCAATGGATTTGACATGAACACTATCGTTAACCGCGGGGAAGTTCGCGTCGGTTTCTACGTCTGTCACTGCGGCCATAACATTGCCGCCATGGTGGATTGCCCGGAGGTCGCCAAATACGTCGAGACGCTGCCCGGCGTGGTCCTTTCCCGGGATTACAAGTATATGTGCTCGGACCCGGGCCAGGAATTGATCCAGCGGGATATCCGTGAGTTCAAGCTAAACCGGGTGGTGGTGGCCTCCTGCTCTCCGCTGCTTCACGAACATACGTTCAGAAGCGCGACTGAAGCCGGTGGGCTCAACCCGTTCTTCTTCCACATGGTCAATATCCGCGAACACAACTCGTGGGTGCACACCAACCGCGGGGAAGCCACCGAGAAAGCCAAAGCCCTGGCCCGCGCCGCCATCGAGCGCGTCGTGCATCACCGGGCGCTGGAAGTGAAGAAAGTGCCCATCCACCCGGACGTGCTGGTGGTGGGCGGCGGCATCGCCGGCATCCACGCCGCCATGACCCTCGCCAACGCCGGCAAGAAAGTTTACCTGGTTGAACGGGAGCCCTCGATTGGCGGACACATGGCGAAGTTCGACAAGACCTTCCCTACGCTGGATTGCGCAGCATGCATCCTGACCCCCAAGATGTCCGAGGTCGGCTCGCACGAGAACATCACTCTTTGGAGCTACTCCGAGGTCACCAAGGTGGACGGTTACGTGGGCAACTACACCGTCACCGTCAAGCGCAAGCCGCGCTACATTGACGAAGACCTCTGCACCGGGTGCCAGGAGTGCATTTCCAACTGCGTCTACAAGGAACCGAAGTTCCTGGATGAATTCAACGAGGGGCTTGGCAAGCGCAAGCCCGTCTATATCCCCTTCCCGCAGGCCACACCCCAGGTGGTGCTGATTGATCCAGAAGTCTGCCTCAACTTCAAGCGCGGCGTCCTCACCGACAAGTGCAAGAAAACCTGCGTGGAAGCCTGCGGCGAGAAGAAGGCTATTGATTTCTCGCAGAAGGAAGAGATCAAAGAGATCAAGGTGGGCACCATCATCGTGGCGACCGGGTTTCAGACCTTCGACGCGAAGCGCATACCCCAGTACGGCTACGGCACCTACCCGAACGTCTATACCTCGCTGGAGGTGGAGCGCTTGGTAAATGCCTCCGGCCCGACGGGCGGCGAGGTGATCCTGCGCGACGGCAGGCAACCGAAAGCCATCGGTATTATCCACTGCGTTGGCTCGCGCGATAAGAAGACCAATCGCTGGTGCTCGCGCGTCTGCTGCATGTACTCTCTGAAACTGGCGCACCTGCTCAAAGAGCACACCGAGGCCGAAATCTTCAACTTCTACATAGACATGCGCACGCCAGGCAAAGGTTACGAGGAGTTCTACGACAAGCTCCTCGAAGAGGGTGTGCATTTCATCCGCGGCCGCGTGGGCGAAGTCACCGATTGGGCCATGACCCCGGAGGAGGAAGGCAAGCTGGTGCTCCGCGTCGAGGACACGCTGGCGGGTTTTGTCCGGCGAATCCCCGTGGACATGGTGGTGCTTTCTACCGGGTTGGAGCCGCAGACTGACGCCCAGGCAGTGCGGCGCATGTTCAACATGAGCTGCGGGAGCGAAGGGTTCTTCCTGGAGCGGCACCCGAAGCTGGCTCCAGTGAATACCTTTACCGATGGCATCTATCTGGCGGGGGCTTGTCAGGGACCTCGCGACATCCCGGACACGGTTGCCCAGGCGGGCGCCGCCGCGGCCGAGGCCATGGTGCTCATTGACAAGGGTTACATCGAGCAGGAACCAAACACGGCTTACGTGCTGGAGGATGAGTGCTCCGGCTGCAAATCCTGCATCCCGCTTTGCCCGTACACCGCCATCACGTTTGACGCGGCGAAGGCAAAAGCGGTCATCAATGAAGCGCTCTGCAAAGGCTGCGGCACGTGCGTGGCCTCCTGCCCGTCCGGCTCGATCGCGCAGCGCCTGTTCGAAGACGAAGAGGTCTTCAGTGAAATCAAAGGAGTCCTGGCTTATGACTAAAGAATGGAAACCCCGCATCGTTGCGTTCTTCTGCAACTGGTGCACCTACACCGCCGCGGACCTCGCCGGTGTTTCGCGGCTCAAGTACGCCGCCAACATCCGCGTTATCCGGCTGATGTGCTCCGGCCGCGTAGACCCGCAGTTCATCCTGGATGCGCTGGCTCGAGGGGCCGACGGCGTGCTGATCGGCGGCTGCCACCCGGGCGACTGCCACTATGTCGAGGGCAACTATAAAATGCTCCGCCGGTTTCAAATGTTGAAACGCATGCTCGCCGAACTCGGCATCGAGAACGAGCGGGTGCGGTTGGAGTGGATCTCCGCCGCGGAAGGCGAGAAGGTCAAGCGCGTGGTCAACGAGATGGTCGGGCACATCCAAAAACTCGGGCCCCTCGACATCCCGCAGAAGTTCGAGGAGTGGGACAAGGAAATGGAACATTTCGCTGCGCATGTGGCGGGGAAGGAGGCTGCATCGGGCTGCGGTTGCGAAAAGCGCGGCGAGTCTGCCAGCCAGGCCAACAAGATGGAGGCGGCTCATGCCTAAACCCAAAGTAGCGTTCTATTGGTGCGCCTCGTGCGGAGGCTGCGAAGAAACCGTCGTTGACCTGGCTGAGGACATACTCGGGGTCGTCGAGAAGGTGGACATCGTCCTCTGGCCGGTGGCGATGGACTTCAAGTACAAGGACATCGAGGCCATGCCGGACAAGTCCATTACCGCGACTCTCCTCAATGGCGCCATCCGCTCCACCGAACAGGAGGAGATGTCCCTCTTGCTGCGCCGCAAGAGCCAGTTCCTGATTGCCTACGGCTCCTGCGCCGTCAGCGGGGGCATTCCCGGCCTGGCCAACCAGTTCTCACGTGAGCAGATGCTCAAGTTCAATTACGAGGATGCGCCGACCCTGGCCAGCGGCGGCGACAAAACCCGCCCGCAATTGAGTTTCACCGAAGCTGGCCGCGAAGTCACGTTGCCCGCCCTTCATCATGTGGTCCGCTCGCTGGACCAGGTGGTGGAGGTGGATTACTACGTCCCGGGCTGCCCGCCGACGCCCAATATCACCAGGACCGCGATCACGGCGCTGCTCGAAGGCAAGCTGCCGCCCAAAGGTTCCGTCATTGCGCCCGATATCGCCTTGTGCGACGAGTGTCCGCGCAAGAAAAGCAAACCCGAAAACATCAGTTTCACCGAGTTCAAGCGCCCGCACCAGTTGCTGGCCGACCCGGACCTGTGCTTTCTGGCGCAAGGTGTGGTCTGCATGGGGCCGGCGACCCGGAGTGGCTGTGGTTCGCAATGCACCATCGGCAACATGCCGTGCACCGGCTGCTTCGGCCCCACCTCGCGCGTCCGGGACCAGGGCCTCAAGATCATGTCCTCCCTCTGCGCCAATGTCGCGCCGAGGGAGGAAGCTGAAATCAACCAGGTGCTGGAAGGCATCCCGGACCCGCTGGGCACCTTCTACCGCTACGGCTTCGCCAAGAGCATGCTGCGCCGCAAAGTGACTTTGCCGGCCAACGGAAAGTGATATGAATCCAGCTACCCAACAAGCGTTCAATCAAGGCAACCTCCGCGCCAACGCCGCCTACCAGTCGGCCCGCCGCAACGTCACCATCAACCCCATCACCCGGCTCGAAGGCCACGGCAAGATCGACATCTTCCTCGATGACAAGGGGGATGTGGAGCGCGCCTACCTCCAGGTGCCCGAGTTGCGCGGTTTCGAGGTGTTCAGCATCGGGCGGCCGGCGGAAGACATGCCGCAGATCACCAGCCGCATTTGCGGCGTTTGCCCCACCGCCCATCACATGGCCGCGGCCAAGACTCTCGACAACCTCTACCAGGTCGAGCCCACTTCGGCTGGACGCAAGATTCGGGAGCTGGTCTATAACACCTTCATCCTCGAGGACCATGCCCTGCATGTGTTTGTTCTGGGTGGGCCCGACTTCATCGTCGGCCCCGAGGCCCCGGCGGCCGAACGCAACATCGTGGGCGTCATCGGCAAGGTTGGCCTAGAAGCCGGCAAGAAGGTCATCAGCAGCCGCCGGCGCCTGCGCGAGTTGATCGCCTACTTCGGGGGCAAAGTCGTCCATCCAGTGCTCGGTCTGCCGGGCGGCGTCAGCAAGGGGCTCAAAGTCGAGGACCTGCCCATGTTCAAGCAGCTCGCCCAGGACGCCCTCGAATTCGCCCTCTGGACACTGGACGTGTTCAAGAAGATTGTCCTCGCCAATCCGGACTACGTGCAGCTCATTACCTCCGACGCTTACACCCACAAGACCTGCTACATGGGGATGGTGGACGACCAAAACAAGGTCAACTTCTACGACGGCAAACTCCGCGTCGTGGACTGCACCGGCAAGGAAGTCTGCAAATTCACGGCCCAGCAGTATCTCGATTATGTGGCGGAGCACGTCGAGCCGTGGAGCTACATGAAGTTCACCTACCTCAAGCCACGCGGTTGGAAGGGTTTTGTGGAAGGCCCCGACACCAGCATCTACTCCGTGGCTCCGCTGGCGCGCCTGAATGCCGCCGACGGCATGGCCACGCCCAAGGCCCAGGCCGCCTACGAGGAATTCTACCAGACCCTGGGCGGCAAACCCGTGCATCACACCCTGGCCAACCACTGGGCCCGCGTCATTGAAATGGTTTATGCCGCCGAGCGCATGCAACAGCTTGTCAACGATCCCGAGATCACCAGTCCCGAGGTCCGGCGCGTTCCGACCTCCGTGCCGAAAGTCGGCATGGGAGTGATCGAAGCCCCGCGGGGCACGCTCTTCCATCATTACGAGACCGACGAGAAAGGCCTCATCCGCAAGGCCAATCTGGTAGTGGCCACCGGCAACAACGCCGCCCGCATCGCCATGAGCGTTGACCGCGCCGCCAAGGGCCTCATCAAGGGTGGCAAGGTCAGCGAGGGGCTGCTCAACAAGGTCGAGATGGCTTTCCGGGCTTACGACCCATGTTTGGGCTGCGCCACGCACTCGCTCCCGGGCCATCTGCCGCTGCGCGTCAACATCTACGACCCCCAGCGCAATCTGGTGCAACAGCTTGTGCAGGAATGAGACGCCCTTCTGGTTTCCAGGTTCGGGCTTCGGTCGAACCCCGGATTCCAGACCGCGGCTTTGAGATATGAGCCTCTCGGCGCTCGAGACTACCACCGGACTGGACGCTCCGCGATCCCCGGACGCACAGGTTCTCCTCCTTGGCTTGGGCAATGACATCCTCACCGACGATGCCGTCGGCCTGTTGGTTGTGCGCCAACTCCAGGGTGCGTTGGCCGACTGTCCGGCGATTGATGTCCGCGAGACAAAAGAGATGGGCCTGGCTCTGCTCGACTTCATTGCCGGCTACTCCGTTGTGGTCATTGTGGATTCCATCCAGACTGGCAAGGCGCCTCCGGCTACGGTGCATGAACTGGATGCGGGCGCGTTGCGGCAACTGACCGGGCGCACTCCGCACTTTCTGGGCGTGAGTGAAACCCTGGCGCTGGGCCGGCACTTGGGACTGGCAATGCCGGCGCAGGTCAGAATCTTCGCTATTGAGGTGGAGGATCCGTTTACCCTGGGCACCTCCCTGACCCCTGTCCTTCAGGCTGCCCTGCCCCGCATTGCCGAGCGCATCGCAGCGGCAGTGCGGTCGCTGGTATAACCGGCGGCGATGGGGACTTCGATTCCCCACAACGCCCTGTCGCCCTGGCCACGCCCCGTTTGCCCATCTCAGTAGCCGCGGCGCGAACCGCGCTGGTTCCGCCTGCCCTCCTGTGGTGGTCCTGACCTCAACCCACAAGCCAGTCTCACCGTATCCACACCGTATCCACACCGTATCCACACCGTGGATACAGCCTTGACATCGCTGCAGTTCCTGGGCGTAACCTGCTGTCGTTACAGCACTTATGCTTAGAACACCCCGCCCGGAAGGGCCAGGAACCGCCTTTGCTGTAAGTTCCGCAATTACGGAGCATTACACAAGCCCGGCCTCAACGACCACTCTTGCAGCAGTCGAAGACAGCCCGTGACCTGTCGTCCACCTTTCCACGGCCAACCCAGTTAACCCAACCGTCACGCAGCGCGGTCGGCCAACGCCGATTTGAGCCAGTGGAAAAACTCAACAGGTGCGGTATTTTGCCTTAGAAACAATCGAATGGCAGTCAAGGGTCAATCAATCAAGCGCAAGACGATAGCCGTCATCATGCTGACGAACATGGTGGTGCTGCTGCTTACGGCTGCGGCATTTGCCGTTTTCGATCTGGTGAGCTACCGGAAGAACCTGACCCGCGGCCTGTCGGCGACAGCGGCTGTCATTGCGGATCACAGTGTCCCGGCGCTCGTGTCCGGGGATGAGAAAGATGCGCGTTCGACACTGGCCTCGCTGCGGGCCGACCCGCGCATCGCGGTGGCCGCGCTCTATGACCGTCAGGGCAAGCTGTTTGCGTGGTATCCAATCCAGACGTCTCCCAACGCGCTTCCGCCGGCGCCGGCAACCGGTGGCCGCTGGTTTGACAGCGGACGATTGGTGCTCTTCATGCCGGTAGCGGAGGACGGTGTGCCGCAAGGGATGCTCTACTTGCATTCCAGCAGTCATCCGTTGCATTTGCGGTTGCGCGTTTACAGTGGGATAGCCGTGTTGGTTCTGCTTGGCTCGGCGCTGGCCGCGCTAGCCCTCTCCCATACCCTGCAGCGGCGGATCACTGATCCCATCCTGGCGCTGGCGGAGGTGGCGAATGGTGTTTCCAAACGCGGCGATTACTCCATTCGCGCCCAGATAGTCAGCGGCGACGAAACGGGCCTGTTGACCGAAGCATTTAACGAGATGCTCGGGCGCATTGAAGCGCAGACGTCAACCCTGCGTCGGGACGAAGAGTTGCGATCCTTCCTGGCCGCCATCGTGAGCTCTTCGGACGATGCGATCGTTGGAAAAGACCTGGAAGGCAAAGTCGTTAGTTGGAATGCCGGAGCCGAGCGAATGTTCGGCTACACGGCGGCGGAAATGGTGGGGCAGCCGATTACGCGCCTCCTGTCCCCGGACCGGCCGGAGGAGGAGGCGCAGATTCTCGAGGTGGCCAAGCTGGGGTCAACCCGGCACTACGAAACTGTGCGCATTCGCAAAGACGGCCGGCCCCTTGAGCTGTCGCTCACTGTGTCGCCGATCAGGAATGCGCGCGGCGATATCGTCGGCATCTCTTCGATCGCGCACGACATTACCGAGCGGAAACGCGCGGAGCGGGAGATCCGAGAAAGCCGGGCGCGCTTCTCGGGCATCATCGGCTCGGCGATGGACGCCATTATCAGTGTGGATGCCCGGCAGAACATTACGGTTTTCAACGAGGCGGCGGAGAAGATGTTCCGCTGCCCGGCCGCCGAAGCTCTCGGGCAGCCGCTCGATCGGTTCATTCCGGCGCGATATCGCGAGGCGCACCGCTGCCATGTGGCGGAATTTGGACACACGGGACTCACCAGCCGGGCCATGGGACATTTGCGGCCGCTCTCCGGCTTGCGCGCCGACGGCGAGGAATTCCCCATTGAAGCTTCGATCTCGCACATAGAAGTGGGCGGACAACAGACTTATACGGTCATCTTGCGAGACATCACCGAACGCCAGCGGGCGGAAGCGCAGATTCGACAGTTGAACGCGGAACTGGAGCAGCGCGTCACGGAGCGCACCGCGGAGCTGACCGCGGCCAACAAAGAGCTGGAGTCATTCACCTACTCGGTGGCCCACGACCTGCGCGCGCCGTTGCGGCACATTGACGCCTTTTCGAAGATTCTGCACGAGGAAGTCGCGGCCGAGCTGCGGCCTGACGCCCTGCATTACCTGGAGAACATCCGCAAAAGCACCAGGAAGATGAGCTTGCTGCTGGAGGATCTGCTCAACCTGGCGCGCGTCAGCCGCCAGGAATTGCGACGGCAATCCATACCACTGGGCAGCCTTGTGGAGGAGGTGCTGGCGGACCTGAAGCACGAGACCGCCGACCGCACGCTGGAATGGCGCGTCGAGCCTCTGCCCGTCGTGGAGTGCGACCGCGGCCTGATGAAGCAGGTCTTTGCCAATCTCCTCTCCAACGCCGTGAAATACACCCGGCCCCGCCCGGTCGCCGTGATCGAGATCGGCTGCCGCAAGACCAACGGCAATACCGCGGTCTTCGTGCGCGACAACGGCGTCGGGTTCAGCATGAAATACGCCGATAAGCTGTTCGGCGTGTTCCAGCGATTTCATCGGGCCGAGGAGTTCGAGGGCACCGGCGTCGGGCTGGCCACCGTGGACCGCATCGTGCGCAAACACGGAGGGCACATCTGGGCCGAGGCAGTCGTTGATCGGGGGGCCACCTTCTATTTCACAGTCGCCGGTTTGGGGCCCGCGGCGCAGGCGGAAGAACAACAAATGGCGATATGAACACTAAAGAAGTGGAACTGCTCCTCGTGGAGGACGATCCCAATGACGTGGAGCTGACACTCATCGCTTTGCGGAAGCACAAGCTGGCCAACAAGATTCACGTGGTGCGTGACGGGGAGGAAGCCCTGGATTTCCTCTTCTGCCGCGGGACCTACCAGCAGCGCAGCATCAACGGCCCCCCAAAGGTCATCCTGCTTGATTTAAAGTTGCCCAAGGTAAGCGGCCTGGAGGTGCTCAAGGCCATCAAGGAAGACCCGCGCACGCGGCCGGTGCCGGTGGTGGTGATGACTTCGTCCCGCGAGCAGCAAGACATGGTCGAAGGCTACCGGTTGGGCGTTAACAGCTACATCCAGAAGCCAATAGACTTTGACCAGTTCCAAACCATCATCCGGGACCTCGGCTACTACTGGCTGGTCGTCAACCGTTGCCCCCCGCCCGAGGCGTTTCCGGAATAGGCAGCCGTTAGGGCCTCCGCCCTGCCAGTTCACCACATGCTTGCAGCAGCGCTTCGGCCATCGCCTGGGCGCTGAACCGGTCAAAAACCGCCCGCCGGCCAGCCTCGCCCAGCGCACGGGCCTGAGCGGGCTCCACGAGCAACCGCTCGATCGCCTCCGCCAACGCCTGCGGGTCGCCGGGCGCGCAGAGGACTCCTCCGCGCGTTGCCTCAACCAGCTCGGGGAAGGCCGCGGTGCGGGGCTGCACGACCGGCACGCCCGCCGCCAGTGCTTCGATGACATAGAGGCCATACGCTTCTCCACAGCGCGCGGGAACCGAGAAAACGGAAAGTGAGCGCAGGAACTTGAGTTTGCCCGCCCGGTCAGGATTGGGATGAAACTCTGCCTCGGCGAGCAAGCCGTTTGCCCCCAGCCGTTCGCGCTGCGAATTGACAAACGGTGTGTCCGCCGGCCCGCAGCTGCCACCCACCCGCAGCTTGAGCTGGCCCGCCCGGCCACGCTGGCGCAAACGGATGTAGGCCTCGACCAGCGTGTCGAGCCCCTTCTCCGGACACATCCGGGCAAAGAACCCTACGGCAGGCGCGCCTGCCTGCTCGCCTGCCGCCTCGTACCCATCCAGGTTGATTCCATTGTGGATCACCCGCACCTTTGCCGGGGCCAGGCCGAGCCGCTCGGTCATTAGCCGGCCAAAGTAACTGCTCGGCGCGATGAGCAGGTCCACCTCCGCCGCCCGTTCGGCCAGCGTGCGCCAGCAGGTTGCGCGAAGCGGTTCAGGCAAGGCGTCCAGGAACGAGTCCTCCCCCTGTAAGGAGCAGGCAACCGGAACCCGCAACTCGGACTTGAGTCGGCGAGCCATGCCAAGCAGCAGGGCGTTGGAAAGGCAGAGCACGTCCGGTGGTGGCTGGGTTTTGAGCCACGCAACAAGCTCCTCCAGTTCGCGCCCCTGGTGTCCTTCCTCACCACGCAGCATGGAAAGGGTTAACTCGCCCAGGTCGGCCGCACGGGTCTTGGCCGCCCTGCCCGCCGCCCACTTCAGCAGGTGGGGCGAGGCCAGCAGATCATGCAGCCAGCCGGGCGCGCCCCGGAAGAGCGCGGACTTCTGTTCCAGATAGACGCTCAGCCCGCCAAAGAAAAGCGGCGTGCCTGTGCTTTGGTTTGTCTCATCCAGCGTCAGCGGCAGGTAAAGCGGCACCATGGTGACCTGGTGGCCCAGCTTGCGCAGCGCAGCTACCAGCGCGTTGTCGCGCAGGCACCCGCCGCAATACATGGCGCCCGCGCCGGGAGTTAGCTGCACCAGATTCACTTCACGCCAAAGCAATAAACACTGCCATCATTCCCCCCAACCACTATCCTGCCCCGCGCAACTGCCGGCGAACTCTCGATTGGCTGCCCGATCTCGTAGGACCAAATCTCCTTGCCGTGGTCCAGTGACACCACATACAACCGCCCGTCGTCGGAGCCCACGACCACCCTGTTCCCGCACACCGCCGGCGAACTGTCCACCTCGCCGCGCGTGGCGAAGCTCCAGACCGCTTTCCCATCGGCGCGCTTGACACAGTGCAACAACTTGTCCCGCCCGCCAAACACGACAAATTCGGCCGTCACTGCGGGAGAAGAGAAATACGGAAAGTTCCGGTCGTGAAAGGTCCACACCTTCCCCCCTTCCTTGAGGTCCACGCACATGAACTCGTTCTCGTACTGGCCGAAATAAGCGCGCCCGTCCGCCAATGCCACCGAGGCGGCGACATAGGCCCCGGCATCAACCTCCTGTACCTGTTTGCCGTCCGCCAGCGAGATCACATGAAGCAGCCCGTCGCACCCGCCGAAAACAGTCTGGTTGTTGGCAACCGCGGGCGATCCGTTGATGTAGTTGCTCGTTTCATAAACCCAGTTGCTGCGGCCCGTCACGGCGTCCACGCAGTGGAGTTTGTAATCGTAGCTGCCGACGAGCACCCGCACGCCGCCGGCCGATTGCACCCAGTTTGGCGCGCCGAGGATTTTGTCGCCCGTCCGGTATTTCCAGGCCAGTTTGCCGGTTCCGGCCTCAAGCGCGTAAAGCAAACCGTCGCTCGAACCGATATACACCTTCCCCTCCAACACCAGGGGCGAGGATTCCACACCGTCCTCCGTCTTGAACGCCCAAACCTTGCTGCCATCTGCAAGGCCCACGGCATAGACATGGCCGTCGTCCGACCCGACGAAAACGCGGTCCCGAACGATCGCCGGGGAGGACTTCACCGGACCGGCAGTCTTGAAGGTCCAGAGCAATTGCAGCTTCTCCGGCAGCTTGCCCTCGCCGACGCCCACAAGCGCCGGCCCGCCGCGGAACATGGGCCAGTCGCCGGGCGCAACCGCGGCGCTCGCGCACCAACACCCCAGCGACCACACCCAGACCGTGAGGTGGCGTGCCGCAAGCATCAGAAGTCGGGAATTCAAGTCGCCGTTGCGGTGAGGTTGGCAGCCGGTAAGCCCGCCGCCCGGCCGGCGGGAATACAGGTGATTGCAAACGGCGCGCCCGCGGCCACCGCAAGTCCGTGATGAATGCAACTCCGGCGGGTGAACGATCTCGACTTCATACGGCCGATAAAATGCAAATATGGATGCTCGCCTGAGTGTGCCGTCAAAACGCCGCCAGTCAAGCGGGACTCTGGCATTTCCGGTACGCGTGCCGGAACATTGTGGTGGACTTCGCGGGAGAGCAATCTAGATTATGCTCATGGGCCCGCTGCAGATAGAGAAAGCACACGACAAACAAGGCAATCCCGGCGCCTGGATCACGCTCGATCCCGGCGCGGAACCGGTCTTTGTCGCCCAGCACCAGTGGATCGGCGTGGATCTGGACGGCACATTGGCCCGGGATGACGAAGAGGGCCATTTCCTGCCGCCCTACCCGCTGGGAACACCGATTCCCGAGATGATTGAGATGGTCAAAAGCCTGCTGGCGGCCGGGGTGACAGTGAAGATCTTCTCCGCCCGGGCCTGTGATCCAGAAAGCGTCCCGATGATCCAGGACTGGGTCGAGAAACACGGGCTCGGGCGCTTGGAGGTCACCAATCAGAAGGACTACGACCTCATCCGCTTCTATGACGACCGCGCCATCCAAGTGCTGCCCAACCAAGGCAGATCGGTGAGTTGCCTGGCCAACGGCAAGCTCGGCTGAGCAAAAACGGGACCTTGGATCGTTGGAGCGGTGGAGTGCCGGGAATCTATCACTGCACCGCTGGATCGCTGTATTGCTTCCCTATTCCATCACTCCGTTGTCCCCCTGTTCGGGCGCTGCTTCTCCAGGCACTCGGGGCAAATGCCGTGTGTGAAGTCGGCCCCGGTGTGCTCGTGGATGTAGGCCTCGACTTGGCTCCAGTAGCCTTGGTCGTCGCGGATGCGCTTGCACCAGGCGCAGATTGGCAGCAGGCCGTGCAGAGTTTTGACCTTCTCCAACACCTCGGCCATGCGCTTCGAGGCACGCCGCAGCTCCAGTAGAGCCATCACCTGGCGCGCCAGGGCTTGCATCGCGGTCTTCTGCTGGGGAGAGAGTTGCCGCGGCTTGCGGTCAATGGCACACAGGGAACCCAAAGCAAAGCCTTCCGGGCTGGACAGCGGGAAGCCGGCGTAGAACCGTATGTGCGGCGTGCGCGTGACCAGGGCGCTGTCCGCGAACCTCGCGTCGTTGAGCGCATCTCGCACGATCAACGGTTCCACCTGCAGGATCGCATGGGCGCAAAACGCCACATCGCGCGGCGTCTCCTGTTCGTTCAATCCCACCCTTGATTTGAACCACTGCCGGGACTCGTCCACGAGGGAGATCGTGGCGATGGGCACATCACAGACATATGCGGCCAGCGCGGTGATATCATCGTAAGCCTGTTCCGTCCCGCTATCCAGGATTTGGTACTCGCGCAGGGCTGCCAACCGCTGCTTCTCATTGTCGGGGATGGGGGCCTTCATTCAGGGATGTGGGGGTTCGGTAACACTGCTTGACCCTTGTTCAAAAGGCCGGCGCCGAATACGCCAGCCCATGCGCGCCGGCCACGGCCTTGTGGGTGATCTTGCCGTCCATCACGTTGATCCCGCTTACCAGCGCCGGCTGCCGCTGGCACGATTCGGCCAGCCCGTGATCGGCCAGCAATTCAAGATAGCGGTGAGTGACGTTCGTCAACGCCTGCGTCGCCGTCCGCGCATAGGCCCCCGGCATGTTGGCCACGCAATAGTGGACAACACCTTCCTCAACGAAGACCGGGTGATCGTGCGTGGTGGGTCGGGATGTTTCCGAGCAACCGCCCTGGTCAATCGCGATATCCACCAGCACGCTGCCCGGGTGCATCCGCCGCAGCATATCGCGGCGAATCAGCCGGGGCGCCTTGGCCCCGGGAACCAGCACGGCGCCGATGAGCAGATCCACCGACGGCAGCAGTTCCATCAGGTGCGCTTCGTTCGAGTAAAGTGTGTGGGCAGTATGCAAGGTGATGTCCAGGAAGCGCATTCGCTCCAGATCCACTTCGAGGATGGTCACATCGGCGCCCATCCCCTGGGCCATGCGGGCGGCGTTGATGCCCGAGGCGCCGCCTCCCAGCACGACGACCTTGCCCGGCAACACGCCAGGCACCCCGCCGAGCAACACGCCGCTGCCGCCATTGTGCTTGGCTAGAAAGTAGCCGCCGACCAGGACAGACATGCGCCCAGCAATCTCGCTCATCGGTTCCAGCAGCGGCAGTCGCCGGTTGACTTCGATGGTCTCATAGGCCAGTCCGGTCACCCGGGATTTTATCAGCGCCTCAGTCAGCGACCGGCTCGCCGCCAGGTGCAGGTAAGTAAACAGCAGTTGGCCCGGCTTGAGCAGCCCGTATTCAGACGGCAGCGGTTCCTTGACCTTCACCACGATATCGGCCTTTTCGTACGCCGCCGCGTGGTCGTTCACTAGGGTCGCGCCGGCTTGGGCGTAATCCGAATCAGGGTAGCCCGACCCGGCGCCGGCGTTACGTTCCACCAGCACCTGGTGGCCGCGCTGGACGAGTTGATAAGCAACCGAAGGCAGCAAGGCCACGCGGTATTCCTGGTCCTTAATCTCTTTAGGCACGCCAATGATCATAGGGGAATTGGAGTAATGGATTGCTGGGGCAATGGAGTGTAGGCCATCAAATGTATGCGATGTTGCTCTCTTCTAGTATCAGGCTGCCGATCCATCCATCAGTCTCTTGCTTGTGCTTGGAACTTTCAACAAGTTTCAGCAGTCCTTGTTTAAGCTCGAAGGAAAGGTCGTTCAAGGCGCTATAGCCATGCTCGGCCTTCCGATAGGCAAGGAGACCAAAAACCGGTTCGATCGAGGAACCTATGTCAATCTTGTGCTAATAGTCTATTCGCGTCTCGTTACCGCTCCAGCACTCCATCACTCTGTCAGGATATTCTGGCTCTGCGCCCGGTTGACCAGCGCCAGCATGGTTACCGAAGCCGCAGCGTGCCGTTCCGCTTCCTCGATACGGTGGAATTCCCCGTAGACTTCTGTGCGCGTCGGCTCGTCGCGCGTCGCCAGGTCCTGCCCCTGGCTGGCGCGCAAGGCCATCAGGATATCGTGGCAAGTGATCGTTTCCAGCGGGCGCGCCGGCAAGTAGCCCGGGGCTTCGCCGGCGGTCTCTGTCACGAGCCGGGCGGCGCACAAGATTCGCATCAGCTGCTGCACCAGGCGCGTCGGCACGGCCAGTGCCTCGGCGATTTCGACCGAGTCGGGCGGCAGCTCCCCCTTCGCGAACCGCTGGCCGATGCAGGTCATCAGCCGCAGCGCCACGAACTCACGCCCGCGCTGGTTGATGTTCTCAACCTGCCGTTCCTCCAGATACGAAGCCCGGTTCTGGTACGCGTAGGCCACCTGCGCCCCAAACAGCAGGATCAACCACGCAAAGTAGAGCCCGATCATGAACACGGGCACCATCCCGAGGCTGCCGTAAATCCTGCTGTTGGACACCACGCGCGACACGTAGAGCACGCTCGCGAGGTTGTTGAGATGAAAGAGAATGCCCCCGGCCAGGCCGCCGGCCAGAGCCGCCTGCCAATTAACGTGCGTATTTGGTATCAGGGCATAAAACAAGGCGAAGGACAGGCACAAGACCACGACCGGCATGAGCTGGAAGATGAGCGGGCCCAAAACCGGCACGACCGCCAGCCACTGCTGCGTAACCCCCCAGTGTGGTCCGGTCGTCAGCCCCAGCGCGACGGCGATTAACAAAGGCGCCAGGCTGATAACGCCCCAGTAGAGGACAATCCGCATGAACCAGCTTCGCCCGCGCGCCACGCCCCAGATATCGTTGAAAGTGTCTTCAATCCGGTTCAGCATCGAGATGGCCGCGAACACCAACAGAATACTACCCGTCACTCCCAACGCGCCGCTGCGGGTGTTTTGGATGAACTCGTGGATGCCCCGCGCTATCGCTTGACGCGTCCTGACCACTTGCGCGGTTTCGGCGAAGGCCGGCGGCGCGGCCCCGTTGGTTGCTCCGCCGCCGCCTGAGAGAGCCGGGCTGTTGGTGGGCGCGGACGAAGGTGCGGTCACCTCGGCGGATGCGTTGGTGTCCGTGAACTCCGTAAACCAGTCTTCATCGAGCTTAAGTTCGTTCAGGCCCACCGTTTCCGCCGGCGTGACGCTGGCCACCAGTTGCACGATGAACTTGTCAATCTGGTCTTCCCCCTCCTTCTTGAGCACGGCGCTGCTGATGCTCATAGCCACGGCCAGCATGGGAACAAGCGCCAGCACGGTGGCGTAGGCCAGCGCCGAGGCGCGCACCAGGCAGCGGTTGCGGATGAAGCTCTTGCACACCAGAACCCAGAAATGAACGTAGCGAAGCCAGCGGGAAGTGCCGGCCAGCGACGCCGGGGCCCGCTCGTCCAGCAGCGCCTCCGCGCGCTGGCGGATCTGATGGAACCTGGAGACCTTTTTCGCCATGCTGACGCCGCCCACGCTAACAGAGCAACGAGGCAAGTCAATTGCTGGGAAGCGCCAGTGGAACGCGGCCTGGCCGTGCGCGCTCCGACCTGTTCCCTTTCCGCCACCGCGCGAGCGGGGTGCGCCCGCTGGAATTATGGTGTTGACAGTTTGGCCTCAAATCCGAGTATTCCCTCCCAATGCTTGCCGTCTGTTTGGAGTCAGGCAGCGTAACCAAATCGGTAACTGAACTATGAATAATCAACAAGCACAAGTGGTTGGCCAACTCCCGGGATACATCACCAGCGCCGTGCCCAATCCCAAAGACAAGCGCGCGCCTTGGTACAAGAACACCGCCCCGAGCTACGCGGGAATTTTCCTGTGGTTCGTGTTTTGGCAGGAATCGCTTAAGTCGCACAATCTGGGAGGGACGCTTTCCCAGGGGATTCTCCTCCCGCTGGTCGCACTCGTGGTCGCGGCGGCGATCTGCCACTACTTGTTCTACCTTGCCCCGGGCATGCTCGGAATGAAGACCGGTCTTCCGCTCTATATTGTGGGCACCTCCACCTTTGGTTCCCAGGGCGGTTTTCTCATGCCTGGCTTCCTGATGGGCCTCTTGCAGTTCGGCTGGGTGGGAGTAAATGTCTGCTTCTCCTCCCTGGCACTGGCGGAAGTCATTCCGGTTCCCGCCAAGGCCATTATGGTGGTCTGGGGGGCGCTAGCCTGCTTCGTGGGGCTCAAAGGCATCCAGTATGTTGCCAGGGTCGCCACTTACCTGCCGCTCATCCCACTGGTTACCCTGATTGTTCTGGTCGCCGCCACCATTGGCAACGTCGGTCACTTCGATGCGAAAAATCTGACGGCCCTCCAACAGACTTTCCTGGCCTCCAACGATCTGAAGCCGGCGGCGCCCGCGTTGGATGCGTTTACTCTCTTTGCCGTTGTTGTCGCCAACGTAGTGGGGTTCTTTGCGACCGCCGGCGCGGCTGGCGTGGACTTCGGCATGAACAGCCGCGACAAGAAGGACGTTTCGATGGGCGGTATGGTTGGAGTAGCACTCGCCATTGTTTTGATTGCCGGCGCGGCCCTGCTGGTGATTGCCGGGGTATATGGATCGGTCGAACTGCAGGCCAAGGCTCTTGAGGCTGGTAAGGGCGCCAAGAACGGTCCGGGCTTCATCCTCGACGCGTTCAACCTCATTCCTGTGGTCCTGGGACCCGCTGCGGGCAAGTGGGTGATGTTCTTGCTGGCGTTGGCGGCCTTCCCGCCGGCCTGCTTCTCGTCGTTCATTGCGGCCAACAGCTTCAAGACCACCCTGCCCAAAGTAAATCCCTTCATTTCCGTCGGGATCGGCACCGTCGTTGCTATTTTACTGGCTTGGAGCGGTTACGCCGGCGATGCCGCCGGTAAAGTGTTCCCGATCATCGGCGCCTCCTTTGGGCCGGTCTGTGGCGCGATGATGGTGGATTACCTGCTCAACGGCAAGAAATGGAGCGGCCCGCGCGCCGGCTTCAACCCCGCCGGCTGGGTAGCCTGGGCCGCCGGCTTCGTGGTCGGCATCCTGCCCAACCTCAGCGTCAACGTCCCGGCCGCCCCGGTGCTGGCCTTTATAATCGGCGCGGTGGTGTATTTCCTCTGCGCGAAGATGGGGATGCTCTCGCCGGTAGTGCCGGTCTCCGGCGCAATGGTTGAAGCCACAAAATAATCCCTCGAGATCATTGTCCGCTCGACCCGCCGTGATCTGCAAAGGTCAGGGCGGCTTACGTCTGTTTCAGTAGTGGGGGCACAGGGCATTCTCGCAGCCAAGACCCCCCCGGCAAAAGTCACCGGGAGCTTGAGAGGAAGGCCGACGATGCAGAGCTTCAAGCCAGATTAGGCTGGCGCGCTCACCCTTCTGAGCCATTCCCTTCCGCCCGCCGTTCCCAGCGGCGCGGGGCGCGCTCCGGCAGGCTGGTATCCGCTTTGGCGTAGTAAGTCTCCTCACCGAACTGGTTGTCGGCCGCTTGTTGCAGCTCGCGCGAGGGCGCGACGAAGAACTGGTCGTGAGTCTCCATGAAGATGACTTCGCCGGTGGGCCGCATAAAGCAGAGGAACAAGGGACACTTGCCCGGGTGCGCCGCCACCAAGGCCTGGACCGAGTCAAGGTGCTCCGGCTTGAGATGAGCAGTGTGCAGGCGCAGGTGAACTTGTTTCGTGAAACGCAGCGGCGCGTCTTCCAACGGTATGATCTCCTGGGGGAAGAGCTTGGGCCGGTCATCCCCGAGATTGACTTCGCCGATGACCAGGATGGCTTTGCCCGGCGCCAGCAACTCCCGATACTTGTCGTAGTTCTCGTTCAGGCAAAGGACCTGCACCGAGCCTTCCAGATCCTCGAGGGTGACCAGCGAATAAGGCTTGCCGCTCTTCTTGGAGACGCCGTTCTGAACTGCCGCGATGAGCCCGCCGATGCGCGTGAGGCTGCGGCTGGGCAACTGTGCAAGTGTGACGGTGTTGGCCAGCGCGTACTTCTCGAGCACCGGCACGTAGGGGGTAAGCGGATGTCCCGTCACGTAAAAACCAAGCAACTCCTTCTCATACGCCAGCAGTTTGTGGTCAGGCCATTCCGGGAAACTGTGGTTTTCCTCCGGAGCCTGCACTGACCGGTCCTCCAGGGCACCAAACAGCGAGGCTTGACCGCGCTCCCGGTCGGCGACAATGCTGGCCGCGCGGGCTAGGGTGCGGTCCATTCGCGCGAACAAGGTCGCGCGGGTCTGGCCCAGACAATCGCAGGCGCCGCACTTGATCAATGCCTCCAGGACCTTGCGATTGACTGTGCGGGCATCCACGCGCTCACACAGATCGGCCAGCGAGGTGAACTTCCGTCCTTCACCCCGGCCTTTCAAAATCGCTTGCACCGCGACTTCTCCGACCCCCTTAACGGCCGCCAGGCCGAAGCGGATAGCGCTGCCGGGAGCGCCGACGTCCAGTCGGCTTTTAATCTCTGGCGATACTGGTGGCCTTACGGAGTCTGCGGGCGTCTGAAGCCGGCTGGAGGTCGGCGTTTCCAGTGCCGGCGCGAAATGGACCTGGCTTTCGTTTACATCCGGCGGGAGGACCTCGATATCCATGCTCCGCGCCTCGGCAATGTACTGGCTGAGCTTGTCGGTGTCCGCCATGTCGTTGGTCATCATGGCGCAGAAGAACTCGACAGGGTAATTGGCTTTGAGATAGGCGGTCTGATACGCGAGGACGGCATAGGCGGCGGCGTGGGATTTGTTGAAGCCGTACCCGGCAAACTTCTCCAACAAGTCGAAGATCTGGTTCGCCTTCGCCGCGGGTATGTTGTTTACCCGCGCGCACCCCTTGACGAAGATCTCGCGCTGCTTGATCATCTCATCGTAGTTCTTCTTGCCCATGGCCCGGCGCAGCAAGTCCGCCCCGCCCAGCGTATAGCCCGCTAGCGCCTGCGCAGCCTGCATCACCTGCTCCTGGTAAATCATGATCCCGTAGGTCTCGCTGCAAATCGGTTGGAGCAACGGATGCTCATATTCGATGTTAATCTCGCCGTGGCGGCGCCGGATGAACTCAGGGATCAGCTCCATCGGTCCCGGACGGTAGAGCGCGATCAACGCTGTGATGTGCTCGATGGAGGCGATCTGGAACTTCCGGCACAGGTCTCGCATCCCGCTGGATTCTAATTGGAACACGCCGAGTGTGTTTGCCTTGTTCAGCAGGTCATAGGCCTTGGGGTCGTTCAGCGGCAGTGTGTCAATGGGCACTTCGATGCCGCGCGTCTGCTTGACCATTTCACAGGTGTTGCGAATGACCGTGAGGGTTTTGAGACCAAGAAAGTCCATCTTCAGCAGGCCGAGCGCACCAACCGGCCCCATCGCATACTGGGTAACGATGCCGCCGTCCTCGTCCTGTTTGAGGGGAAGCAGGTTCACCAGTGGTTGGTCGCCAATCACCACGCCGGCCGCATGCACCGAGGCGTTGCGCGTGAGGTCTTCGAGAACGAACGCCGTGTCAATCAGCTCGCGCGTAATTTCTTCGTTCTCGTAGGCCTGCTTTAGCTCAGGTGATTGTTTGAGTGCCTTTTCGAGCGTCATTTTGAGGTCGAAGGGAATCATCTTCGCCAGCCGGTCCCCATCGCTGAAATTCAGACCCATCACCCGGCTTACGTCACGGACAACGGCTTTGGCGCCCAACGTGCCAAAGGTAATGATTTGCGCGACGGCATCCCGGCCATACTTCTCCCGGACGTATTCGATGACATCGGCGCGCCGGTCGTCGGCAAAGTCAATGTCAATATCCGGCGGGTTAACGCGCTCGGGATTGAGGAACCGCTCGAACAGCAGGCCGTAGCGGATTGGGTCCACGTTGGAGATGCCCAGAAGGTAGGTCACCAGGGAGCCGGCGGCTGAGCCGCGCGCTCCGCAGGGAATGCCCCGCTCATGGCCGTAGCGGATGAAGTCACTGACAATCAGGAAGTAGCTGACGAACCCCGTCCTCTCGATGACTTGGAGTTCAAGCTGAAGACGGTCCAAGAGAGCTTGGACCGCAGCAGCGGCTGGATCCGTGGCGCAGGCGCGGTCGCCCGCGGATTTGCGCGGCGTCCTTGCTGCGAGGCGGTTGGTGCCGACGGAAGCGGGGGGGGGGATGTCCCCGGTGTCCGCTGGCGCGGTTGCTTGCGCGACATAGGTTGGGAGCCGTCGCGGATCTTCGACGCGTTCGATAATGAAATCATGCTTCTCGGCTCGCGCGTGGATGCCGTAGCGTTTGCGCAATCCTTCGGTCAGCAGATGTCGCAAGTAGCCTTCGCGCGTGAAATGCTCCGGCGGATGGAAGACCGGATAATGCAGTGTATCGAAATCGATTTCCAGGTTGCACTTGTCAGCCACTTCCAGTGAGTTCAGCACAGCTTCCGGGACCTCGGAAAAGCGCGCCCGCATCTCGTCGGCGGAGCGGAGATAGAATTGCTGGTCGGCGTAACGCAACCGTTTTGAATCGGACAACTGGGTCTGCGTGCCGATGCAAATCAAACAGTCGTGCGCGTGAGCATGGTCCTTCTCGATGTAATGCACGTCGTTGGTCGCAACGAGCTTCAGGCCGAACTCCCTGGCCCAAGGGATCAAGTGGCGGTTGACCTTGGCTTGTTCGGGCAAGCCATGGTGCTGTAGCTCCAGGTAGAAGTTCTCCGCGCCGAGCGTCTGCTTGAACCAGTCGATCGTTTCGCGCGCCCGGGGCAGTTGGTCCTTCTGAATCAACTCAGGGATTTCACCTTGCAGGCAGCCAGACAGAGCGATCAGCCCCTCCTTGTGCGTGGTTAGCAGTTCCTTGTCTATGCGCGGTTTGTAGTAGTAGCCTTCCAAGTGCGCCTTGGTGGCGAGCTGGATCAGGTTCTTGTAGCCAACCTCGTCCTTGGCCAGCAGAACAAGGTGGTGATACACATCCCGCCCGCCTGTGCTCGTCTTCTTCTCGAACCGGCTCCTGGGAGCGACATACACCTCGCAGCCAATGATTGGCTTGATGCCTCGTTTGCCTGCCGCTTCGTAGAAGTCAATCGCACCGTAAAGCGTGCCGTGGTCGGTGATCGCCAGGGCGGGCAACCGCAGCTCATGCGCTTTGTCCATCAGCCGGTCCAGCCGGCAAGCCCCATCGAGTAGTGAGTACTCGGTGTGCAGGTGGAGATGGACGAAATCTGCGTGCGCCATAGGAACACTCTACGGCTGGACAACCCTGCCGGGCAAGAAGCGATAACACGGTGGAGTTCATCCGGGGGCATCCCCTTTCCAGCCCGAACGTGGGTGAGGAGAAACTGCAGGTGGGAATCGGCTTGTTTGTGTTGATACGGAGTGCCGCCACAGTCTGCCGTTCCTGGCGTGGTAAGCGCAGTCGTGTCCGGCGATTACCGGGCCAGAACTTGCACTGTCCGCGCCCTTCTGCTGCTGGCTGAACTCCCAAACTAGTGCTTGCTCCTGGTCCGCCCCCGGCCCTATAAGCAGATTCATGCGGAGCGAAATTGGGAATTATACCCGGGCATGGAGCGGCAAAAGATGCTTGGGCGTTGTTGAGGTTAACCTCGACCCTTAGACATCCAGCCGTGCGTTGCGTTCTTCCTCTCTATTTCGTAACCGTGGGGGCGTTCGCGCTGGCGGCGTACGCCGCGGCTCCATCCGCAGCGTCGGCAGACATCGGCCAGGTCTGGGTACCTTCATCGGCAGATAAGGTGGTGCGCGTTAGCGGGGTCTATCCGCACCTCGCGGTGTTTAACACCTATGGCGAGTGCGGCATTGGCGCGGTCGTGCCCTGGGCGGACAAGCTCTGGTTTATCACCTACCCGCCGCATTGCCCGCAAGGAAGCCAGGACAAGCTCTACTCGGTGGACCAGAACCTGAAGCTGGAGATGCGTCCCGAGAGCGTCGGGGGCACCCATGCCAACCGTATGATCCACACCGAATCGAGGCAGCTTATCATTGGGCCGCATTTCATTGACGAGGGCGGCAACGTTCGCACCGTGGACATCTCGCGCATGGCGCTGCGCATTACCGGCAACGCCCGGCACCTCACCGACCCCGCACACAAGGTGTATTTCGTCGGCATGGAGCGCGAACTGTATGAAGTGGATGTCAATACCCTGGGCGTGAACAAGCTGTACGGTTTGCTCGGTGGCACTTATCCCGGCACCCATGGCAAAGGCGCCGCCACCAGCGCGGGGCACCTGGTCGTGGCCAACAACGGCGAGCGGGGATGGAGCTTCGCCAAAAACTCGAGTTTTGACGGCCCCGCCGGGTGCCTGGCCCAGTCCGACGGCAAGGATTGGAAACAGGAATGGCAAGTGATCGAGCGTGCGGCGTTTACCGAAGTCACTGGGCCCGGTGGCTTGCACGGGAGTGCGCCAGGGGACGATCGCCTGTGGGCGCTGGGCTGGGACAAGCGCTCGGTTATTCTCAAGCTGCTGGAGCACGGCGAATGGCACACTTTCCGCCTGCCCAAGGGCAGCTATGCTCACGACGCCTTGCACGGCTGGTATACCGAGTGGCCGCGCATCCGCGAAGTGACCGGGGGACGGTGGCTCGCTCACATGCATGGGCTTTTCTTTGATTTTCCCAGGACCTTCTCAGTCGCCAATTGCGGCGGGCTGCGGACCATCTCCACTTACACGCGCATGCCGGTGGATTACTGCGCCTGGCAAGGCCAAATCGTGATGGCTCGCGACGATGCCTCGATCATGCAGAACGAACTGGCCGGTCAATCCCATTCCGCTCTCTGGTTCGGGAGCTGGTCCGACCTCGAAGGCTTCGGCGCGCCCATCGGCTGGGGTGGTCCGTGGCTGAATGACGACCTCAAGGCTGGCGAGTCTTCGCCACCTTTCCTCATGGCGGGCTTCAGCGAAGGGACACTGCATCTGAAGCACCGCTCGGATCGCGCCATGGAGTTTGCGGTCGAGGCTGACTTGCATGGTCGCGGCCAATGGAAGCCGGTAGCCAGCGTGTCTGTGCCCGCCAATGGTTATGCGTTCCGTGTGTTGGATCAGGAGTTGAAGGCCCAGTGGGTGCGCGTGAAAGCCCGGCAGGCCGTCCGGAGCGCCAGCGCCTTCTTCCATCTTGGCAGCCCGGCGCGCTCCGCTGATCCAGCCCGGTTCGCCGCCCTGGCAGACTGCGATTATCGCGGTGCGGTCATTGATGCGCTGGTCAAGCCGGAAGCAGGTGACGCTCGCAAGCTTGTCCTGGCGGCAAACACTTACCAGGGAGGGCAGGTGAAAGAGCAACACGTCTGGATCATGGATGGCCGGCTTGACTTCAAGCCTTTGGGCGACGCCGCCAGTGACACGCTACTGCGCAGGCAATACGGCACGAAGCACAGCTTCAGCGTGGATGCCGCGTCGGTGTTGGTAACGGAAGGGGACAGACGCTACCGCCTGCCCAAAAGTGCGGTTGTGTATGACGAGCCCTTTGCCACCGGCTGGCCGCGCGACCTGCGTGAAGTTGTTACCGAGCGCAGTCTCTTCAACGCTCACGGGACCATTTACGAAGTTCCCCGCTCCGACGCGGGTGGCTTTCAGCGTATGCGGCCCATCACTACTCACAACAAGCGTATAAGCGACTTCGCGTCTTGGCGCGGTCTTCTTGTCCTTGCAGGTGTGCGCGCCGACGCCCAACCGGACGAGCATTGCTACAAGTCCGCCGGCGGCAAAGTGGCTGTGTGGTTCGGTAATGTGGACGACCTCTGGCGCATGGGTGCTCCCGTGGGCGAGGGCGGACCTTGGAAAGACACCCACGTGGCGCCGGACGCGCCCAGCGATCCTTATCTTATGGCCGGCTACCGCACCAAGTCGCTGGCGCTTTCGCACCGGGCCACGGCGCCGGTTACGTTCACCATCGAAGTGGACTTTGCCGCTAACGGCGAATGGAGCGAATACCGGAAACTAACTGTCGCGCCTGGAAAGACGGCCCGGCATCAATTCCCGGCGGGTTATTCCGCGCACTGGGTGCGGCTGAAGGCCGATCGCGCGGCCAAGATTAGCGCTGTCTTTCGCTATGCGCCTTAGCCAGGGGCGCCTTCCCCGAGGTTGCAGGGGAGCGACGCGGGCAGAGCATATTTCGTAGGTTCTTCTCTATGTGTTGGGGGAGATGTCTGAAGGACCTCAGCCAGTTCCCGCTTGACCGCGTTTCGGTCGTCGGCAGCATGATGCCTACATGCTTTTGCCCAATATTCAGGCAGTCTCAAGAAGACAGAACTTCCTACTGCCAGCATTGTTGTTGGTGTTGGCTGGCACCACACTCGCCGGCATAGGGAACGCCGCGGGGGCCCAGAAGAAGAGCGCTGGTCCGGCACCCCTGCCAGGGGTGCAGGTGTTGCGCGACCTGGAATATGTCCAGGGGGGACATGAGCGCAACCGGCTGGATCTTTACCTTCCTGAGAAAGCAGCCCGGCCCCTGCCGGTGATCCTTTGGGTGCATGGCGGCGGGTGGACGCGCGGAGACAAGACGAATGGGCCGGCGTTCCGGTTTGCCACCAAAGGCTACGCGGTGGCCTCGATCAACTACCGATTCAGCCAGCACGCGATCTTTCCCGCGCAAATCCACGACTGCAAGGCGGCGGTCCGCTGGCTGCGCGCCAACGCCCGGGAATTCGGCCTGGATGCGGATCATATTGGGGCTTGGGGCAGCTCGGCCGGCGGACACCTTGTGGCGCTACTTGGCACCACGGCGGGCGTCAGAGAACTGGAGGGTCCGGGCGGGAACGAGGAGCAATCCAGCCGGGTGCAGGCCGTGGTGGACTGGTATGGCCCAACGGACTTCCTCACGGTGGGCGCGAAAGAGACCCGCGCCAAATTGCTCGGAGGCGATGCGCAAGAGAATAGGGAGAACGCCAGGAAAGCCAGCCCCATCACTCATGTGTCCAGGGATGCGACCCCATTTCTAATCATGCACGGCGATCTCGACGCCACTGTTCCAATCTCCCAAAGCGAGACGTTCGCCGGAGCGCTGAAGAAAGCTGGGGCGGATGTAACATTCGTAGTCCTTAAAGGTGGCAAGCACGGTGGCGCCCTTTTCACCAGCGACAAGAACCTGAAACACATTGAGGAATTCTTCGGCAAGCATTTGCTAGAGCCAAAGCCCGCCCATCCATAAGTTCGGCGCGCCCGGTATAATCGAATCCAGGTTTTCTCTCGTAGGGGCCAGGCGGGTGCGGGGGTCTATTTGGCGATGTGGTAGGTGAGAATAGCCGAGCCGGGCCGCGCCGCGATGCTTACGGGCAGGCCCTTCTCCAGCAGCTCGGCCCCAGACATTTCCTTCGTGTCGGGAGAGTCCAGGTTGACGATGCGGTAACGGGCATCTGGCTGGAGGCCGCGCAGTTTGAACCGCGCTGATTCATAGACACTATGGTCGCGGCGAAACGCCTGGACCAAGCCCTCGCCCAAATCGGCGCGGTGGAACTGCCAGGCCATCCAGATGTCCAGCGCTTTTGAATAACCTGATAGCGGGTAGTAGTCCCCCAGGAAGCATGGCTGAAGGCGACGGTACTGTTCCAAAGCTGCCCGGGCCTTCTCGATCGGGAAGCCGCCAAAAGGGGGCACGGTCTGGCTGGCCTCGTCGTTATTGAAGAGGCCAAACACCACCGAACTGGAGATCGTGCTGCGCCAGGCATATTCACTGTCGCGGCCTGGTGTCACTGAGCCTGTGGCGTTGAGCGGCACCCAGAACGAAAGGCCGTAAGTGTGGCATTGCTTGCCGTTCGGGTCGCCGGGGAAATCGGTCCGCCAGAAGGGCGTGCTGCGCTCAATGGTCTCCAGGTCGATGCGTCGGCCGCCACTGGCACAGTTGTCAATGATGAGATGCGGATGGCGGCGAAGCAGTTCGTCCCAGAACGCATAGAGGCCTTCGACCCACCGAATCTCAGTCATGCCCTGCCGGTCCGGAGCGTCGGCGGCCCGCCAGAATTCGAGCGGCGCGATGTTCGCATCATGCCGGTAGCAATCGAGCCCGTATTCCCTGACGCAATCAGAAAAGAAGTCGGTTATGAACTTCCGCGCCTGCGGGTTGCCGAGGTCGACCAGCCGGTCATTCTCCTTGATCTGGTTGCGCAGGCTCTCGGACTTCACCCAGTCTGGAAAGGTCTGCTTTTCCCAGCGATAGACTTTCCTTTCCGGCGGCAGAGCCAGCAGCCATTTGTCCAGTTCCGCTGCCCACGGCGTGCCCTCGCAGACACGCTCCGGCTCGAACCAGAGCAGGAATCTGCGGCCGGACTGGTGGAGCAGATCGCTGAGAGGCTTGAGCCCTTGCGGATAGAAGTCCTTGTTTACCTGCCAATTGCCCGTGTTTTGCCACCATGGGACACGGCCAAACCATTCGGCGTCAATCCAGTAATAATCCACCGGGAGGTTTGCGGCGGCGATGGCCTTGATGTTGGCAAGGTGATTGGAGGCGTGCATTCTGCCCCAGGTGCCGTTAAGCAGCGGCGGCACCAAAGAGTGGCCGTTTACCGTCGGTCGGTGGTGTTCGAGTAAGAATCGCCGCCACTGGTTCTGGCCGTCAATCCAATCCCCTTTGTAGTACAGCAGGGCCACACGCGGCGACCGGATGCGTTCGCCCGGATGCAGCTTGAGGTGTGTCAGCGCCAGGCCGGCCTTGATTCGAGTTTGCTTCGGGGCGGACTGCGTGAAGTCGGCGGCCCACTCGCCCGACCAGCCAAGGCCGATGATCACGCCTTCCCGCGAGGGTATTTCCCAGTTGAAGAAGGGCAGGAAATCGCTTGATGAGCGTCCTCCTCCGGCCTCCAGATGCAGGCGCGCGCCAGGGCCCATCGGCTCGGTCAACGGCTGAAAGTCGTCCATCGAACACGTCGCGCCCCTGGCATAGTGGACGAGCGCGTTGCCGGCTGGCGAATCCAGCGGCAGGTCCAAGGTAGATATGTTCTCCAGGATGGGCGTGTCGTTGGTGCCGGTGTTCTCGAAGTGCAGCACCCACTCGACCGCGGGATGGTTGGTGTATTGCGTCACCTCGCACTCGATGAGCAGGCCTGTAACGGGATCGGTTAATCGAACGGTATGCGAGCGTTGCACACCACGCGGCTTGGGCAACTCCTGCTTCAGCTTCCACGCCGGCAGCACCTCGCTGGAGGACCTCCCGCCATACTTGAAGGAGAGCGGCAGAACTGCTGTGTTGTTTCCAAAATGCCTGGCGACCCAGTCACCGCTGATGGTGCTGGCCGCAAGTGGGCGGGCAACTCCTGATGTGGTGATTAAGATGAGCGCGACCGGGATGGATATGGTGTTCATCGGTTGGCTGGGCACGGTTATACCGGTTCCCACTACACAATGCTATGCCTTCCTTTGGGCAACGCTGCCAGCGAGACGCAGTTGCTCCTGATTCAAACGGACCGTATCTCCTGGCGCAGGAAGATGAAGTAGGACAGAGCGAAGCAAACCAGGGTGAGCCCCGCCAACAGGGCCAGGTAAGGGCCGACCACTAGGATTGACTGGTCCAGCGGCAGCGGATTCTGGAATCGTTCCATCGAGAGACGTTCCATGGGCTCGACCAGGACCATGTTGCTGCGGGTGCGGCGGTAGGGGTCCAGTATGCTGGAGGTGGATTGGGAGTATAACACCACCGGCGACGCCAGGCTGGCAGCGTCCGATATGCGGCGGTTGGCGACAACCTGCTCGGGGTCAGCGGGGTCGTTCACGCGGGCCACAGCATCCGCGGCAAGATCGGCGGCAAAGCCCATGAAGAACGAGCAGAATATCCACAACGCAATTGCCGCCAGGGCCGATGTGGCCAACGAGCGAAAGAGAATCGAGAACAGGATGGACAGCCCCAGCCAGAAGGAGACGTAGGCGATGCTGATGAGCAGGTAAACCACCAGCCGCCCCACTTCTTCCCATCCGGGCACCACCCCGACCGTGAAGAGGCCCATGCCCGAGATCAGCAGAACAAGGCAGAGGAGCATGATGGAGATGGTGATTACGCCTGCGAGGAACTTGCCATTGATGACGGCGTCGCGGAAGATCGGCTGGGACACCAGCTTGGTGAGGGTGCGGTGATTGCGCTCGCGGTTGATGGCGTCGAAGCCGGTGACGATGCCGATCAACGGCCCGAAGAAGGCAATGAACTGGACCAGCGAGAAGAACTTGCCCGGCACGGTGAAGAGCAGGAGGAATACCTGTGACGGCTTGGCCATGCCTTCGAGCGTCTCGCGCAGGTTGGTGGCGGCCATGTAGCTGGTGACCAGCGCCACCATGACAATCAGGCAAAAGAGGATCAGGAAGCGGATGGAGCCGAAGTGGTCGGCGAGTTCTTTGCGGCAGATGGTCAGCATGGTTTGGCCTCCCGGGAGTAGCGCAGATAGATTTGCTCGAGGCCGGTGGCGCCCGGCTGGCTGCCAGCCAGTTCTGCGATCGTGCCGAGCGCAGCCAGTTTGCCTTTGCTCATGATGCCCACGCGGCCGCAGATGCGCTCGGCGTGGTTGAGCAGATGCGTGCACATCAGAACCGTCATGCCCCGCTCGCGGTTGAGCGAGACGATCAGTTCGAGCATTTTGTTCATGCCGTCCGGGTCCAAACCCAGCGCCGGCTCGTCAAGGATCACCAGCTTGGGCTCCTTGAGCAGCAACTCGGCGATGCCCAGGCGCTGGCGCATGCCGTGCGAGAATTTGCCGACCAGCTTGTCGCTTTCGCCTGACAATCCAACCGTGCCCAGGGCGTGGTCCAGGAGCGGCTGCAGCCGGGCTTCGGGAATCTGGTTCAAGCGCGCCACGAAGCGCAGGTTCTCACGCGCGGTCAGGTCGTCATAGAAGCCGACATTCTCGGGCAGGTAGCCGACCTGGCGCTTGATTTGCAGCGGCTCGCGCACGGGATCAAACCCCAGCACCTCGGCCCGTCCGGTGGTCGGTTCCGTCAGGCCCAGCAGCATGAGAATGGTGGTGGTCTTGCCCGCGCCGTTAGGGCCGAGGAACCCGAAGATCTCGCCATCGTTCACCTCGAACGACAGCGCATCCACAGCCGTCTGGCGGCCATAGCGGCGGGTCAGGCCCTCGGTTTTGATGACAGCGGCCATCGGGGTGCGGCGCAGGTTATCTCCGGCCAAGAATGCGGAACATTACGCTTAGCCCCAGCACCACCAGCACAATGATCCCCACGCCGATCCAAGCCCACTTGGACGCGGCGTGAAGGGTCACCCGGAATTCTATATTCTCGTTAGCCTTCTCGCCTTCGACCTGAACGCTGACGGAGTAATCGCCGATCAACGCCTGCTGGGCCGGGGTCATAGTGATTTCCACCTGCTTGACGGCGCCGGGCTCCAGGTTCTCGATCTTCTCCGGCTTGAATTCCACTTTCCAATTCTCCGGTTTGAGGGCGGAGAACTTGACTTCGCGCTGCGCGGCTGAGCCAGTGTTCTGGACCAGCAGCGTCACGCCGGCCTTCTGGCCGCGTTCGGTCACTACGGAGAGCAAGCCGTTGGCGGTTCCAGCCTTCAGCGAATAGGTGCCAGTGAGCACCACCTTGAGATCCTGCTCCGCTTTGGCCTTGGGCGATTGCACTTCCACTTTGAAATCATATTCCCCCGCCTGCACGTTGTAAGGCGGGGTCACCTCCATCTCGACGTTCTTGCTCTGGCTGGCCGGGATCTGGAGCGAGCTGATCTGCTTCTGCTCGTAGGCGGGTTTGAAGGAGGTTTCCCAGCCCTGCGGCGCGGTGGCGCGGAAGTTGAAGACCGCGTCCTGGTCGGTGTCGTTGCGCACGTCGAGCGAGAACTGGAACTTGTCGCCCGAAGGCCCGCGCAAGGTCGGGTAGCTGGTTTCTATGGTCACGCGCTGAGCGGCCTTTTGGTCCCCAGCCACGGTAACGGTGACGGCGGCGTTCCGTTCGATCGCGCCGTCGGCGGTCTTGGCCCGGATGGCGAACTGGTAGGTGCCGGGCGGCAACTTCTTGAGCTCCTTGTCCTTCGGCTTGGCAGTCAGGTTCAAGGTCTGGTCTTCCTTCGAGGCGACGAACAATCCGCTGACGATGGTGCTGAAGCGCTTAATCTGCACGTCCCAGTCTTTCGGAGCCTCGGCCACCTCGACCAGCACCGTCTCATCGCTGCGCCCGCGGTTCTTGATCAGCAGGTCCACGCTAAGGCTGTCTTCCGGCGAGATGGTGATGCCGGGGTATTGGAACGCGACCGTAATCAGCCGCGCCGGGAGTTCGGCGGCAGCGTCGGCGGCCCTTGCGGCCAGCACGCCTGCCATGCAAGCCATCATCATACTTACCAACGTTCTTTGTCGTATGCTGTGCATAAATCCATCCAGTCGTTTTGGCTGATGCCTGTAGGGGCGGCCCTGCGTTCACGCAGACCGCCCGTGCGGTTCGTTCGGTGAAACTGACAACTAGCCTGAGAAGATGTTCAAACGCGCGGACAGGGTCAAGAACTGCTGGGGTGCGGCACCCGGATGATGGGCGCCCTTCTTACTGGATGATGAGGTCATCCGTCGTGTACATGATCCGGTCTTGGCCGGCGGAGCGGATCTCGGTCTGTGTGCCGGAGAGTTGATGGAAGAAGTAGGGGGTGTTCCAGGGATCAACCAATTCACCCTTTGCGTTGACGCGATTGCCGTCGGTTTTGAGGAACTGGAGTTGCCTGGGGTTATCTCCGTTCAAGGCGGCGGTGATTTCCGGGTTTGTGCCGACCGGGTTGCCGCCGAACGTCTGACCGTAAAGACGGATGGTGGTGCGGAGGCTCTCGAGGATGGTTGCGGGCGGGAGGCTGGCCAGCTCGGGCGGCAGGGGTTCGACAGCGGCCGGGATTGGAGGCGCACCGGGCTCGGCAGAGGCCACGGTTTGGTTGGGCTGCGCAACGGGTTGGCCAGCCGTTTCCGGCGAGCCGGATTGCGTGGCTGACGCCGCCGCGTTTTGCGCATCGGCGGCGGGTGGATTCGGCAGCGCAGCGGCAGTCCGGGCAGGGCGCGCGCGGAGGAAGTACCATCCGGCACCCGTTGCAAGCAGGGCAAGCAACAGGAAGGCAACCGTCCGCATCATACGAACCCGAGGTTGCGTCCGGAGAATCGGTCGAGATTAGGGAAGACGGTCAGCAGGTTGCTATTGTCCACTCCAAACCAGGAGGCGAGTGTCGCGAAGTACTGGTCAATGGCGGTGGTGGGAATCCAGCGGCCGGTGCTGGTGTCGTCCGGGCCGTTGACGGTCAACGTGGGCCATATGCCATAGGTGCGCCGCCCCTGGACTGCGCCGCCAAGGACCAGGTGGTGACTGCCCCAGCCGTGATCGCTGCCCTGACCGTTGCAGGGGAAGGTGCGGTTGAAATCGCTGGCAGTGAACACCGTTACGTTGTTCGACAAGCCGATCTGTTCCATGGCGCGCTGGAACGCGTAGAGAGACTGGCTCACCTCGGCCAGCAGGTTCGCGTGCGAGCCGCGGTACGGGATCGGGACGCCGGCGGTGACCGTGGTCTGGTTGGCATGGAGGTCGTAACCGCCTACCGAGCAGAAGAAGATCTGGCGCTTCATGCCGAATCCGCCGGAGGACCGGGCGCGCGCGCCGGCCTCGATGAGCCGGGCGATCATCCTGAGTTGCGGACCGAGCGACGAGTTGAAGGTCGTAGCCGGGTAGGTAGGCAAGACCACCGTGCCAGGAAACGTCGTGGTCCAGTAATTGGCGGCGGCGGTCGGGGCAATGGCGGTATTGAGCAGCGCGCCGGTCGTGATGGAATGGGCGGCGACATCGGCGTAGGCTTTGGCCTGCAGGTTTGGGTAGGGCGCCCCGAGGATGTTCGTCAGGGCCTGCAGCCGCGCGCCGGTGAGCTGGCTGGTGGGTGTGAGCGCAATCGCACCGGAGGTGGAAACCGAATAGGAGGAAACGAAATTGCCGGTTTCAAAGGTATTGGCCCCCGCCAGCGTGATCGCCATTGATACGGCCGCGTCCGGTTGAACCGAGGCGAGCAGATCGCCGCAGCGGCCGCCCCAGCCGGTACCGGGCGGCCGATCGGGAACGGAGGTTTGCCATTGAGTGACCTGGTCGGAATGAGAGAAGAGCTGGGGCGGTCGCTTCAGGATCCCGCCTTGGTACTCGGCGCGGGTCATGGGATAGACGAGCGTGCCGACGTTAAACACCGTTGCGAGCTTCCCTTCGCCGAAAAGGGTCTGCAGCTCGGGGCAGGCGGGGTGGAGGCCGTAGCTGTGGCCGTCGCTGTTAAGGGGCGAAATCGGCAGGACAAGGGTGTTGGGCGGGCCGCCAGTCAGCGGCAGGGCCAGCACGGGAGTTCGGATCGCAGCGTAGTCGTCGTATTCGGACTGGAGGGTCGGAATAATGAGGTTGTTGGAGTCGTTGCCGCCGGCGAGGAAGAGACACACCAGGGCCCTGTAGTCGTTGATGCTGCTTTGGGCGACAACGGCATTCATCAGGCGCAGATCACGGACCGTCGAAGTCAGGGCGACGGTGCCAACGGCGGCGCAGGCGGCCTGGCGGATGAACTGGCGGCGGGTGAGCATCGAACCGGCGGGGGGTCTCATAAGCCTATTTCTGGATGGTGAAATCGGGTGAGGTGAGCAGTAAATGAACCGCGGCACGGACGCGGTTGCGGATCTGAGTGCTGGTAGGAGGCGTGCTGTAGGCGAGACTGGGGCTGGCGACGTAGTTGACGATCGCGGTTCTTGCCGCGGCGGAGACTTGGCCGCCGGTCAGCAGGGCGCTGAGCGAGTCCACCAGATTGCCCACGCCCGCAGCGGTGGCGGTGTAATTGGTCGTCATCCATGGCCCGATGTCCAGGACAATGTCGCCATCGCCCGAGGTGAAGCTGCTCAGGCCGTTGGTGTTGTTGCCGTTGTTGAGAATTCCATTGGCAAGGAAGTTCATCTGCACTGCCACTTCGGTGTCCGAGGTGAGCTGAAACTCCGGGGTGGTCAGGCCGGCCGCCGCCAGCACCCCCGGGAATTTGTAGTCCGGGAAGAAGTAGTTGAACACCGTCGGCGAGCGCAGGGGAGTCTGCGTCAAATTGGCGTCGGTGTTGCCGAGGTTCCAGGTGCTTTGCTGCAAGCCCAGGAGCCCGGCGCGGGTCAGCGGCGGCGGACTGAGCGGATAGGCGTTGAAGCCGCCGCGAGTTTGGCTGGCGGAATTGGTGGCCACCACCGCAAACCGGGTCGGGTCCGGAACAGCCGCAACCTGGTACACGCCAGGCGGGGCGGTGCCAGTGGAGAACTTGAGCAACACCGCCTCGCCCACGCTCAACCCATGCTGGCTGGAGCAACTGACCGTTATGTTGGTTCCGGACTGAATGTAGCCGCCGGCCTGGATTCTGTGGATTAAGCCGCTGCCCGACCGCGTGGCGCTGTCGGCCGCGTTGACCTTAAAAGAGGAAGTTGAAATGACCGCCTCCACTTGGTACTGCCCGCTCGCGCCCCCACCAGTGGTGCAGACGAGATAGACCGGATCGGCGGCCTGCAGGCCGTGGCTCGCGAGCGAAAGCGTAATGACGTTCGCGGATTGGGTATAGGTGCCCGACAGAAGATTGGGCGCATTGACGGTGAAGTTGGTAAGGCTGGTGACCGTTACGGTGTAGCCCTGCGTGGGCGGGGCAGGCTGGCCGGAGGTGTCGGTGAAATCGAGCAGGACCACATCATTGTTGTTCAAGCGATGGGCGGCCGTGGTCGTAACGGTGATGTGCTGGGTGCCGGATTGGTCATAGGTGCCGCCAAGGCCTGGCGGCGACGGGAACGCGCGTGCGGGGGCGGTGACGCGCAGCAGCGGCTCGCGCTGTTTGCCGAAGGTCGGCTGGGTGATGAAGCCGGGGCTGCGGGCCTCGTAGTCGAGCAGGATGGCCCGGATGACGGCGCCCAGATCGCCGCGCACGCCCGAGCCGTTGTCGTTGAATCTCTGCGCGACGCGGTACAGGTAGTCGCGGCTGGGATGGCTGGTGACGAGCCTCTGGATGAGCTGCCGGCAGATGAAGGGACCGACATTCTGGTGATGGAAGATCGAGTCGAGGGCGTGCTCCAGGTCCTGCGAGCAGTAGTAGTCGAAATTGGTCTTGGTGGAGTCGGCCTGCGCCCCCCAGGCGGGTGGAAGGACCACATTTTCCAGCAGCCGTTTGGCGCCCAGTTCATGGCGCGAGGGCACGAGCACCATCGGGTTGGTGTAGTTCGCCGGGACGGACCAGGTGGTCGGCAGCCGCCCATTCGCCTGGTTGGGCTGGTAGTAATTCCAGCCGGTGAAGACGCTGGCGAAACCCATGATGACGTCCTGATCGTAGGTGGGCACCAGCGTATCTCCCGAGCTGAGCACCAGGCTGCCGTCGGGCCACATGCGATACAGGCCGATGGAGAACAACTGGAGAATCTCCCTTGCGTAATTCTCATTGGGGTGCAGACCGGTGATGAGGCTCCCCTTGCTATTGGCGCGCATGTCCAGATAGAGGCCCATCGCGGGTGCAAGTGTGACCGCCTCCAGCAGATCGCGGAAGTTGCCGAACGCGTTGTCCAGCAGGGTGTCGTAATAGGAAGACAGCGCGCGGGCGTTGTTTCGCAGCACGCCGTTTTCGGAGACGACCATAATCTCGCTCAGCGCGAAGGCAACTCGCTGGCGCAACTGGTCGGGCGCGGTAACCGACCGGTGCCACCACGCGTTGAACGTGAGCGCACTCGGATAGGGCACCGACGGGTCGGCCGAGACACGGTCGAGCACATGAGGCAGGTGATGTGTGGACGGCAGGCTGGTTTGGTAATCAATCCAGCCGCTGTAGCCGAGCGCCTGCACGTTGGCGATCTCGGCAGCGCTCGGGCCGTAGGTGGCCTGGATGAGGAACCGCGCGGCGGCGTTCGAGTTGCTCGAATCGTCGCTCCAGGCCGGCGGATCGGGCGGCGGCGTAAATGTCTGGGTGCCATTGGCCAGCGTGAAATGGCCGTTGATCTCGCCGCCCGGGTAGTTGGCGGTGTGGAGGTTAATGTAAGCTTTGCCCTCCTTGATGATCTCCCGGATCTCACCGGCGGACAGCGCGCCGACCGGCGCAATGGTCCAGAGGTAACTGCCGTCGGACTGCTGCGGCGTCGTATCAATATCGAACATGATTTGGCCCGGCTTGCCCAGATACGGCTCCGAATGGATATGCTGGCCGGTGATCGGCGCGGTAAGGTTGTTGTACGTGAACTTCAGCACTGCGTGCGATTCATCGGGGCTGACGCGCAGGGTGGCGCTGCCCACACCTGAACTGACCGCGCCGGCCTGGGCGAGCATCGTGGCGCTGTAAAGCGTGCCGGGCTGATAGGTCGGCGGCACCGGGAAGAAGCGAGACAAGACGTAGCCCGGGATTACCTCGTTGGGAACGTCGTTGGTGCCGGTGGGGTCCTGGAGCCAGGCGACGGACCAGTTGTCGTTCGTTCCGGCGCCGGCTTTGTGAAGAATCTCGAGGTAGTAGCGCTGGCCGGCCACGAGCGCCAGCCACGGCGACCGTTGGTTTGGCTGGAGGTTCCACTGGCGCGGAGCGGTCGGAGCGCTGGACAGGACATATGCGCGCCTGACTTTGTTCACAGGCTCGCTGTCGCTGGAAATCCACAGCTCGGCCGAGTCGCCGGCCGCGAGCCAGAAGTAGTAATTGCCTGTGACCGGCGCTGTGAGGTAGCCCCGGACGCGCTCGCCGTAGTTGTCGCCAAAGTCAGTGATCCCCTCGAGGGTGCCCAGCGAGTTGGTCAGCGTGGCCGGCGTGTTTAGCGGGATGTCCGCGACGTTGACGCCGCTGACGCTGGTCCAGACCTCGCGCGTCACGGCGCTGCCGGTATCCAGCACCTGGATGGCTACGACAGAGCTGCCCAAACCCGCCGAGTTGCCGGCTGTCAGGGTCACCTGGTAGTCGCCGGCCAGCGTGGGAATGCCGCTGATCACTCCGTTGGTGGAGTTGAACCCGAGCCCGGGGGGCAAGCCGCTGGCGGAGTAGGAACTGGCGGAATTAGCCCCCACGTTTGTGTAGTTGAACGGAATGCCGACGAAGGCCACCGCCGTTATTGGGCTGACGACGGCGGACGGCGCGTTGGTGGTTGGATAGAGCCTGCTGGCGGGTATGATCTGCTTGGCCTGGCTTGGGCTATACCACGAAAGCCGGGCCGAGGCTGTGCCCGTGAGCTGGAAATACTCCATCCTGATGTTGTATCGCACGCCTGCTTGCAGATCTATGGTGCCGACGGAGTCAGCGGCGTTCCGGCTTGACCACACGTTAACAATGAGTTGGTCATTGACCCAGAGCTTTACACCGTCGCCGGTATTGGCGACGAAGTAGTAGGTCTCCGAGTACTGGGGCTGCACCTGGCCGGTCCACCGGACGCAGTAATAGCCGTTATTCGGGATCGGATTGGTGGTGTTGCCCCAGGTGAAATCAATCGTCGGGTCCACACGGGTGAGCTTCAGGTTGGCCGGATTGAAGTTCGCGCTGCTGGAGTAAGTCGCGCTGGAATTGGTATAGTATTGGCCCGTCAGGCCGGTGCCGCCGGGGGTTGCCGAAGGATAAATCACCACGCTGGCGTTGCCGGGGGCGCCCTGCTGGTAGCCGCTTCCGGGCAGCAGTTTCAAGGTCGCAATGACCGGCAGCAGCAAGTTCGTGTTGGCCAGCGGCGTCACAGTCATGGATTGGGAACTCGCGCCTGCCGGGAAGTGAACTGTCCGCGGCACGACGGCATGGTCCAGGCCTTCAGTCGCCACGCCCGGACCCGGCCCGGCCAGGGTCAAGTTGGCGGTAAAGGCAGTTAACGGGAACCCGCCGCGACTGAGGGTCACCAGCCCAGAGTTTACGGCGTTCTGCCCTGCGTCGGGTTGGATGGCGGTCGGGTCGGTGGCCACGATGGTCACGACATTCTGCGACGCGAGCTGGCTCACTGAGTAAACGTAATCGTTCATCGGTTGACCGTTGCCGTCCAATTGGCTGTTGCTGGCGGCCTTGGCCGGGTCCAGACCGAGTTCGTATTCCTCCCAATCGCTCACCCCGTCGCCGTCGGTGTCCAGGTCCGCAATGGCGATGCGGAGGAACTTCGAGGTGCCGATGGCGGGCGCGCTGAGCGTGACGATTGTGCCGGTCCGCGCTGCCACGCTGGCCTCCGTCACCCAGTTGGACGCGCTGGCGGGGCCAAGCTCGGCAACACTCTGCAACTGGTATTGCTTTCCGAGCGCACAGGGCATGGTGACCGTGAAATTTGTGACCGAATGGACCGCGGTGGCAATCCGGGCCGCGGAAGCGGGGTCGAGAGGATCGGTGCCCGCGGTGCTTTCGAGGGCATTGGCAACACCGTCTCCATCGGTATCGGCACTCGGGCTGAGATTGCCGGCGTCGAACATGAGTTCCCAGATGTCGCTCATTTCGTTGCCGTTGCGGTCAATCATGATGCCCACGCTTTGGGAGGCGAGCTTCCATACCGCGTAGGCGTAATCGCTCATCGGCTGGCCGTGACTGTCCAGTTGGTTGTTGCTCCAGTCCCTGGTGGGATCGGTGCGAAGTTTGTATTCCTCCCAATCATTCACGCCGTCGCTGTCCGTGTCCACGTCCGCAACCGCGATGCAGAAGAATCCGGATGCGCCGCCGACGGGTGCGCTCAGCGTGACGACGGTGCCGGTTTGCGCCAGGACGCTCGCCGCCGTGACCCAGTTGGACACGCCGGCCGACACGAGGTCCGGCGAACTCAGCAATTGGTAGCGCTTGCCAGGAAAGCCGCACAACGTGACACTGATGGTTGCGGCGGTATGGGCCACCGCGTCAAGCTTGAGCGCGGAGCCGGTGTCGAAGGGATTCGTTCCCGCGGTGCTTTCGAGGGTGTTCGAGACACCATCTCCGTCCGAATCGTCGTTCGCGTTAAGGTTGTCCGCTCCGCAAATTAGCTCCCAGAGGTCACTCCTCCCGTTGGCGTTGAGGTCAATCTTCTGGGCGTGGCAGTGGGCGGCTCCGGCAAGGACGATTGCCAGGACGGCGATACAAGGCCCCACAAGGGTTGATTTCATCAAATGGCGTCTGACGATAAGGAGCCGGTTCGAGTGTTATACTTGCGACGCACGCCTGCCCTATCACCACGCTCTTCCTGACGCGGATACTAACTGACCCGCAGGCGCTTGTCAAGATCGATCTGGCCAGCATCAACCGTCAGCGCGTATGCGTGAAGCTGCTGGAGGAGCGCGGGTATTCTGCCCGCTTTGCGGAGTGCGAGCCAGACAAGCGGGCATGCCCGCGCGCCTTCATGCAGGCGGGCTGAACCAGCGGGGTGGCATTCGCATAGCTCACGGCTTGGATGGCCCTTAAGTGCCTGTGCCAGCGTTAGTTATGCTGGTTTTCAGGGGGGAGGGGGGTGGGGAACTGACGTAAGTTTCGGAGCTGGAGTGGTTTGTGCAGGTGAACCTACGGTGTGGATACAGTGTGGATACGGTGCGGATACGGAGGGATTCCCTTGTGCGTCGGGGCCGCATCCCGATCAGGGTCAAGTTGAGCCGCCAAGTCCTGGGCCGGGTGGCCGAGTGGAGACTAGTAGTAGGATGAATGACGCAGCGCTCAGCCGGGGCTGGGCCACGGTCAGGCTTGCTTTAGCTCGGCCTTGATGTCGCCGACCATCTTTTCCAGGCGGTGGCCGTATTCGATGTAGTTCTGCCGCATGGCGGACTCGTTGAACGCTTTCGACTGGGCATCGTGGAAGACGACAACCATGTGGGGCTCGATGGAGAGGCCGGCGTCGTAGCCGCGCGCCACGGCGTCTTTGAGGATGTCGCGCACACGGCCTTGCCCTTCGCCGGGCCAGTTGTAGTCGGCGTCGTTCTTCGCGGGGTTCCAGGTGGCGTCCTTGATGTGGATGTGGACGGTGTGATCGCGCAGGTGGGTCCAGAATTCCCAGGGGTCCTGTTTGGGCCAGGGCGCGGGTTTGGAGCGGTCGGGATTGAAGATGGGGTTGGCGGTGTCGAAGACCCATTTGAGGCCGGGGCACTTGTCGAGCAGCTCCAGGGCGTGCTGCCAGCTCATGCCGCCGTAGTTCATGCAGTTTTCATGAACCGGTTGAAGGCCGGCGTCGAGGAAGCGGTTTGTGACGTCCTTCACTCGGCGGAATACCTCGGTGGGTATTTTGTATTCATCATCGGCCGGCTTGAAGCTCATGATGCGAATGTATTTGGCGCCCGCGCGCTGCATTCGTGGGATGGCGCGGTTAACCTCCGCCAGGGTGATGTCGAAGGGGTCGCCCACTTTTTTGGCCCAGTTCATGATGGTTGACCCGAAGCAGTAGGCGCCGATGCCGGCTGCCTCCAGCTTGCGGACGGCCTGGTCGAACGCCTCGTCCGGTATGTCGTGGAAGTTGGCCTTGGCGAATCCGGGGACCTCGACGCCCCGGGGCTCAAGGAATTTCCAGCCGAGTTCCCGCGTGGCCTGAACCTGGCCGTCAATGCTGTTGGCGCCTTCGTCGCCGATGCCCATGTATTTCATAGCTATTTCCTGAATGACGCGGTGAAGTCTTCATTGGATACCTCCACCACTTTCTTTTCCACCTTCGAGGCGGAGATTAACTGGTTAAGCTGCTGCTCGTAAGCCGCGCTATCCATCGGCAGTTCGACTGTCTGGCCGGTGAGCGAGGAGTAGAGGATCACGTTGGCCAGCTCGACGGAATGGATGCCCTCCGCGCCCGGGGCAACGAGCGGCTCGCCGTCGAGGATGGCGTTCACGAAGTTCTGCATCAGCACGGCGTGGCCGTTGGGGGAGGCGCTGAAGGGGATTTCGACGTTCCAGACCTCCGGCTTGGCGAAGCCGAGCCTGGCGCTGCGGCTGAACTCAATCATGTCTTCCTCGTTGCGTGTGAGGGCAAGCTTGTCGGCTTCGAGCAGCAGCTTCCCCCGCGTGCCGATGATCTCGAAGCGATTGGTGCCGGGGGACTCGCCGGTGGAGGAGACGAACGTACCGGTGGCGCCGCCGGCGTATTCGAGGTAGGCGGAGACATTGTCCTCGACCTCGATGTCGTGGAACCGGCCGAGCTGGCAGAAGCCGCGCACGCGGGCCGGCATGCCCAGCAGCCATTGCAGGGCATCCAGGTTGTGCAGGCATTGGTTGAGCAGCACGCCGCCGCCCTCGCCCTTCCAGGTGGCGCGCCACCCGCCGCTTGCGTAATACGCCTCCGTGCGGAACCAGTCAGTCATGATCCAGCTGATGCGCACGATCTCGCCCAGTTCGCCGCTTTGGATGAGCTTGCGCATCTTCAAGTAACGCGGCTCGGCGCGCAGTTGGAACATGCCGGCAAACACCAGCTCGGGGCGCTGCTGATGGGCGGCAATCAGCCGCTCGGCATCGGCCTTGTGCGCGGAAATGGGCTTTTCGACCATCACGTGCAGGCCCTGCTTGAGGGCGGTTATGCCGAGTGTGGTATGCTGATAATGCGGGGTGGCGATGATGACCGCGTCCACCAGCCCGGAGCGAATCAGCTCCTCGGGGTCGGTGAAAGTCCTCAACGGTTTGTATTTCTCCAGCTTGCCCGTCACAGCGTCCGAAACAGCGGTCACCTCGGCGCGGCTCACCTTTCCACCGGTGAGATAGCCGAAGTGGTGCTGGCCGATGTTGCCCAAGCCGATGATTCCCAAGCGCACTTTGTTCATGGACAGGAGTCTAGTCGGCAGGGTCCGTTTGCCCAGCCAATTCACACTCGCGCCTCAACGCTGTCAACCCGCGCGCTTAGTCATCCGATTCGGACTGCGTCAGGACCATTGCGAGCCGTCCGGGCGCGACCAGAGCCGCACTGAGCTGACAGCCTATGGCTTCGGCGAAGGCCCGCGCCATTGAGAGTCCCAAACCCGTGTGTCCGTCAGTCGGCCGTGCGTCGTCTCTGCGCCAGAACCGCTCGAACAGGTGCGGCAGATCGCGCTCCGTGAGATCCTCCGTGCCGTTCACGACGCGCAGCGTGAGGCGACCATTGTCGGCGGTGGCTTCCACCTCGATCACGCCGCTCTGCGGGGTATAAGAAACAGCGTTGTCCAGGAGATTTGTCAGAATGGAACGAAGGAGGACGGGGTCGGTTTCCGTCCGGGCGTTGTCTGGCGCCTCGATCCGGAACTTCAACCCACGCCCCGCCGCTTTTTCCTGGAACGGCTCGCACGCATCCCGAACGAACGTCGCCAGGTGCACGTTTTCTCGCCGCACGGGCAGTCCCCCGCATTCACCCCGCGCCAGGGCCAGCAGCCGCGTAAGTATGGACTCCAGATGCAGAGCGATGGCCAGCATGGCCGGGTCCGCATCGGCAGCCCGGGCTTCCGGCGCCTTGATGGCCAGCTCGGCTAGGCTGCGCAGCTCGGCCACCGGGGTGCGGAACTCGTGTGCCACATCCGAACTGAAGCGCCGTTCGCGCTCGAAGGAGTCCTGCAAGCGGGCAAGCAGCTCGTTGAGGCGCGCGGCGATGGGGGCCAGTTCTCGCGGCAGCCCCTCTGCGGCGAAGCGCGCCGACAGGCTGGCCGCGTCAATTCGGGCCGCTTCCGCCGCCAGGGTTTGCAGCGGTCCAAGCTCCCGCCGCAGCACACGCGGCACCACCAGCGCGGTGGCCGCGAGCAGAAGCAGTCCCCCGCCCGCCAATACGACCTGCAGCGTGGCCAGGGTGCGATCCATCTGCCGGCGATCGGAGGCCACAACCAGGATCGCCTGCGGAACCGCGCCGTTCTGCGGCTCGTCGTCCGAATCCGGGGGACGGAACTTAAGGCCGGTCGCGCGGCACTTCTGACCATCGGGCAGCGTCAGGTTCCAGAACAAGGGCCTCTCCAGCGTTCCGAAGCGGCACGGCAGAGGCGCACCGCGGAGCGAGCGCGAGCGTTCCACCGTCCGACCGTCGGCGTCCGACAGCTCGAAGAAGTCGGCTCCTCTCTCCTCGAAGCTTGGCAGGTGCTCGTCGGCAAAGTCCAACTTCGGGCGGTTGCCCTGTTGCTCGGTCAAGGCGGCCAGCGCTTGGACCTTGGCACGGAGCCCTGCGTCGAACTCGCCGTGCAACGCCGCCCGCGCGCAGAGATAAACGGCCAGGCCGCCCATCCCCAGCAGCAGGCCCACGCTGAGCAGCAGTTTCCAGGTCAGTTGCCGGCGAATGCTCTTCATTCCGCTGCCAGTTCGTAGCCTAGTCCGCGCCGCGTGTGGATCAGCGGGGCGGAGCTCCGTTCGCCCAGCTTCTGTCGCAGCGAACAAATGGCCGAGTCCACCGCGTTGCTCGCCGGCTCGATCTCGCCGCCATAGATGTGCTCCTCGATTTCCGTGCGGGTAACGATCTGCCCGCGGCGGCGCGCCAGGTACTCGAGCAGTGCATATTCGCGCGGCTGCAGCGTGATGGCGCGCCCCGCGCGGCTCACCTTCCGAGCCGCGGTATCAACTGCAAGGTCCTCAACCTGCAACAGCGTCTCCTTGCTGCCATAGGCGCGACGGCAGAGCGCTTTGACTCGGGCGAGCAGCTCCTCCAGCGCAAAGGGCTTGACCAGGTAATCATCCGCGCCCAGTTCCAGCCCGCGCACCCGGTCGGCGACCGTGTCCCGGGCGGTCAGGAGCAGCACGTGCGTGCGCTTGCCCTGCTTGCGGAGCCGTTGCAGCAGGGCAAGGCCGTCCAGCTTCGGCAGCATGATGTCGAGCACCAGCGCGTCGTAGTCGTTGGTCTCCGCCAGGAACAGCCCCTCCTCACCATCGGCGCTGGCGTCCACAGCAAAGCCATTCCGCCGCAGCCAGGCGCTCACACTCTGGCGCAAACGGACCGAGTCTTCGACCACCAGCACGCGCATCTGGAAATTAAAGCCGCCCGGGCGGGCTCCGCGCAAGGAGAAGCCGTCCGCCACGCCGCTCAGCGCACCGGGGCTGCCGCGGCGGCCCGCTGCAGCATGTTGCGCAGGTCTTTGTCCGCTTCGCGGAACGCCGCATTCAGTAGCTTGTCGTTAAGCACGTAGTCCTGTTGCAAGTACGCCTGGGTGAGCTCGTAGCGCTTGGTGATGATCTGCAATTCCTCGGGTGTGGGGCTGCGCGTGTTGCTCAGCCCGTCCTGGTTGAGATCCTCGATGAGGTTGCGCTTCTGGTCAGGGGTCAGTGTCTGGTCGAACACGGCGGTGTGGAACAGACCGGCGGCTTGATCGTTGACCCCCACATACGTCAACGCCAGGCGGGCCAACGGTTCCTTGCTCCCGGGCTCGGCCAGGCGGCTGTCCTGATAGAGCTGGGCGGCGAGCGCGACGCTTTGTTCGCCCAGGGTCTGCTGCAGGTAACGCAGCGCGCCGCGATCCACCTTGCCGTCGGATTGCACCACTTGCGTTTGCGCGGTGCCCACATACGCGGTGTCGCTGAATCGCCGCAGCATGTCGAAGAGGAATTCGCGCTCCGAGGCCGTCCCGCTGGCAAGGAGGCTGCGCGCCCTTGCCAGCGCGGCGTCCTTGTAATTGCCCGGCGCCATTTCCTCCAGAAGCCGGGCCAGATAGGCCACCTCCAACCCCCGCCCAGCTCTCGCCAGCGCTTCGGCCAGGATTGCTTCCGCATTCGCCCCGCCGATTTGCCGCAGCACATCAAACAAGCCGAGCCGCAGCGACGGCGGCGCCAAAGCCTCGGCGAGTGACCCCAAATCGCGCCTCCCCCTGCCGCCGGTCGCCTCATAGGGCACATCCTGGCCAGAGGCTAGAAACTCCCTCAGGGCAGGCAGCGCGGCGGGCCCGGCTTGCCTGAGCTGCTCCAACAGCCCCAACGCCTGCCGCAGCGCGTGGCCATGGCCGGGACCCGGCGCCGGTTTGAGCGCCGCCAGCTTCTTGAGCAGTTCCTGCGGGCTCAGGCCGGCGGAACTCGCCGGCAGCGGAACGGCGTCGGGCTGCGAGGCCTCGGCTGCCAGCCGTGCGTTGCGGACACGTGCCGCCTCGACCTGGGCCTCCAGGTCGGCCTTCTCGGCCTCCCAAGCGGCACGCTGCAATTCGAACTCGCGGGCGTGGCGTCCCGCCTGCTGATGGCCGACCAGGAGCGCACCGGTGGCAAAGGCTAAGCCAGCAATCAGAACCTCAAACGTGAACCGCCTCATATATATTCATCATGCGCAAGGGGGGATTGCTGCACGGTCCCAATCAGCAAGGAGGGCATCGCAGCCCACCCAAATCCCCTGGCCCCCTCCGCCATGCTGCGATACCCGCCAAAAACGCTGATTGCCGTCCCAACCGTCGCCCTCTCAGTCCTCGTCCTCGTCGTCGCCCTCGTCATCGTCTTTGTCATCGTCGTCCTCCCCCTCATCGTCATCCTCGTCCTCATCGTCGGCCTCGATGGCGATTAGCTTGCCGTCCGCGGCGACCCGGACGTCCACGGTCTTGCCATCAGCTTTCTTCACCTCGGCTTCATAAACCACCGCGCCATCCTTCGCGACGCACTTCTCGACTTCGAGAATCTGGCCTCCGTCGGCGTTGTCCTTGATGGTTTGCTGCACAGCCGCCGGACAGTCAGCGAGTTTGACTTCCTGCTCTTTAGCTTGCTTGTCTTCGGCCAGAACTGGCAACGCCAGCAGTATGGCCGCGGTTCCCACCACCATGCCCGCCCCGATTCGATTCATTATCTTCATAGCTCGTTACCCGGACTGTTGGATTCTTGTTTCAGATGCGTTGGCAGCCAGTCCAAACCGCGCCGCATCGCGCCAGCCACCTGACCGGCAAGATCAAACTTAGCACACGCAGATTACGGCAAGATTATCGGACGAAGAAATCTTTCGTCGCGCTTCCGGCCCCGGTTTAACCGCAGGCAACACTGGTCTCACTTGAACGCCCAGGTCAGCAGCGGCGCGAAGATGAGGGCCGGCAGGTAATCCGCCACCTCGATCCGCTTGAGCTCGAAGATGAGCAACGCCACGCAAAACACGAGCAAGCCGCCCACTGCGTTCACCGAATCCACGAGGCCGTGCGCTGCGAGGAACGGTCTGAGGAGGTGCAGGCAGGCCAGGGTAATCGTGCCTTGAAACGCCAGCACCGGCACCGCCGCCAGCATCACGCCCCACCCGAACAGCAGCACGAATCCCATCGTTCCCAGGCTATCCATCACCGCCTTTACCGCCAGCGGATAGTAGTAGCCGGACAGACCATCCTGGACCGACCCGAGAATGGCCAGCGGGGCGGCACAATAAAGCGCGGCGCAGGTCCTGAAACCCTCGTCCAGCCGGCCGGTGGCATCCGGCTTGAGCGCGGCTATGCGGTCCCGCGCCCGCCGCCCGATCTGGTTTGACAACTTCTGGAGGCGCAGCAGGCGCCCGGTCAGCTTCCCCAGCATCAGCGCCAGCACGACGATCAACAGCTGCTTGAGGATCTGTGGCAACGAACCGTTCAGGCTCAGCCACGTGAGCCGCAGGCCGTAGAAGACCGTGAATACTCCCAGCCCCACCTTGAGGAAAGACTCGCGCTGGGGCGGCAGCGGTTTGCGCCGCACCAGGCCGACGGTGCCGCCGATCAGAATTCCCGCCACATTCAGGGCCGTGCCTATCATGCGCGCCAGGGTAAAGGCGAGCGACCAAAGGCGCAATTGTTTGTAACCGGCGGTGCGCCGAAGCGTCGGCCAGCCCCATGCTAAAATGGGTTGCGCCCATCTGGCGCCCGCGACACATTCGGCGTGCACAAGCAGGGAACAGGCCGGGCGCCTGTCCCGCGTTACGATGGACAACACAATCAAGATTGCCCTGGTCGGCACCGGCATGTTCGGCGGTGACGTGCATGCGCGGGCGTATGCGGACTTGCAGCGAGCCGGCATCAGCCCGCAACTTGGCCGGGTGGGATTGGACAAATGGGCGCGGGATCTCGCGCCGATCAAGTTTGAACTGGCCGCTGTGGCCGCGCGCACAGAGAAGTCTGCCCGCCGCGCCCGGGACAATTTCCGGCGCTGGACCGGCCACGCGCCCAGGGCATTCGCCGGCGCGAGGCCATGGTTGGACATCCTGCGCCAGTTTCCCGATCTTGATGTGCTGGCCGTGGCCACGCCAGACCCGCTGCACGCGGAGGTGATTCTGGCTGCCCTCAAGGCCGGCGTGCATGTCATTACGGAGAAGCCAATGTGCCTGCACATCGCCGAGGCCGACCGCATCATCGAGCTGGCGCGCAGGAAGCAGCGCATCGTCACCGTGGACATGCACAAGCGCTACGACGCCGACCACATGCGCATCCGCGAGGAGATCCGGCAGCGCATCGGCGACCCGCTTTATGGCGCGGCGTATTTGGAGGAGCCGCTGCACGTCTCTACCCGCACGTTCAAGTGGGCAGAGGAGAGCGATCCGTTCAGCTACGTCGGCACCCATTGGGTGGATTTGATCTACCATTACTACCGGAGCAAGCCGGTCTCGCTGACCGCGGTCGGCCAGAAGAAGCGGCTCCTGCGAGACGGCATCAACGCTTACGACGCCGTGCAGGTGCGCGTTGACTTTGCCAACGGCATGAGCATCAGCTTCCACAACAACTGGATCACCCCGCCCGACTTCGAGGGGCCGGTCAACCAGGGCCACGAGATCGTCGGCACTGACGGCAAGGTCGAGAGCGACCAGCAATACCGCGGCTTGCGCTGGTGGAGCCGGGGCGGCGGGAGTCGCACCGCCAACAGTCATTTCACCCGCGACGTGAAGCGCACGGATGGTTCGCTGGCTTACATCGGCTACGGGATAGACAGCCTCACTGTGGGATTGGCCGCGATCTGCCGGGTGAAGTTCTTTGGCGCGACTCGGGCCAGTGTGGCCGACTTTTATCCGACCGCGGAGGAAGCGCGGATCAGCGTAGCCATTATTCATGCGGCGCGTGTCGTGCGCGATTTGAACTTCAGATACCTGCGCGCCGGCAAAGGCGCGCCGGTCACCGCGCGCTTCGGCCGGGACGGGATCACCATTGTGGACCCCTGCCGACTGGCCCGAGGGAAGCAGATGCTCCAGCGGATCTACGACAAAGCGCTCTAGCCGGAGACGAGGATAAAGCGCTTGCTTGAAAAAGTGCTTGCACCTTTGCGCTTTGTGGCGCAAAGTATTGCCATGGAATCTAAATGGGCCACCGAACATCTCCAGGTCATTCGCACCTTGATGGAGCGATCCGCGCTTTATCGGCGGGCGCTGGCGCCCATCATGATCTTCGCCGGGTTGATGGGGGTGATTGCCGCGGGCGTCGGCTGCGGCGCACGCATCACTTCGGGGCGGGCGTTTGCTCTCTACTGGCTTGCGGTCGCCGCAGCGGCCCTGACCGGCGTGTCGCTCCTGGTGCGTCGCCAGGCGTTGAAGGGCGGCGAGCCGTTTTGGTCCCTGCCAACCCGGCGGGTGACCCAGGCCGCCATGCTGCCGCTGGCGGCGGGGTTTGTTTTCAGCCTGGTGCTGGTCGTGCTGGACGTCGGTCATACGCGCTGGCTGTTCATCTTCCCGAATCTGTTCTTGTATGCGAGCGCGCTGCACGCCGCCGGCTTCTTCATGTCCCGGGGCATCCGGCTCTTCGCATGGGGCCTGATGGTCCTTGGCGGCTTGTCGTTGCTGGTGATTCCACGGTTTCAGACCGAGCCGAACCCTGTGCTGGATCACCTTGTAATGGGCTTCTTTTTCGGCGGGCTGCATTTGGCCTATGGCATCTACCTCTACTTCACCGAGTCCCGCAGGAATGAAACGTGAATCCGGAACCCTTTCTCCAGCTCGATCGGGTCATCCACGAGAAGGGCCGGCTGGCCATCCTCTCCATGCTGGCCGCCTCGCCCGAGCTGTCCTTCACCGAGCTGCGTGACGCCCTGGGCATGACCGACGGCAACCTCACCACGCATCTCCGCACCCTCCAGGAGGCCGGCTACCTGTCCGTGACCAAGTCCTTTCAGAACAATCGCCCGCTCACCACGTGCTCCCTGACCGCCGCAGGCAAGAAGGCTTTCACCCGCTACATCAACCTGCTGGAGCAAATCGTCCAGCAAACCAAACCTGAATAGCAAATGAGTTTGAACGAAACACAACCTGAGGGGTCATATACTTTGTGACACAAAGTGAAGTATGAGAGTCATCCGAGCAGAACACCTGGGCATGTGCTTCGGCGTGCGCGACGCCATCACTATGGCCCTGAACCAATCTGAATCCGCGCCGCTCACCGTGCTGGGGGACCTGGTGCACAACGAGACAGTCCTGGCCGGCTTGCGTGGCCGGGGTATCCAGATTGCGCAGCGGCCAGAGGCGGTTAGTACCCGGACGGTGATGATTACCGCCCACGGCGCTTCCGAGGCTGCCATTGGGCGGGTGCGCGGGCGCGGGCTGAACGTGGTGGAGGCCACCTGCCCGCTGGTTCGCGCCGCCCACCGAGCGGTGGCCCGGCTCGTGGGTGAGGGTTATCACCCGGTCATTGTCGGCCAGCGCGGCCACGTCGAGGTGCGCGGTCTGACGGAGGACCTGGCGGACTATGACGTCGTGCTTTCGGAGGGGGAGGTCTATGAGTTGCGGCCGCGGGCGCGGTTTGGCGTGGCGGCGCAGACCACACAGCCGATCGAGAAGGTGCATGCCCTGGTGGAACTGATGGGGCGCTGCTTTCCCGACGCCGAGGTGCGGTTCGTTGACACCGTGTGCCGGCCCACCAAGCAGCGGCAACACTCGGCCAGCGAGCTGGCACAGGAATCGGATGTCGTCGTGGTGATCGGCGGTGCGCACAGCAACAACACGCACGAACTGGTGCGCACATGCAGCCGCCACTGCGCGAGCGTGCACCATGTCCAGACGGCAGCCGACCTGCGGGAAGAGTGGTTTGCCGCGGCCCAAACGGTGGGCGTCACGGCAGGCACCTCCACGCCGGATGCCTCGATTGACGAGGTCGAGCAATGGCTCAATGAACTGGCCTTGAGGTGCCAACACGAACCAATGGCGCACTCGGCCGGCGAGTTGCAGCACCGACAGGCTGCTTGAGCCCGAACCGCAAGCCTGAGCAAAGAACCAAAGGAGAGAAGACTATGAACGAAACTAAACCCCCTGTCATTGCGGAGGCATCGTCCTTCCTGAAACGCTGGTCCACGACCTTCAAGCTGATCGGCGTGGCGGTGCTCATTTTGCTGCTGCTGGTTCCGCTGAGCATGGTGCGCTCGGTGCTGCGCGAGCGCTTGGGGCGGCGCAACGAGGCGGTGGCGGACATCACCTCGATCTGGGGCCGCGAGCAGAAACTGATCGGACCCGTGCTAATCGTCCCGTATCGTTACAAGGCCAAGTCCTGGAAGGAGCAGGCGGGGGCGGGCGGCAAGGTGGAGAAGGTCGAGGTGGTGGATTTGGTGACGGCCAACGCCTACTTCCTGCCCACCAACCTGGCGGTCACGGGCGAGGTCAAGCCGATGGAACTGCGGCGCGGCATTTACCCGGCGGTGGTTTACACCGGGACGCTGGAGTTCGCGGGCGAGTTTGCGCGGCCCGACTTTGGGCGCCTGCGCAGCAGCAAGGCCGAGGAGGTGTTGTGGGACGAGGCGCTGGTTGCCTTTGCCATCCCGGACCTGCGCGGTGTCAAGGAAACTCTGGTGCTCAAGTGGGGCGAGAAGAACTGTCCCCTGTTGCCGGGCGGCAGGTTGGGCGGGTTCCAGTCCGGCGTGCAATCTGGCGTGTTTGCCACCGTGGGCGATGTGCAGGGCGGCGAGGAGCCGATTCCCTTCCGGCTTGCGCTCTCGCTTAACGGCAGCGGGGGCTTGAGCTTCGCGCCACTGGGCTCCCAGACCACCGTCAAGCTGACGTCGCCCTGGCCGGATCCAAGTTTCTTCGGAACGTTTCTGCCGGCCGAGCGCAAGGTCACGCGCGATGGTTTTGAGGCCACCTGGCAGGTTTCCTACTACGGGCGCAACTTCCCGCAGCAGTGGACCAGCCAGACGCCCGAGCCCTGTCTGACGCCGAGCGGCATCGAATCCTCCCTCTTCGGGGTGAACTTCCTGTCCGGTATTGACGCTTATCGCAACACCGAGCGGGCGATCAAATACGGGGTGCTGTTCATCGTGCTGATCTTCGCGGCGTTCTTCCTGTTCGAGCTGCTGGCGGCGCTCAGGATTCACCCGTTCCAATATGCCATTGTGGGCGCGGCGCTCTGCCTGTTTTATCTCGGGCTGCTCTCGCTCTCCGAGTTTATCCCGTTTGGCTTTGCGTACCTGGCGTCGGCTGGAGCGACAACGCTGCTGATCTGTTTCCACAGTGCGAAGATGCTGAAGAGCGGCGGGCGCACGTTCATCGTGGCGGGCCTGCTGGCAGGCATCTACGGCTTTCTCTACATCGCGCTCCAATTGCAGGATTACGCCTTGCTGCTCGGAACGGGAGGGTTATTCGCGGTGCTGGGCGCGGTGATCTGGTTCACGCGGAACATTGATTGGTATGCGCGGGATCGCGCCTGAGCGGAGCGCCTTGAGCAATGGACCGCGGTGTTCCCACCCCGGCATCAAGCATGGCCATGCAACATTGAGCGGGAAGCCTGGATGCAGGGTCAAAAGACAGCCGTTCCGTTATGAAGATACTAAAGCTTGCCTTAAAGCACGAGACCGCCATGCCGGTGCTCGCTTTGTTGATTGCCTCCGGCGCCTGCGTGGCGCTGGTGATGGCGCGAATTGCCTCAACGGGCAACCTGCGTTACAGCTTCCTGACATGGAACCTGTTCCTGGCCTGGCTGCCGCTGATCTTTGCGCTGCTGGCTTGCGAGCGCTATCAAGGCGCCGCGCGGTGGAACCTGGCTTTCGTGAGCCTGGCTGGCGCATGGCTGTTGTTCTTTCCCAACGCGCCCTACATCTTCACGGATTTGATTCACCTTAATTCCCGCCATCTCGGCCATTTCTGGGTGGATCTAGTGCTGATCCTGCTCTGCGCGGTCACGGGACTGGTGCTGGGTTTCCTATCCCTTTACCTGATGCAGTCGGTGGTGGAGCGGATGTTCGGCCGGGCGGTGAGCTGGCTGTTTATCTGCGGGGTGGCGGCGTTGAGCGGATTCGGTATTTATCTGGGCCGCTTCATGCGCTTCAACAGCTGGGACGTGCTGTTCAAGCCACGACAGGTCTATCACGGCATTGGCAGCTGGGTTGCCGATCCCCTGGCCAATTCCACCTCCTTTGTCTTTCCCATCCTCTTCGGCGCATTCCTGTTCCTCTCCTACTTGATGCTCTTTGCGTTAACGCATTTGCGACCCGCGCAGGCGATGGCACTGCCGCGGAGAAACGAGCAGGCCGCCGCGATTTGACATTCCTGGTCCGCTGAACCCCGGGTTTGGCCTATTCGACGCGAATCTCCTGTCGCTCGGTCAAACAGCGGGTTGGCGGTGGAAATCCAGGCTTGAGCTCTGGCGCCGCCCGGATACCTTAACCTCATGCCGATTTACGAGTTTCATTGCGCTAACTGCGAGCAAGACAGCGAAATCCTGGTACGTTCCACACGTTGGAAGGGGACCAAGTGCCCGCAATGCGGCTCGGCTAAACTCTCCAAGAAGCTCTCGGTCTTCGCTTCCTCGGTGGCCAGCCCGACCAGCGCCGCGCCGGCGTGCGACGGCAAGGGCGGCGGTGGTTGCGGATGCTGCTGCGGCGGCGGCAAGCATCATCACTGATCCCGTTAACCCGCCACTTCCCGGGCGGTGATCGCCCGCAAATCCGGCACCGCCCAGTCGGGCTGGTGCGCTTCGAGCTCTTCCAGCCGGCTTCCCCCGGTCGCCACCGCCAGCACTTTGGCGCGGATGGCCCGTCCGCACCGGATATCGTTGGGGGTATCTCCCACCACCAGCACTTCGTCTCCGCGCAGTTCGGTGCCGAGCAGGCGGCTGCCGCGCTGCTGCGCCACGGCGGCAATCCGATCGCGCTCTTCGTGGTCGTCGCCGAACGCGCCTGTCTCGAATGCGTCCCACATCTGGAAGTGGCGCAGTTTGATTTCGGCGCCCAGCCGGATGTTGCCCGTCAGCAGGCCCAGCAACGGCGCGTGCGGCAGCGCCTGCAGCTCGCGCAGGAATTCCCACACGCCCGGACAGACCGCGGTCTTGCTCTCGCGCAGAATATGGTCCAGGCAGAACACGTAGCGCTGGAAGAACCGGGTGAAGTTCTCCGGCGTCGGCGCGATCTGGTGGAATCCGAAGAATTCGCGCACCAGGCCGGTGTCGGTGCGGCCCGGGAACTGCAACCGTTCGAAACCGTCCACCGTGTTGAACTCGGAGGCGAACGTCTCGGCAAACGCCCGCACCCCCGCGCCGCCCGTGCGGATCAGCGTGCCGTCAATGTCGAATAGAACCAACCGAATCATGCGCCGGGACAATAAGCCGCTCCACCGCTCGAGGCAACGACATCCCCGGCCGATGTCAGCGGCGGAGCCGCTCGCTACCGTTTCCGGTTAAAGCTCGCCTGGGAGTACTTCTGCCGCGCGAGCGCGAGGGTGCATTCGGCGAGGCGGGCGTCCGGCGTGTATGGCTCCCACTGCACGCCCGGCGCCGAGCGAACCGCCTCGCACATGGCTCGTTCCCAATCCGATCGGGCGAAGCAGAAGCCCCGGGGCTGGACCGATCCCTGAATTAGCAAGCCGTCGCGGGTGCGGCGCTGGGCCGCGCCGGCGAGCTTCCGGCCACCGCAGAGCAAATCGAACCGCTCGTGGCCCTGGAAGCACTGGCCGGGGAGGCTCTTGCTGCACACGGGCGCCAGTTCGGTTGCGAGGTCAAGCCGGGTGAAGGCGGTGCGAATCCACTCGTGCACGCGCCGGTAACTTTCGGTGGCGCTGAGGCCATACCAGTCGTGAACTGGGGGGAAAATGAGGCTGTAGGTCCAATCCGCGTCGTGCGGCACCAGGCCGCCGCCGGTGGGGCGCCGCACCAGCGGGCGCAGCGGCGTCAGGCGTTCGATCAGGGTGTGTTTCTGAAAGTAGCCGAACGACGCGGCGGGCTCGGACCAGGCGTAAAAGCGCAGCACAGGCTGGCCCAGCCGCGGCGCGGCGTGCAACAGGGCCTCGTCCAGGGCCATGTTGAAGGCCGCGTCGCCCGGGCCGGATTGGAGGAGGTACCAGGGCTGCCGGGTCATCGCATTGGAGGGTCAGGCATGTCTGAGCACGCCGATTCGCGGGCAGAGCGGCTTGATTTCACAGGCGGCACAGTCGGGTTTGCGGGCATCGCAGCGGCGGCGGCCATGCCAGATCAGCCAGTGACTCAGCATCGTCCACTGCTCCTGTGGCACCAGGGCCATGAGGTCCTGCTCGATCTTCTCCGGGGCCGTCTCTTTGGTGAGCCCGAGCCGCTGGGACAGCCGGGCGACGTGCGTATCCACCACCACGCCGCAGCTGATATTGAAGGCATTGCCGAGCACGACATTGGCGGTCTTGCGGCCCACGCCGCCCAGTTGGGTCAGTTCCTCCATCGTGCGCGGGACCTGGCCCTTGTGCTTTTCCACCAGGGCCTGGCAACAAGCCTTAATGCTTTTGGCCTTGTTGCGAAAGAAGCCGGTGGTCTTGATGTCCCGTTCCAGTTCGGCCTGCGGCGCGCGCGCGTAATCGGCCGCGGAGCGATACTTGGTAAACAGCCCAGCCGTGACGAGATTGACGCGCTTGTCGGTGCACTGGGCCGAAAGGATCGTGGCGATCAGCAGTTCCAGCGGGCAGGTGTGGTTCAGTTCGCAATGGGCGTCCGGGTGGGCCTGCTTCAGGCCGGCGATGATTGCCTGGAGCCTGGCCGTTTTGGCGTCTTTGGTTTCACGAGGCATGTCTGGTTTGAGGCTAGACGCACTAAACCCCGGCAGCAAGCTGCTGCCGGGGTGACGTGATCAACTCTGCGGGCAGAGAGTTACTGAGGCGTGTCAGCCGGTTTCGCCGCGGCATCGGCTGGAGCCGCCGGCGCCGGGACCGCCGTTTCAACCTTCGCCGGCTCCTTGGTGCAGCACCACCGCGGTGTGGGGATGCACCCCTGCTTGAGGAGGAAGAAGGCGGCCACCGCCAGCAGGATGAGCACCACGATGATCTTTGGCCACGGGCTCTTCTTTTCGGCGAATGGGTCGACCAGGTCCCGCTGCGAGCCGGGCGGCAACGCGGCAACACCGGTGAGCGCCCCGCCGAACGGCACGTTCATCTTCGCCTTGGCGTTCACAGCCCAGCCGTTGGCGTCCAGGATGGGGCCGAGGTTGCGCCGTCGCAGCTTCAGCCACGCCATGATCATTGAGGGCGCGGAAATGGCCAGCAGGATGATGATAATGACCAATGGGATCTGCCACCACGGCAAGCCGACGATCTTGCCGAAGATGCCGCCCAGGGCGGCCAGCAAGGTGGTCAGCACCAGGCCGATGGCCGCGAGTGTGCCGGTGTCAAACTTCGTCTTGGGCGGTTCCGCCGGTTTGGGCAATTCGCCGCCGGCTGTCGCCTTGGCGGCTGCCGCCAGTTTGGCGTCGGAGGCCGCGTCCGCTGCGGCGGCGCGTTTGGCCACCTGCTCTTCGATCATTCGCACCAGCTTTTTGTACGGTGCAAAGAACGCCTGCCGGATGCTGATCGGGTTGTCAATGATCTTGGTGATCGTCGCGTCCCAGTCACGGCCCTTGCGATCGAAGAAGATGCCGTTCCGGCCGACCATGAGGTTGTCGGAGTCGCCTCCGGTGAAGGCGGCAACGATCTGCATTTTTTCGCCCGTGCCCTTGCGATAGCAATCGCAATAGGCAAGGTAGGTGCCCGCCAGCGCCGCCATGGCGGCGTGTTTGCCGGCGTCTTCGACCGTGAGGCACAGATCGCAGCTCCGCTGATCCAGGTAGAGGGTGCCGGCCTGGAAGATGGCCTTGTTCTTGCGGCCGTAGAAGTCGCTGAAGGAAACAAAGTTGTGGCAGAGCTGGTTGAGGTCGCGGTGGTAGTGCGCCAGGCGGTTGAGGCCGACCACGGCCTGGGCATTGCCTTCCTCCGCTTTGTCCTTGGCGATGAGCGCGGTGAGCGTTTCCTTCGCCTTGCCGGCCAGGATTTCCCGCACGCGCTTCACGCCGATTTTCTCGACCGATCCGCCCGCCTTGCTGCCCGTCCAGGCCTCGAAGGCGCCCAGCTTGGCGAGCAGCGCGGCCCAGTCGGCTTCCGTGAGCGAGGCTCGCTCTCCGAGGATAGGCTTAACCGCGGCGGCCTGGAAAGTGGCCATCGCGCCGGCCCAGGCCGGGTTAATCCCTTGCGTGAGGGGCAGCGGCTTGTTGGCGCTGATTTGTGCGAGCGGGAAACCGGCGATGTCCGCATTCGCGGCGGTCAGGTCCTTGGCGCCCAAGGCGAGGAACTCCTTCTCGTCGCGATTCAGCGCGTTGACGGAGCGCGGGTCGAACGCTGCCAGCCGGCAGCGGGCGAAGTAGTCATCCACTTTCGCTTTGACCGCTTTGACGGCAGTGGCGGCGGCTTCGGTGCCCGGACCGAGCGGCAGCAGCGCGGCATTGCCTTCGGCCTTTTTCCACCAATCGGAGTAGGCTGCCGCGTCGGTGAAGAACTGGTCCACTTTGGCCTGGTTGATGCCCGGCTTGCCGCTTGCGTCCAGGACCGACCCGAGGCACTCAATGATATCGTTGATGACGGCCTTGGTGGCGTCGTCGCCGGCTGAGTCCGCGGGCACAATGCCGTCGCCGTTAAAAGGTTTGGCGGCGAAGACCTGGGCGGCGGCGGCGGCTTCCTCGACAGTAATCTCCGCGGATTCGGCCTTGCCCAGGACCTTCCTCGCGAAGTTGGCGATCAGCGTGCCTTCGGCGGTGGTATCATTGATGGCGGCCGGTCGGAGCGTGGGCGAGCTTCTTAGCAGGTCGTCCGGGTTCCTGAGCAGGTTGCCGGCCCACTTGACCGCCGCGATGAGTTCCGGCGCGCGGACGCGCCCGTCTTTGTCCGTGTCAATCAAGGCCAGGGTTTCTTTGTCGAACTCGAGTCCTGAAGTCGGGCAGGCCAGGGCCACCCACAGCTTGAGGTCGAGTTGGTCAATCGCCAACAGGTCCGCGCCGGTATCAAGCTTGACCTGGTCAAAGCCGCCGGCCCTGAAGAATCTCCATGTATGATTTGTGCTCATAGTATTTGGTTTTTTGTGCTATCTAAGTGACATCTGCTTCGCAAACTGAACCTGGACTTCCACGCCGGGATTGTGACCGAATCCGAAGCAAGTGACAACCACTAATCGTGGGCTTGATCAGCCGGGGGCGCGTCTAACCGTGGCCACGCAGGCTGCTGAGGATTGAGGCTGGCTACACCAACTCGGGCTCTTCGATTTCGCGCGGCGGCGCCAACAGGGGCGTGCCGTCGCTCGCCTCGGGATACTCGAAAATCCTGCCCTCGTAGTTTCTTATCACCACGCGCTCGGCGTTGCGGCTAAGCACGTATTCCGGCGTCACTGGCACCTTGCCGCCGCCGCCGGGGGCGTCAATCACGTATTCCGGCACGGCGTAGCCGGTCGTGTGCCCGCGCAGGTTCTCCATAACCTCCAGCCCCTTGCGGACGCTGGTGCGCAAATGGGCCGAGCCTGCAATCAGGTCGCACTGGTAGAGGTAGTAAGGTTTCACGCGGCAGAGCAGCAGCTTCTGCACGTGCGCCTTCATCACCGCCGGATTGTCATTCACATTCCGCAGCAGCACCGACTGGTTGCCCAGCGGAATGCCCGCGTCGGCCAGTCGCCCCAGGGCTTCGCGCGCCTCAACCGTCAACTCCCTTGGGTGATTGGAGTGGATGCTGACGAAGAGCGGGTGATATTTGCGGAACATGGCGCATAGCTCCGGGGTGATGCGCTGCGGCAGGAAGATCGGGATGCGCGTGCCGATCCGCAGGAACTCCACGTGCGGGATGGCGCGCAGCCGGCTCAACAGATGTTCCAGCTTGTCGTCGCTGAACAGGAGCGGGTCGCCCCCGCTCAGCAGCACGTCGCGCACTTCCGGATGGAGCCGCACGTAGTCAATCTGCCGGTTGAATTCGGGGTGGAAGTCGTAGCCGCTGGCGTTGCTCACGAGGCGCGACCGGGTGCAGTAGCGGCAATACGCCGCGCACCGGTCGGTGACCAGGAACAGCACCCGGTCCGGATACCGGTGCACCAGCCCGGGCACGGGCGAATGGGAGTCCTCCCCGCACGGATCGCTCATCTCCCAGGGGGCGACGTGCGTTTCCGCCACGCGCGGGATGACCTGCCAGCGAATAGGGCAATTCTCGTCCGCCGGGTCAATGAGGTTGAAGAAATAGGGCGTGATGGCCAGCGCCAGCTTGTGGTTGGCCAGTCTCGCGCCGGCGATCTCCTCCGGCGTGAGCGTCGGCATCAGGCGTTCGAGCTGCTCGACGGTGGTAATCCGATGCTTGAGTTGCCAGTGCCAGTCGTTCCAATCCGCGTCCGGCACGTTGGCCCAGAAGCCCCGCCCGGCCGGGCGGAACTCTTTGAGCGTGCCTGTCGCGCTACACGAGGGAGGCTCGTCGCCGTTCTCCGATGACATCTTACGGTGCATTTTTCCCCTAAAATCGGGTAAGCGCACTATAAATTTGATCACGCACCTGTCAAGCGACCCGCTGGGAAGGCTGGGAGGCTGAAGGGTGGCGTTTGCGGGTTGGATAACTTGCTGCAAATCAGGCTTCGGCTGCCGGGCGCGCCCCCACTGCTACGGAATTCGCCACGGGACGGGTCCTGGACGGCCATGAGACGGCCACTAGACGGCCACTAGACGGCCATGTGACGGCCAGGAGGTCGGCCAAGGGACGGCCAGCACCCGGGCAGAGGATGGCCGCCTGGGCGGATTAGAGCGCATGGGCAGGGTAGTTCAATGGGTAGCGACCCTTTCCGGGTATTGGGGAGGCCTTTCGAGGATGGGAGGTCTGCGTTAGGCTGCTGATTATTCGCAACTCATTACTGCTGCGGTATTTACGATGTAATTGCCCTCCAGGAGGGCCCTTTTTGGGTGGGTTTGGATGTAAGTGGCTTGAAAACAGCATGTTACGCCAAAAATCTGCGGCGATGTCAAGGTTGTATCTACGGTGTGGAGACGGTGAGGATACGGTGAGGATACGGTGAGACTCCCTTGTGGGCGGCTGGCTGCTGACCCGTGTTGCCGAACGGAATCGCCGGGTTGCCAACCGGGGGGTGTGTTATTTCCGCGATTTTTGGCTCCGGGGCTGGGTATCCGGGCCTCAGCCTGACCGGCCATGGGTGCTCTTGCCTGTTGTCCCCAGTACTGGTGACTGGCGGGGGACAGTGGGTCTGGTATGGTTATGGCGTGTTAACGATGTCAGTGTGTGGCATCGGTTGAGAATTTAAAATTGTTCTCAGTGTAGAATGTGGCAGAAAGGCCGGGTGCGCAGCCCGGCCTTTCTGTTTCTTCATGGCGGCAACGTCACCTCCCCGTCTGACCGGTCGAACCCCCTTGGTGCGCGGACAATCGCCGGGGAAATTGCAGAACTGTTTGACTCAGACCAATAGGGGCGCATGCTCAAACGATGAAACCGCTATCGGAATGCCGGCTTTATGCCTTTGTGGATACCGCTTACCTGCACGGAAGGACGCCGGCGGTGGTCGCGCAGCAACTCTGCGACGGCGGCGCGGACTTGGTCCAACTCCGCGCCAAGCTCTCTCAGCCTGACGAGGTGCGGCGCATGGCCGAGGAGATCCTGCCTGTGACGCAGCGGGCAGGAGTCGGCCTGGTGATCAACGATTATCCGGCGCTCGCCTGGGAACTGGGCGCGGAGTTCTGCCACCTGGGGCAGGAGGACTTCTTTGGCGCAGGCTATACCGAGGTTTCTCAGCTCGCGACTGGAAGCGGCCCTGATGGAATGCTGGCGGAGGGGAAGCGGGCCGGCAACGCCCGAGTCAGGATTGGACTGAGCACAGCCGCGCCGGAACAGGCTCGGCGGGCGGAGGCGGCAGGGGCGGATTATTTGGGCGTCGGGCCGGTGTTTCCGACCGGCACCAAGCCATCGGCCAGGGCGGTGACGCTCGAGTATGTGCGCTGGGCAGCGGCGAACGTCCGCGTTCCGTGGTTCGCGATTGGTGGAATCAATCTGGAGAATGTGCGCGACGTGCTGGCCGCAGGCGCCACGCGCGTCTGCGTGGTGTCGGCGATTCTCAACGCGGGTGACCTTGCCGCCACTTGCCGCAGGTTCAAGGCCCACCTTTGTGCGGCTCGCTCCGAAGGGTGAAAGCGCCGGCAGAATGGCCTGCCAACGCCGATCAGAACTCAACTACGAGATCCCGGGGGCTGGCTTCGTTGGTGAAGCGAAGCCACAGCAACCGATCCGCGGAGGAGTAGTGATGATCCGCCAGTGGCTGCCCGGCGAGCGTGACGGACCGCGGAGCCGCCGGCGCGCGCAGCAGCACGACGGCAGGGGTGTTGACCACTCCTTCCACTGCCAGTGAGAGCGAGCGCCGGGTGGCCTTTGTCGGCAGGGCTTTGCACGCCGAGGCGAGCACACGCGGATCGCGGCCGCGCACGGCTTCGACGTCCAGCAGAAAGAAGCGGGAGCCTGGCGTGAGGGCGACTGATTGCCGGACGCGCAGCTCGGAGTCGAAGAGGTTTATCCAGCGGCCACGAAGGGTCCGGGGCGGGCCTGCGACCGACTCATCCAGGCCCGCGGCGATGACATACGGGCCGCGGCGCAGGAGCAGGTAGTTGGTCTCGCGCCATTTGAGCCGGGCGCGGGCGGCAGCTTGTTTCACCGTGGCGACCAGGCGCGCGTCTCCCGCGGCGCTCGTGGCCAAGGCGGCGGGGTTTTCACGCATCCAGATGACAGCGCCTTTGCCGACGGGCATGAGGTGTGAACCGTGGCCGCCGCTGTTAGTCGGGGCCAGGTTGGGTGAAGAAGAAGTGCGCCGACTGACGTCGGCGGCTACGAGGGTTAGTTGTTCGAAGAGATGCTCGCGCGGGGTGCGGTAATGGCGGCCATCGCTGTTCCACCACTCGCGGACGGTGTTATAGGGGTCAGCGTCGTCATCGCAGACGACCAGCACGCCGCCGCGCTTGACCCAGGCGGCGAGCGACTGGTGCACCTCGGGGCTGAGCGGCTTCTGGCCGTGGTAGGAGAGGAGCAGGACGCGGAAGCCCTTGAGGTAATCCGGCAGAGTCAGATTCTCGAGTTGCACGGGCGTGAGCGGCATGCCGCGCTTGAGCAGCGGCAGGGCCAGGCCGTAAATGTGGCTGAGGTGGGGGTCGCTGGGGGTCGGTTCGCCGCGCTGGAACATCAGCGAGTCACTGACGATCAGGCCGATGCCGGTGGTGCCACAGTCCCACTCGAGGCGGTGTTGGTTCATGTCATTGAGCGCCTGGCAGACCGTCTGCACCTCGGTGGCGTAGGCCGGGGGCATGGGCTCGCGCTCGCCCGGTTTGCCGGGCTTCGGATACTGGCCGCCGAACACGCGCTCCGGCCAGGGCGCGACTTCGAAGCGCCACACGTCGGGTTGAAGCAGAGAGGCAACCATGGTGGATTCCCAGTTGACGCGGTAGTCGGTCCAGTCGTGGTCGGGGTTGTCCTCGACGGGGTCGTTGAGGAACCAGAGATGGCGGCCGGTGCCGCGGACGAGATTCATCATGGCGCCGTATTCCAGGAAGGCGGTTTCGAAGGTGCGCTCGCGCAGTTGGCCGCGGAACAGGTTCGGGGTGCGGGCGGTGCCGGTCCAGACCTGGGCGATGTAGCCGTCGCAGCCGTTGAGGCGCGCGAGGCTGGATTCGGGGCTGACGATGCGCCAGTGGGCGTAGCTGAGCAGGCTGTGTGATGGGACATAGCACCGCACACGCCGGCCGGTGCGGCGGTTGTAGTCCTGCACATGGTCGAACACCTGCTGCAAGGCGCGCCGGTAGAGGTAATACTTGAGCCTGGAGGAACGCCACTGGGCATCCACGGAAGTATGCGGCGGCTGCCAGTCCTCGCGATAGTGGTTCCGCCACTCGCGTTTGAAGCCTTCCGAATAGCCGCCGTGAACCCAGAACTCCGGCTCTTCCAGGTGGATCGCCTCAGCCCCGGCATCGAGCGCGCGCTGGACGCCCTGGCACAGGAATCGCCCGTAGTTTGTCCCGGGGCACATGTAGTAAACATCGCCTCCGTGGCTGATCTTGTTCCCCGCCCGATCCGTCTGGGCGTCGTCCTCGTGGTTGACGCCGTCGAACCGCCCGTAGAGGTAATCCTGGTAGTTGCCCCAGGAGACGCCTGTCATGACGTGAATGCGGTAGCCGCGGTCCCGCCACGTCTGGATGCGTTGCGGGAGACCGGGGTCCACGCCGTAGGCAATGGCCACATCCGAGCGCAGGTTGGCGATGGCGCTCCACGGCGCCGCGGTCTGGAAGCAGGTGCGCTCGAGGTGCTGTTGAGGGTCGAGTGGGAAGGGAGGAGGTGCGTCTGCGGCAAAGACGGTGGATGCTGCCAACAGGATGGCCGAGCGGATCAGTGCCGGGGGCAACATGGGGATTTGATTCGTCACGCCCGGACAGCATTCACCGTAGCTGCCACCTCTGCAAGCCTGGTGTGCGGCTCCGGACGGGCGCAGTAGTCTATCGTTCCGGTTCGGCAGGCTTCCGGGCGGGTTGCAGGCGCAGCATGGCGGCGGCGTAGCGGCGGCCGAACTCGCGCTGGGAGGAGGCGTCGAAGTGTAGCTGGTCGCCTTTGTGGTTCAGGCCTTTGGAGGGGGCGCAAGCGGTGGCGGGGACTTTGTCAGGAAGCGCAGCGAGGGCGCCGTTGACGACGCGGGCATAGGGCGATTTGTCCGGACCACGGTCATAGAGGAACTCGCCGATCTGACCCACAACCACGGGCAACCCGGGAGCGGCAAGGTCGGCGCGTATGTCCTGGATCATCCCGGCGAGGCGTTCGCCGTAGGTATTAGCATTCGTGGCTGTGCCGGAGTCGCTTTCCCCCTGGTGCCAGAGAATCCCCTTCAGCGTGCCATCGCGCGCCGCCAGTTTGGCTCGGTGGACCGCATTGGAGTACAAGTCGCCGCCGTGCTGCCAGCGTTTCAGCGCTGTGCCGCCGACCGCGCACGGAACCAGGCCGATCGTCGCGCCAGGGGTCTTCTCGGCCATGGCCTTGCCGAAAGCCAGGCCCGGCCCCACGCCGAGCATCTGCGGCTTGTCGCGCGTGATCGGCTCGACGGCAGCTTCCCACCGGTTCGCGAGACTGAAGACCAGCACGCGCGGATGAGGTGTTATGTCCTCGGCGCCGAGTTTGCCGCGCCCGGCCATGTTGGACTGGCCCATGAGCAAATAAAGGTGGAGTTTCTCCTTTGCCGGGAGTTGCGGCGGGGTCGAGTCGCTGGTTGTTTGGGCATCGAGGGCGACAAGGGCGGAGCAGAGCGCGAACGCGGACAGCGCGGGGATCTCAAGTGAATTATTCATTGGGTTGAACGAGGATAAACGGCGGCATTGGGCAGTCGAGCGTATCGGCAATCGCCCGCAGGAGTTCGGCCTCCATTTCCTGGATGACGCCGTCTGCGGCCACCGTTTGCGCGCAGGCATTGAGCACGCTCTTCTTGATCTGCGGCACCGCCTGGCAGAGCCGGTTCAAGGCGGCGTCCACTTGCGCCAGATCGCAGTCCGCCTCAGGCAAGCGGCGAAGTTCCACCTGTGCGGCGTAGCTGAGCGGCTGCGCGCCCTGTTGGAAAGCAAATTGGACTTTGTCTGGGGCGTCCTGGCCGAGGCACGCCAGCGCCGAGAGTAGGATGGCGCAATCCCCCACCAGCGGTTTGAGCGCATAATACTGAATGACCGGCTTGCGGGCCGGGAGGAAATGCGGTTCCAGGTGGCGCACGACGATCTTTTGCAGCACGTATTCGAAGAGGTCAATCTCGCTGTCGCTCTCGACCAACTTTCGCACCGCTGCGCGGAACTGCTGGAATTGCCGCGGCGATAGCTGGCAAAGCCCCGGCAGCGCGAAGTCAACCAGGGGCAGTTTGGCGTAGGTTGGCATAGCCCGCACCTCCGGCAGCACGCGAAGCGTTTCCTGAACCACGGCGGCAGAGGTCGTCGTGGTTAGTTCCTCGAGTTGCTTGTGGCGGACCGCTTCGTCGTCGCTCAGCAAAAGGGCGTAAATCAGGGTGCTGGCGCCAAGGCTTTCCCGCGCGGCGGACTGCAGATTTGTCGGGATGCCGGAGCGCCTCTCCTCGGCGTAGCGGAGATGGGCGGGAGTGGGCTTGCCCGCGTTGACCAGGACCGTTTGTGAGACAGTTGCCGGTGTTGTGAGTTCTGCCAGCCCTCGTTGCGCGTGCGGCAGGCCCGGGAATGGGAACGGAATGGGTGAGCCCTGCGGTTTGGCTGAGGCCGGCGGAACGGCCGCCTCCGCTGTGGCGAGGCTGACGCGCGGGAAACGTCCATCGAAGTCCGGATCAATGGCCCGGATGCGTTCGGCCAGCGGTGGATGTGTGTCCAGCAGGTGGAAGAACGACTTGCCCATGCCGTTGCCGAAGAACATGTGGCTGGCTTCGTCGGCATGCGCCGCTTTGAGCTTCGATCCCAATTCCAACCCGCCGATCTTCTTCAGCGCGCCGGCCAGGCCCGCCGGGTTGCGCGTGAACTGCACTGACGAGGCGTCCGCGAGAAACTCACGCTCCCGGCTGACGGCGGCTTGGATGAGCCGGCCAAACACCACGCCGATCCAGCCAATCAGCAGCAGTGCCAGGCCGAGCAAGGGGAGTGGATTCTTCCGGCCTCTGGTTTGCAGAAGTATCCGGCCCACCACAGTCAAGCACAGGATGCCAAAAATGATGCCCATCAGGCGCAGGTTGAGCCGCATGTCGCCGTTGAGGATATGGCTGAACTCGTGGCCGATGACGCCCTGCAGCTCATCGCGAGTGAGCAACTTCATCGCGCCGGCGGTGACGGCGACAACGGCGTCGCTGCTCGAGTGGCCGGCGGCGAAGGCATTGATGCCTCTTTCGTCGGGCAAGAGGTAGATCTGCGGCACCGGAAGGCCGGCGGCGAGGGCCATTTCCTCGACCACGTTCCGCAGTTTGCGTTCGTTCGGGTCGGTGGTGGTCGGGCTGACAATCCTCCCGCCCAGCATCGTGGCAACGGCGCTGCCGCCCTGGGCCAACTCCATGGTTTTGAAGGCGCTGCCCAGGCCAATAACCGCGAGTGTGCCCGCGGCAGCCCCGAGCAGAAGCTGCGGATGCCACAAAACCATGCGGGCCTCCTGACCGTAACCTTGGTGGTGGCCGGTGCCGAGACCGGCGAAGACCACCAGCACGGCAGCATAGACCGCCGCGATCAGCAGCGCCACGCCGAGAATGAAGTAGATGACGAGGAGCCTGGTATTCTGGCGGGCTCGATCCTGTCGCTCGAAGAAGTCCATTGCCAATCTCCAATCGCCAATTGCCGATCGGTAATCGGCATTGGGCATGTCAGAAGCTGACCTTCGGCGCTTCTTTCTGTTCCGGCTTCTCGATGACGAACAACTCGGCCGGTCCGAAGTTAAACGGTCCGGCAATCAAGTTGGTCGGGAAGGTCTCGCGTTTGGTGTTATAGCTCATCACGGCATCGTTATACGCCTGCCGGGCAAACGCCACCTTGTTTTCGGTCGAGGTGAGTTCTTCCATCAGGGTCAGCATGGTCGTGTTGGCCTTCAAGTCCGGGTAGGCTTCGGCCAGCGCGAAGAGCCGGCCCAGCGTGCTGGCCAGGGCAGTTTCCGCGCTGGAGAGCTGCTTCATGGCTGCGGCGTTGCCGGGATTCTGCGCGGCGCTCAGGCTGGCCGCGGAGGCGGCGTTGCGGGCCGCCACGACGGCCTCGAGCGTGCCACGCTCGTGCTTGAGGTAGCCCTTGGCGGTCTCGACGAGGTTAGGGATCAAGTCATAGCGCCGCTTGAGCTGCACGTCAATTTGCGCGAACGCGTTCTTGAAGCGATTGCGCAGCGCCACCAGCGCATTGTAGGTGACGACGAACCACATCAGAATGAAGAACACCGGCAGCGCCAGCACAATGAACAGTATGATCAAACTTGTATGCATTATAAGAGTCCTTTCGTTTCTCTTGTAACAGCTAGGCCAAACGGCCATGTCCGGCAATTACAAAGTATGGGCAAGAGTGGAACGCGCCATTCCTTAGCAAATAGAGGGCGGGTTCTCCGAAAACCGCCGTCCCCCGGCGCTCGCGGCGAGGGCGCCCCGGGCGCCGGTGCGCTCATTTGCAGAAAAGTCTTGCCGCCTCCGTTCCAAGCCGCCATGAGTGGGCGCGATGCGCATCGCCCGGTTGCCCGCCCTTGAAATGCGGGTCCATGAAGCTCGAATTCCCTTGAATGAATTCGACCACGTGGGAGATAACGCGTGGGGGGTACTCTTGCGCTGAAGCCTTCCAGGCGCGAGATCACAAGAACCTATGAACCTGAAAACTCTGCCTCACACCCGTTCCTGTTTCGTTTGCGGTGAAGCCAACCCGGCCGGATTGAACCTGCGCTTTGAGACGGATGGGCGCCGCGTTCAAACCCGGTTTGTCCCGCGCGCGGAGCATGTTGGTTTCCGGCAGACCGTCCACGGCGGGTTGATCGCTACGTTGCTCGATGAAATCATGGTCTGGGCGTGCGCGGTGCGGACGAAACGCTTCGCCTATTGCGCCGAGTTGAAAGTGCGCTTTATCCGGCCGGTCCGGCCCAATGAAGCCTTGGTTGCCACCGGCGAGTTGGTCTGCAACCGGCGGGACAAACTGTTCGAGGCCGGAGCCGAGCTGAGAAACAAAAATGGGGAGACCCTGGCCACCGCCACCGGGAAGTACTTCCCTGTAAAACAGGCAGACCTGGGACAGATGGTGACGGATTTTGTGGATGATCCCGGCTGGCTATTTGAACCGCAGGACCAGGAAACGGTTAAACCGGGGGCATAGGCGGTTGGGGAACTCCCGGGTCTGCGTGGTGCCGGCTGACCGAGTTGCCACCGGTCACGTACACGGCTCCTGGACGGTCACCTCGCGTGCAGCGTAATGTGCCGGCGATCCAGAGTGCTTCCTTCCTGCAGCGACAGTTGTGCCAGCGCCTCATTGTAGTCGGCCAGAGCGCGAATTTCAGCCGACCGCGCCGCGGTGAGGTCCCTCTGTAGCTGCAACACGAAGAAACTGGTGCTCTTGCCGTTCTCCAGTTTCTTCTGTTCGGCTTCCAGGGCGGCCTCGGCATAGAGTCGCGCTTCCCGCGTGGCATCCACCCTTTGGAAGCTGGTTCGCGTAACAGCGATCGCATTCTCGATCGTGATCATGACCGTCTGCTCCAATTGCTTCAACTGCAGCACGAGCTGCTCCCGGGTGGCTTTGGACACTTTGTAGGTGTTCCGCGCGCCGGTGTTGCCGATGGGAAAAGTCAATTGCGCACCCCCGCTCCAGAAGGGGTTGTCCCGGCTTCGGAATTGGGCCAGGGAGTCGGGCATGTTGGGGCTGGACGCGCGGTAACCCGCCGTGCCGACAAGGTCCAATTGGGGCAGCAATTGGTTTTTTTGATAACGCACGATGTAACCCTGCTTCTCCAGGTTCAGCTTCTGCTGTTGCACGTCGGGACGCAAGGTCAGTCCCCTGCGCCAGCTTTCCTGCAAGTCGAAGGTCTCCGGCACCGCGATCAGCCGTTCCCCGGGTTCAATGGAAACATCCTGCCACTTGCCGTAATCGTCGCTGAGCAGATTCTTCAGCACCCGCTGCTGGGTGTCCCGGGTGCCCTGCGCGGCCAGGAGATCGGCCCGGCTGCTGGCAACCTGGGACTCGGCCTGCTTCTCGTCCAGCGGCGCCAGTGCGCCGAGCTCCACCCGCTTCCTGTTCTCCGCCAGCAAACGCTCGGCCAGTTCCAGGGCGCTCTGCTGCACCTTCACGTTCTCCTGGGCAAAAATCACCTCATAGTAGGCCTGTTCCACGGCGGTGATCGTCGTCATCAACTGGTTGCGCAGGTCCTCTTCGGTAATCTTGAGGTTCTTCTTGTCCAGCAGGATCTGCAACCGGGTGCTGTCAATCCAGAAATTCTTCAGCAACGGCTGCCGCAACTGCATGAACCCGACATTGCCGGAGAAGTCCTGGAATGAGGTTCGCGTCGCCAGGACAACATCCGGACGGGTTCCATAGGTATCCTGAAAGCTGGAGCCAACGCTGTAATTAAGTCCCCAGGGAAGCAATCCGGAGAACCCCAAAGCGAGTTTGTTATTGTCGGCTTCGGTGCCCGTAAAAGGCCGGCCTTGCTCGTCGTAACCGCCGGGCGACCGGGAATAATCATGCCCGCCGGAGAGGTTGAAGACGGGTTCGTAATCCCCATAGTTGGCGCTGAGCGTATAGCCCGCCAGTTCGGGATTGTAGCGCTTGATCTGCACATCGAAGTTGTGACCCAAAGCAACTTCAACGCAGTCTATCAGCGCCATCTTGCGGACTTCAGGAGCATTCGTCTGCGGCAGTGCCGCGACAGTTGTCCCGAGCAGGAGTAACAGAATTCCTGGAAATCTCATCACGCGCATAACTTGCGGATTCTGCCGTCTTTCGTCAATTAAACCTCGTTCACCGGCGTTCATTTGTCGGCTATTTGGGAATCTTCTGAAGTGCTTTCGAGCTAACGGTTGTTCCGCAACGCAAAGGCACAGTGCTTCCGCCTCTCAACGCGAGACACAGGCAATCTCCGATGGCCCTCGGTTTCTGCGGCAAAATTGGAGCGAGCGAAGGGATTCGAACCCTCGACACTCACGTTGGCAACGTGATGCTCTACCAGGCTGAGCTACGCTCGCTTCCAAATAGGCTGGGACAAGCTACGGAAATTCCGGCTGAACGCAAGCCCCCTTTTGCACAATTCTTCTGCCCAAATCCGCGGCGCGAGTCCGGATCGCTCTTCCCTGCGCGCTCCTTGCCTTCCCTGACGGCGCGCGTCTCCACGGGGCCCGGCTCGGCTTTGGCGGGGAATATCCTGTCTAACGGTTAGGCAGGATGAAACGGGCTTTGAAGCCTCGCGCCCCTGGGATATACTGCAATGCGACTTATGAGACTAAGCTGCAGTTCACAAGCGCAGGCCGCTGCCGATCGCGGGAAGTGCTCTCGCGCGGCGCCGGCAGGGGCCGGTTTTACGCTGATCGAGCTGCTGGTGGTGATCGCCATCATCGCCATTCTGGCGGCGTTGTTGCTGCCGGCGCTGGGCAAGGCCAAGGAGCGCGCCTTGCGGGTCAATTGCGTGAGCAACCTCAAGCAGATTGGCCTGGGAATCAACATGTACAGCGCGGAGTCCAATGACTTTGTTCCCCTGATTTCCTGGGATCATGACTGGCCGCTGCTGAGCTACTTTCCCTGCTACGTCACTCCCGGCACCGGAAAGGTGATCCAGGGGTACTATGGCTTGGGTCTCTTGTGGCGCACCAAGGCCGTTCCCCACGCGAAGGTGTTCTACTGCCCGAGCCAGGCGAAGCAAAACGCAAACATGACGTACGAGTATTATACCCAGGTGGCCGCCTGGCCGTCCGTTCCGGCTACCGACTCGGCCGGCCGGATTCGGGTTTGCTACACCTACTACTTCCAACGGAAGGAAACGGAGAATTTCAAGGGCTTCATCTTGCCGAAGGTCACCTACGACCGCGCTCGCCTCGAGATCGGCAACGGCACATATGAGGTTACGGGCCCGGTAAAGCTGAACGTGCTGGATCCCGCCAAGAGCATCACGACCGACTTGTGCCACTCCCTGGACTTGGTGCCCCACAAGGACAGCGGGATCGCCGGCCTCAACGCGCTCTTTACGGACGGGCATGCGAAGTGGCAGAGCGCCCGGAGCAACCCCAAAGCCTTTGACCCCGCTTTGTGGGTCAGCCCAGGCAGCGACGAGCTCAGCTTTCGCCGCCTCGCGGATTCCTGGCGACCGTAGCGAGGGCGGAACTTGCTTCCGCCCGGGCTCGCTTGGGGCACAGCTTCCGCGCCGCGGCTGATTTCGCACGGCGGGAGATGCGAGCCGCAACTTCTGTTTTCCCATCCCCTGTGCCTTGAGAACATTGCGCTTTGTGCCCAAATGAGTTTGAAGCCACTTCCAGTCAGAGACCGGCTCGTCGAGGATTCTGTCTGGTGAGGCTCGGCCCAGAGGAGCTTGAACCTCCCGGAGTTTTCCTGGCGCCGTTGACCGCGTGAGCCGGCGAGTTCATGATTCCTCTATGCGGTTCGAAAACGTTCACGCCCCCTGGGAAAGGTCTTCCGCAGGAACCGCAAGCGGCCGCCGGTTGATTGCGTTGCTGATCCTGGCGGTGTTTCCTGCGTTCGCCGGCGGCTTGTCGGGCGGCGGCAAGGTCAGGGTGGAGGGGCTCCGGTGCGAGTATTTCGTGAACCCGCTCGGCATCGAGGTTGCCCGCCCGCGCCTGAGTTGGCTGCTGCAATCCGGCCGGCGGGGTGAGGTGCAGGCAGCCTACCAAGTGCTCGTGGCGACCAGTCCCGACCTCTTGCGCAGGAATCAAGGCGATCTTTGGGACAGCGGGCGAGTGGCGTCAGACCGCAGCATTCAGGTTGAATATGGCGGGCGCAGGCTGAACTCGCGCGCGCGCTGCCATTGGAAGGTCCGGGTGTGGGGCAAGGACGGGGAGGCTTCGGCCTGGAGCCGGCTCGCCGAGTGGACGATGGGGTTGCGCAACCCGGAGGATTGGCGGGCCAAGTGGATTACCATGGAAGCCGAAACGCTGGCGCATCCGTGGATGCGTCGGGAATTTGCTCTCCCGGCGCCGGCAGAGCGCGCGCTCCTTTATGTGAACACTCCGGGACATTATGAGGTGTATGTCAACGGCAGAAGGGTCGGGTCCGAGGTGCTCCTCCCCCCGCATGCAAACATCCGGAAACGCTTTTTATACAACGTGCATGACGTCACCGGCCACTTGAGGAAAGGACTCAACTGCGTGGCCTTTTGGCTGGGACCGGGATGGTATCAACCGGCCTACGGCAACCCGGGCAAAGCCCCGATCTTGCGCGCCCAGCTCGAGATGGCGACGGCAACCGGCTCGCAGGTTGTTGCGACCGACGCCTCCTGGCGAGTGCGGGATAGTTGCCTGAGCCAGGTGGGAACGTGGGCGTGGGGCGACATGGGCGGGGAACGATGGGACGCTCGCAAGTATGTTGAAGATTGGAACAACATCCATTTGGATGACAGCCGTTGGCACAAGGCCGTGGAGGTCGCGGCGCCTGACGTTCCGAGCTCATGGCAGGCTTTACCGGGCAGCCGCCTGGGGCCGCCTATCCAGGCAAAGACGATCTATCCGCACGGCACAAACTGGGTAATTGACTTCGGCGCTCCTTTGACCGGCTGGGTTCATTTGCGGCTTAACCGGCTCAAACCGGGCCAGGAGATTACGATTGAATACGCTGATCTGCCGGCCGAACTGCGCCATCTGGCGCACATGACAAACAGCCAGGGCTTTCAGACCTTCAACCAGCGCGATGTGTTTGTGGCGGGCCGGGAGCGGACGGGTGTCCTTCAAAGCAAATTCAACCAGCACGCCTTCCGTTACGCCGTGATAGGCGGCCTTGCGGATGCGCCCCGCTTGAAGGATGCGGAGGCCAGGATCGTGCGGACGGATCTGGAAAGTGCGGGCAGCTTTGAATGCTCGAACGAACTGTTCAACCGGATTCACCGGGTCACCGTCAACACGCTCGGCACGCAGATGCCGGCGGGTGTGCTGGGCGGAGGCGAAGCGCGCGAAAAGCTCGGCTACGGCGACGGAGGGGCCTTCCTTTCCGGCCTGCTCTACAATTTTCGCAGCGACGCCTTCTTCAGCAAGTGGCTGCGCGACTGGTTGGATGGGCAGCGGGCGGACGGCTTCCTTGGCCACACCGCGCCGGAGTATTATCCGACCGGCGGCGGACCCTCGTGGGGCGGACAGGCCAGCGAGCTGGTGCGGCGCCTCGCGGTCTGGTTTAGCGACACGCGGGCGGCATCGGAGAGCTACACGGCGCTGCGCAGATATGTGGATTTCCTGGAAAGCCACACGGAGGGGGACATCCTGCGCTACTACAATCCCTATCCGCCCGGCAACTACCTGCGGTGGTACTTTCTCGGAGATTGGAATCCACCGGGGGCATCCGCCGACGAACACGGTTTTGTTTTCGAATCCGAGCAGGAACGCGAATTCTTCAACAACTGTTACCGCGTATTGCTGTGGGACGAGTTAGCGGCTTTTGCCCGCTTGCTCGGCGATGACGCGGAGTATCAGCGGTGCAAAGACAGGCTTGCTGGTCTGCGCCCGCTCGTTCACCGAACCTACTTCGATGCGGCCCGGAACACTTACGGCCCCAACCGGCAGGCATATCTGGCCATCGCACTCTATGCCGGAGTCGTGCCTGCCAGCCTCAGATCGGACATTTTTAGGCAGCTCGAATCCGACATTGTGCACCGCAGGAACGGCCACCTGGACACCGGCATGCTCGGCACCTTCATCCTCCTGGACCTGCTCACACGGGAGAACCGCCACAATCTGGTCGCGCTCATGATGAACCAGACCGGTTTTCCAGGCTGGGGTTTCCTGCTGCGGGAGCGCAACGCAGCGACCTGGCCGGAAAGTTGGTCCGGTTGGGGCAGCCAGGTGATACAGGTCGTCGGGTCCCCTGGCGCCTGGTTCTATGAAGGACTCGCCGGGATTCGGCCCGACCTGGAGCATCCCGGCTTCAGACGATTCCATATTCGTCCGGGGGTGGTGGATTCCGTCGAGTGGGTCAGGTGCCGCTATCGGTGTCCCCACGGAAACATCGTTAGCGACTGGCGGCGAGAGGGGCGGAGCCTGAGGTTGAAGATCGAAGTTCCGCCAAACACCAGCGCTATCGTGACCGTTCCCACCCGCAGCCCCGATGCGGTCACCGAGTCGGGCGTGCCCGCGCGGGATGCGGAAGGCGTGAAGCTCATAGCGGCCCCTGCCAGCGAAGCCGTGTTTCACGTCGCATCGGGCAGCTACAGTTTCAGGGCCGAGCTCCCCTGAGGCATCAAACCACAGTTGCGGATCGGCGATTCGTCGTTTTTGCCTCCCCTTCTTGCCTCCATCACCATCGCCGGACGGGCTCGACGCCGTTATGGCGGTCGTGCACCGGCGTTGGCTTGCGACTGGCTGGGGGGTGCCTTGTTAGTGCGGTCGGGCTACGGTGTGTATCCCATGGGGAGCGATCCCCATGGGATACACACCGTAGCAGCACCGGGTTGTCACCGTAATCCCAAGCCAGAGGTGCCGGGGTCAGCGGGGACTTAAGAGCGCAGGCAGGCAGCATAAGTGTCCAAAATGTGGACAGTGCGCGGGCTCGAAACTGGGAGGATCCAACCGGTTTTGGCTTGGGGGCAATCATGACATCGCAATTCCTCTACTTCGGCATTCGGGAATGTGGGGAAGAAAACCACCGTTGGCACTTCCGGGAGTCCTGTGCTGAACCAAGTTCTGCCTGACACCTAGATTTTTCGCAGAATGAGTTCGGGCGCGAAGTGTATCGCGGAGCTCAGGTCTGGCCGGCCAACCGGAAGAAGCGGTCTTTTTCAGTCGGTGAATATGCGCGAAGCCTGCTGGTGCCAGAATGCGATCTGGTGTAGGGTATGGTCATGCTGCCGTTGATGCCTTTAAGACCTCGTCTGGCGTCGCCGCTCTTGTTTGTGCTGCTCGTCGGAGGAGCGATAGCCGTCATTGATCATTGGCTGCGGCGCCAGCCCGTTCCCGCACCAGCCTTGCGCCGAAGACCTGCGGCTCCGCCGAAAGCTGGCCGCGCTCGTGTCGGACGCCGCCGCACTCCAGGTGTGGGCGTTTGATCGGGCGCCATCCGGGGAGAGCGAAATCGAATCCAGCGCGGTGATTCATTCGGCGTCACGACGTCTCGGAGGCGGAGAGGGATGGGGGGCCGTCCGTAATGCCGATATTCAAGGCAATCGCACGGATTTGGCGGTGGGACGCCGCCAGGACCCGCCGGCGTGGACGCCTGCGCTACAATCCGTCTGCCCCTCCGGGGCTCAGAAAGGGGAACAAGTGCGGCTGGTCCAGCGGTTTCGGATGCCCCCGGCAGGCATCCTGCCTGCCGCTACCGCGTTTGGAGGCGGAGATGGTTAGATGCAGCCCTGTAGGATCGGCGCTCCGGTGGCGGCGGGATTGCTTTTGTGGGCCGGTGCAGGTTGAATCCACGGCAAATGAATGCGCCAATTTCCACGAACCTCGCCGGGCGACTAACTGAAGCTTTCCCCGCTGCCGACCGGGTGCCGGCGGAATGGCACCCGGATACCCGAGGTTATGAACGCCTGTACTTGATCAACGGCGAAATCCGCGAATGGACCGGGCCAGTCGCGGAGATCCTCTCGCCGATCTGCTTGCGCGAGGGAAACGTGCTGCGCCGGCCGGTCATCGGCAGCGTGCCGGCGATGGACGAGGCGGCGGGCCTGGCGGCGCTCGAAGCCGCCGCCCGCGCGTGGGATGACGGGCGCGGTCGTTGGCCAACGCTGACCGTGTCGGCCCGGATCGAGGCGGTGGAGGCTTTTGTGGGGCGCATGCTGGCCGTGCGGAACGAGGTGGTGAAGCTGCTCATGTGGGAGATCGGCAAGAGCCTGGACGACAGCCGCAAGGAGTTCGACCGCACCGTGGACTACATCCGGAAGACCGTTGAGGCATTGAAGGACATAGACCGCGTCGGATCACGGTTCAGCCTCGATGGCGGCGTGATCGCCCAGGTGCGCCGCTCGCCGCTGGGGCTGGTCCTTTCCATGGGGCCGTTCAACTATCCGTTGAACGAGATTTACACCACGCTCATCCCTGCGCTGATCATGGGCAACACGCTCGTGGTCAAGACTCCCAAGTTTGGCCGGCTGCTGCACCAGCCGTTGCTGCGCGCGTTTGCCGATAGCTTCCCGCCGGGGGTCGTTAATTTCCTCTCGGGCTCGGGCGCGGAGATCATCGGCCCGATCATGAAGAGCGGACGCCTCAACGCGCTGGCGTTCATCGGGTCGAGCCGCGTGGCGGACATCCTCAAACACCAGCATCCGCAGCCGCACCGGATGCGCTGCATCATGGGGCTGGACGCCAAGAACCCGGCGCTGATCCTGCCGGACGCCGACCTGGACGCGGCGGTGCGGGAATGCGTGACCGGCAGCCTCAGCTTCAACGGCCAGCGTTGCACGGCGTTGAAGATGCTTTTTGTGCACAAATCCATCGCGCCGGCGTTCCTGGAGAGGTTATGCGCCGCGGTAAACGCGCTCCCCGTCGGGATGCCCTGGGACAAGGATGTGAAGCTTACCCCGCTGCCGGAATTTGACAAGGCCGTGACGCTCGACGCGTATGTGGAGAACGCCGTGGCGGCCGGCGCCAAGGTGATCAATGCCGGCGGCGGCACGCATGTGGCGACGCTCTATTTCCCGGCCGTGGTCTATCCGGTGGCGCCGCAAACCGATCTCTACCACAAGGAACAGTTCGGCCCTGTAGTGCCGGTCTGCTCCTATCGGGACGAGCGGGAATTCCTGGATTATGTGGTGCAGTCGAACTTCGGACAGCAGGTGAGCATATTTGGCCGCGACCACCAGCGCGTGGCCCGGCTGATTGCCCCGCTCGCCAACCAGGTCTGCCGCATCAACCTCAATTGCCAGTGCCAGCGCGGGCCTGACACCCTGCCGTTTACGGGGCGGAAGGATTCGGCCGAGGCGACGCTGTCCATCAGCGACGCGCTGAAGTGTTTCTCGATCCGCTCACTGGTGGCGGCCCAATCCACTCCCGACAGCCGCCAGCTGATCCAGGATATCGTCAGCGGACGGCATTCCAGTTTTCTGCACACCGACTACTTGCTTTGAGGGATGGCGGGAATTGGGCGCGGGCGGGAGGGTAACACGCCGATGGTCCGTGGCGCCGCTGGTGAGGCTGAGTTGCTGTTGCGGCCGAAAACGCCGCTGCGCCTCATTCCATATACCACAGCCGGCTGACCATCTCCGTGCCGTTCAGCCGCCACAGCACCCGGAACGGCACGTGCTCCACATGGCCATCGGCCGTGGTGACATTGGCCCCGCGGCTGTGAACCGTGGGCCGCCCCCAGTTGTAGGCGTAGCCATAGTTGGGCCAGGTATCGTTCTGGGTGTCGTTATCCACATCATCGGTAAAGGGATACGCCAAAGGGGAATAGAGATAGTGCGTGATGGTATCCGTGAAGATCATCGCCTGGGCAGGGCGCTTGATTTTGGAGGCAGGCATGGCCGGCACCCTGTTTCCATAATAGAATGGCCCTGAAATCCCTTTGTAGCTCGGCGTGGAGACGGGTTCCCCGTAAGCGCCGAAGTAACAGCCGATGTAACAATTCCAGTTGGTCCCGGATGGCCCGCTGGAGTAAGGCGCCGGGCCGATGCTCCCGCCGGGACATCGCCGGAGCGCATCCAGAAAGAGGGGGTCGGTGTTGAACTGGCCAGCGCCGGGCTTCTGCCGCTTGGCGACATAAGGCGCCAGAATCTGAAACCAGAACGGTTTAGTGTAGTCGGTGGAGTCATCGCCAAAGAGTGGGAATCTGTCGTTGAAGTCGCCCTCATACATGATGGTCGCGTAGCCCCAGTTCTTCATGTTGTTGGTGCAATAGACCGCGTGGGCCTTGGCCTTGGCTTTCGCCAGCGCCGGCAGCAGCAGCGCCGCCAGAATCGCGATAATTGCGATCACCACCAGCAGCTCGATCAGGGTGAAACCACGAGAAGAGAGAGGCAGCCTCCGGTTTCGTCCGCCGCCCGCGACGGCCGCGCCGCGCACCAGCCCTGATCCCACAAAGGCAGGGACAGCCTTCATGGCCAAGTATAGGCACCTACCAGTCTGCGAAAGCAACCACAATCGTCGCCCCACCCGACCCGCGGTCGCCGCTGACCCCTGCAGCGGTTGGAGGACGGCGGAAGGAGCTCTTGCTGCTCGCCGCCGGATACCACTCCGCCGGCGCCAGGTTTGCTCGCAGCCCCGGTGAATCCCCGGTGTGATTTCCAGATTTGCCCCGGATTGTTGCTATGTGCCACGTGTGCGAAAGTACGCTCGCAGTATGTCCTTCTGTTGTGGGTTTGACGTTTGTTGCGTCAGGGCGGTTCGAAAAACCGAGCCGCCCTCTTTTGCCAGTTCCATCCCGCATGCCCGCCGACGGACGAACATCCTGCCCGAGTTGATCGCCAATGGCCTGGCGGCTCAAATCCAACTCGGGAATCCCGCATTCCGCATTCCACTTCCAGCGAGTTAGCAATGAGATCACGCACGTTTGCCCCATCGACTGCGGCCCCCGCCAACGGTGTTGGCCTCGGCCGGCGCAACCACTCTCACGACGGTGGCAGTCTTCCCGGCGCGAGCCAGCCAATCCGGCTGCTATTGGCGGATGACCACCCGGTCGTGCGCCGCGGTCTCAGGGCCTGCCTGGAACGGCATCCGAACATCCAGGTGGTCGGGGAAGCCGCTGACGGGCGGGAGACGATCAATCAGGCCAGGGCGCTGGTTCCAGATGTCCTGTTAACCGACATCTACATGCCGCACCTGACCGGGTTGGCCGTGGTTGAAACCCTGAATAGAGAATTGCCGCAGATCAAAGTTCTGCTGTTGTCCACGCAGACAGATGGCGCATTTGTGTTGCGCTGCATCCAGGTGGGCGCCAGCGGGTACGTCCTCAAGGAGTCGTCGCCCGAAGATATTGTCCGGGCGATAGAGACCGTCCACTCCGGCGCGCCCTTCTTCAGTCCCGACGTGGCTCACGTCGCTATCAACCAGATGGTCCGGGGCAACCAGACGGGCCCTGGTTTGGCTGATCTAACTGATCGGGAGCGCGAAGTCTTGACTCACATCGCCGACGGTCTGTGCAACAAGGAAATCGGGTGTCGCCTGAACATCAGCACCCGTACCGTGGAGACCCATCGCGAGCGGTTAATGCACAAGCTCGAAATCCACAACACCGCCGGCCTGACCCGGTTCGCCGTCGCCAAGGGCTTGGTAACGATCTCCGGAGTAGCCGCCACATGGAACCGGGCGTCGGAGGTTTCGGCGAGGAGCGTTCTTTGCGAACTTGCCAGGGCTGGAGGTTATTGAAACGGCCGGATGGTCCTTATGTCACTCGCAGATATATTCGTAAATGGTATGGCTGCCCTCGCGGTCGGTGTGGTGGTGTATCTCGGTTGGCTGGCCTTCCAACAGAGGCTCAAAGCGCGCAAAGGGTCGAAGGATCGCGAACGACAGCGGCGACGCCATTGGGGTTACGAATGAGTTCGGGACCGGGGTCCGAGCACCGACGGTCCTCGTAGCTGATAAAGGACGCGGCGGGGAGCACACTGTCCCTGCCGCAGGCGGTAAAGGATAATGGCGGCGGGCAAATTATTCTTGCTGCGGCACTGCGAATGAGAAAATGCTCGGCGGATGAAACGCACTCCACTTCACGCCGCCCATCAGCGATTGGGCGGCCGGCTCATCGAATTTGGCGGCTGGGAGATGCCCGTGCAGTATACCGACATCACCGACGAGCACCTCGCCGTGCGGCAGGCGGCGGGGCTGTTTGATATCTCGCACATGGGCGAGCTGCAACTGGCCGGCCCCGGGGCGGAGGCCTTTCTCAATCATGCCCTCACCAACGACCTCCGCAAGCTGGCGGTTGGCCAGGGCCAGTACACCCTGCTGTGCAACGAGCGCGGCGGGGTCGTTGACGATCTTTACGCCTATCGCCTCGCCGCCCAGGAATACCTCCTCATCATCAACGCCTCGCGCATCGAAGCTGATGTGCGCTGGCTGGAAACCCAGCTGGCCGCGTTTCCCGAACGCGGCGGGGTGAGCTTCCAGAATGCGTCGGACTCGACGGGCGCTCTGGCCGTGCAAGGCCCGCGCGTCGTGGAGTTCATTGAGCGCTGCTTTCCCGGCCCGTCCACGGGCGGCACCAGCGTGGCGCGGGTGACAGAGTTGAAGAAGAACCAGATAGCCCGCTTCAGTGGAACCGGCGGCACAGTCTGGGTTTCACGCACCGGCTACACGGGCGAAGACGGCTTCGAGGTCGTCGCTCCCGGCGAAATGACTGAGGCGATCTGGAACCAAGTGCTGGCTGCCGGGCAACCCTGCGGGCTGAAGCCCGCCGGGTTGGGCGCGCGCGACACGCTGCGCACCGAAGTGTGTTACCCCCTTTACGGCCACGAACTGGACGAAGACACAACCCCCATTGAAGCGGGGCTGGGTTTCTTTGTCGCGCTGGACAAGGGCGAGTTCATCGGCCGCGTAGTGCTTGCCGCGCAGAAGGCGCAAGGCCCGGCCCGGAAGCTCGTGGCTTTCAAGATGACCGGGAAGTCAGCTCCGCCCCGCCCCCACTATGCCCTCTGGAGGACCGGGCCAGGCGCGGCGAAAGTTGGCGAGGTAGCGAGCGGAACGCAGAGCCCGTCGCTGGGCATCGGGATCGGCATGGGGTATGTGCCCGCGGAACTGGCCCGGCCCGGCACCCCCATCGAGATTGAAATCCGTGGCAGGCGCGCGCCTGCGATGCTGGTCTCGAAGCCCTCAATCCTTAGCCTCGTGAAGAAAAATGCATAAATAGGTGAAAAAGTGCTTGCCAGTACATCACCATTATGGTGATCTATGGGCGTGCCAGCTTTTACCAAACGGAAATCCAATCTTCACCTCCTGCTGACCAACTCTGACCAGGCCACGGCTCACGGCGGGCAGGTTCTCATCGACGCGCTCTGCCGACGGTTCGGTTTGTGGAAAC
>Ga0209507_1000174_pt1 | contig 84716 bp, 76 predicted proteins | sample AD_UKC028_MetaG_FD_184414 | JGI IMG/M metagenome (GOLD analysis project Ga0209507, IMG submission 184414) | Active sludge microbial communities of municipal wastewater-treating anaerobic digesters from USA - AD_UKC028_MetaG (SPAdes) (version 2) | ecosystem: Engineered > Bioreactor > Anaerobic >...
TTCTATTCCTTACCTACCGCCTTGAACTTGCAGACCTCGAAACATCTGCCGCAGCGGACGCATTTGTTCATGTCTATGGTGTAGCCGTCATCCTTGTTGCCCGTTATCGCCTTCGCCTCGCAGTTCATGAAGCAGAGGCCGCACTTCTTGCATTTCTCCGTGATGATCTTGTAGCTCAGCAGGTTGCGGCACTTCTTCGAGGGGCACTTCTTCTGGAGGATATGCACCTTGTACTCGTCTTCATAATACCTTAATGTCGAGACGACCGGGTTCGGCGCAGTCTGCCCGAGCCCGCAAAGCGCGGCCCTCTGCATCGACTGCGCTATCCTCCTTAAATTATCGAGGTCCCCTATCTCTCCGCGGCCCTCGGATATCTTGCCGAGGAAACCGAGCATCTGCGCGGTGCCGATCCTGCACGGCGAGCACTTTCCGCACGATTCGTCGAAGCAGAACCTCTGGTAAAAACGCGCGATATCGACCATGCAGTCGTCCTCGTCCATGACTATCATGCCGCCCGAGCCCATTATCGAACCGAGCTTCTGTAAATTCTCGTAATCGACCGGGGTATCGAGGAAATCCTTCGGTATGACGCCGCCGGAAGGGCCTCCCGTCTGGATCGCTTTTATATTCTTGTTGTTGTGCACTCCTCCGCCTATATCGAATACGATCTCTCGTATCGTCGTGCCCATGGGCACCTCGACGAGGCCGGAATTCTTTACCTTGCCGGTAAGCGCGAATACCTTCGTGCCCTTGGAGGTCTGCGTGCCGACCTTTGCGAAGTTGTCTCCGCCCCTGTTTATCACATACGGGACATTCGCGAGCGTCTCGACGTTATTTATTACTGTCGGCCTGTCCCAGAGGCCTTTGACCGAAGGATAAGGCGGGCGCGGATGCGGAGTGCCTCTCCTTCCTTCTATCGAGGCGATAAGCGCTGTCTCTTCGCCGCATACGAACGCTCCGGCGCCGAGGCGTATCTCGAGGTCGAAGTTGAAACCGCTGCCGAGTATGTCCTTGCCGAGAAGTCCGTTGGCGTAGCACTGGTCTATCGCCTTCTGTATCCTCTCTACCGCGAGCGGGTACTCCGCCCTGATGTAAAAATATCCTATCGAAGCGCCGACGGAGAAGCCGGCTATCATTATCCCCTCGACCACCGAGTGCGGGTCGCCCTCGAGGATGCTCCTGTCCATGTATGCGCCTGGGTCGCCCTCGTCGCCGTTGCAGATGACATACTTCTGGCCGGCCGGCATCTGTTTCGCGAAATTCCATTTCATCCAGGTCGGATAACCGGCGCCTCCCCTTCCGCGGAGGCCGCTCTTTTTCATCTCTTCTATAACTTTATCCTGCGTCTTAAGCTCGAGGAGGGCCTTCTTCAGCGCCTGGTAGCCCTCATTTGCCATATATTCCTCAATGCTCTCGGGGTCTATGACGCCGCAGTTGCGCAGGACTATCCTGAGCTGTTTCGGCTCCTTGCGCGAGGTAAGCTCCTTGACGGCCGTCCCCTGTTTTACCGCGTCGAGTATGCGACCGATGTCTTCGTCCTTCACGCCGTAGTAGGTGGTATCGGGCAGGACCTTCACGACGACTCCCTGGCCGTACGCGCCTATGTCCGCGACGCGCACCGCCTGGACCGAATCCTGCATCCCGCGGTCCCTGAGGCCGTTGAGCAGCAACGCGTGGACATCCTTCGTCCTGTCGGATGTAAAATCGGTATCTCTTACATATATGATCTTTTTGTCCATTATTTCTTTACCTGTATGTCGTAGATATGATCGTTGACCAGTCGATGGCTGTGGATATGCTCTTCGAGGATCTGCACCGCGACCTCGCCGTTCACCTTACCGTACGTGACCTGCGGCATCCCCTCGACGTTGACCTCAACGAGCGGCTCGACGGAGCACATCCCGACGCAGCCGCATTTCTTGACGATGACGTTGATATTGCGCTTCTTCGCTTCCTCGGTAAGGACATCGAACACCTTGTCGGCCCCGGCGGCAATGCCGCAGCTCGACATCCCGACCTTTATCCAGTTCTTATCCTCCGGCTTCTTCTGCTTCGCTATGTTCTCGAGGGATTCCCTCGTTATCTTGCTCATTTGGCGACCTGCTCCTCTTCATACTCGGCAATTATGTCCGCGACGCGGTCTTTCCTGACCTTGCTGTAAACTTTCTCGTCGATCTTCATTACGGGCGCGAGTCCGCAGCAACCGAGGCACCTAACGACCTCAAGCTGGAAAAGCCCGTCCTTGCTCGTCTCGCCCTCACGCACCCCGAGTATATCGCGCAATTCGTGCAGCAGGTCCGAGGCGCCCTTGAGGTAGCAGGCGGTACCCATGCAGACCTGCACCATGTGCTTTCCGGGCTGCTGGAGCTTGAAGAAGTGGTAGAAGGTAATGACCTCATATATCCTCGCGAGCGGCACGTCCATGTATTTCGAGAGCTGGAGCGACGTCGCACGCGGCACGTACCCGTAAAGGTTCTGGATATCGTGCAGGATCATTATGAGGCTGCCCTTCTTGCCCTCCCATTTTTTGACGATATTCTTGATATCGTCGGATAATTTTTCTTCTTGCATGTTAATTCCTTCTCCGAAGTTTGATTTTCCACAGGTATTCGGTGGGGTAGAATAGACTTAATATATCATACACGCAGCGCAATGTCAAGCGTCAGCGGGCTAGATCCCCGTATTTCTCTTTTATTATGCGCAGCATGTGGCGGGCAGAGCGCATGTAAAACTTGTAATTACCGTCGGTGATATTCGGGCTCTTCTTGCAGTCGAGCACCTTATTGAAATACTCTTTTGCTGAAGCGATATCCCCTTCCGTCCTCTTGATGTCCCCGAGGTCGAAATAAGCGGTCACGTTATCGGGGTCGTATTTTATGGCGATCTTGTATTCCGCGACGGCCTTCTCCCTTTCGCCGAGGATATCGTAGCAGTACGCGAGCCAGTTACGCGAGTCGACGTCCTTCGCGTTGAAGAAAAGCGCCTTTCTGTATGTCCTTGCCGCGTCCTTTACCATGGTCGCGCTCATGTAATCCCCGGCGCGCCTGTAAAGTAGGTAAGAGACCTGCGGCCTGAGCCCGATGAATACGGCCGCTATGAATGCCGCGGTTATCAGGTAATTCCTTATCTTCCCTGCCCCTGTCATTTTCACCCCAGTATGAATATTAATATGCCCAGCGTTATCAGGATATTCCCGCCGATGACCGGCGCGACCCTCTCGATAACCTCCACCTTCGGGTGCATATACTTGACTATGCCGCTGAATACCCCCGCCATGATTATCGGAAGGCTCTGCCCGAGCGCGTACGTAAAGAACAGCATGACGGCATAAAAGAGATCTTCCTTTATGATGCCGAGGCTCGCGATGACCACGAGAAAAGGCCCGCAGACCGGGCATGTAGGCGCCTCGAAAAGGACAAATATGAGGCCAAACACGAACGCCCCGGCGACGCCGCCGTGCTTTACGCTGAAAGCCCTTGCCGCGAACGCCTCAAGCGGCTTTATCCTGATAAGGCCCGCCATCTGGACCCCGATAAAAAGCACCGCGAAACCGGCGAAATAATAAAAATACCTGCTGAGGCCCATCATCCTGCTTCCGAGCGTCGCTATCATCCCGAGCAGCACGCCGAGCAAGGTATAGCTAAGTACCAGCGCGGCGACGAAAGACATCGTGACCAGGAAGGCCTTCTTTTTGGAGTTCGCCGCGCCGCCTATGAGGCCTATGACGACCGGTATCCTTATTATAGTGCAGGAAGCGAGACTAAGTATCGCCGCCGCCCAGAAGACGACGACGAATGTCCAGGCGGAATGCTGGTTTACCGCGTTTACTATCGTCTGTATGTCCGTCCCTATCATTTTTTATACCTTTATAACGTATCCGGCGAGGTCGGCGTCGTGCATCGGGAGGTTCGTCGGCTCGCTGACAAAGAATATCGAAGGCCTGCCCTTTCCCGGTTCAGAGATCTCGCAGTGCACCGTATCCTTCAGCATAGTGAATATGCAGGTCCTGTGGTCGTTATACTTAAGGCGCAGCATCATGAAGTCCTTCGCGCAGAGACGCCCGGACTTTGCCTTACGTTCGAGGTCCCCGTGCTTGCGCAGGCCCAGTATCATGCAGACCGGCTTCAGCTTGCGCCCCGTATTGTTTATGATAATGAACTCCTCGTGGTGCGGGTGCGAGTTCAGCATTATGCGCGCGGCGTTATCCGAGCGGACGCATATGAGCTTGTGCGTGCCGTGCTCGACGGGCGACGAATATATCGTGTCGACGAGCCCGTCCCTGTGCGTCCTGCGCAGTATCTTCGCGGTCGGGCGCAACGTCCGTATGAGCCCCTTCTTCTCGAGGCGCAGCATTATCTTCTCCGTCGCGTCGACGGGCCTTAACCTTATCGTCTTCATGTCAGCGCAGATGCTCCAATAGTATTTTTATGCCTATCGCTATTAAAATAAATCCGCCGGCGGCCTCGAGCTTCTTCTCGAAGAAATGCCCGGCGGTGTTGCCTATTACCACCCCGATGAACGAGAGCGAGAATGTCACCGCCCCTATCACAAGTACCGGCAGGATTATCGGGACCTGAAGGAAAGCGAAACTCAGCCCCGCGGCGAGCGCGTCGATGCTTGTCGCCACCGACAGAACGAGCATCTGCCTGTGCCCGAACGAAGGCAATTTCTCCTCTTCGCCTATCCTTAACGATTCGTATATCATCTTGCCGCCTATGAAGGCGAGCAATCCGAACGCGACCCAGTGGTCTATGCCGGTTATGAACCCTTTCAGCCGGAAACCGGTTGCCCAGCCGATGACCGGCATCGCCATCTGGAAGGAACCGAAATACGCACCGAATTTCAGGGCGCTCTTCAGCTTATGCCGCTTTATCGCCACCCCGCCCGCCACCGAGACCGCGAACGCGTCCATAGCGAGCCCCAGGGCTATAAAAAGAATCGCCGATGCGCTCACGCGTTACTCGCCGACCGAGATGCCGGCCTGGCCTTTGGCCGGGTCGCTTATGGCGGCAATACTTAGGCGGGTCACTTTCAGTTCGGTAAGAAGGTCGAGGACGCTCACTATCTGCTTGAAACGGACGGCCCTGTCCGCCCTGAGGATGACCGTGGCTTTCGGGTTCGCCTTGTGCTTGGCGGCCAGTTTTTCCTTCAACCCGGATGACGTTACCTTGTCTTTGTCGAGGTAGATCGCGCCGTCGCCGGTGATCGAGATGTTTATCTGGTTCTTCTCTTCTATCGGGACGATGTTATCGGCTTCGGGTAGCTTTACGTCGAGCTTCTGGATGCGCTGCGGGCTGAACGTGTAGAGCAGGCTGAACGAGATGAAAAAGAAGATGAACATGTTCATGATTATATCGGTCATGGCCACGTTCTCTAGGGTGAAGAGGTATCCCTTCCTTCCCTGGATCTTCAAAGATTCCCCGCCTCCTTCAGCTCCACGATGAGTTCCATGAACTGGACCGAGTGGTTATTCAGCTCGTTCGACATGTATTTGATGCGGCTTATGAAATAGTTATAGCAGAGGAAGAGCGGTATCGCTATCGCGAGGCCGGCGGCGGTCGTGATCATCGCCTGGTAGATGCCCGAAGCAAGCGCGTTGACGGTGATGTTCGCGCCGGCATGTTCCCACGCCATGAAGGCCTTTATGAGGCCTGTTATCGTGCCGAGGAAACCCAGGAGCGGCTCGATGCTTATTATCGACGCGAGAGCGCCGAGGTATTTCTCTATCTTCATTATCTGGTTGTTTCCGACCTGCTCCATGACCTTCTCGAGGCGCTGCGGCGTGAGGTACCTGCGCTCTATGCCTACCTTGAATACCGCGGCTATCGGGTATTTGATGTTCTCGTCGCAAAGGTCGAGCGCCATCTGTATCCTGTTCGCCTTCAGGCAATGGAACACCTCCTGGATGAAGCCGAACGAATCCATCTTAAGGTTCCTCAGTTCGAGGAACTTCTCGACCACTATCGCGAATCCCACGACGGAGCCGAGTATGATCGGCGCCATCACGGGGCCGCCTTTGATTATGATATCAAGCATGGCTGCTCCTTGAAGGTTTTATGAAGGATTTAGGGAAGTGATTTTATCACTATCCGCTTTCTTTATCAACCGTTATTTTTCCGCGAAAAGTTTCGCGACCGTTTCGACCAGGATCGGCGGCTCGAACGGCTTCATTATATACGCGTCGGCGCCGACCTCGAGGCCGAGTTTCTTGTCGATGTCGCCGGCCTTTGCAGTGAACATGATTATCGGGATATCCTTGTATCTCGTATCCTTTTTCAGGAACGCGCACACCTTGTAACCGTCCATCTTCGGGAGCATCAGGTCGAGTATCACAAGGTCGGGTTTTTCGCTGTGCGCCTTCTCGAGGCCTTCCTTGCCGTCGGACGCCGTGACCACGTCGTAACCGCTCGCCTGAAAGCGGAAACCAACCGTCTTTAATACATCCTCTTCGTCATCCACCAATAATATCTTTTTTTGTCCATTTTCAGGGGCCTCCCGCCCTTTCATCCATTATAAGTACGGTCTTCCCCATAAGATTCCTTTCTTTCGACGATCGGAATCGTGAAGATGAAGCTTGCGCCCTGCCCGAATTCGGATTCGGCCCAGATCGTTCCGCCGTGCCTTTCAATTATATCCTTTGAGATAGCCAGCCCGAGGCCGGTACCGCCGGTCCTGCGCTCGGTGCCCTTCTCGAGCTGTTCGAAACGGCGGAACAGCTTCGGCAGGTCTTCCTTGCGGATGCCGGGGCCTTCGTCTTTTACCGTCACGCGCAGGAGGCCGTCCTTTATCTCGGTCCTGACGGTTATCCTGCCCTTATCCGTAAGCTTAACCGCGTTATTGACAAGGTTGGCCAGTACCTGGATGATCTTGTCCCTGTCGAATACGACCTTCGGGATGCCCTCGGAAAGCTCAAGCACGATATCGAGCGCCTTGTCCCTTGCCATTGTTATCATTGTGTCGTATACTTCGCGCACCGCGCCGTTAATGTCCTCGGGCGCTAAACTGAAGACCATCTTTCCGGACTCGAGCTTCTGCAGGTCGAGCACGTCGTTTATGAGCCTCGCGAGCCTGTCGACGTTGCGCTTTGCTATGGACAGGAACTCTTCCTGGTTCTTGTTGAGAGGGCCGGTCGTGCCGTCAAGGACCAGGGATATGCCCTCCTTTATGGCGGTAAGCGGTGTCCTCAGCTCGTGCGATACCATGGAAGTAAAGTCCGCTTTTATCCTCAGGGCGGATTCAAGGTCCTTGGAATACTTCTCGACCTTCTTTTTTTCTTCCTGTATATCCTCCAACAGGTTCAGGCCGGCCGCCTGCGCGTCGGAGAGGTCCTTTGTCCTGGCCTCCACCCTCTTTTCGAGGCCCCTGGACAGCTCTTCCAACTCGTTCTTGGCCTTTATAAGGTCATCCTGCTTGGTCTTTATGTTGACTATCATCTCCTTGAAAGCATCGGCGAACTGTTCTATCTCGTCGTTCGTCTTTATGTCTATCGAATAATCCCAGTCGCCTTCAAGTATCCTGTCCGTGGCCATATGTAGCTCATGGATAGGCCGCACAAAATAGCCGCCGAAAGCCCTTCCTATGGGCATGAGTATCGCGATAAGCAGAAGCGCGACGGATATCATCTGGAGCATGAGCGTATTGAGCGGTCCGAAGACCTCGGACGAATCCTGGGAAACGAAGACCTTCCAGTTGATATCGTTGCCGAAAACCGGCGAAGGAAATACGTCCGAGAACGCGATGAACTGGCGCTTCCCTCTGTGGAAAGGCGAGTCATACATGATAAGGTGCCCCGACCTCACGCCCTTCGGGAGCTCGCTGTAATTGAGCAACTTCTGTTCGACCGGGATGACGCCGGAATGGAATATTACTAACCCTTCGCTGTCCGTGAGGACGGCGTGACCGCTCTTGCCTATGTCGAACGAAGCCAGGGGCGCGAAATAACTCTTCGTATCTATTATGACCTTGCACGTCCCTATTATCTCCCCCGAATCCACGCGAATAGGAAGCGCAAATGTAATACCGACGACATCGGAGGACTCGTCATATTGAATATTACTGATAAAAATCCCTCCCTTGCCGTCCGCATAGGCCTTTTGCCACCATTCCTCATCTGCCTGGTAGAAATCCGTCGTCTTGTTGGAGGAAGCTACGATCCCGCCGTATTTATCGGAAACTAAAAACTCGCGAATATCCTTTGTGTCATCGCAAAGCGCCTTGAGCCTTATACTCAAATAATTACCGGCAAATTCGCTTATAGACGGGTCGTCCCAGGATGTCCCGGGCCATGCGGAATCCATCCGCGCGAAATACCGCGCCCTCTCGTCCTGCGCCATCCTGCCGGCCTTTTCATTGGCTTCAAGTATCTGTTTCCTCCACAAGGGGCTGCCCGACAGCGCCATTATCTCCCCTATCTTCTCTTCTATCGATTCTCTTATATGGACCGCCAGAAGGTTGGCTATCTCGACGTGGTTCTCTCCGATAGTCCTGTGAAGGAGCTTGAAGCTGAGGCCGTATTCCACGGACAGGCCGATCGCCAAAACTATAAAGGTCGTAAAAAATATGAGCAGAGCGACCTTCTTGCCTAAGCCTGTCTTGTGCTGGCGCTCCTTCTTATCCACGCCGCTACCCCACCTCTATCGTCTTCGAATTCTCCCATAAGCCGTGGATGTTGCAGTAGCTTTCGGCGAGGATAGTGCCGGGCTTGTCCGTCCTGAAGGTGAACTGGGCTTCGGAATCCGTATAGACGGTACTCGTGTCCGGGCCCTGTATCGACGCGCCGTGCGCCGTAAAGTCCGCCTGTCCTATCTCGTAGGGGAACTTCTCGGAATTCGGCAGGAAGAAGAGCTTTATCCATGAGATGTGGTGTTCGGTCTTGTTCGGATGGGGGATCTCCTTGCCTACCGTCACGGTGACCTTTACCGGCTCGCCCTTCTTCGCCTTTTCCGGGGCGTCTATCACCGGCACGTGCTTCTCCGCCTTCCAATCGGCATCCTGTAACAGTTCTTTTATGCTGGCCATTGTCACGCCTCCTTTTTAACCGCGTTTCTCCTCGTCCAATATCTCTATAAGGGCATCCACTACCTTCGGGTCGAATTGCGTGCCCCTGTTCCTCTTCAGCTCGTCGATCGCCTGTTGCCTGTTCAGCGGGGGCCTGTAGGCCCTTGCGGATGTCATCGCGTCATACGAGTCGGCCACGGTCACTATTGCGGACATCAGGTTGATCTTGTTGCCCGCGAGGCCGTCAGGATACCCTTTCCCGTCATAGCGTTCATGGTGGCTGCGGATTATATCAAGCAGTTCATTCGAGAGCAGGACGGGCTTCAGGATGTTCTCGCCTATCACCGGATGCTTGCGGATCTCCGTCCATTCGGCCTGCGTCAGCGGCTCCCTCTTGTTCAGTATCCTCTCCTCTATCCCGAGCTTCCCGATATCGTGCAGAAGCGTCGCCCTCTTCAGCAGGTCGACCTTCTCCTTGGGCAATCCCATCTTTATTGCTATCTTTTCCGCGTATTCGGCGACGCGCTCGGAATGGCCTTTCGTGTAGCTGTCCCTCGCCTCGAGTATCCGGACGAATGACTGGACAACGCGGTAGAAATACGACAGCAGGTCCTTCTTGGATTCGCTTAGACGCGAGGCCATCTGGTTGAACGATTTCGCGAGTTCGCCGACCTCGTCGGCGCCTTCGAGGTCTATCTTGTACCCGAGGTCCCCGTCTACGAAATGCCTCGAGCCCTCGAGTAATTTTACGAGTTTCCCGGATATCCTCCTCGACAGGAATACCCCGATAAGCACGGAGAAGGCCGCGGTCAGCATCAGGACCTGTATCGTGCGTTTGCGCGCTATGCCCTGCTTCTCGTATACATCATCCACTGAGATGTCGACGCCTACTATCGCGACCGCTTCCCCCTCGCTGTTTAAGACGGGCGCGTACCCGGAGAGCGCGGCCCCCCATTCGTCGACTACGATCTTCTTGTCCGAGGTCGGGCCTTCGAACGCCTTTATCATTTCGGGGTATTTTGACGCGTCGTATATATCTCCGGGCCTCGAGGAGAGGCCAAGGCTCTGCTGCTCGCTGGTAGGCTTTACCGGATCTACGATGAACTTCATTATGGACTTATTGTTGGTGGGAACGAGCGTGTAGATATAATGGATATCCGGGTTTTGCCTCATTATCCTTTTAAGCTCTTCCTCCGCAATCCTGTATTCCGCCGTATTCACGCCGCCGGGATTCAGCGGGATCCTCATGAGCGCATCGCCGTCTAACCTTATGGCGGCGGATCGCGCGAGCGAGATCAGCGTGCTCCGGGCGGAGTCCATTTCGGAATTCAACAGGTAGCGGTAGAGAAAGAGGTTTGTAACCGCGACGACGAGGAACATTGCCATTATGAGCAGTATCGCGGTCTTTACCCTGAAACTAAATACCGGAAGGATCTTTTTGTCAGCCATTACCTTTCCCGAGAAGCTTCTTATGGATATCAAGGGTCGTCTTTAACGCGCTCTGCGAATCCGAATAGACGCTCAGTTTCGGTATGTACGCGCTTACGCGCAGGTTTTCGGTGCCCTTTATCGCTTTCTCCTCGAGATGTGCAGTGAACATGATCACGGGGACCTTCTCCGATATTTTGCGGATCTCTGTAAGCGTCTTGATGCCGTCCATCTCGGGCATCATGTAATCGAGGATGATTATATCCGCCTTTCCTGACTTCAGCGCTTCCAGGGCGTCTTTGCCGTTGGTAACACAGGAGACGTCATAACCCCATCCTTCTATTCTGCGGCTCATCAGCGTCAGAAAATCCTGCTCGTCGTCAACGAGCAATATCCTCACCTTATCTGCCATATCAGGATCCTCCTTGATTTATTGTATCAAAGAGTAGTAAAATAGGCAAACCAAAAACAGAAAGGGCCCACCGATGAAAAGCATAAAGTTCGACTTCAATAACATGTTCGCGTTCAACGTAGGCAAGGAGCACGGCGTGGACGAGCAGGAACTCGACGCGCTCTCCTATTCGATAAAGGAGGCCCACGCGCACCTTTCGGAGGTGCTCTCCGACAGCGCCCGCAGGATAGGCCTCGGGCTCGAATGGACGCGGCTCCCGTTCCAGGACCCGAAAACGGTAAGGCAGGTCCAGAAACTCGGGGATGAGATAGCTTCGAAGTACGAGAACGTGATATCGCTCGGAATAGGCGGCTCCTACCTCGGGCTCAAGGCCGCGCAGGACGCTCTCTGTCCTCCCTATTACAACGATTTTGCCGGCGCAAGGAAAAAAAGGCCGCGTATCTATTTTGAAGGCAATAACCTCGACCCCGATACGCTTTCCGTCCTGCTGAAGAACCTTAACCCGAAAAAAACATTCGTGATCGTAATATCCAAATCCGGCGAGACGACCGAGACGAAGACCGCGTTCATCGCGGTCAAGGAATGGCTCAAGAAAGGCGCGGGAAAGCGCTACGGCAGGCAGATATACGCGATAACCGACCCTGTCTCGGGAAGCCTGCGCAAGGAGGTCGACGCCGCGCAGCGGGAGGACCGCCTCAGCTTCAGGAACTCATCCCTGATGAAAGGCGTCGGCGGCAGGTTCTCCGAGTTCAATATGGGATTGCTCCACCTGGCCATCATAGGCGTCAGGGTCTCGGATGTCCTAAAGGGCGCGGCCGATATGCATAAGTCATGTGTGAAACAGGACCTCGCGGCCAATCCCGCCTATATGTACGCCGCGCTGCATACGATACTCTACAGGATGAAAGGCAAGGACATAGCGATAGTTATGCCGTTCTGCGAGACGCTGAAGTCGACCGCCGACTGGTATATACAGATGCTCGCCGAAAGCTTGGGCAAAAAATACGACAGGACGGGCCGCGTCGTCAACACGGGGCGCACCCCCATATCGGCGCGCGGCACGAATGACCTGCACTCGATCCAGCAGAATAATATCGAGGGTATGAACAATAAGGCCGTCACTTTCATACGCGTCGGGAAGTTCGGCTCGGAGATAAAGGTCCCCGCGGGCAACGGCATACTCTCCGGCAGGAAATTCTCGGAACTTATCGGATTGGCGCAGGAAGCCACGGAATGGGCGCTGGTCAGGGAATCGAGGCCCAACTGCACTATAATACTTCCCGAGATCTCGGCCTATTACTGGGGGGCGCTGCTTTATTTCTTCGAGATGGCTACCGCTTTCGAGGGTGAGCTGCTCGGGATCAACGCGTTCGACCAGCCGGGAGTCGAGGGATACAAGAATTACATGTATTACAAACTCGGCAAACCGGGCCTTGATAAGGCGGTCGCGGAAGAGATAAAGGGAAATCCCCTCGTAAAGGACCCGAGATTTATTCTATAGGGATTATGATCTTCGTCCCGGACTTAAGCTTGTTCGGGTCCTTGATCCTTTCCTTGTTCAACTCGTAAAGGTATTTCCACCTGTTCGCCTTGCCAAGCTCGGACCTGGCAATCGAAGAGAGTGTATCCCCCTTCTTTACGATATATTCTTTCGTCGAGACCTTCACCTTGCTCTCGACCTGTTTCTCCTCTTCTATGACATATTTGTTCTCGTCGACCTTTGTCGCGTCGGAGATCTCCGCGGGCGCTTCTCCCGTGTAAGGTATCATGACCTCCTCGACCTCCGCGATCATGAACTGGGCGTTGCGGTCCTTCTGCATGCCTACGAGGTCGGTGACATGGGCTACCGCATCGAGCTTGCCGCGGCTAACTATCTTTATGCACGACTCGTCGATGCCGCTGTCTATCATGAACTTCTTTACCGATTCGGCGCGGCGGCGGCCCAGCTTCTCGTTGTATTTCTCGCTCCCGCGGATGTCGCAGTTGCCGGTTATGAGTATGCTTGTGCCTTTATTATGCTTGAGTGTCCAGACGGCGCCTTCGAGTATCTTCTTTGCGTCATCCCTGAGTGAGGCCTTGTCGTAATCGAAGTATATCTTCACGTTCTTTAAGATCTTCTTTATGAGGAGCGACGGCCTCAATTCCTGCGGTTTCGGCGGGGGCAGTTCCTCGGACTTGTAATCGAATATGAGCTTATAAACGTAGATATATCCCCTGTTGCCCCACGGCGTGGAGGTGCCGGGCTCTTTTGGCATCCACCAGTATCCGCCCATATCGGCGTCCTTTACGGGAGAGGGCTGGGCATCGGTGGGCCACCACTGGAACTGTTTCTGCATCTCCTGCAGCTGCTGGTCCCTCTTGGCGATCCTGTCCTGCTTGCTGATGAACCAGTCCGCGGCAAAAAGGGTGTTTACGCAGAAGATGAGCGACGCGGAAATTGCGGTAAGGATAAGAGCCCTGTTTTTCATCGTATCTGCCTCCTGGGTTTTCTCGCGGTACAACCGTTGATTATACCGCAAAAAGCAAAAAACCCAAGCAAATTAATGCGTATGTTCTCCCATGGCCATCTTGGCCAGCAGCATAAGCACGATGCCGAGGATAAAAGCCGCGAGCGACACGAACGCTCTCCGTTCGCTCTTCTGTTTGTGGAGTTCGGGAACAAGGTCCGACGCCGAAATATATATGAAACCTCCCGCCGCGACCGGCAGTAATATCCCGGAAAAACCGCCTATCTTATCGGCAAAAAAGAACCCTATGACGGTCCCCGCGATGCATACCGACGCCGAGATGAAATTATACAACAGCGCCTTCATCTTGCTGAAGCCCCCGTATATCAGCACGCCAAAATCGCCTATCTCCTGCGGTATCTCGTGCAATACTATGGCGAAGGTGGTGACCAGGCCGAATTGGACGCTGACAAGGAAGCTCGCGCCGATTATAAGGCCGTCGATGAAATTATGTATGCCGTCGCCGATCAGGTTAAGGTATGAGAACGCGTGAATATCGCAGACGCCGTTGTGGCAATGGCGCCATTTGAAATATCTCTCCAGGATAAAAAATAGTATGAAACCCGCGATCACATAAATGAATACCGTATGCGCGTCGTCGCCTTTTTCGAGGGATTCCGGGATTATATGAAGGAACGCGCCGCCGAGGAGGCCTCCGGCGGAAAAACCTATAAGCAGGACGAGTATCTTGTCCAGCATCTTTTCCTTGAATAAGAGGGCCAGTATCCCGATCAGGGATATTACGCTCACTGCCACTCCGGCGCCTATTGCCCACCATAATGCGTTCATTTTGTTTCCCCCTTCTAGAAGTCTACCTGTGTCCTTAAACCATATACGAATATGTCATCCGTATCGTCGGCGATATCCTTGCCGAACGGGTCCCAGATATACTGGAAATCCGGGCTTATCGAGAGGTGGTCGTTTATGCGTATCCTGTAATAGGCCTCGAAATGGCCTTCGTTCTTCGCCTTCAATTCACCGGCCTTCTTGTAGTCGTCGGAGGGTATCGCCTGGCCTACCGCAATACCCAGGACGTCGTTCTCCCTGTTCCATGGCTTGCCCTCGACCTGCAAGCCGGCGCTCCAGGAATGTTCCAGCGAATAGTTAAGGTCTCCCGCGGCGGTGAGATCGGGATTGTATACCTTCGGGTCCTGCCAGCCGTAACGCGCAAACAATGTTACCATATCGTGCACCTTCTGGTCGAAGCTTAAGCCGAAGCCGCAGGAATCCTCCTTCTCCTCGGCGGGATCGAGCCATTTTGTGTGGCGTGAGTTATTCGACCATCCGAGGAACCTGTAGTTGCCTGGCAGGCCGAAGAACTCCGCCTTGAAAGTGACCTGTCCGATGTTGAAGAGATTGTCGCCTATGTTGTCCCAGTCGCTGTCGCCGTCAAAGACGCCGTAGTTAAGCTCGAGCCAGGAAGCGGGCATCGCAGCCGCCCTGATAGCGAAAGTGTTGTCCGGGAACTCCACCGCGGGGTTGCTGCGGAAGATATAGGACAGGAACTGGGTCGTCTCGTCGTTTGCAACCTCGTTCGTGTCGAAGTATACCGTCGGGTCGAGCTTGCCGAAAGTTATGAGGGCCTTGTCGTTGAAGAGGCCCTGTTCGTACCAGATCTCGGAGACAACGACATGCTCGTCATCATCAGCGTCGGCATTGACATTACTGAACAGGGAAAGGTCATCGGTAAGTCCCGCGCCCTGTCCGGCCTCGAGGTGTATGAAGGCCTCGCTGTCGAGCCCTTCGAACTCCTTAGATATCGTGATGTCCTCGGAGAACGAGGCGTCCGCCTTGCCGCGCTTCTTCTCCTCGGTGGCGTTGGTATTATCCGTGCCCTGGACTATCATCGTGGCGCCGGCGCTTATCCTCAGGCCGTCCGCCGAAAATGCCGTCGAGCCTTCCTGGCGGTGGAGTTTCTCGTCCACCTGCTTGAATCTCTCTTCATACTCTGTTATCTTCTTCTGCTGGTCATTGATGCAAAGCTCCTGGCCCTTCATGCATTCTTCCTGCGCGGACAATTTCTTCTCAAGCATGTCCACCTTGGCCTCAAGCTCTTTTATCTTCTCCATAATGGCAGCTTCGTCGGCGTATATATTCCCGGAAACACATATCAGCATGGCGCAGAAGAACACTATGGCCGGCAGGCGCATTTCAATACCCCTCCCTATTTGCATTTTTCGCACAATCCCTCTATCTGCATCGAGTGCGACTCCGCAACGCACTTCAGTTTATCCCTTATAAAACGCGATACGTCCTCGAAATTGCAGTATTCCACTTCTTTGACCTTCTTGCATTTTTTACATATGAAATGATGATGGTGATGGTTATCGGGCATGCTGCAGATGGAATAATGAAGTTTTCTGTCTTCCGACTGGACTTTAGCGAGGACCCCTATCTTCTCCAATTCATCAAGGATGCGGTATACCGTGGGAAGGCCGAGTTTCGGGAGCTTCTTTTTGAGAAGGCCGCGGACGCGGCAGGGGCTCAGGCTCGCGCCTTCACGGAGGAAGAGGCCTATGACCGCCCTCCTCTTCGGTGTATTCTTGAGTTTGTTCGCTTTCAGCTTTTTAAGGAGTGTGTCCATATTATAAATAGAATTAATTTCTATTTATAATACAAGGCCGCGCGCTTGTCAAGCGCTATTTGCCGGAAGTCCTGTAATTATCAACCTTCAGTCCTTGTCATGTCCCGGCCTCGGCTCTCCCGCGAGCTCGTCTCTTCCTACCACTCGGCAAGTATTTTCCTTATCTCTGCGGGGACCGGTTTCGCTTTCATCCGGGCGTCCACGCACGCCCAGACGACCTTTGCTTCCAGAAGCAGCGTATCCGCCCTCTTTACCTGCTGGACAAAACACACCGAGGCGTTTCCGACCTTCTCCACGGAAGTATATACGCTTATGACCTGCCCGTAGCGCGCCGGGGACTTGTAATCCGCTTGGATTCGCACGACCGGGAAGAGTATGCCGTTTTTTGCGTATTCGGAAGTGTCTATGCCGAGGGCGCGCAGGAATTCCGTCCTGCCCTCTTCGAGATGCCTAAGGTAATTCGCGTAGTAGACGATCCCTCCGCTGTCGGTATCGTGGTAATAAATCCTCTTGTCAAGACGGTGTTCTTTCATGCGGCCCTCCGGATATCAAAAAGTGATCCCGAGCCTTGTGCCTAAGACAAGCGCGTTATCTATATCGCCCGATCCGCCGGGGCGGAATATGTACTGCAGGTCAGGCTGCAGGTACATCCAGCCGTTGATCTGTATTTTGTAGGAGAGGTCTATCATGGCTTCATGCGAGAGATCGCCGGGAAAATCATCGCTCCAGTTGCCGTAGGCGAAACCGAGGGCGGCAATATCCTTGTCCCTTCCGTGTATAAGCCCCTTGTAGAACACGCCCCCGTCGATGAAAAACGGGAACTCATTGTATTCCGAAGGCGCGAACGTGATCGCGCCGAGCGCGGTCAGGCCCTGGTCGGTCCCGGGCCCGCCTTCGCGGTATACCATCTGGTCCGCCGCGACATATCCTCCGTAGTTGCCCCTGCGCTGGGAGGAATCTTCGAGGCTCGTAAACTTGCCGGTATCGTAATACCCGCCTATCTTATAGTTGCCGGGCATGCCGGTATCGCCCTTCGCGCCGTTGTTAAGGTACTGGAACTCCTGTATGACGAATACGCCTTTCTTGAACCTCAGGTCGAAATACGTTCCGTGGTACTGCCTGCTGCCTACCTGGGCGACGTTCGCGTCGTATACACCCGTCATTGAGACCACGCGCTCGAACGGCTTGGCTTTAAGGCGCGCGCCCCACACTGCATTAGGGTATGTAGAGAACGGCAGGTCTATCGGCAGGCTTATCGGGTTACCGTCGATGGCGTTGTTCACGTATATCCAGTACAGCGGGGATGAAGCGAAATCGTCACCGGCGCTCGTGCGGCCGATCTTCAGCGCGACACGGCCGTCGAACATCGACTGCTCGAGGTTCAGCGCGTATAACCTTAACTGCTGGCAACCATAAATACTCGATACGACGAACCTGTTGCCGATATAATCCTCGGAAAGGTTGCGGCCCGCCCTATACAGCCCCGATACCCGGAACATGAGGCCGTCGAGGTTCGCGAGTTTCTCGAGGTCAAAATTAAGCTCTGCGCCCAGGGAGTGGTTGTACCTGACACCGTGGCTCTTTCCTCCGGACGGGTTGCCGAGGACGTCTGCGGTGTAGCTGCTCTTGAAATCGACGCCGGCCTCCTCGAGTTTCTCCCTCATCCCGCCCCAGCCGCCGGTCAGGTAATCCTCGCTTTCTATGATATGCATCATGCCGCTGTCGGAGGCATAAGAAACGCCCGCTGCGCCGAAGGCGACGAGGGACGCGAGAACAAGCAGCGCGTTTCTCATACTATATGGCCTCCATAGTAGACGGCGGCTTCGACGCGATATTGTAAGTGACGCTGACTACGCCCGGCACGCCCTTTGTCATCTTCCCTGCCAGCTTCAGCAGTTTCTCGTGCGGTATCTTCGTGGGCGACGCTCTCCTCGCGTCAACGGAATCCCAGCAGCGTACCTCTATCTGGAACCCGAAATCCCTCTTGCCGTCCCTTATTCCGGTCACTTTGTCGTTATGGAGTATCGCCATGTATTGGAACGCTTTTACGCCGGCAAGCTCCTTCTCGAGGATAGCCGTTGCCTTGCGGACCGTCGCGATCTTGTCGGGTGTGGCTTCGCCGATTATCCTGGCTGCAAGCGCCGGGCCCGGGAAAGGCATGCGATTATATATGGACACGGGAAGGCCGCAGGCCGCGGCGAGCTTCCTTACTCCGTCCTTGCGCAGCTGGACGAGCGGCTCTAATATCTTGTATCCGAAGGCCTCCTGCGGGTCGATCCCGAGCTGTTCGAACACATTATGCTGCCTCTTTATGCCCGCAACCGTCTCGTCGATATCGGTCAGTATCGTACCCTGCAGCAGGTATTTCGCGCCGCTCTGCCTGACAAGCAGGCCGAATACGTCCTTGTAGAAGGTCTGCGTTATCGCCTCCCTCTTCTCTTCCGGGTCGGTGATCCCCTTGAGCGCCGCGAGGAACTTTCCGCGCGCGTCGACTATCTCTACTTTCACGCCGAGTTTCCCGAATATGGAGGCGATCTTCTGCGGCTCGCCTTCCCTCATTATGCCGTTATCTATAAAATATGTCCTGAGCCGGCGCCCGAGCGCCTTATGCCCGAGCATCGTCACCGCCGCCGAATCGACGCCGCCTGATAACGCGTTTATCGCGTACCCGTGGCCCACCGCAGCCGAGATCTCGGCGCATTTTTCGCGGATAAACCTCGCCGTATTAAGGTCTTTCGCCCTTATCTCTTTTTCCATTACGTGCCTCCGTTTTAGTCCGTCTTCTCTTTGTAATAGTCCTGGATGGCTTTCGGGGAGATACCCTTCTTCTTTATCTCTTCGATGGCCTCTACGCTCGCAAAAGCAGCCGACATTGTGGTTATATAGGGTATCTTGTGCTGTATTGCCATTATGCGGATATAGCTGTCGTCGTATTTGCTCGTCCTGCCCGCGGGAGTGTTCACGATAAGGTTCAGCTCCTTGTTCTTTATCAGGTCGGTGATATTTGGCCTGCCTTCGTGCAGTTTCTTCACCGCGGTATTTTTTACCTGGTTGCCGTCGAGGAAACGGCTCGTATTCTCCGTTGCGTAAATGCTGAATCCGAGGCCCCTGAGCTTCCTCGCTATCGGAAGCAGTTCCGGCTTGTCCTTGTCGGTCACGGTCAGCAGTATGCTCCCCTCGAGCGGCAGTTTCGACCCCGTGGCTTCCTGCGCCTTATAAAAAGCCAGGCCGAAGGTCTCCGCGAGGCCCATTACCTCACCGGTAGAGCGCATCTCCGGCCCGAGTATGGGGTCGACCTCGGGGAACATGTTGAACGGGAAGACGGCCTCTTTCACGCCGACGTAATCGACCTTGCCCTTCTTGAGGCCCGGATAATCCTTTAGCATCTTTCCGAGCATTATCTCGGTCGCGATCCTGGCTATCGGCACGCCCATGACCTTCGATACCAGCGGCACCGTGCGCGACGCGCGCGGGTTCGCTTCCAGTATATACACCATCCCGTCGGATATCGCGTATTGTATGTTCATTATGCCCACTACCTTGAGCTCGCGGGCTATAAGCGTCGAATATTTCTCGATATCGGCGAGGTGCGCTTCGCTGATGCTCCTCGACGGTATCATACAAGCCGAGTCGCCCGAATGTATGCCGGCGTACTCTATATGTTCCATAACTGCCGGGACGAAGACGTCCGTCCCGTCGGATATCGCGTCGACCTCGCATTCGAGCGCGTGCTCGAGGAAACGGTCTATAAGCATCGGGTATTCGGGGCTGACTTTTATCGCCTCGACCGCGTATCTGCGCAGCATCGTCTCGTCGTATATTATCTCCATGCCCCTGCCGCCGAGCACGAAAGACGGCCGCACCATCAGCGGGTATCCTATCCTGTTCGCTATGAGGACGGCCTCTTCAAGCGAACGCGCGATCCCGCTCTCCGGCTGAGGAATACCGAGCTCTATCATCTTCTGCCTGAAGAGCTCCCTGTCCTCGGCGAACGCTATGCTCTTGGGGCTCGTTCCGAGTATCTTCACGCCGTTATCCTCAAGCTCGTTCGCTATATTCAGGGGCGTCTGCCCGCCGAACTGCACGATGACGCCTTCCGGCTTCTCCTTCTCATATATGGAAAGGACGTCCTCTACGGTCAGAGGCTCGAAATAAAGCTTGTCCGACGTATCGTAATCGGTGGATACGGTCTCGGGGTTGCAGTTCACCATTATCGACTCTAATCCCGCGTCGCGCAGCGCGAACGCGGCATGGACGCACGTGTAGTCGAACTCGATGCCCTGGCCTATCCTGTTAGGGCCGCCGCCGAGTATCATTATCTTCTTCTTGCCCGATACGGGCACGGCGTCCTTGCCGGCGCTGTATGTAGAATAGTAATACGCGGCATTCTCAACGCCGCTGACCGGCACCGCCTCATACCTCGCGGTCTTGCCGAGCGCGATCCTGCGGGCCCTTACCTCGTTCTCCCTTATACCGAAGAGCTTCGCGAGGTACCTGTCGGCGAAACCGAGCTCCTTCGCTTTTATGAACTGCTTGTCGGTTAGCCCTTTCCACTGGCATTTCAGCAGTTCTTCTTCGAAATCTACAAGCTCCTTCATCTCCTTTATGAACCATACGCCGATATGCGTTATCTTGTGGATCTCTTCCGGCGTTACTCCCTTGCGAAGGGCTTCGTATATGAGAAAAACCCTCTCGCTTGAGGGTTGCGAAAGTTTTTGCCTGAGCGTATCCGCGGGCAGCGAACCGAAATCCCTCGCCCCGCCGAGCCCGTACCTGCCTATCTCGAGAGAGCGTATCGACTTCTGGAATGACTCCTTGAAATCCCTGCCGATGCTCATTACCTCGCCGACCGCCTTCATCTGCGTGCCTAGTATATCCTTCGCCTTCGGGAACTTTTCGAAAGCCCAGCGCGCGAATTTCACGACGACGTAATCCCCCCAAGGCTCATATTTATCGAGCGTGCCTTTTCTCCAGTAGGGTATCTCGTTCAACGTTATGCCGGAGGCGAGTTTCGTCGATATGCGCGCTATCGGGAAACCCGTGGCTTTTGAGGCGAGCGCCGAAGAACGCGATGTGCGGGGATTTATCTCTATGATAACGAGGCGGTCGTCTGCGGTGTTATGCGCGAACTGTATGTTCGTCCCGCCGACTACGCCGATCGCGTCGACTATCTTATATGAATAATCCTGCATGCGTTTCTGCAGTTCCGAGGGCACCGTGAGCATCGGGGCGACGCAGAAGCTGTCTCCGGTATGCACGCCCATCGTTTCGACGTTCTCGATGAAGCATACGGTGATCTTCCTGCCGTCCTGGTCGCGGACGACCTCGAGCTCGAGCTCCTCCCACCCTATCACTGCCTCCTCGACAAGCACCTGGTGGACAATACTGGCCGCGAGCCCGCGCGATACTACGGTCCTGAGATCCTCGACGTTATACACTATGCCGCCTCCGGTCCCGCCCATCGTATACGCGGGGCGTAGCACGACAGGATACTTGAGTTTCTCTGCGGTCTTCTCGGCCTCTTCGACGGAATGGCAGATCTCGGAGCGCGGAAGGGAAATGCCAAGCTGCTGCATCGTCTTCTTGAACACTTCGCGGTCTTCGCCGCGCTTTATCGCGTCGGCCTTCACCCCTATTATCTCTACGTTATATTTTTTGAGTATGCCCGCCTTATGCAGGCTTGAGGCAAGGTTCAGGCCCGTCTGGCCGCCGAGGTTTGGAAGCAGGGCGTCCGGCCTCTCTTTTTCTATTATCTTCTCGAGGCTCTCCACGGTAAGCGGCTCGATGTAGGTCTTGTCGGCCATATTTGGGTCTGTCATTATCGTGGCGGGATTGGAATTGACGAGGACAATCTTGTATCCCTCTTCGCGGAGCGCCTTGCACGCCTGCGTACCGGAATAATCGAATTCGCAGGCCTGTCCTATGATTATTGGCCCCGAACCTATGATGAGGACCTTCTTAATGTCCCTACGATGCGGCATAAATGCTGGCTCTTTGGGTAATATAGATCGAAGTTAAAATCGAATTATTCCGGTAATTTTACCACTTTCGCCCACGTATCGTCAAGCGAATACCTGCGCAGTTCCATGTTTTTCATGAAACCGAACACTTCGTCGAAGACGCGGAGCGGTTTTATGATCGTCTGCTGTTTAAGCTCCGGCCATTTCCCCGATATCTTTATCATGATACCGTCCTTGACGAAATCGAAACCGAGCGTGGCGGGTATCAGTATCTGTCTCGCCGTCTTTATCGGGCTCAGGCGCGAGACGTTGGCTCCCGCGGTCATATCGATGTTCCCGGAAAAATCGCAATTTCCGGACATCTCTATCTTTATCAGCGGCGACTGGCAGGCGGACCTTATCGCCATATTCCCGTCCGCCACGTCGAAACCCGCCCTTATCTCCTTGAAATCCGGCAGCGTGAAATCCTTTATTACGGCATTCATTCCCTTCTCTACGGCGATGAATAACGGCACCCCTTTGATGTTGCAATCGGTAATTTTCACATAACCGCCGCCTATCGCGGCTTTCGACTGCCCGAGCACGCCGGAGCACGCGATGTTCGCGTCGAGATGGCCCTTCATCCCGGCAAGGCGGGCGTCTTCCAGCGACAGGGATGACAGGTCGCATTTTTCAAGGTCGAATGAAAAGCCCCACTTCTGCGGCGAGAGCCCCGCATCGAACTTTATTCTCGCCGCGGCCGTGCCCTCGTAAAGCGGGAATTTAGGCGCTTCGCAGTCCGCGAGCCCGTCCTTGACCGTTGCTTTTATCGAGAACGACTTAGGCGTCATGTCGAACAGGGTGAAATTATCCACTTTCACCCCGGCCATGCCGTTGAATGAAGCGGTCCGGTCAAGTTCCCCGGAAAGCGTGCCCGATACCGATGCCTTGCCTGACATCTCGCGCTTCACCAGCCCGGCCACCCTTCCGATATCCGAAAGGTCTATGTCACCGGCCATGCCGATATCGAAGACAAGGCCCTTCAGGTCGTTCGACGAGGCCTTTACCGTCAGCTTCGAATAGGACGTGAACACCTGCAGTACCGACGAGGCCTTATCCGGGCCCGATATCTCCATATCGAGAGTGTTGCGTATGCCGCACACCTGGCCGTCTACGGAAAGCCGTTTGGGATCTCCGAATATGAACATGCCCTTGTATGATACCGGCTTATTGAAGGCCAGGCCCTCGATGGCCGATATATCTACGCCGTCCTTGTCTAAGTAAGCCCGGCATTCCGCGCCGGAGACCATCACGTTATCACCCGCGCTTATCTCCATCCCCTTCAACACGAGCTCCGCGTAAGACACGGACCTGCCCTTCAGTCGCTCGAACGTGTGCTTCATGACGCAATCGGCGGATATGTGCAGGTCCCCGTAGGTGATCTCGCCGTCTTTTAGGCCGTAAACGCCTTCCATCCTGAATACACCCGGCGAGAATGATATATCCGCCTTGAGCTCGGTGTTGCCGACCTTCAGCTCCCACGGCTTTATGAGATCGTCTATATAGTAGCTCCAGTACTCGTTTATGTTGGGGGTATTTATCCTTATGCTGCCCTTCCCGCGGGGCTCGGCGTCCGGGGAATATTCGAGGGTCAGCTTCAGCGAGCCCTTCTTCGGGCCGGTCGATTTCGTCGAGAGAATGATCCTGCTGCCGTCATCAGAGCCCGTGACGGAGACGTAAGCGATATCGTAGGTCTTTTCTATTGAATTCTCCGGGACAAGGCGGTCGGAGTACCTTGCTTTCCCGCCCAGGAGGCGCAGTTCCTTTACCGTTACCTGAAAGCCGCCGAAATGATTCGACTCGGCGTCCCCCATGCCCATGCTCGCGAGCGGGCCGACGTTCCATAAGCCGTCGCTGCCGCGGTATACGTTAAGTTCCGCATCCGTGATATCGAATCTCCTTATCGTCACGCGCTTGAGGAGCAGGTCAAACCACGCGAGGTCAATATCGACCGCTTTCGACGATACTATATAGTCGGACGGGGAGCCCCTCTTCGTATAAAGCCGGACATCCTTCAGCAGGAAGCCGCTCGCGGGCACGAAATCGATATCACCCACGGAGACCAACAACGGGCCGGTATTGCCCGATTCGAGGTACGCGCGGACCTTAGGTATAAGGACACGCGGGATGAATACCTTGCCGATATACTGGCACAACAAGGCATAGATGACGACAGCCGCGATCAGGAAATACGCGGGCCGGCGGAACCTGCCGAATATACTTTTACTGCGTTTCTCCATGGCCCATCAAGCTTTCGTAGAATTCCCTGTAATCTTCCTTCTTGTCGCTGCCCCTGAGCGCCATCGCGGAACGCGGGTGCTCGTCGAGTATCCCTGTTATCGCGTAAGGGATAAGGTAGCCCCATTCTATCTTCTCCCTCAGCGGTATGAATTCCTTGGATATGAGGTCGAGGATGGGGCGTATATCGAACTTCGGGTTCTTCAGGAAGCCGAGGATCAGTTCGAGCGGGCAGTTGCCAGCCGCCCTGCCGAGGCCGTAGACCGTGCCGTCCACATAGTTCGCGTCGTGTATTATCGCCTCTATCGTGTTGCAGAAGGCAAGCTGCTGGTTGTTATGGGCATGCATGCCTATCTCTTTGCTCTTTATTATATGCTTCGCCTTCTTGACGAGCAGTTCGGTCGTCTCCTGGTAGAGGGCGCCGTTGCTGTCGACGATGTATATGACGCCGGCCTTGCACTCCTGCTCGAGCTGGTGGAACGCTTCGGTCAGTTCGTTGTCCATCCCCCGCGATATGGCCATAATGTTTACGGTCGTCTCGTAGCCCTTTTCGGAGCAATGGTTGGCGAGGTATATCGCCTTGTCTATGTCTTTTACGTACGTTGCCACGCGCATCATCGCTACCGGGCTCTCTTTCCGCGGTTTGATATCGTCGAGGTCCACGCGGTCGACGTCGACCATTACGGAGATCTTCGTCTGCGATTCGATGCCGTCGACGACCTTCCTTATCAGGTCGTCCTCGCAGAACTTCCACTGGCCGTATTCCTTGTCGGAGAAGAGCTTCTTCGAGTTCTTGTACCCTATCTCCATGTAGTCGATCTTCGCCTCAGAGAGCGCCTTATATACCGCGCGGACGAATTTAAAGTCGAAGTCGTGCTTGTTTATGAGGCCGCCGTCGCGTATCGTGCAATCGAGTACTTTTATCTTTTCCCTGAACACTTTATTGTTCTCCTTATTTTCCTATGTCTTCATCCCATAGCCGCGGTTTCCCGCGGATGAACCGCCTCATCATCTCCCTGCATTCTTCATCGTCAAGGTTGATGAGCTTTACTCCCCTCTTCTTCGAGTAGGCCTCCGGCCCCCTGAAAGTCCTGTTCTCTCCTATGACCACGACCGGTATCTTATACAACAGTATCGCGCCCGTGCACATGTCGCACGGCGAGAGCGTCGAGTACATGACGCACTTCCTGTAATCGCCCGTCTTGAGGCGCCCCGCGTTCTCGAGGCAGTCCATCTCGGCATGGAGTATCGCGGACTTCTTCTGTGCGCGCCTGTTATGGCCCCGCCCTATTATCCTGCCGCCCTTCACGAGGACCGAGCCGATGGGAATGCCGCCTTCTTTTTCCCCTTTCCGGGCCTCTCTTACCGCCTCCTTCATGAACTTCAAGTGCTGCGCTTTTGCCATTACTGCGATTTCCTTCTTGTCGCTATATCTACCCACACCGCCAGCAGCAGTATCATGCCCTTAATAATATACTGGAAAGTTATATTCGTGTCCATAAGGCTCATGCCGTTATCGAGGCTTGCCATGATGAGCGCGCCGATCAGGGCCCCGAATACCGTGCCTTCGCCGCCCATGAGGCTCGTGCCGCCTATTACCGCGGCCGCGATGACATCGAGTTCCATGCCCTGCCCCGCGGAGGTGGTCGCCGCGTTGAGCCGCGCAGTAAGCACGAGGCCAGCTATCGCGGTCAGCACGCCGAATATGGCATAGAGCGCCATCACTTTCCTCTTTATGTTCACTCCGGAGAGCGCCGCCGCGTCAGGATTGCCGCCTATCGCGTAAAGATGCCTTCCGAAGACCGTGTTCTGCGCGATGAAACTGAACCCGAGCGCGAGGGCCATCACGAGAAGGACCGCGTAAGGGATGCCCCTGTTACGGATCATCACCCAGAAGAAGGCCCCTATAGCGGCCGATATCACCGCGACCTTCACGAGCTCCGATGCAATCGACGCAACGGTAAACCCGTATTTCTTCCTCTGCCTCCTTTTGTTGAGGTCGAAGAAGATATATGCCGCGATCGTCGCTATGCCGACTATTAAACTGGCTTCCGGGGACAGGTAGTTCTGCCCTATCGCCTTGAAATGGTCCGATAACGGCGCAATGGTGGCACCCTTCGTTATACCGAGCACGGCGCCCCTGAAGATCATCATGCTCGCGAGGGTCACGATGAACGACGGCACGTACCTGTAGGCTATCCAGAAACCGTGCCAGACGCCTATCAGCAGCCCGGCGCCGCACGCCGCCAGTATCGCGGCTTCGGCGGGCCAGTTCATGTTGACCTGCAGGAACGCGCCTATAGCGCCGGCAAGCGCCGCGACGGAGCCGACGGAAAGGTCTATATTGCGCGTGACTATCACGAGCGTCATGCCTATCGCTATTATCGCGACGGTGGCTGTCTGCAGGAAAAGGTTAGAGAGGTTGCGCGGGGTCAGGAATATCCCGTGCGTCAGGGACGTGAATATCAGCCAAATCGCGACAAGCGCGATCAGCATAGTGAACTTGCGTATCCTGTCCTGCGCTATCGCCTTCCTGAGTCCGGGCCTCTTTTCCATATCCTTGTCCTTATGTCGTCATTGGACGCACTCCTGCCGCGTCCCGGTGGCATATAACATGATCTTTTCCTGTGTCGCGTCCTTATTCAGGATCTCGCCGGTTATCTGCCCTTCATGCATCACGATTATCCTGTCGCTGATGCCGAGCACCTCGTTCAGCTCCGAAGATATTACGAGCACGGCGACGCCCTTATCGACGAGGTCGTTTATTATATTATAGATCTCGACCTTTGCGCCGACGTCTATCCCCCTCGTCGGTTCGTCGAGTATCAGGACCTTCGGTTCCGTCATGAGCCACTTTCCGAGAACTACCTTCTGCTGGTTGCCGCCGCTCAGGTTGCCCGCCTTCTGCTCTATCGACGGGGTCTTTATCCTCAGGTCCGCGGTATACTTCTCCGCCGCCTTTATCTCTTCGTTCTCGTTGACCACCTGCGCGGACGATATCTTGCCGAGGCTCGCGAGCGAGATATTCCTCTTTATGTCCTCGTCGAGTATGAGCCCGTAGCGCTTGCGGTCCTCTGAGGCCATGCTGATCCCGACTGCGACCGCGTCGCCGGCGTCGCGCAGGGATATCTCCCTGCCTTCGAGGTATACCTTCCCGGACATCGCCTGGCCCCACATATGGAAGAGGCTCATCACGAGCTCCGTCCTGCCGGCGCCGACAAGCCCCGCTATGCAGAGTATCTCGCCCCTGCGCACCGACAGGTTTATGTCGCGCACAGCCCTGTTCATGCCCGTGTTGATCGCGGTCCAGTCCTTTATCTCAAGGATGGTCTCTCCCGGCACGCGTTCCTTGCGCGGGTAGACGTTAGAAAGTTCGCGGCCGACCATGAGCGATATCAATTTATTCTCATCGAGGCCTTTCTTCGGGTAGGTGCCGACGGTCGCGCCGTCGCGCAATACGGTGATGCTGTCGGAGATATCGAAGACCTCTTTCAGCCTGTGGGAGATGTATATGCAGGTGACGCCCCCGGCCTTCAGCGCCTTAAGGATATTCAGCAAGCGGTCGGCCTCGCCCGCCGATAACGAGGCGGTCGGCTCATCAAGGATAAGTATGCGCGCCTGCTTGGATACCGCCTTGGCGATCGCGACGAGCTGCTGCTCGCCGGTGCCGAGTTTGGACACTTCCGTCGAAGGGCTTACATCGAGGCCCACCTGCTTCAGGGCCTTCTCGGTCCTCAGGAAACATTCGTCCCAGTTTATGATGCCGTTCTTCGCGGCCTCGTCTCCGAGAGTAACGTTCTCCGCGATGCTGAGCTGCTGGATGAGCGCGAGTTCCTGGTGTATTATCGCGACGCCGGCGCGCTCGCTGTCTTTTATGTCCGCGAAACGCATGGCCTTGCCGTCTATCGATATACCGCCCTCGTAGGAACCCGCGGGATATACGCCGCTTAGTATCTTCATCAGCGTCGATTTGCCCGCGCCGTTCTCGCCGACAAGCGAATGTATCTCCCCCTTCGCGACGCTGAACGTGACCCCGTCAAGCGCCCTTACCCCGGGGAACTCCTTCGTTATGCCGCTCATCTCAAGTATGTTTGCTGCCATATCTTTTCCGCGGCCCCGCCCTATTTGTATACGTCCGCCTTCTTCAGGTATCCGCTGTCAATCAGTACCGCGTCTATATTATCCTTATCGACCACGACCGGCTTAAGCAGTATCGAGGGGACGTCCATTTTATTGTTGTTCACGGTCCCGGTGGCGCCGGGTTCCTGCCCGCCCACGATCTTCAGCGCGGCATCCATCGCTTTCGAGGCGAGCTCCCTCGTGTCCTTGAAGACGGTCATCGACTGGGTGCCCTTCACTATCCTCTGGGCGGCAGTCAGCTCGGCGTCCTGCCCCGTGACCGGGACCTTACCGGCGAGGCCGGCCTGCGCGAGGGCCTGTATCACGCCTCCGGCGGTATTGTCGTTGGGTGCGAGCACCGCGTCGATCTTGTTATTGTTCGCCGTGAGCGCGTTCTGCATGAGGTTCATCGCGACGGTCGGCTGCCAGTCCTGTATCCACTGGTCCATGACTATCTTGATGTCACCCTTCGCCGCGAGCGGTTTTATGACCGACATCGCGCCCTGTTTGAATAATTTTGCATTGTTATCGGTCGGCGCGCCGCCGAGCACGGCGTAATTCCCTTTCGGCACCGCCTTTGCCAGGTAATCTCCCTGCAATCTTCCGACCTCGACATTATCAAATGAGATATAAAGGTCGACCTTCGTGTTAAGCACGAGGCGGTCGTAGGATATCACTTTTATCCCGGCATTGTGCGCCTCGTCGACTATCGCCGCAGCGCTCGTCGCGTCGTGCGGCGCGAGGATGAGTATGTCTATGCCCTGGGCGAGCAGGTTCTCGCACTGGGACATCTGTTTCGCGGCGTCATTGTCCGATATCTGCATCTTCAGGTCAAGTCCCTGCGCCTTCGCGATATCCCTCATCTTCTGCGCGTCCCTGACCCAACGCTCGTCCCTCTGGGTCGGCAGCGACGCGCCTATGCGTATTTTCTTCGCGGCCGGCGCGGCATCGCACGGCCCGAAAGCTGTAACGGCGAGGACCAATGATGCGGTGAACGCGGCGTATTTGAGTTTTACGTCCATCTTCCACTCCTTTTTAAAAGGCCCTATTCGCGCGCGAGGATCCTGGCAAACGCCTCGACCACTTCAGGGTTGAACTGGGTCCCGCTGTTCTTGCGCAGCTCATCTATCGCCGCGGCCTTCCCCATCGAATCCCTGTATGCGCGTTTTGAGGTCATGGCGTCGTATGAGTCCGCGACGGAGACGATCTGCGCGAGGATATCTATCTCGTCGCCCTTGAGCCCGTCGGGATATCCCTTGCCGTCGTAACGCTCGTGGTGCGACCTGACTATCGCGAGTTTCTTCTTGTCGAGGAAGACCGGCGTCAGGATCTCCTCCCCGGTCTTCGGGTGTTCCTTGATTATCTCCCATTCCTCCGGGGTCGGCTTGCCGTCCTTGTTCAGTATCTTTTCCTCGATGCCTATCTTGCCTATATCATGCAACTCGGCGACGCTCCTGAGCATCTCGGCTTCTTCCGCGGATATGCCCATCTCGAGCGCGATCTTCATCGCGTATTCCGCGACCCTGTCCGAATGGCCCTTCGTATACGTGTCCTTGGCTTCGATGCTGCGCGCGAGGGTCTGCACTATCCTGTAAAAATAATCCTGCAGCGCCTTTCTCGACTCGGATATGCTCTCGGCCATCCTGTTGAACGCCTTGCCGAGGCGGCTTATCTCGTCATTGCCCCCGATATCTACCCTGTACTGGAAATCCCCGGAAGATATCCGTTGTGTCGCCTCTTCCAGCTTCTTTATGGGGTCGGTGGTATTCTTGCCTATCAGCAGGCCGAGGATGACCGCGAAGAAGATACCGAGCAGCAGGACGGCCAGCGCCCGGCGGTTCAGCTCTTTTTCCATATCGCGGACTTTTTTCGCCGACATATCCAGGCCGAGCACCGCGACGGCCTTTCCTCCGGCGTCCCGTATCGGCGCGTAGCCTGAAAGCGTAGTGCCCCATTCGTCCTCGACGAGCTTCCTGTCCGAGGACGGGATCTGAAAGGCCTTCATCATCTCGGGGAAGCGCGACACATCGTATTTGTCGCCGGGATAGGAGGTCCTGGCCTCCTTTCTCTTCGACTTCGCGAGCGGCTCGGGGTCCACGATAAACTGCCATACGCCCTCATCGGTCGTTTTTGCCATCGTATACACGAACATTATCTGCGGGTCGGATGATCTTATCTTCCGGAGCTTCTCGGCGATTATCCTGTATTCCTCGCTGTCCGCGCCGGAACGATTGAGCGGCACGCGCATCAGGATGTTCTCGTCTATGCTCAAGGCCGCGGTCTGCGCGACGAGCTCAAGCTCCTCCCGCAGCTGTGAGAACCTCGAATTATAACTGTATTTGTATACGAGGAAATTACTGAGGAATGCCACGAAAAGCAGCGAGAGGACGAGCGCAATAGTTACCTTGGTACGGAACCCGCCGAATAAGGGGTATGAATACCTCATTTCACCAGACTATAGGCCAGGGCCGATATCAGCGCCGAGCACGGTATCGTCAATACCCATGCCCAGACGATCTGCCCCGCGACCCCCCAGCGGACCGCGCTGAGGCGCCTGAGGGACCCGACGCCCATTATCGCACCGGTTATCGTATGCGTCGTGCTTACCGGGATGCCGAAGGCGGATGATATGAACAGCGTTATAGCCGCGCCGGATTCGGCGCAGAAACCGTCGACGGGCTTCAGTTTCGAGACCTTCTGGCCCATCGTCTTGACAATGCGCCAGCCGCCGAACATCGTTCCGATACTTATAGCGGCATAACAGGCGATCACGACCCAGAATGGTATATAAAATTCCTTGCCGAGAAGCCCTTCGCTGAAGAGCAGGCTGGCGATGATGCCCATCGTCTTCTGCGCGTCGTTTCCGCCGTGGCCCAAACTGTATGCGGCGGCCGACACGAGCTGGCCCTTCCTGAATATATGGTCGACCTTAAGCGGAGCGCTGTAACGGAATATCCAATGGACGGCGACGCCGAACGCGAGGCCGAGGATGAGCCCTATCACCGGGGATACGACGATGAACGTCGCGGTCTTAATGATGCCCTGCCATATAAGCGCTCCCGTGCCCGCCTTTACGAGCGCGGAGCCGATCAATCCTCCCATCAGCGCGTGCGACGAGCTCGTAGGAAGCCCCAAATACCAAGTTATTATGTTCCAGCCGCAGGCTCCGACAAGCGTCCCGAAGATTATGCCCTTGTCCACTATCGAAATGTCGATTATCCCCTTGCCCATCGTATTCGCGACGAGATGCCCGAAGAAAAGGAACGCTATAAAATTAAAAAACGCCGCCCATATTACTGCATGGCGCGGCGAAAGGACCCTCGTCGACACGATCGTGGCGATAGAATTCGCCGAATCGTGAAAACCGTTCAAAAAATCGAACAATAAGGCAAGGAAGATAAGGAAAACAATGGTTATGGTCATAAGTTGGGCTCGATTTTACGCATTATTATAGATAACGGCCGCCGCAACGTCAAGATATTATATCAGGGCCTGCGGCTGTGATACCTCGAACGCCTCTGTTTGAAGACATACCTCGGCCTCCTGCCCTCGGCCGGCCCCTGCAGCTTGCTGAACTCCGCGGGAGTAACGTCGGGATGCTTGGAAACAGGAAGGGATACCCTCATGAGCTTCTCTATATTGCGGACATCCCCGCTCTGGTCCGGGGTCGCGAAGGATATAGCGTGGCCCTTGTGCCCCGCCCGGCCCGTCCTTCCTATCCTGTGGACGTAATTGCCCGCATCCTCCGGAAGGTCGTAGTTTATGACGAGCTCGATGCCGGCGACATCTATGCCCCTCGAGGCGATATCGGTGGCCACGAGGACCCTGTATTTGCCCGATTTGAACCCGTCGAGCGCTTCCCTGCGCTGTCCGAGCGAACGGTTCGAATGTATCTCGGCCGAGCTGACGCCCATATGCTTTACGGCCTTCGCTATTTTTTTCGCGCCGTGTTTTGTCCTGGAAAACAGCAGGACAGCGCCGTGGTATTGCGAAAGAAGCTTCGTAAGCAGTTTTATCTTTGATTCCTGCTGTATTATGAACAACTCCTGCGTGACCTTTTCGGCAACCGTGCCTGAAGGGGCGATCTCGACGGATACGGGAAGCTTCATGTGGCGCGAGGCCATCTGCAGTATCTCCCTCGGAAGCGTCGCGGAGAATAGCATCGTCTGCCTCTCCCTTGGGAGGTGGCGCAATACCTTTTCTATCTGCGGCGCGAATCCCATGTCGAGCATGCGGTCCGCCTCATCGAGGACGAGCATCGCCGTGTCGCCGAGCGTGAGGTTACGCTGTTCGAGATGGTCGAGCAGGCGCCCGGGGGTCGCGATTATCACGCGCGGGTTCCTGCGCAGCGCGCGCAGCTGTTCGTGCATCGAGGCGCCTCCTATGAGGCAGGCGGTCTTTATGCCGAACGCGTGCGCGAGGCCCTTGAAGACCTCGTCTATCTGCAGCGCGAGCTCCCTCGTCGGGGCCATTACAAGGCCCTTCCCTCTTACCTGCGCGAGGCGCTGGACCATCGGGATCGCGAACGAGTGTGTCTTCCCGGTGCCTGTCTGCGCTATCCCGACGACATCCTTGCCCTCTATCGCGAGCGGGATCGCCTTGAATTGTATCGGCGTCGGGACGGTGAATTTTATTCGCTCGAGTATATCGAGTATCTTTGGCGCGATACCGAGCCCGTAAAAGCTCTGCGCCGGCTGCGCGGGTTTTTCATTATGGTTATTCTTATGCTGCATCATTTTTTCACCTTTTTGTTTTAAGCCCTGTTGACCACGAATGTCCTTTTAAGTGAATCCTTAAGCCTGCCCTTCTTCAGATCGCGCGCTATCGCGCTTGCGAGAAGGCGCGGCATCACCGCCACAAGGGAAGCGACCTCCCTGAAAGACAGGAACCTGTTGACGAAAACGCCTTTCCAAAATACCCTGATAAAACGCTGCGGCGTATAAAAGGAGAATTTGATCGTCCTGCCGATCTTCTTGAGCGCCGCGTGGCTGTAGGTGTCCGAGTAAAGCTCGCCCTTCTCCGTTATATGGTATCCGGCCGTCTTCTCGGCCAGCTCCCTGAGAGGCGAGAACCTTTCGATCCTGAGTTTGTTGCACGATATAAAATCCAGCCCGATCTCTTTCGCGAACTTCGGGATATAGAGCATCTCCTCCTTGCTCTCGCCGATGTTGCCGTAGATGAAATACCCGTTGTAGAATATCGGGTACTTCTTGAGCACTTTGAACGCCTTGCGGACCGTCGCCGAATCGAACCCCTTGTTCAGCTGCGCAAGGATCCTGTCATTCGGAGATTCTATGCCCATCAGCAGGGCCTTGAACCCCGCCTTGACCATCTTGTCGAGCAGGCGCGGATGCTTGTATATCTCTATACGCGCCTGGGCGATGAAGCGTTTCTTTATACCGCGCTCTATGATGCCGTCGCACAGTTTTTCCGCCCTGGCAGGATTCACAAAAAGGTCGTCATCGCTGAAAAGCACCACGTCGGCGGTAATGCCTTCAAGTTCCTTCAGGACGGAATCGACGCTTCTCGCCGAATATGTCCTTTTCTGTCCGAGCGGATTCAAGCTGAACGTGCAGAATTTGCAATTATGGGGGCATCCCCTCGCGCTCAGCACCGAATCAAAGGTCAGGCCCATCACCTCTATGCCGTTGATCGAGAGTTTATATTCGTTCGCCCTAAGCGCGCGGTCCGGGGATTCGATGTCGTTCACGTCGCGCAGCGGCCTGTTCTTGTTGTGGACCACAGCGCCGTTCTCCGCGTACGATATGCCGAGGATATCTTTCAGCGGGACACCGTTGAGTATATCCTTTATCGTATCTTCGCCTTCACCGCGGACTATTATGCTGATCTTGGGGCAAAGCCTGAAAAGCTCATCGGCCATCTCGGTCGCCTTATACCCTCCCACGACGAGGGTCTTCCCGGTAGGCATGCGGTTGAGCAGGTCGCATATCTCCTTGAACTGGCGGTCCCAGCCGATGTTGACGCAGATTATATCGATCTCTTTCGATATGAAATCGAGCAGTTTTGCGGTATCCGAATGTTCCTTCTCATACCTGAGGTCAAGCATGGAGATCCTGCCGACGAGGCCTTCGGCGCTTGTCGCGACGTATTCGAGGCCGGTCGGAGGAAAAAGCTTCATTACACTGGTGTTGTTGCTCTCAATGTAAGGATTCAGGAACAAGGCATGATCGTATTTCACCCGCGTATTATAACATATTACGGGCATAATCTGTAAGAAACTTTGCCTTAAGCAGGCCCTCCTCCCATTCGCCGCGCGGGGTCGAGTCCCAGACAATTCCGCCGCCCACGCCCATCTCTCCACCGCCGTCGCTGATAAGAATCGTGCGTATGGGTATGTTGAAGAACATGTCCCTGGCCGGGGATATATAACCGATCGCTCCGGTATATATCCTGCGGTCTTCCCCCTCAAGCTCCCTTATTATCCGCATGGCCCGTATCTTCGGCGCGCCGGTGACGGAACCCGACGGGAAAAGCGATGAGAAGACCTGCCGGAACGGGATGCGCGCGTCGGTCTCCCCGGTGATAGTCGACGTCATCTGGTGCAGCTTCCTGTATTTCGCGACCTCGAACAGTTTCGGGGCCTTTATGCCCGTTCCCATCCTGCCGAGGTCGTTCCTCAGCAGGTCGGCGATCATGACGTTCTCCGCCCTGTTCTTCGCGTCATATTTGAACCTTACGCCGGCTATCGTATCGGATATTATGTTGCCGCCCCTCGGCCACGTGCCTTTCATCGGCTTGGTGGTTATATGCGGGCCCTCCTTCCTAATGAACATCTCCGGGGAGAGCGAAAGGATATAGTGGCTGCCGGTATCTATATACGCGGGATAAGGAACGGGCTGTTCCCTCAGCAGTATCCTGTAGAGCGAGAACGGGTCCCCGCGGAACCTGAAGAGGAATTTTATGCAGTAGGTCACCTGGTAGACATCGCCGTTCCTGATATATTCGCGTATAGCCGTTATATCGGAATGGTAATCCTCGTATGATATATTAAGCCGCATATCCCCCAACGATACCCGCGGCCGGGCGGGGGCGGGAGGCATCCTTACGGCGGCCGGCGCGTCATAAACCCCCATGCGAAGCAGCGGGAAATCCCTGCGGGTATCGCCGCCGAGGCACTCCTCGAAACTGTATCCCGCTTCGTAGGAGACGAATCCCGCAAGATAGTAGCCCTTCCCAATCGCGTCTTCCATCCTCGCGAAACATTCCCAAAGCGACGACGGTCCTTCGCACGATATCACCGATACGGGATCGCGGAAAAGCAGCGGTTTATTCTCGAATTGGATGAGTACTTTCATGACCTCTTGGAAGGCCTGGATGCTCCACTACACCTATATGCGGGGAGCTACCCACAGCATTATAAGCGGGGAACTAGGTCATGACCTCTTAAAGATGGGATTTCAGAGCTTCGTATTCTTTCCAGATCTCGGCGGGCATGCTGTCGCCGAATTGCTTCAGGAACTTCCCTATATCCTCGAGCTCGGACCCCCATTCCTTCGTATTTATCTCGAGGAGTTTCGCGAGGTTCTTCTCGGGTATCGAGAGCCCTTTAAGGTCAAGGTCCGACGCGTGCGGGACATACCCGATAGGGGTCTCCTTCGCCTTTGCGCCGTTATTGACCCTTTCTATTATCCACTTGATGACACGGATATTCTCGCCGAAACCGGGCCATATATACCTGCCTTCATCGTCGGTCCTGAACCAGTTCACGGAGAATATCTTGGGCGGGTTGTGCATCTGCCTCCCGATATTGAGCCAATGGCTGAAATAATCGCCCATATTATACCCGCAGAACGGCAGCATCGCCATAGGGTCGCGCCTCAATACGCCGACCCGGTGGGACGCCGCGGCGGTCGTCTCCGATCCGGTGCGCGCCCCGAGGAATACGCCCTGCTGCCAGTTCATCGCCTCGACAACGAGCGGTATCAGGTGCGTCCTGCGCCCGCCGAGTATTATCGCGGATATCGGAACTCCCTTCGGGTCGTCGAACTCCCCGGAAAGCGTCGGGCAGTTATATATGGATGACGTAAATCTTGAGTTCGGGTGCGCGGCCTTCCTGCCCGAGCCCGGCTGCCACGGGTTACCCTGCCAGTCGAGCGCGTGCTTCGGCTCAGGCCCGTCGAAGCCCTCCCACCATGGCTCGTTCCTGTCGGTATCGAGGGCGGTATTCGTGAAAATGGTCGGGAAGAACTTCTTTCCCTTCAGCGTCTTTATCATGTTAGGGTTCGTCTTCATCGACGTTCCCGGCGCTACGCCGAAGAACCCTGCCTCAGGATTTATCGCGTAGAGCTTCCCGTCGGGGCCGACGTTGAGCCATGCAATGTCGTCGCCTATTGTCCATACTTTATATCCGGGAAGCGCCGATTCGAGCATAGCGAGGTTCGTCTTGCCGCACGCGGACGGCATCGCCGCCGTTATGTAAGTGACTTCGCCCTGAGGGTCTTCTATGCCGAGGATGACCATGTGTTCGGCAAGCCAACCCTCCTGGTAGCCGAGCCAGGACGCGAGCCTCAGCGAGAAACATTTCTTCCCGAGCAGCGCGTTGCCGCCGTATCCCGAACCGATGCTCCATACGAGATGGTCATCGGGGAAATGCATAATGAAACGTTTATTGAGGTCGAAATCGCCCACGGAATGCAGGCCCTTGACGAAATCGCTGCGGTCGCCTATCTTCTCGATGACCTTCTTGCTCATGCGCGTCATTATGCGCATGCTTACGGCGACATACGAGATATCCGTGATCTGGATACACGCTTTCGCGTACGGCGAATCGGGATGGCCCATCATATAAGGAAGGACGTACATCGTCTTGCCCTTCATGCAGCCGTCCGAAAGCTTTGTCATCATCGCTTTCGCCTCGCCGGGGTCCATCCAGTTGTTGTTCGGCCCCGCGGTGGCTTTCTCGGGATGGCAGACGAACGTAAAGTGCTCCGTCCTCGCGACGTCGGTATGGTGGCTCTTATGGTAATAAGCGTTCGGCCAGGTCTTCTGGTTGAGCTCCTTGAAGATGGGATGGCCGTCTATGTTCTCTTCCTTCATCCCTATCTCTATGAGCCGGCGCGCTTCCTCTTCGGAACCGTCGCACCAGATTATCCTGTCGGGCTTAGTAAGCTTGGCTTGTGTTTCAACCCATTTTTTGAGGGGAGTGGTCATGGGCGATATTATAGTTAATTTAACCCCGAGTATCAAGATTTTTCTTGGAACAAAGGGGACCCCTCTCCTGTCTAAAGGTTGAAGGCGGATAACCCTAACAAAAGGAGGAAGCCATGGGATACATAAAGACAGCGGCAAAAGTGGCGTGTTTCGCGATGATCGCGGCGCTCGCTTCTCAGGCGGACGCGAAGACCCCCGATTTCGGCAGCGTGATAAACCGCACCGCGAATATGACCTGCGATCAGGATGCGATCAGGCTCGCGCGGCAATACGGGCTGAATATCCTGAACCTGACCTGGGAGGATACGGGCAGGTACAAGAATTCAAGCGTCGGGCCCAACATAAGCGATATGACCATCCAGGTCCAGCAGAGGGACCCGTATTCCGGCAATTACAACCTGACCTGCATGCCCGTAATACGGTTCCCGAATTTTTCGGACAGGACCGGCGACGTAGACCTCGACAAGCTCTATATCCTCGTCGGCAACGAAAAAGCCGAGGGCCTCAAGCGCGTATCCCTGCGCGAATTCCTGGGCGATATCCGTAAATATATGAGCGAACCAGGCTCATGGAAAGGCAGCCGCAGGTCCCTGCTCGCGCCGCGCGATTCACACGTGCTGGTCAGCGCGCAGGCGTGCTTCCTGCCGATACCCAGGGAAGGCACGGCGGAGTTCAATCCCGTATTGTTCAATTACCAGTCGGTCGAAGGGGATCCCGCGGTCCTGACCATACTTGCCACGCGCGAGGGTACGAGCATAACGGTCATCGATAACAAGCGCGACGGTTTCAACGCCGGCGGCGTATGGGGCCAGCGCCTCTTCTTCAACCAGAACGGAGAGCGCGCGAGCCTTACCGGGAAACGGCTCAGCGATTACCTTAATAACAACGACGAAGGTTATTCGGCAAACAGCAGGCCCGACGAGACCGAAGCGCTGAACATGGTAATGCTGATACAGGTGCCGCTCAAGCAGAAGAACCCGATGAGATGCGGGTATGTTTTCGATGGGTGCGCGCCCATGGTTTCCTATAAATACGAATCCGCGCTCAAATGCAAGGAAGCCGGAAACGTAGAGAACGCGGTGATCGGGCACGGCAGGGTCGAAGGTCCGTTTACCGAGATCGCGGGGCTCGATATCGAGCGCGACCCGGCTTATCCGATAAGGGTCACCGTGCAGTTCTATAAGGCGACGAGCAACGGAATTGTGACCGAGCACGACATGAAGCAGATGGCAGAGCAGATCGGGAAAGTGTACGCTAAGGCGGATTACGTCGGCAGCCTCGTAGTAGGCGGCGATACGCGCCGCCCGACGGAATACACGGGCGACAAGAACAAGCCGTGCAACTGGTGGAGGGAGTTCTGGAGCAGGCAGGTGGCACGCCCGAAATGGGGATTAAATTAGTCCGTCGGCCATTCCCGATACTATGCCTGCGATGGACAGGCATCCGGTCAACCCGGGCGATTCGATCCCGATAAGGTCGATGAGCCCGGGAAAACCTTTTTCGGACTCCTCTCTTATCACGAAATCCCTGAATTCCTCCCCCGGGCCCTGCAGTTTCGGCCTTATGCCCGATGTGTCCGGGCTCAGGTCCCCCGGCTCCAGCGCCGGGAAGAAAGTGCGCGCGCTGTCGCAAAATCCTTTTGCCTTCGACGCGTCCACCCTGTAATCGATGCGCCCCACATATTCCTCGTCCGGCCCGAGCCTGACGCCGCCGCCGAGGTCCGGCGTCGCGTGTATGCCGAGGCCCGCGCCTTTCTTCTTCGGCACCGGATATACAAGATGTTTTATCATCTTCGCCTTCGGCGCGCTTACGCGGAAATAATCCCCTTTGCACGGCTTTATCGAGTATTCATCGATGGCGAGCCCCGCCATCGCGGCAACCTTGCCTGAATCGAGCCCGGCGCTGTTCACCAATACCCGGGTATGGAAATCCAACCGTCCGCCGTCGGTATCCCTTACCGTGACCTTAAAACCTTCCGCGGCTTTTTCGATACCCGTCACTTCCGTATTATATGTAAGCGTCCCTCCGCGCGCCTTGAACTTGCGCTCAAGGTCCTTCATCAGGGCGTGCGTATCCACTATTCCCGTCGACGGCGACCATATCGCGGATTCGGCCGATATTTCCGGTTCGAGCTTTTTGACGCCCGCCGCGGATATCAATTCAAGGCCGGGAACCCCGTTCTCTTTTCCCCTCCTGAAGAGCGCCTCGAGGTCCGGCAGCTCCTCCTTATTGACCGCGACGATCAGCTTGCCGGTCTTTTTATGCGGGATATTGTTCGCGAGGCAGTATTCGTAGAGCATCCTGTTGCCTTCGACGCAGGATCTCCTCTTCAGCGAATCTTTCGGGTAATAGATACCCGCGTGGATAACCTCGCTGTTGCGAGAGCTCGTCTCGCGCCCGAACGAGTCGTGCCTCTCTATGAGGAATATATCCCTGTATTTTACGGACAACGCCGCAGCCGCAGCCAACCCGACGACGCCGGCGCCGATGACCGTTATTTCCGTCTTTTCCATTTGCTCATAGGTATACAATATCCTCGGGATGGTACAAGGAAAGAAAAAGGAGCATGTACTCCTTCAGGTGGCGCGTTATAAGGAAGTTGTTCTTGACGTGTTCCTTGCCGTTCTCGCCGAGTTTGCGCGCGTAATCCGGGCTGTGCAGCAGTTGTTTCAGCGAGAAACCGGCGCCTTCTATCGAATGGCATAACAATCCCGAGTATTTGTGGGCTATCTGAAGGGGTATCCCGCCTACATTCGACGCGACGACCGGTTTCGCTTTCCACAACGCCTCCGATACCGTCAGCCCGAACCCTTCGCGCAGGGATTTCTGCATTATTACTGTCGAAGCCCTCTGCAGCGCGTTTATCTCGATGTCGTTCTGCGCGAGCAGCAGTATATGTATGTCGGGATCGCCTTTGGCGGCTTCCTTGACCTCAAGAAGGACCTCCGCGCTCTCGGGATCGTCGGAGGCGCCTCCGCCGGCGAGCACGAGCCGGCAATCTGAATACCTCTTCACCTGCTTGTAGACCTGTATCACGCCGAGCGGGTCCTTCAGCCTGTCGAAACGCGATATCTGCGTAACTATCGGCTTGTCCTTCGGGATGCCGTATTTCTCCAGCACCGCGTCTATCGTCTCCTGCGGCAGTTCCTTGTTCTTGTCGCTAAGCGGGTCTATAGACGGGGATATGAGGAACTGCCTTACAGGCAATTTTTGCGAGAACGCGGGCGCCGAGAAGACTGCCGCATCATACCTGTCTATATAGCCCCTTAGGAAATCCCACACCCTTTTATCCGGTTCGGATACGTCAACGTGGCAGCGCCATATCCATTTGTTGCCTGCCTTCTTGTCTACGAGCGCTATCGGCTGGGGGTCGTGGACGAAGACGACGTCGCCGTATGTGTTAAGCTCCTCTATGTTGCTGCGGCTCGTCTCGAGGAAAACGTCGAAATCCCCGTCGAGCGATCCGACATTGACGCCGTGAAGGGCGTTATGGAATTTTTTCGTCGCTTCGAAGAACCTCTCCCCTCCCTTGATAAAATCCCATCTCGCGTCGACGCCGAGTTCCTTCAGCATAGGCACCATCCTGCTGAGTATCTCGGCCACGCCGCCGCCCACGGACGTGGAATTGATATTCTGGATGACCTTGCCCCGCAGCTTATCGGCAAGAAGTCTCAGGTCGTCTATCTGGGGCTGCCCGACCACGGGTATATATTCGTCTATCTTTGCCATTTCAGGAAGATGACCTCGTATTTATTATGCGGACCATCCTGTTCCTTAGGCCCTCCAGCGTGAACGTATACGGGTCGAGCTGTGATATCTCCCTCGCTATACGCTCGTCGCCTATAGAGGTCCTTATCCAGTTGGAAAAGTCGTTCGTGCCCTTCTCGAGGCGCAGTCGCGACTCGAATATATGGTAATAGATCGAATCTATCGTGACCTTGCCCAGTATATCGGCGAATTCACAGAGGTTGTGCGCGGTATATTTCGTCGGTATTACGAAGCTTATCGATTTCACGAAATGGAATTCCTCGTTCTCTCCCGAGAACCTGACTTTTGCCTCCGGATTCTTTGCCAGGTAGGATTCTATAGTATCGGCTATCTTCTCCCTGAGGCTGCGGATAGTGCTGAATTGCACGACATCGATGCTCGCGAGCCGTTCCCCGAGCCCGTCCTCGCCGAGGACCTCGGTCACCCAGTAGGCGAAATCGTTCGGCGGCTCGGGCGAAAGGTACTGGTGCTGCTGCAGGAACCTGTGGGTATGGTGATATATGCAGGAGCCGTTGACCTCTTTCACGAGCTCGAGCAGCTGGCCGAGCGTTGACGCCCTCAGGCCGGTGAGCTCGGTAAGGTGCATCCTTGTATAGAATACGAAGGGTTCTTTTGCTGTCGCTGTATCCGCCATCCTGTCATTCCCTTTCCAGGCGTCCCGCTTGCTTCAAAAACCTGATAACTTCCCTGTGGTCCTTCAGGAAATACGCGGCTTTCGTCCTGCCCGGCTTCCCGACAAATACCGTTATCCCCTTATTTCCCAGCGCCGCGAAAGCGTCCTCGTCGGTAATGTCATCCCCGATATATACCGGCAGGACGGGCCTTCCCCTTCCGGCGGAGTGCCGCTGTCTTGCCAGAAGCCACATCACAAGCCTTCCTTTGTCCCAGTCGACCGGCGGTTTTATCTCCAGCACCATCTTGCCGGCGCCGGCCCTTGCCTTTCCTCCTGCGATATACCGCGCCGTCGCGGCCCGGAACGCCTTCCTGACCCGGGGGATATCTTTCCTGCTTACCAGCCTGTAATGGAGGCTTAGCGAATAACCCTTGTCCTCAAGGACCACGCCGTTCACCCCGGCCATGCGCTTGCGCAGGTCCCCCGCAATTCTTTTTATGAGCCCCCTGAATCCGGCGGGGGCAAAACTCCTGGGCCTGATACCCGGCCCGCTGACCTCGATACCGTGGTTGCCGGAATACACTATACCCCTGACCCCGACCATCTTCTTTACGTCTTTAAGCGACCGGCCGCTTATGACCGCCAGCTTAAAACCGCCGGCCAGCGCCAACCTCCGCAGGAGTGCCTTCGTCCTTTTCGGGATCACCGCCTTCGAGGGGGTATCCGCGATCGGGACAATGGTCCCGTCATAATCGAGGAACAGGTATACCATTACTCCTTCTTCTTTGAGGTAAGCTCCGTTACTATACTTCCGGCCCACTTGTATACGTTGTTCTCCCTGACGATATTGCGCATATTTTCCATGCGCTTCCTCTTATCTTCAGCCGGCATCTCAATGGCCGTTTTTATAGCGTCGGAGAATTCCTCAATGGAGTAAGGGTTGATCTGCACCGCATCGGCCAGCTCTTTTGCCGCCCCGGCGAACCGGCTCAGTATCAGCACTCCGTCGAGGCCCTTATTCGACATGACATATTCTTTCGCGACGAGGTTCATCCCGTCGTGGAGCGAGCTCACGATGCAGATATCCGCGATCGCGTAATACGGCTTTATCTCTTCCGGCGAGAAATGTTTCTTCAGGTATATGACCGGTTTCCAGTCGCCGTCGGAATGTTTCCAGTTCACTTTCTCGACTGCTTCATCTATCTCAGATATCAGGTCATGGTAGCGCTTTATATGGGTTCTGCTCGGGGCCGCGAGCTGCACAAGGACGAACTTGCCCCTGTATTCAGGGTATTTCTCGAGGAACCTGTCTACTGCGGAGATCCGCTCGACGATGCCCTTGGTATAATCGATCCTCTCGACACCGACGGCCACTATCTTGCCCTTCAGGTCGAATTCTTCCTTGAGGCCGTTGATCGCGCCTATATCCTGCCTGGAGTTCTCTTCCATGTGGCTGTCCACGCTTATCGGGAAAGCCCGGACGAACGTCTCTTTCCCCGAGCGGACAATGCTGAACTTCTCCGTGTCAACCCGCGACTCAAGCAGCCTGTTGGCCGTATCGAGGAAATTATTGCAATGGTACTGGACGTGGAACCCTATAAGGTCGCACCCGAGCATCCCGTCGAGTATCTCTTTCTGGTAAGGGCATGTCGCGAATATCTCCGGGTTGGGCCATGGTATATGCCAGAAGAGGGCTATCGTCGCGTTCGGCTGTTTCTCCTTTATCAATTTAGGCAGGAGCGTAAAATGGTAGTCCTGTATGAATATGAACGGGTTTTTCGACGGCAGTTCTTCGAGGATAGCGTCAGCGAATTTCTGGTTTACCTTCTTGTACATCCCCCAGTCCCAATCCTTGAAGATGGGCCGAGTATGAGTTATGTGGCAGAGCGGCCACAAGCCTTCGTTCGAAAAACCGTAATAATAGCCCTGTTCCTCTTCCTTCGAGAGCCAGACCCTTTTAAGAATATAGAGGTCCTCTCCCGGCGGCACCGGAAGCTTGTTCTTCGAATTCACGAACTTCCTGTCCTCATTGCCGCTGCCATGGGCTATCCACGTGCCCCCGCACGCGCGGAGTATCGGGTCTATCGCGGTAACTACGCCGCTCGCGGGGCGTATGCATTTCGCCCTGCCCGTCTCATCTTCGCTGACATGCATATACGGTTCCCTGTTCGATACGACATAAAGCGCGTTCTCGCCGAGCTTCGCGAGCACAAGGTCCCGAAGTTTTTCCTGTGTCCAGAGCTCATTATTCTGCAACCGGGCCTGGGCCTCGCCGGATATGGTCTTTCGCGCTATCCTCAGGCTCAAAGCTAACTGCTCCACCTCGCTGGCAAGCTTCCCGAAGGCGCCCCCCTCCTTCGTTATGGGATGCTGCTCGTCGGTCTCCCCTTTTTGGAAGCTGTGGAACCAGTCGGTAAGCTGGAGTATCGGGAGTATGAAGATCTGCCTCTGCAGCAGCAGCATTACAAGCGCTATTGAGACGACAAGAGTTATCAGGGCTGTGCTTATATGCTTCCATAAGCCGGCCAGCGTCGTGAACACAGACGAAGTGTCATATACTACCTCGACAGCGCCCAGCTTGTTGTTCTCATCGTCGGTTATCGGGAGGACATAACTATATACCGAAAATTCCTTGAATTGCTCGAGCGCTCCCCTCGGCACGCCGCTCTCCAGAGATTGCCTGACATAGGGCTTGTCCTTATGCCCCCAGTCCGCGATGCGGGAAGTTATGGAAAGTACGCCTCCGCTGCCGTCATAGATTACGCACCCCTGGAGCCTCTCCCTCTTCTGGAAACTTTCGGTGAGGCGGTTTGCCGACCTGAGGTCGTTGTTGATAAGGATATACTTCGCGGAAAGCTCCGTACTCTCCGCAACAGCCCTCGCCTTCCTCTTCAGGTCGTCCATGAGCTTGCCCTCCTCATAGTTGACCTGCACAATGCCGAAGACGGTAAAGACCGCGGCGACGATTATAAGTATCGGAAGTATAAAGAGAAGCACTCGCCTCATATTATCAAGCCCCTTCCTGTTCGCGGTTTATAGCCCTTATCGGATACGGTATGACTATCCCTTCTTTATTATACCTCTCATGCAACCTTTTGACAAACTCATGTTTTATAAGGTACTGGTCGACAAATTCCTTCCCCCTCAGGATGACCGAGAAGTTTATTCTGAAATCCCCGAAGGTATGGTAACGTATGAACGGCTCAAATCCCGGTATGCCCCCGGGCACTTCCTCCATGACCTTTTTCGCCACTTCACATGTTACTTTCTCGACCTTAGCGAGATCGCTTTTATAATGGACCCCGAGGTCCACGAGCACCGCCATCTCCTTTTCCGGCAGGTAATAATTCGTCGTGATCACCTGCGTCAATTTCGCGTTCGGGACAAGGATAACATTATTGGCAAGCATCCTTATCTTAGTGCTCCTCCAGGTTATGTCGCTTACATAGCCCTCCTCCCCGGTCTCAAGCTTTATGTAGTCGCCTATCTTTACCTGCCTGGCGGCAACGATGTGGAAACCGGCGAACAGGTTCGAGAGAGAATCCTGCAGCGCAAGCGCGACTGCGAGGCCTCCTATACCTAAGGTGGCAAGGATCGGCGTGATCGCTATGCCGAGGTTGTTCAATATAAGCAGCAGGCCAACGCCGTATATTACTATCCTGCTAACGTTCTGTGTGAGCGAGGTTACCGGCAACGCGGATTCGATCGCGTTCGAACGCGATACTATAAGCCTTGTGGCCACGTGAGAGAGCACGATCATGACCGATATCGAACCCAGGACGAACAATGCCTTTTCCCCGAAATCTATCCACCGGGTCGGAAGCGAAGACACTTCAAGCCCCAGATATATGCCGAGCATGAGGCACCATATCATGAACGGGCCCCTCGTTGCGGCGATGACTATGTCGTCTATATCGGTCTTTGTCTTACTTGCCAAATGCAGGAAACGCCTGAATATCATGCCTCTCAATATATAACCAAACAAAACCGTTCCGAGGCAGACCAACGACGGAAGTAGGTAAACCGCTGAACCGTTGAAATACTGAATAAGGAGCTCCTTCATGCGTTATCCCTCCCAAAACAAAAAACGCCCTCCCGCTTACGCGAGATGGCGGCCCGACCATCACAATGCCTCCCGGAACAACCTATTTGTCCGGGACCCGGCTACCTATTATATTATCATCGGGCAAACATAGCAAGATATTTAGAAAATATTCCCTCAATCCCTGTTAATGAAATGTATCATGTCGGTCAATCTGCCGTAACTGCGGAAATCAAAATACATCACGAGCCTCGGAAGCAGCGGATACTCCCCTTTCTCCATTTCTTCCCTCAACGGGGGCGACAGTTTTATCTCTCCTTCCGTAAGTATGCCCTTGAACTTCCTGTTTATCGCGGCCAGGGTCTTGTCCGATATCTTCCTTTTCAGGCGCAGGACCGTCCGGCCAGACACATACCTTATCGAGTGGTATACCCTGTAGAATTCATCAATATACTTTATCGCCTCGTCGACCGAATTCACTATACGGAAAAGGCTAAGGTCCTCTTTATCTATGTAGCCGTTCCTCAGCAGCTCGCTGTTCACGAAACGCTTCCAGGACTTCCAGTATGTCGAACCCTCCGGCTCCATCATCACTATGGGCCTCGGCTTCGATTTGCCCGTCTGGATAAGCGTAAGCATCTCGAACCCTTCGTCATTTGTGCCGAACCCGCCGGGTAAGAGCACGGTCGCGTCGGTCTCCTTGATGAAGATGAGTTTCCTCGTGAAGAAATATTTGAAACTTATTATCTTCTGCTTCTCATAGATGAACGGGTTGGGTTTCTGTTCGTAAGGCAGGCGTATGTTAAGCGCGAATTCCATTCCCATGTTCGCGCCTTTGTTGCCGGCCTCCATCACGCCGGGGCCTCCTCCGGTAACGACCATATACCCCTTGCCGGTTATCTTCCTCGCGAAATCCTCCGCCATCTTATATTCCGCTGAAGAGGGTTTCGACCTTGCCGAGCCGAATATCACGGCCTTCTTCACCTGCCTGTACGGCGCGAATATCTTGAACGAATACCTGAGCTCTTTCAGCGTATTGTTCACGAGCTTCAGGTCCCCTTTGTCGTCGGATTCGCGGCCCAGCTTGACCGCGGTCGTGATTACCTCCCGCAGTATATCTTCCGTCTCGGTGGAGCACGATTCGCAGGTGAGGTCGGTTATCAGCCTGTCAACGTTCCTGTCGCCTATCTTATATTCCCCCGAGATCTTCTTCATGCCTTTAGCTTTCCTTCTAATTCCTTGATTCGCCCCTTAAGCTCTATCATCTTAAGCTCCCTGTCAACGGCGACCTTGTGGAACTTCTCCATATCGCTTATCTTGTCGTGCAGTTCCTGCTGCGCCTTTTTGAGCGCCGAGACGTCCTTCGCTATATGCACGGACCCGATGAACTCGCCTTTATCGTCGTATATCGGCGATGTAGAGACAAGGAGCGGCAGGCCTATACGCGGGTCAAACACCTCTTCCGTATGCGTCTTCCTGTCAGCGAGGGTGCGCTGGTGCGGACAGCCCGGCCACGGCTTCTCGGCCCCGTGGACTATCCTGAAGCACCTCTCGCCGACGATATCCTCCGGCTTCATCTTCAGGAAATCGGTGAACACCTTGTTCGCCCTTACTATCCTGCTGTCCTTGTCTACTACGAAAATAAAATCCGTGATAGCGTCGAATGTCGCCGACCAGTCCTTTGCCGCCTTATTTATATCCTCCTCCGCTTTTATGCGCTTCTCTTCTGTCCGAAGCAGTTCCTTTGCGCTCACCACGACCAGGATACAGAATACAGCCGCGTTAAAGAACACGATGAGCGATACTCCGAATTCATGCGGGATGACGCCGGCCCTTTCGCTTGTCAGTTTTAACCAGCCGAAGACCGGAGGCAATATTAGCGCGAACGGCAGTATCCTGCGGAGCATTATGCCGGCGGAAAGGTCGGAACACATGATCCGCATGAAACCTTTGTTCCCCGACGCAAATATCACGCCGATTGACAACAGCAGGAAAAGCGCTGCGGTATGCAGCGCCATAACCGTAAAATTATGATGTAAAATATGCAGTACCTTTACCCCGAATATATAACCGGTCAGGTTCTGGTAGGCAAATAATCCCGTGGCAGCCGAGATCATCTGTGCCGCGTAAGCGCCGCGGTCCGACCTGCTGCCAATAAGGGAAAGGGCGACACCGAGAAGCAGGAAATTGACCGCTGTAAGAAAGGCCATCCTTCCGAGGTGCGTCGTTAGCGCCGCGCCCTCCGGCTCCCTGAATAATAACTGGTCGATGCCGATATTGACGCCCGCAGAATATTCTATTATGGTCAATAGCCCTATCGCGCTTATCGCCAGCGAAGAGACGAGCGCAATGCCGCCGGCCCTGCTTCCATCACGGATGCTGTGGGCCGTGGCGTAAAGCGCTATCCCCGTAAGCAGGAAGGCCAGTGCGGTGTTGAATTTCATGGCGACCATTTCGGGAAAGACGCTCTTCAGGGCGCCGATATCCAGGAACCATCCCGCCGTTACGAGAAGGCCTGCGCATACGGAAAGCAGCGCTATGGCCATGGAGATCTTCCTGTAGCCCCTTTCCCGGGCCTCTTTCATGCCATACCTCCCTGAAACATCACATTAGTTCCAGTATGCGCCAATGCGTATCGTCGTCCTGCATTTCTTCAGTGCGCCCTTCGACGCAGGCGAAGATACGGTCCGGATATTCCAGCAGCGAGAGCGGCACCCTGAGAGTTATCGTCCTGGGGCCGCGGTCCGCGCTTACCTCTTTGGATGATAACCTTTTGTGCCTGTCCCTGCAATGCAGGCCGTCGGCATCCATCCTTATATGCAACTTCGGCATGCCGGAAAACTCCCGGCCTTCCTTGTATCCGATAAGATAGACCGTAAAATCCCTGTCTACATCCGACCTCCCCGCCGTCGCCAAATGCACCGAGATGCTGCCGTCCTCGATGCCGTATATGCCGCTGCGCCCGCCGTCTTTCATCTTCAACGGGGCATAATCGCCGAAAAGCTCGTTCCTCCTCGCGAAAGAATAGAGGTACGACCGGTCATACGATAACTGGCTCTTATAAGCCTTGATAGCGGCATGTTTCGCCTCCACATCCTCACGGGTGAGGTCGAACGTCCCCCATGATATCCGCTTGAACGGGGCCGGCGGTTTCAGGTCAAGGCCGGGATGGTATCCCTTCGGCGCGGGCCAACCCCGGACATGCACTATATAAGGATGCAACAACGGCGGCTCCAGGCTACCGGCCAGGTCCCAGAGCGCGACGCGCAGGAAAAGGTAGAGGGCCTTATGGTCGGGATTTGAATCCGCCGGATGCGAGACGAAGACCGCGGTCGGCCTGAATTCCACAAGTATATCCTTGAGGTCCGCCAGTATGCTCTCGCCTATATAGGGCGCGCCGCATGATACCGCCCCGGCATACGGGACCTTCGTCTGCTTTGTCAGCATAGCCTCATAGGGCTTGTCGTCTCCCCAGTATCCCGTGAAGATCGCAAGCGTCCCGAAATCCGGGTACCCGAGGAATGACACGTCCTGCGCCGCGAGCCCCATCCCGGACATTGCGGCCAGCGTCTCCTTCATCCTCGTCTCCCCCATAGCGATGAGGCCTTTCGCAGACAGGACGGGATGTTTCTTATACATGAGGAACGCTATCTCGTTATTATCGCCGTTGGTAAGGCACGCTACTTTCACTTTTGCGCCCGCGCTCAGTGCCTTCTTCATCACCCCGAAGGCGGCTATCGCCTCGTCGTCAGGATGAGGGGCGAGCACAAGGACCCTGTCGGAACGCCTGAAAGTGATCTCCGCGGACGCGGGTTGCGCGGAAAAAAGCGCCAACAACACCAAGATACCGGATATAACGGATGAAAGGGCCCGGGAGCCCACCGAGGTCAGAACCTGCACCTTGCGTTAGCCCATCCGGTATGGGCCGTGAAATCTTCTTTGTACTCGAAATCGTAGTTGGTCTCGAAACTCCAGGTGTTGTTCATCTCCATGATAAGCCTGGTGCCGACATTGAAAGAGCTCTTGGGAGGATCGAATCCTACAGTAGAGAATGACCCGCCTCCTCCCGAGAAGACAGAGGTCGTCTCCTGCCTGTCGCCAATGAAATCATATAGCCACCGGCCGTGGACTTCCGGTGTCACGACCCTGTTCTCCATCTCGATGGAACGCGACAGCTTTATTCCTATCCCCGACTGCAGCATATCATAATCCTGGTCATCGACGGTCAGGTTAAGCGCGCCGGCATTCGTCTCCGTATAACCCTCAAGGTGGAGCCGCGTGTATTGCAGCGAGGCGACCGGCGTAAGGCGGAATTCATCGATCTTGAAGACATAACCTCCATCAACCAATGCAGAATACTGCTGCCCGTCGTAATCCGCGTTCGCTATCCTGTCATCGGCCCCTATATCTATCTCCCTCGAGCCCCTGTACTGATTATACGCGAAAGACAGCGCGCCGTTCAGGTAGTACGGGTTGACGACGTCTTTATAGCCGCCGTACAGAGTGCCCTGGTAGCTGCTAATATTTGTCTTGCCGCTCATATCTTTGGAATTAATGTGGCTTTTGGCATATCCTCCGTTCAAACCGACGCGCACGGTATCGCTGAACGCTGCGGTATCCGCGCCCAAGGCCATGCCCCATATGACTCCGCGATATCCGTTACTCTCCCCGCGCGGATCTTGCTTTATATATTCTCCGAATCCCTGGCCCCACGCCTGCCAGCCGTTATATCCATTGCCGCCGGCCGAAACTCCGGTCTCACCCGAATCACCCGTGTCCGCCTGCACGAACAACATCTCAAGGCGATCCATCGATGTCCCGGTAAAACGGTTGATGGCCGTATGGCTAACCGAGGTGACGCTGCTGTCTACGACAGGTATGACCGTCTTGAGCGCCTGGCTGATGGCTCCGAGCGTCGGAAGAGAGTCGAGTTCGCCGAGTACCTTCGACATGTCACCTGTCGTTCCCGCCTCGCCTATCTCCTCGAGGACCGCACCTGCGGCAGCCGCGTTCCCGGTGGCTATCTTGTCATATGTCATGGTACGCATAGCGGTGATCGTAAGATCCTGCCCGGCGCTTGCAGACGCGCTAGTGAACGAGAGTATCGCGCTGTTATCAGTAACGGCAGGAGCCACTACAGCGCCTCCGGCTCCTCCATTAAGTACTGTCCATGTGGTATTGCTGCGGATGTATTCGGTAGCTTCGACATTTATGTCAAGCGACGTGCCCGCGGCCACCGTTACCGCATCCGGCGTCACAATATTGCCTACTATCGTTTTACCCTGGACGGTCGTGGCCAGTGTACCGGCCGCTTGAGTATAGTTGCCCGCGATAAGATTAGTGGTATAAGACCCGAGGTCGAGAGTGCCTGCCGTCAGGAAGACGTCTGTGCATGAGCTTGTGCCGGAGGCACCTATCACAACATTAGCGGCGGCATTATTTATAGTGATAGTATTCGCGAAGACGGCTCCTGTCAGGGTATATGTGCCGCCGCCTGTAAAATCTACCACATCCAGGTCCAGTGCCAAGGTTCCGATGTTCCCTATCGTCGAACTGCCGGAACCCTGGAATTCTATATCTCCTGTACCTCCGACCGTTGTGGTGACCGACGCGACCCTGGCAGCGCCACCTATGTCGAGATCGCCGTCCGCGCTGAACGCTATCGCAGTACCGGTAGACCCATTAACGCTGTTAAGCGTACCGCTCACGGTCGTGAGTCCGGCGTGCTGTATATTCAACGTATTAGCGACAGTGGCATCCGACGCCGCATCTCCGAGCGTGCTCGCGGCGCCGACATCTATCCTGTTGGCATATACATTTCCGTTCGCTAACGTCGTGCCGTCAATATCCAAAAGCGCCAGCTCACCGTCTCGCGCGCCTATGTTGCCCGCTATGACATTTCCCACGCCGTTAAGCTCGATATCGCCCGTGCCGGACCCCGCCGTCGTGGAGATGGTCGTTATGGTGGCCGTACCGGCGATATCAACGTCGCCGTCTTCCGAGAAGGACAAGTTCGTAACTGCCAAATCCCCGGCAAAATCCACGAGGCCCGTGCTGTCCACCTGTATGGACGCCAGGCTGAAGGCCGCTCCGACATTATCACTAAATGTGACATTGTTGGAATTACTTACTGCATTTACATTTCCTATCGTCAGGTATCCTTCCCCTGCAGCGGCGCCGTCTATCGTGCCCGTTACCGTTTGTGTTACACCCGCACCTCCGTAAAATACGATCTCCGAATAGCTGCTGACATCGCCCGCCGTAACATCATCCAGCGTAAAACCCCCGGTTGCCGTCGCGTTCCCTGATACCGCCAACCCGGTGGTCATTCCCCAGTCGCCGCCTGAAGCGGCAGTAAGGGTCGCGGTCCCTCCCACGGTCAGGTTGCCGTCCACCGTGAGTGTGATAAGATAATTTTCCGTTTCGTTGTTCGTCAATGCAAAGTCACCGCCTGCCGCAAGGTTCCCATCTACGGTCACGTCCATATCCATATCAGACGCGGCGACGTTCCTGACCGTGAAATCCGCGCCTATTGCCGCGGATCCTATATCCACCCAATACGGTATAAGTTCCGTCCCGAGCCCGGCCTCAACAATATCCACGCTTCCGGTATCCCCTGCGCCTATGCCGGAATCGGTAATAGCTCCTATCGTGAACCAGCTCAGGTCGCCCGGGTTGGTCCCGTCATCGGCCACTCCGTCATTAGTTATCGTCAGCGTAAAATCGTCAATATCCACATTGTCTTCGGAGTTGGCGGCGGCTACATCCCCCGTTTCACCCCATATCCCGTCGGCAGTCATCGTCAGGTCCGCCGCATCAGCGGGAACAGCGGTCACGCACATAAAAAACAACGCCGCAGCTACGGAAAGTGCTCTATTCATCGCCTCTCTCCAAGATATTGTCCATCATGCCGTAAAAACAAAAAAGCCCTCCGCCTTACCTTATAGCGAAGAGCCAATTAAAATAAAACCCTTTTGGGTTTTTATCTCCCATGAGTGTAATCTAGCATATGCCGGAAGCGATGTCAATTACAATATGGATACTTTATTTACCTTTAACCTTCCGGGTCTCCTTCTGTATTTTGCGCCACTTGGAAAGCTGTTCCGCGGTAAGTTCGTTCTCTATGGCCCTCGCGCTCACTATGTCCTCATAGCTCGCGTCCGTCTGGACCCTGGCAATATCCTGAAGCTTGGCTTTTATCCTGCTGAGGTCCGTCCCCTTCTCCACCAGCATGTCGAGTTCGGCCCTGAGGCCGGCGATTTCCTTCTTCTTGTTCGCAAGATATGCCTGCAGTTTGGACAGAATATCGCGCATGTTCTTCTCCTGCATGTCCGTCAGGCCGAGTTCCTTCTTGTAGTCGAATATATATTTTCCGGATTTTTCCTGGGCAAAACAATCGTTGACACACGCCGATGATATGCATACTGATGCCAGCAATAAAACCAACAAGGACTTTTTGATCTTGCACCTCCTATTTTTTCAGGGGCATATCCAACAGGTCGAGCCACCTGGTTTCCCAGCCGGAATAATGCGTGGCTCCTTCTACGACCGTAATGCTTTCATGTTTCTTATCGCCAGCTTTTTCGACAAAAGATTCCGCCGCGGACGCCGGCACGACCTTGTCATTATACGCGATAAAATGCCGTTGCGGAAGCCCTTTTAGCTTGTTGGCAATATCAATTGGATCCAGGGACCCCTTGAGCGGGCTCACGTTGTTCTTTTTGCTGACTGCGGCGCTGTCGAGGTTGCCGGCAACCGTGCGCAACCCGATAACATCATCGCGTCGCGCGGCAATGAGCGCGGCGACGGCCGCCCCGCCGGAATACCCGACCAGGCAGACCTCTTCGGCGCCCGCCATATCGCGCAAGGCGCTTACCGCCGAGTCCATATCAGCTATGACCTCGGGCGCGAACCTTTTTGACATCCAGTATTTCGCGTCGCAGTCCGACGCCCCCTCCGAGGGGTATTGCCCCGGGCGGGCGAGATATGCGACATTCGGAGACGGGTCGAGGGACGCAAGTTTAATGACAAGAGGGTCCGTGGGGGTCGGGTCGGAGGATGCGCGGTAACGGTCCAGCCACGCGCGGCCGTCGCCTTCTATATATACGGTGATCGGTTCTCCGGGGCGGGTGGCCTTTATGAGGGAATACAGGACAAAATCGCGGCCCCGTATGAGTTTCTTCGAAAATCCGCTGTCATGCCCGATATCATAGGAAGTGGTCGCGCATCCGGAAAGGCAAAATACCGCTATAATCGCGCATAGCGGCCTCATGCTTACTGTCCCGAGGAATGGCTTTGCATCGACAGGCTGCAGCCGACCGTCCCCTTTATCAGGACAGGCAGCCGGTCCTTGTCCTTGCTGACCCATATCTCGAACTTGTCGGGTTTGCTTGTGAAATGGTAGGCGGTCACTTTCCTGTCGTTGACCTTTATCACTTCGATACCGGTGAGCGTGACGGTAAATTCTTCCTGCAGCCGTATTGCCATGCTCCACCCGACTTCCAGGTCGTCGACACGCCTTAAGCTAAAAGGCAACAGCACCGCGTTATGGTACGGGCTGTCCGATTTATACTTGTATTCGTCGGAGACCTTTTTATTCATGAACTTCCTGACTATGAGGGAGTTGTTCTGCGGGTCGTATTCCTCTACGAGGTGTTCTTTCGTGAGCGGCCAGTTTATATGCCGCTCCACTATCAACGGCATTCCGGTCTCCGGGTCGGCGTAGATCTCCTCGAGGTCGCTGAAACCGGCGAGTTTCGTCCGGAAGGTCACATGCCAGTATGTCTTTCCCTGGCGTTCGACGAGCCCCATATCCTCGTACTCTGCTTTTCCCGCCGGGCTGACGTTATAGATGATCTTCTCGCCCTGGTATACCGTCGCCGGGATATTTCCGGACACGGCAAGCAATGACGCCGCTAATATGATATTCAATACTGACTTACCTTGCATATCTATCAACCTCTTTAACTGGGATCGCGTTTCGTCCTGACGAGTTCCACCAGTTCACCCACAGTAGCGACTGCGTCAACCTCCTCATCGGATATTGTGATATTATACTTCTCTTCGATGTCAATTGCCAGTCTTACTATATCAACGAAATCCATAAAGAGATGCTCTATCAACAAAGACTCCGGCAGTATCCTTTCGACCGGCATCCCTATCTGCTCGTTTATCAGTTCCCTGACCTCTTCGAATAGTGTTTTCATCTAATGGACCATGACCGTCCCTTTATTCTTGACCTCGCGGAAGACGAATACGAGGAACACGCATAATAAGGCGACAATCCCGTAATACTGGAAGCAATCGATATATGAAAGAAGCGCGGCCTGACGCATCAATTCCCTGTAAAGGAGGCCGTCCGCGAGCCCGGAATACGTCTTCGTTACCTGCTGATACATCTGGTTAAACGGGTTCAGTTGGCCTACAAGGGTCGCCTGATGCGCCTGCGCCATACGGGATAGTATCGTCGTAGAGACCGCGATGCCGACGCTTCCCCCGATATTCCTCGTCAGGTTAAAAAGCCCTGAGCCGCTGCCTATATCACTTGCATGCAGCGTCCCGAAAGCCACGATCGATAACGGCACAAAGACCATCATCGTCCCGAAACCTAAAATAAAGAGCGGCACTACCCTCGAATCCATTGAGATATACAGGTTGATGTGGCCGAGGGACAGCGCCGCTAATCCTATTATGACCAGGCCTGCGGCGATCAGGGCCTTATTATTGAAATAGATGCATAAGCGCGAGACCGACATGGCCCCGACAAAAGCCCCTATCCCGAGAGGGACCAGTATAAGCCCGCTTAAATAGGCCGTATAACCCATTATCGTCTGGTAGAAGAGCGGCATGAGCGCCATGACCCCGTACATGATCGCGCCGATCATAAAAGCGATGATCATTCCACCGGTGAGGTTCCTGTCCTTGAGAATGCGCAGGTCGACCACCGGATGCTTAACGCGGAATTCCCATAAAACGAACGCGATAAGCGAGATGACGACAACGATCGACGTCCAGCATATCCAGGATGCCTGGAACCAATCCGCCTCCTGTCCTTTATCGAGGATCAGCTGAAGCGCGCCGAGGCCCAGGGCCATCAGCGCGAACCCGTAATAGTCGATGCCGGTCCTGGTCTTCCGTATGTACGGCGGATCTTCCACAAATACCTTCGACATGATAACTGCGATGACGCCCACGGGTATATTTATGAAGAAAAGCCAGCGCCATGAGAAATTGTCGGTGAGCCAGCCTCCGATGACAGGGCCTATGATAGGAGCAACTATGACCCCCATCGCGAATACCGCCATGGCTGAAGTGCGCTTCTCCTTCGGAAAACTTTCCAAAAGTATCGCCTGAGAGATCGGCTGGAGGGCTCCTCCCCCAATGCCCTGGAATATCCGGAACAGGACCAATTGCCCGAGGCTGCCGGATATCCCGCAAAGGACCGAAGATAAGGTAAATAACGATATACAAACAAGGAGCACGCGTTTACGTCCGAAGAAACTGCCGAACCATGCCGAGGCGGGCAGGATAATGGCGTTTGCGACAAGATAGCTTGTTAAGACCCAGGTCCCTTCATGGGTGGTTGCGGAAAGATTTCCTGCTATCTGCGGCAAAGCGACATTCGCAATGGATGTGTCGAGGACTTCCATGGTCGCGGCCAGCATGACCGCGATGCAGATAAGCCACGGATTACTTTTCGGGCGCCATTCCTCGTGCTGCATTAACGGGCCTTTATCTCTGCGATGACCGACATGCCAACGCCGAGGTCATATTTATCGTAGGGTTGGCCGTTAAAGACGATCTTTACCGGGATGCGCTGGACCACTTTAACAAAATTCCCGGACGCGTTCTCCGGAGGGAACATGCTGAATTTGGCTCCGGTGCCGCGCTGGATGCTGTCGACGCGGCCCTCGAAGACCTTGCCCGGATATGTATCGATCTTTATCCTGACTTCCTGGCCGGGCCTGACATTCTTAAGCTGTGTCTCCTTATAATTGGCGACGACCCACATTTCATCCGAAACAACCGCCATAAGGCCCTGGCCCGGCTGTATCTGGTTCCCCGCCTCGACGGACCTTTTTGCGATATGGCCGTCCGCCGGCGCGCATATCTTCGTATATTCAAGATTACGCTGCGCGATATTGAATTGCGCTTCAGCGGCTTCGGCATGCGCTTTCGCAAGGTTATATGCCGTAACGGCGTTCTCATATCTCTCTTTCGGGTATACCTCTTCTTTATATAACGCCTCGGCGCGGTCCCTGTCGCGCAAAGCCTGCTCAAATGCTACATTACGTATATCAAGGGCCGCCTGCGCCTCCTTTACCCTCAATTCGTAATCCACGGGATCTATCTCGACCAGCACGTCCCCCTTTTTCACGATACGGTTGTCTTCCGCATTCACTATCCTGACCGTCCCTGGGACTTTTGACGCGACACTGTGGATCCTGCCCTCGATATACGCGTCGTCAGTGGAGACACGGCTGAGCCCGCCGATGACAAAAAGGATCAATACCACGGCGGCAGCGCCGAACGAAACAAGAAATATCCCCAGCAATTTTGTCTTCTTAATGTTTTTCAGGTCCATTTTTGTTCTCCATTATTTCGTAGATAAGTGTAAGGTCGATTCCCATTGAATACATAAGTTTCGCGTAATTACGTTTCAACTCGTAATCCGCGCCATAATAATTCGTGCGGGCCCTTGTCTGCAGGGTTATCGCCTCAAGCACATCAGTAGGCGTGGCAACTCCCGCCGTATATTTTATGCGGTACGCGCGGACGTTCTCGTCGGCCTGCCCGATCGCCTCCGCGGCGACGGAGACCTTTTCGCAAGCGTCCCTAAGGCCAAGAAGGCTGTCTTTCACCTCGAGCTTGATATCCTCGACCAGCTTCTCCTTCTGCTCCTTAATTTGTCCCTGCAAAGCGCGTTCCTTGAGCAGGTCCGCCCGCGCCGAGCCGCCGTCATAGAGGTTCATCTTGACCCCAAGGTTTACCGACATATTATCCTCGTGGACCATGTAATTATTCTTAGTGTGGTTGTATCCGCCGTCGGCGTAAAGGACGGGAAGGTTCTCGACCGCCTTCGCCTTCTCGCTCGAGACGGATGCTTTTATCCTGTTCTCATAAAATGATATTTCCGGCCTCTGTTCTTGCGCGATGGCCCAGGCATCCTCTATTCCGGGGTACTGGGGCAGTTCCATCTCTATGTCCCGAACGACGAGTTTCTCTCCCATCGGGAAGGCCAGTATATTATTCAGCCGCGCGGCGGCGACTTCCCTGCTGTTGCGCGCACCTATAAGCTTTTGCTTTGCGTCGGCAAGCTTCACTTTCGCGGGAAGCAGGTCATTTTTCACTATAACCCCCTGCTTGAACAGGTGTTCCATGTCTTCTATATATGACCCGAGGCTCTCGGTCTCTTTTTCAGCGACACTGATCATCTTTTCCGATTCCAGTAGGTCCAGGTAAGCCGTGATGAACTCCAGCGTGGCCACGCGCTTTACGCTCTCGCTCCGGGCCTTCGCCGCCTCAACCATATCCTTCGACGCGCGGTAGTTCGAAAGGCTCTTGCCGAAGTCGAACAATGTCTGGTAGACGTTCACGCCGAAGGAATACGGATTCTTGTCCGAGGTCGGCACGGACATACCCCCGAATTTCATCTCCTGCTTGTACCTGTTGAACGTCTGGGCAGCTCCTATATTCAATTGCGGCAACATTACCGAACGGGCCATCATCGAGTTCTGAAAGGCCATTTCATCGTCATAGGACGAGATCTTTACAAGCCGGCTGTCCTTCTGCACTATCGCGATCCCTTCCTGTATAGTCAGAATCCTGCCCTCCTTACAGGTTGCTTCTTCCCCGTATACCGGACTTCCGGAACATGCAAGCAGTACCAGGAATCCGCCTGCCGCTATAATAACTGACCTCACTGCCATATTACCGATCCTTCCCTTGGCTGCATGCTTATCATCGTGAGTGAACACTGTCACCATATAATGAACACTTGTTCATTTATAAAATATACCATTCATTCATGGTTTTGTCAAGATGGATATTTCAGGCGGGGTAATGAACTGCTATTTCCCGGAGATCCCGTTCAACAGGCACTTTAAAATTATATCGGACATGCCGGAAAGGCTCTTCTTCCCTTTTTCGTATTCCTTGAACCATTTTAGGACAAATGATTTCATTATCGCGGTCAATATGTCCAGGACCTGCATCGGCTCGAAATCCCTGCTGATGATCCCTTCTTTCTGGGCCTGTTTGACTATATCCGCCATGCACCTTTCAAACTTCTGGCCTGCAGGGGTACTACGAAGCCCCTTTTCGGCGATCATCATATCGTCGGCTTCCGAAACGAAAATGCGGAAGAAATCCAGGTTATCTTCGAAAAACACGAGGGATTCGCGCACGAATGTCTCCAGCTTGCTTTTCGCGTCCTTAGCCGACGACATCTTCTCTTCGACTATCGACAACATTATCTTTAACTTTTCCGTAAACAGAGAGAGATACAGCGCATCTTTATCCTTGAAATGCAGGTATACGGTCCCGATAGCATACTGGGCCTCTTTCGCGATATCCCTTATCGTCGCCTTGTGGTATCCCTTCAACGCGAAGATATGCTCCGCCGCCGCGAAGATATCAGACCTCCGTAATTGCCTGTCCCTCTCCTTCCTGCTGAATACGGCCATCTCACCTCGTTTTGAATGTTATCTAATTACTGAACGTCCGTTCATAATTTATACCATTCGGCCCCGTCCGTGTCAAGTTTATTAACTTTTGGCTATGATACCCTTCATTTCTTCCTTGCTTAATACTTTGCCGGAAGATACAAGGGTGCCGTCTACCGCGAGCGCCGGGGTCATCATCACACCGTATCCCGTGATCTTGTCGATATCGGTGACTTTCGATATCTCGGCGTCAATTCCGAGTTCCTTTACCGCCGCTTCCGCGTTCGCCTTGAGCTGGTCGCATTTGAAGCATCCCATTCCCAATATCTCTATCTTCATCTCCCTCTCCGCTATTCCGCGATCCACCCGAACATGACGCCGGATATCGTCGCCATTATGACGACCAGCGCCACATAAACGGCCGTCTTCTTTGTGCCTATGACGCCCCTTATCACAAGCATGCTCGGCAAACTCAGCGCGGGGCCCGCCAAAAGCAGCGCGAGCGCCGGGCCCTTTCCCATCCCTGAGGCCATCAGCCCCTGCACGATCGGCACCTCCGTCAATGTCGCAAAATACATTAACGCTCCGACGGCAGAGGAGAAGAAATTCGCGAACAGCGAGTTCCCGCCGACCAGCGCCGTCACATACCGCGAAGGTATTATGCCTTCATGCCCCGCCCTGCCGAGCAGGAATCCCGATATCAGGACGCCGCCCAGCAAGAGCGGCAATATCTGCAGCGCAAAAGCCCATGTCGCGGATACCCAGTCCTTCATCTCGTCTTTCCTGAACCATCTGTACAACGCGGCCGCGACGAGCACGAGGAAAAATCCTGTTATCCACCATTTACCAGAGCTCGCGAAGACAAGCACCGCGACCATTGAGAAGAAGAAGACTGCGTTCTTCCAGAGCGGGCGCGGTTCTTTGACCACTCCCGGCTGCAACCCCCCTTTTGCGTGACGGGCATGTTCTTCCTTTATGAATATCAGGTGCATAAGAAAACCTATCACGACACTGAAGGCGACCGCTCCTATCGCGCGCGCGAGGCCGATCTTCCAGCCGAGGATACGCGCGGTCAGGATTATGGCCAGAACATTGATGGCGGGCCCCGAATACAGGAACGCTATCGCGGGCCCAAGGCCTGCGCCTCGCTTGTATATCCCCGAGAAGAGCGGTAGTACCGTGCATGAACAGACCGCGAGTATTATCCCTGATACCGACGCCACGCCATAGGACAGAAATTTGTTCGCCTTTGCTCCGAAGTATTTGATCACGGACGCCTGGCTGACGAATACCGCTATAGCTCCCGCGATAAAGAACGCGGGCACAAGGCACAAAAGCACATGCTCCCGCGCGTACCACTTTACCAGCGCGAGGGCCTCAAATACCGCGTTATTGAACCGCAGGCTCTCTATCGGCAGGTAATAGCATCCGAGGAATACAGCTATGACATATAAAAGCTTTTTATATTCCTTCATTTTTCCCCGTTATTTCTTTGCGCCCGCTTTAATAAGCAGATGGACTATTTCGTTGTATTTCTTTTCTTTTGCGAGGCTGTATGCCGTGGAACCGTCGATGACCTTCGCGTTGACATTGGCATCCTTCGCGAGGAGGGCTTTCACTGTTTCGAGGTAGCCGTTATTTGCCGCGGCTATCAGCGCGGTCGCGCCGTTATTGGCCGCGATGTTCACGTCGGCGCCCTTATCCAGCAACGCCTTCACTATGTCCGTATAGCCGTACTGTGACGCCCATATCAGGGCGGTAGTCCCGTCGTCGTTGGCTTTCGCGTCCGCGTCAGCCCCTTTCTCCAGTAATACCTCCACCACGTCGAGGTAACCTCTCTGGCACGCCTGCATAAGGGAAGTGACGCCGTTATCGGTCTTCGCGTTCACGTCGGCGCCCTTATCCAGAAGCAGTTCCACTACCTCGAGATGGCCCTGTTCGGAGGCATACTGCAGCGCGGTGGCGTTGTAGGTGGTCTTACCGTCAACGTTTACGCCTTTGGAGAGCAGGAAGCGCACGCTGGACACGTCCCCTTTCCAGGAAGCTCTTATGAGGTCTTCACAGGAATTCTCGGCGCAATAACCGGGCCAGGCAAAACAAGCGAGCGACACCGCCATCAGGACAAGGGCATGGGATCTCATTGTTTCTCCCGGGTCAGAACTTATACCTAAGGTCGGCCCAACCCGTATGCGCGGCAAAGTCCTCCTTGTATTCGAAATCGTAGTTCGTTTCGAGGACCCAGTTGTTGTTCGCGATAAGGGTCAGCTTAGCGCCGGCATTCAGCGAGTTCTGCGCGGGATCGAAACCGTTGGTCGCGAACGAGCCGCCGCCGCCCGAGAATGTCGAGGTCGTCTCCTGCCTGTCGCCGATAAAGTCATAAAGCCATTTCGCGTGGATCTCGGGTATTATAGTCCCCGTATCCGTCTTGAACGGGCGCTCGAGCTTCATGCCGATGCCGGACTGGAGCATATCGTAATTCTGGCTGTTGACGTGCAGGTTGAGCGCGCCCGCGTTCTTCTCCGTGTAGCCCTCAAGGTGGAGCCGTTCATACTGCAGCGACGCCATCGGAGTGATGCCGAATTCACCGGATTTGAACGTGTATCCTCCGTCCAGCAGCACCGAATACTGCTGGCCGTCGTAATCCGAATTCGCGGTCCTCATTACGGTGCCCACGGCTATATGCCTCAAGCTGTCATATTTATTATAGGCGAATGAGAAAGCGCCGTTGAGGTAATACGGGTTCTCCACGTCTATGTAACCGGCATAAAGAGTGCCCTGGTAGCTGTCTATGTCCGTCTTGCCGCTGTTGTCTTTAGAATTTATGCCGCTCTGCGCGTAACCGCCGCTGAGGCCCAGTCGGACCCTGTTATTGAATGCGGGTATGTCCCCGCCTATGGCCGTGCCCCAGACGGTAGCGCGGTAACCGTTGCTCAACCCGCGCGGGTCCTGGCTGAGGTATTCGCCGAAGCCCCGGCCCCACGCCTCGAATCCCTGGAGCCCTTCGCATCCGGCCGACACGCCGGTCTCTCCGGCGTCTGAGCCGTGCGCCCTGGCGTATAACCCCGTAAGCCTGTCGACCGTTACGCCGATGAACTGGTTCAGCGATACATTACTCGATGTTATGACCCCGCTATCCACGACCGGGACGAAAGTATCCAGCGCCGATGCCACCTGCCCGTCATCCAGGCCTTCAAGGGTGTTAAGCACGTCCGTCATATCTGCCGTCGGTTCAAGTATATTATCGAGGACAGCGCCTACCGCGGCGGCGTTAGGGTCTGTCGCGATGCTGGAAAAACCCGTCCCGAGGCGGCTTACCATAAGGATAAGGTCGCCGCTCGAGCTCAGGGCCGAGAATTTGAGGCGCGGGTCGCTTGATGTTATGGTGCCCGGTATATTCACTCCGGCGCCGCCCGCTCCGTCGACCACCGTGAACGTTGCGTTGTTCGGTATGTAAATACCGCTCGGCACCGTAACGTTAACGCTGCTCCCTGTGGCTACCGCAGCATTGGCATTAGATGTTATTTTGCCGGATGTCGACGGGCTTGCGACGGTCACCTTCAGGGTGCCGTTCTGGGTATAGGTATTGTTTACCGTAACGTTATTTGTGCCGACATCGAGCGTTGCGCCCGCGCCGACCGTGACTGCCGAGCCGTTGCCAAGCGCGCTTGCGTTTGAGGCAACCAGCGTGCCTGTGGTTATGGTGGTATCCCCTGAATAGGTATTCGCGCCCGACAAGACCAGGCTGCCGGCGCCGTTCAAAACAAGCCCGCCGGTACCCGAGATCACGCCGGAGTAGGTGTCGGCCGTCCCGAGGCCGCCGGTCGTAAGCGTCCCGGCGCCGAGGTCGATCGTACTGGTTGCGGCGCCGTTAATGGAACCTACCGTATTGCTGAAACCGTTGAGGTCAAGGCCGCCGCCGTCCGTATTATTCAAGGTAACGGCCGAGCCGTTACCGAATGCTCCCGAAACGCCCGCGACTGTAGCCACTCCGGCTCTCAATGTCCCGGCATTCACTATCGTGTCGCCCGTGTAGGTATTGGCGCCGCTAAGGGTGGTCGTGCCTGTGCCATCCTGCCTGAAATCGCCTGTTCCTGAGAATATGGCAGCCGCATTCAAGTCAGTAGTGCGATTGACCGACAACGTGGCATTATTCAGGACATTGCTTGCGCCTCCGAAACCGTCACCGAATTCCAGCGTACCCGCGCTTATCGTCGTCAGCCCTGTATTGGCAAAGGTCCCTTTCAAGACGAGAGTTCCCGCGCCTGTCTTGGTAATGGCGCCGGTCAGCCCTCCGGACGTGGCACCGTTGCCGGTCATCGTAAGGGTATTCGCGGCGATATCTATGGTGGTCGTCTTCCCGTTATTTATTGTGACGCTGCGGTCCGTGCTGCCGGTGAGGCCGGTGTACCGCAGGGTGCCTCCGTCAAGGACGATATTTGCCGCCGCATTCGAGGCGGCGCCAAGGTTTCCCGCTACGCCTCCGTCGCCTATGGTAGCGACGCTTAAGACACCGCCGGAAATCGTCGTTACCCCGGTATGCGTATTTGTCTCGGAAAGGACCGTGGTTCCGGCGCCGTTATGCTTAACGCTTAATGACCCGGAAAGCAGGGTGTCGAAAGTGAGGGACGCATCGGTATGGTTGAAAGCCAGGGTTGCGGTGCCGCTGCCTCCGGTGATCTCCGCCGTGTCTATAGTGCCCGATGCCCCGCCGGCGCCGATAGTAAGCGTACCTGTGGAACCCCCTGCGCTGGCAATGGTAGTCGTCCCGGCGCCCCCAGTCACACTGACAGAACCGCCGTCGGAGATGATAAGTTTACCGGCGCCTGAATCGCCTATGGTAAGGCCAAAGTCATTGGTCCATGTGGAACCTGCGCCGTCAATTGTGGCGGTGCCGTCCGCGGTAGCGTCCCTTCCTATAAAACCGAAATTGCTGATAATATCCGCGCCGTTGGTGACGTCCAGCGTGGCAGTGCTGGCCTTACCGACGTTAAAGTCGCCGTCGCTGTCCCACGTCGAGCCGGCGCCGTCGACCGTCGCGATGCCGGTATCATTATAGGCCAGGTCCACGTAAGTGTTGGTCACGTCGCCGCCGTCTGTGATATGCAGCTCGCCGGGGCCGTTCCTTCCGATGGTGAGCCCGCCGGAGTTGGTCCAGGTTGAGCCGTCGCCGTCGACGTTAGCAATACCCGTCGAGCCCGCCTCGCTGGCGATGAACCCCTTGTCGTTAGTTACAACGCCGCCGTTCAGTATATTCAATACGCCGTCGTCGTTCTTGCCGACAAAAACGTCGTTGGTATTGTTCCATTGGGAGCCCGCGCCGGTAACCGTAACGGCGCCGTCGCCGCCCGCGTAACCGCCGATATTGCCCCAGGTATCGCTTACCACGCCGCCGTTGCTGATAGTCAGGGTCCCGGTGCTGCCCGAGCCGATGTATATAGCCTCGGTATTGACCCACGTGGAGCCCGCGCCGGTAACCGTAACGGCGCCCGTGGAGCCGGCGTTGCCGCCGACATACGCGGTATAGGCGTTGGTCACGTCTCCGCCGCCGGAGATGGTCAAAGAGCCGTTCGCGCTGTCGCCCACGACCAGCCCGCCTCCGATATCCCACGCGGCGCCGGCGCCTACAGTAAAGGCGCTCGTACCGGCGCTTTCGAATTTAAACCATTTGGTCGCGATCGTTCCGCCGCTGTAAGACATCAACGAGACTTCGTTGTCGTTGGTATCGAACTTTGTCTCATGATCCAGGTCCGGGAGGGCGCTCTCAAGGGCAATGGTGCCGGCCGTGGTAAATTGTATGATATCCCCGTCAGCGCCTGTAGCGTTGAGGTCGATGATCGCCTGCCTAAGGGAACCGGCCCCGCTGTCAGCGGTGCTGGAAACGGTAAAAGTGGTTGCGTTGGCTTGCGTGGCAGATAAAAGAAAGATGACGAACAAATATGACAACAGTGCCGCAATTCTTGCGATATTTTTCATGGCAATTGGCCTCCTTGTCCTTTCCGATATGCTATCAGAAAATAACGACAAAAAGCAAGAAATAGTTTGGCCAGAAAGCCAAAAGGGCCATCGCTATTACCGCCGATGGCCCTTGAGAGCTTGATGCCTATTTTTTGTCTGTTAGTACCAACCAGAGCGCGTGGATCACGCCCGGCAGGAAACCAAGGATGCAAAGCACTATATTTATCCAGAAGTGATTTGTCAGCCCTACCTGCATAAACGCTGCAACGGGCGGGATCAATATCGCCAATATGACTTTCAATACTTTCATGATACACCTCCTTTCTGGGTTAGCCTTACTTCCTCTTCAGGCTGTTCAAAGCTTTCACTACCATGAAGATCGCAAACGCAACGATGAGGAAATCTATGAGCGTGTTTATGAAAATGCCGTAATTCAGCGTTACCGCGGGATCGGAGAGCGTGGCCGATTTCATCGTAAGCTTCAGATCCTTGAAATCCACTCCGCCGAGGAGCAGGCCTATCGGCGGCATTATGACGTCGTTTACGAGTGAACTGACAATCTTCGTGAAGGCCGCGCCGACGACTATACCTACCGCCATGTCTATCGCGTTGCCCTTAACGGCAAACTCCTTGAACTCTTTTATTATCGACATCAGCTACTCCTTTTTTTTACGATCTCGGAGCGCACCGGCACGCGAAGCAGGGGCGACTCTTTATCGTTTGAGCGTATCATTATTTCCTTCCTGTCTGTGCCCAATCCCTTCCTCGACGCATCGACTGAGACCCTGAATTTTGACCTCTTGCCCGGCTTTATCTTCCAGGATGAGATGTCCGTTACCGAGTAGCCGCAGCAGGATTTTACGTTCTCGATCACGAGGTCGGAACTTCCGCCGTTGCTTATCTCAAATACCTTTTCGGCCTTCCCGCCCATAGGGACGTTCCCGAGGTCCCATTCTTTCCCTATCGCGTTAATCCTGGGCCCTGCCCCGGCGGCATGCAATGCCGAAATACCCAGGATGATGATCGCCGCGGCTAAACACAGTCTCTTCATAAAATAAATGCGCACCCTCACAAAAATAAAGGGGGCGTTTTTGCGCCCCCTTTATCCGACTTATCTGCCCTACCTTACTTTTATTACCGGAACGGGGCTTGCGTTGACGACTATGCTGTCCGTCGCGACTCCCATGCTGCATTCGGTCCCGGTGTTATCATCCACGATCAACGTCACCTTGAAATTACCCGGTTCATTGTAGACATGCGTGACGCTCCTGCCCTCGGCCGTGCTGCCGTCGCCGAAGTTCCACTTGTACGTGATGGCATCTCCGTCAGCGTCGCTCGAACCGCTCGCATCGAACCTCTGCTCCATGCCGACGCAGCAAGCCTTCGTTATGGACATCTTTGCCGACGGCGGGGTATTGATCTTGACATTCACCGCGTCGGATGCCACCGAGCACGGAGAATTCTTTCCGTCGTCCACCGTAACGGAGACCGTATAATTACCGCCTCTCGCATAGGTATGGGTCACATGCGCCGAACCCTGGGCGGTGCCGCCATCGCCGAAATCCCAATTATAGGCGAGCTTGTCGCCGTCCGGATCGGAGGCCGACGCTACCAGGTTAACGGCCTTGCCGAGGCATCTCTCCTGTACGTCAGCCAGCTCTACGGCCGGCCTGGAGTTGATGTCCACTATGATCGAATCTGAAGCTGTGGAGCAGTCTGTTCCTCTCTGGTCGTCCACGGTCAATATCACGTTGTGCTTCCCGCCCTTATTATAGACGTGGTTGACCCTGGAACCCGTCGCCGTCTCTCCGTCGCCGAACGACCACCTGTAAGATAAGGCGGTACCGGCTTCGGAAACCGACGATGTGCCGTCAAAGGAGACCTGTTCGCCCGCGCAGGCGCTCTTGCTCTCGCCGGCATCGGCTATCGGGGACCTGTTGAGGTCGACCGCGACCGTATCGCTGCTTGAACTGCAGGGGGAACCGCTTCCGTCATCCACGGTCAGGGTAGCCGTATATGTGCCGCCCTTGCTGTATACGTGATTGACCCTCGCGCCTTCCGCCGAATTACCGTCTCCGAAGCTCCACATGTAGGATAACGTATCCTTGTCGGGATCCGATGACCTGGACCCGTCGAAGCTGACGTTGAACGGCGCATCAAGGCTCTTGAGGCATATCGTCTTGTCCGCTCCGGCATCCGCAACAGGAGCCGAATTGACCTTTATAGTCTTGGCGATCGCGTCCGTGCTGCACGCGGTGTTCATGTTATCGTCGGCGATTAATGGACGGTATATGTGCCGCCCTTTGCATACGTATGCGACACCCTTGAGCCTTCCGCAGATGTCCCGTCGCCGAGGTTCCACTTATACGTCAATTTTTCGGGAGTATCGTCCGTCGTCGCCGACGCATCGATGGATACCGTATCGCCCGTGCAAACTATTGATGGGAGCGAGAACGCGGCTATCGGCGGCGTGTTAATGAACACCCTCTGCGACGTGACAGCGCTGTCGCAATCGAGCCCGGAGTCGTCCTTGACCGTCAGGGTCACGGTATACTCCCCGCCCCTTTCAAAAATATGCGTGATCACCGGCTCGGTGCTCGTTGTCCCGTCGCCGAAATCCCACAGGTATGACAGGTTCTGTTTGTCCACATCGTAGGACGAAGTGGCGTCAAAAGTATATTTGTTGCACTTTAACTCGGGTTTCGCCACTATAGGCGCCGGCTTTACCGCCTTGGGTGCCGGCCCTGACCTGAAATATATAGGAAGCGTATTGCCTTTATCGTCTTCGAACCTTACTCCGGCGTTCGCATAACGCTGTGTCGCTTTCGTGACTACGTAAGCAAGCCTTCCGTCGCCTTCTATGGCTATAGGCGCTTTAGTGCTCGCCCATTCCCCGCTCCGGGAAACAGAAACCGGATATTTTTTGCTTAACAGGTCCGCGGAAATAGTGCTCGTGCCGCCATTCGAGTCGAGGTCGTAATTATGGACTACGACATATTCGGTCCCGCCTTTGACCTGCGGGAAGAAGAACATCTTGTCACCCTCGTTAGGCAGGAGCCTGAACGTTACCATCGGCGAGAATGATTCGGCGCTTTTAGGCGTTATCCTGACGCTGAAGAGGTTCTCGTCGTCTCCGCTCACGCCCTTCACCGTGACCTTGAACCTGTAAAACTCCCCTACCTTCTCTCCCTTATCCTTTGAGTACGGGCCGAAAGTATATACCTTCCTGTCATACTGGGGATCCAGCCCGAATTCCTTCGTATCCAATTCGCCTCTTCCCGATATCGATACCTCACATGTAGTGTCCCACTCGCTGTTCGTCTTGCGCCAGTCAACGGCGCCGCCGGTATCGGGGTCATAGATGCCGATCGTGACGTCATTCGGGTCCGACGCCGGGACATCTATGAATATTTCCATCGTGTTCTTTTCTTCGGCGCCCATAAGGGTGTCGCCGTCCGCTCCGAATACATAAAATGACCTCGTGTTGGAATTATCGTAGGGGATCTCATAACCGTACGACGGCATTGCCAGGACCATCAGCATGCTGATGACAGCTATGCATAGCGCCGGTGACAGTTTTTTCAACGCACACCTCCTTGTTTTGAATGTTGTTCTGTTACGATAAAAAGGGCAAACGGAGAAGGGTTTCTACAAAAGATGAGTGCCATCCGAGGGTCTAATTATGCGCCAATAATCCGGAATTGTCAATAAATATTTCACGTGGTCAGTCTCCGTATATCGCCAGGACAAAAGCCAGCGCGAAAAACAGTGCGGCCGTCAGGATCTTCACTTTGCCCGCGTGTTTCTGCATCAGCCCGATCAAAACCCCGGATGATGTCCCCTTATACGCAAGTATGAAGACCGTTATAAGCGGGATGATAAACATGAGGTTGTATAGCAACAGGTATGTTACGGCCCGGGCTTTCATCTCTGGAACATTGCGCAGTGCGAATACCACCGGAAGGTACGACTGTCCCGTGCAGGGGAATTCCAGCAGGGCGATAAGGAATCCTAATATAAAGGAAGCGGGAATAAGGCGGCGCGACCGCGATCTTTCCCTTACCGCTGAATGGATCCTGTCCTTAAAATCCCTTGGCAGCTGGAGGATCACATCTCCGGCCCTTCCCTGCCTTATCCTGCGGTAATCGTAAAGGCTCAGGACTCCCATAAAAGCCGCCAAGGCCGCTATTAAGGAAGATACCGCGCGCCCGATGAGCGGATAGGCATCGACCCTCTTTACAAGTTCGAAAGCCCCCAGTCCGACCAGGAGATAGGTCATGAAGACCGCAAAGGTGAAAATCCCTCCTATAATGAGGATATCCCTCCCTTTCCGGCCCAGCGCAATAAGATATGATATAAGGAAGGTTATCGCGGCGAAGGCGCACGGGTTTATCCCGTCAATAAGCCCCGCTCCCACTATCGCCGGCACTCCCAGTCCTTTGAATCTCCCTATGGCCTGCCCATGGCCATCCGCCGTATTCAAGCCCGGCGCCGCGGGCCAATCGCAGCCTCCGGTTGAAATATAGTATTCGATGAGCCCGCTAAGTTCTCTCCTGATATGTGATTCGCCGTCCAGGACACGGTCTCCTATGAACAAGGAAGGAAGGGGATTATTCAGGCGATGCGATCCCTCTTCGAGGCCAAAAAGCAATTCGAGGTTTCCGGGTTCATTCACTTCGAGGCATTTGATCTCAAGGTCCGGGCCGTATTTTTCCTGCAGGCCGGGGATATAGCTTTCCATCATCTCGATGCACTCGGCGCAATCCCGCGAATAGAAATAGTAAGCTTTTACCTTACCTCCGGAAGCGCCTGCCTGCCGGCACGCAGCCAACAGCAGGGAGATCACGATGATCCGGACTATCCTGCCCGTCTTCAGACGCATTACGCTCCCTTAAAAATAAAACCCAGGACCTTCTTCACGAACCTGAACATCTTTCGCAGGAACCAGATCGAGAATATGATGAAGAGTATGACCAGTATAGCGGTGATCACGGGATGCTTGATAATGAGGTAAAGGACCCCGAATACCGACGCGTCTTCGGCGACGCTGGCCACCGCATTGGTCCCCGGAGGAGTAGTGGTATTTATGGCCGCGCGGGAAGCAGACTTCGTAAGATGTGAATCGAGCGATACGGCGCCGGTCAAAAGCGCTATGGGGATCTGCGCTTCCGGCCCCATGCCCGCAGTAGCCATGAATCCGAGGGCTATCCCGCCTGCCGGACGGATGAACGTATGCGCGGTATCCCACAGTGAATCAAAGAAAGGGACCTTGTCGGCCACGAATTCCACGACGTACATAGCCGCTGCCGCCAGTATTATAAGCGGGCTTGAAAGCACGTCCATATTGCCCGGAAGGTCTATCCAATGCATTCGCTGCGCAATGCCGAGGCCCGCGACGGTCATATAAAGGTTAACGCCTGATGCCCATGAGCCTCCGAGCAACGTGCCTATAGAGGTTAACGCGTCCATATGCTGACCGCTTATTCCTCTTTGTTCAGCAGCTTTTTAAGGTTATCCATGATATCGCCGGTACCCTGCGTCTCAGTCTGCCCCCCTGCTGCCCCGGACGGCTGTTCTTTCCCTGAACCCTTATTGAGCAGGTCATTCAGCAGCTCTCCGCCCTTTTGTGCCATCACTCTCGTTCCTATATACTTGAGGTCAGGCATGACCGATGAGCCTGCCCCGGAGATCTTGAACGTTATAGGGAACGCAACGATGTTCTGGCCGTCGGCAAGATAGCTCATCGGGGCGGCGGCCTTGATGAGGGCTCCCGAGAGCTCCGGTGAGAAGCTCAGCATCCCGGTACCGTTGACCTCCCCCTTAAGCGCGAGATTAGCCGCGCCCTTCAGGTTGCCGAAGTCCGTATCTATCTTCAGGTCATTAAAAGCCGCTATCCCGTCCTTCACCGTAAACTGCTGGCTTATCGGCTTAAGCAGGGTATATTCGCGGCCCAGCGACTCCCTAAGCTGCGCGGGAAGGAACTCCTTCACTTTCTCGGCCAGCCCGGGGAACATCGAAAGTTTCTCGAGACTTTGCGCCAGGAGGTTTGTGTCCGTCAGGACGCCGTTATCCAGGGAGAACTTCCCGCTCCCGGATATCGTCTGCGAGATATCATCCCACGTAGTCCCGGACATCGAGCCGTTAAAGGATAAGCCCGCTTTTCCGTCAAGGCCCTGCTTGCTGCCGGCGAGCAGCGCAAGGAACTGTTTCAGCGACTTTACTTCCGCTTCGATGCGAAGCGTTGAGCCGGGCTTTGCGTATATATTTGTTATATCCCCCGAGCCCTTAAGCACGGCATCCGAGACCGCCGCTGAGAACGATCTGATCGACAGCTTATCGTTCTGGACCGAGGCGGACAGGTCCATCTTCTCTATGGGGGCTTTCATCTGGGAAAGTGATATCCTGCCGCCGGTCAGCGCCAGGTCGGCCGAGAGGTTCTTTATCTTATTGCCGTCGAGCTCGAGTTTCTTAATCTCTGCTTTTATGAGCCCCGCGAGGCCTTCTTTTATCCCGATCTTCTGCGCGGCAGGGACAGCCCGCACAAGCTTTGCGTGGTCTATCGTAGCCAGGTCGATATCGGCATTAAGGTCCTTGATATTTAAAACTCCCGATATGAATGGCCCTGCTGTCCCGGAGATGCTGAAATTCTGTTTGGCGCTCAACAATGCCATCTTGACGGCGATATCTACCGGCGTAATAAGGGAAACATTCTTGATATCCGCATCTATGGAATCGATGGTTATATCGGCGGGCGCTTCCCCGGCGAGGTCCTCAAAACGTAAGGTGCCGTTACGCACGACGATAGAACGCACGCTGAAATTCAGCGCGGCTGACGCAGGTGCGGCGGCTTTCTTGGCCGCCTCATTCACGGCCTTCGGCCTGTAACCGCGTATCTCTATCGTCCCGTCCTTGGCCCTTACGAGGTGCAATTTCGGGCCGCTTACCGATACCGAGGAGACCTTGAACTGCTTGCTCAGCAGCGGGAGCAATTCCAGCGCCATATCGGCGCGCTCGAACGACAGTTCAGGTTTCTTCTCTGCGCTCTCTCCGTCCAGTATACGGAAATCCTCGACTCCCAAAAGGATCTTCCCTTTCCATTCGAGCGAAAGGCGCCCTATCTCTACCGGATTCCCCACGGCGGATCCTATCTGCGAAGCGATGGTTTTGTTATAGCGTTCGACGTCAAATGTGGCGATAAATACCGCTACGACGGCGACCATAATGGCCAGGATTATCAAGGATGCAATGATGAATTTCTTCATCTTATTCTCCTCTACATTTTAAAGGTCAGGACGTCCGGCCTTTACGTGCCGCGGAAGCGACGGCTTTTGCGACTTTTTCATGCACCGCGATATTCATGAAATTCGGGACGACCTCATTCTTGCCCGCGAGCGAGGCGATCTCCTCTGCCGCCGAGAATTTCATCTCCGTCGTTATCTCTTTAGCGCGCGAATCCAGCGCGCCCCGTATTATCCCCGGGAAAGCGAGCGCGTTATTTATGGTCCTTCCGTCAAGCGCTATCGACGCGCCGGCCTCTTCGGCGTCCTTCGGCCATATCTCGGGGACAGGGTTGGCAAGCGCAAAGATTATCGGCCGCCTGTTCATCGTCTTGACCATCTGCTTGCTGACGAGCCCGGGGGCCGACAATCCGATAAACACATCCTTGCCCTTCAGTATATCCTTAAGCGCGCCTTTCTCCCTGCGCTTGTTGGTAATTCGGGCGACCTCCCTCTTATACGGGTTCATGTCTTTCGGCCTGCCCTCATAGATCGCTCCCGCCCTGTCGCAGAAAACAATGTGCCTGAAACCGTAGCCGAGCATGAGCTTTGCTGCCGCGATACCCGCCGCCCCTGCCCCGTTTATGGCTATCTCCACATTCTCTTTTTTCTTGCCAGTCATCCTGAGCGCTTTTATAAGCGCGGCCAATATTACCGTCGCGGTGCCGTGTTGGTCGTCGTGGAATACGGGCACCTTCACCCTCTTTTGAAGTTTCTGTTCGACCTCGAAACAGAGCGGCGCGCTGATATCTTCTATCATGATGACGCTGAATGTCTCCGCAAGGCACGCGAGCGAATTGACTATCTCGTCGGCATCTTCGCTTTTAAGCAGCAGCGGGACGCAGCTGACCCCGGCCATCTTATTCAATATTATGGATTTTCCTTCCATGACCGGCATCGCGGCGAGGACGCCGATATTGCCGAGCCCGAGGACGGCGGAGCCGTTCGTCGCAATGCAGACCGTGTTGCCGATAGACGTATAGTCGCGCGTCGACGCGGGATTAGCGACGATATAATTGCATACCTGCGCGACACCGGGCGTGTAGATCATGCGCAGGTCGTTGAGCGTCTCGACTTTCACGCGGGGCATGACCTCGATCTTTCCGCCCCTGTGCAGGTTGAGCACCTCATCCTGTATGGCCAGGACCTTATATCCTTTGAGGGTTTTTACCGCGGCTATCGCCTTATGGAATTGCTCCTCATCGTCGAAGAACGCGATAATGTCCCTCACTATGTAATTTGACGTAAGGTGTATCTTCGTGATGTCGCCCAACGTGACGCCCTCGATGCCGAGCGCGAGCGCGAGGGTGCCGAGCGCCCCCGGGACATCCGGTATCCTGAAGCGTATCTTCTTGACTATCTTATGCGAATATTTCTCTACTTCCGCCATTTTGCCAGCAGCTCCTTTACCTGGTTTACGAACTTGTCGTTCGGGGTGGACTTAGAGATGTAATCGAGCCCCCCGATCTTGCCGTCGACGGCCGCGACCTCCTCATCGGTGACAAGCGCGGTCAGGAATGCGACGGGTATATTCTTCGTCTTGTCGTCGAGTTTTAAGCTTTCGTGGACCCGCGTACCTTCAACATCAGGCATCATTATATCCAGCAGGACAAGGTCCGGCGACTGTTCCGCCGCCATGGCCAGCCCTTCCCTCGCGTCATTCGAGGATATTACCTCGAAACCCTCTTTCGACAGGACCTCCGTATAGAGTTTGAGCACCATCGCGTCATCGTCTATCATAAGTATCTTCGCCATGCCCCCTCCTTAAGGTTGACCAACGCTTAACGGCAGCGTAAAACAGAAACGCGAACCCTTGCCTTTGCCCTCGCTCTCGAACCACATCCTGCCTCCGTGCAGCTCTATGAACTTCCTGCTCAGGGGCATACCGAGGCCGGTCCCCGCGTATTTGCGCGAATATTCGCTGTCTATCTGCTCGAACTCCGAGAAGACCCTGCCCCTGTCCTTCTCCTCTATCCCTATGCCGGTATCCCAGACGCATACCGATATCTCCTTGTCGCCGGACTTGCGGGCGGTTATCCCTATCTTTCCCCCGTCGGGCGTGAACTTCATCGAGTTCGAAAGCAGGTTGAAGACCACCTGCTTGACCTTCCTCTCATCCGCCCTGATGACGCCGACGCCTTCCTCTATGCCGGTCGAGAGCGCGATCCCGTGCTTGGCCGCCTTCTCCTTGATAAACACCAAACTCTTTTCGAGCAGGGATTTCAGGTCGAAGTCGCCCGGTTCAAGCACCATCTTCCCCGATTCTATCTTCGAGAGGTCAAGTATATCGTTTATGAGCGAGAGCAGGTGCTTGCCGCTCTCGTGTATGTAATCTATATACTCTTTTTGCTTTTCATTCAGCGGGCCGACGCCCTCTTCCTTGATAAGTTCCGAAAAACCGATGATCGCGTTGAGCGGAGTCCTCAATTCATGTGACATATTTGCCAGGAACGAACTCTTCGCCTTGTTCGCGCTTTCCGCCGCCTCCTTCGCCTTCAGTATCTCCTCTTCCGCCTGCTTCAGCCGCGTTATGTTGTTGCCTATGCAGAATATCTCCCTGACGCGGCCGTCCTCGTCGAGTATCGACTTGTTCGTCCATGCTATCCATACGCGCGTTCCGTTACGTTGCACGTTCTCGTTCTCGTTATTCACGTAACTGGAAGGATGGAGCGCCATATCGTCCATCATCGCCTTCAGGTCGCGCCCTGACGTATCTGTGGGCGCGACTATCGTGCCGACGACATTCTTGCCTATTATCTCTTCGCGCCTGTACCCGAAAAAATCTTCGGCATACCTGTTGAAATACGTGACATTGCCCTTCATATCCATGCGCAATATGATGCTGTTCGCGTTCTCTACCAGGTCCTCGTATTGTATCTCCAGGCCGTGCCCGCTCATCCCGATAGGTGGTCCTTTATTTTCTTGATAAGGCCCTTTGTATCAATGGGCTTCGGTATGAAATCGTCGAAACCGGCCGCCCTTATGCGTTCCTCGTCCTCCCTCATGACAGAGGCGGAGAGCGCTACGACCTTTACCTTTTCCAGGCGGCTGTCTTCGCTTATCTTCCTGTACACCTCGAACCCGTTCATCCGGGGCAGGTTTATATCGAGCAGTATAAGGTCCGGGATGTTTTGACTCAACATATCGAGCGCGCCGCATCCGTCGGTACAGCTTAACACATTGAAACCGTTCATTTCAAGCAGATCGATGGTCAGCCTCATGCTCAGCGGCTCGTCCTCAACGACCATTACAGTCTTCTTATTATCGGGCATCCGTTCAGTTCCCCCCGGCCAGGCCCTTCAGCAATCCCTCGATAGCGCCGATCTCGCCGTCTTCTATCCTGCCTGAAGCTGAATATCGGACGGTCCCGTCCCTGTCAATGATAATGAAGTTGCTGGCTCCCTCTTTCGCCATATAATCGGCAGACATCTTGCCGTCCCAGTCACCGTAGATCGTCATTCCTTCTTTTGCCGAGTTATCCCGGAGGTTCTTCTTCCACGCGCCGCCAAACAACACGCCCTTGCAATCGATGACGGCTATCCTGGCTATGCCGGCTTTTATGCCGTCGGGCTGCCTGTCGTAAAATCCGTTAAGGGCGGTCTTCAGCTTTCGGTTCTGTTCGACGGCATTCTTCGATTCATAGAACAATACGGCGGTCTTGCCTTTTATGTCGCTCAACGCGAGCGCCTTGTTATCCCCGGACATGACCTTGAAATCCGGGGCGGGGTTCCCGACGAGGGTACCGCCTGTGGCTTGGCAGGGAAACTGAAATGCCGCAAGGGCCGTGAATAGGGCTGCGGTTACCAGGTTTCGTATCATGATTACACCCCTCCGCTAAACAATAGAGGCCAGTATTTCCTTAATGGGAATGATCGCGAATCCCGTGACTCTATCCGACATGCCATAAGGCAGAATAAGCTGTTTGCCCCGCAGGAGCGCTCCGCAGGTGTATAAAACATTAGGCACGTAGCCTTCCCTTTCGATCCCTTCGGGGCACATCAGGGGCTCTTGCAACCGCCCGAGCACCTTCGAGGGGTCGTCCCGATCCAGGAGAAAAGCCCCGAGACAATATCGGCGCATTGGCCCCACCCCGTGGCTTAAGACAAGCCAGCCCTCCGGCGTTTCGATTGGCGAGCCGCAATTACCCATTTTAATAAACTCCCAGGGGTAGGCAGGCGCAAGAACAGGACTGGCCTTGTTCCAAAAGTGGACATTGTCCGAATACATCAGGAAAATATTTTCGCCGTCCTGCCTGGAAAGCATGGCGAAATGGCCGTCGATCTTCCGCGGAAAAAGAGCCATCCCTTTGTTCTGTACCCCCGGCCCGTTGAGTGTAACGAACTTGAAACGGCAAAAATCCTCCGTTACGAACAGCTGGGGCAAGACATTGCGTCCGTCATAAGCCGTGTAGGTCGCGTAATATACGGCCTTACCTGCCTCGTCCTGATGCGCAACGATCCGCACATCCTCTATACCGTTAGACTGGATCGGGATCGCCGGAAAAATTATCCTCTCTGAGAGCTCCTGATCTGCCGGAAACTGGATCTCATAATTTGACTTAGCCAAAAGCCAAAGCCCGCTGGCGACCGGATCATCCTCAATAATTCGTACGGGCACCTTCTCGGCCAGGGCTTCATTAAGGCGATGCTTGAGTTCGGTTAGGGTAAAATTCTCCGCCAGGGATCCAAGAACGTGCCTTGACCAGTCATTGATAAGCCCCATTTCCGAGATCTTTCGCTCAAAAAGCTCCTTATTATAAACCGGATTCTCAACAAGTTCGGGCTCGCTTAAGAGCCGTGAGGGGGTATCGATGGTGATGCTGTTGTGCTTATCTATAACGCCCTCGCGGAATGAGATGGAGGAAATATGGCCCTCTCCCGTAGAACGCAAGCTCAGCAGGAACCGCATGGATCCTTCGGGCAGGCCCGATTGGTTCGGATGCGGAATGATCGAAGGATTAAAAAGCCCGGCGGACTCCGATGAGTATTCAAAAACAAAATAGGAGCCGATCAGGATCTTTCGTTCCTCCGAAATCCCGGCGCCGGCAGGCATATAGCGTTCGACCTTTTTGAATCTGGACAGAAGCCGGTCGCTCAGATTTCGGTGCCGGGAAGAAAATTCGGCGAGCACCTGGGCCGTTATCTTCTCAACATCTTTATCTTTAAGGGCCAGCACGCGGTTGATAATTTTTTGATACCCTTCGCTCGAGTTAAGATCCAGCGGACGCAGTACAACACGGCTCTGGTCCGGATAGAGCCGGGCCTCAGTGCGACGGATATCGATCGTTTTGGGTTTGCGCTTGGTCCGCATTGGTTTATTCATAAATTCATAATGGCGTTGGATTATTAAAAGCGGCTATTTCATTCTGGACCTCTTGCATTTCGGCCAGAGACATAAGGAATGCCAGAGTAGATTCCGCTCCCTGATTCTGGTTAACCCGGTCCACGTGCAACCCATCCCGGCAGCCGCCGGTATTGGGATCGTATAATAAGGCGCCCAGGTCGTTGCTGCCCATAAACCACTCGAAGGCGCGGCGCGCCTGGGTTATCCAATAATCGTCGGATGTCGCGCGATAGGCCTCCAGGCAGGCCGAAACCATCCCGTGGGCCTCGATGGGCTGCTGGTCATAATTGGCCCGCTCCCCGCCGCGCTTATAGAACCCGTTGGAGCCGATAGGGCGAAAATACCCTCCCTCAGCCGTCTGGACATTTGTCAGCCAACGGAGGGTCTTGATCCCGACATTAAATACCTCGGGCCGGTTCGTCCACCGCCCGCTCAGGATCAGGGCATGTGAAAGCTTGGCGTTCATGTAGGTCACCGAGTCTTCAAACCATGGCCAATCTTCCGCGGCCGTACGGTTATAGATATCCATTAACCTATCGGTCAGCGCGTCCCGGACCTGGCTCACCAGGCGATCCCCGTTAAAACGCCTCAGGTATTCATGGCATCCGATGAGAGCCAGCGCCCAGGCGCGAGGCGAACTAAAATCAACGGTCGGCGCCAACGCCTGCGCAAAGATCTGCCCTGCCAGCATCTGGAATCCCGGTTCTTCGGATCGCCCAACACAGACACCCAGGGCCCACAAGGCGCGGCTGCAGCAATCTTCGGATATCTCTTCATTCGCCCAGGTGCGGTCAAAGTTCATTAAATTCCGGAATCGTTTCAACTTAGGGTCGAACGCATGCAATAGAAAAGCGGCATAGGCGGTAGCGGCATTGCTGAGCTGTATTGACCCTTCGCCCAGTTCTTCCAAAAGCACTGTCAGGATAAGGGCGCGGGCATTGTCATCCGTACAGTAACCGGTCGAAAAATTAGGCACAGCCAAAACCGCATGCTGAAAAATACCCGTGGAATCTGTCATGCGATAGATATGATCCAGCTTTAATTCCGGGAGATGCGCGAGCTGTTTATCGAGCGTTTTCACCGGAAACAGCTTGCGTGTATTGCTTGCCCGCTCGATACGGGCCTTTTCAAAAGTATGCATATAGGAACTGGCTACATTGCTCCAGGCCATATCGCGCCCCATTTTATAAGCATTCTTGCGCATGGTGTGCCGGCGGGTATCGTCCCGTAACAGGCCGATCACCTCGCGAGCTATAGCTGCCGAATCGCCAAATGGGACCAAAACGCCCCGGTTTTCCGCCAGGAGTTCCTGCGCATGCGAATAAGGCGTTGAGATCACGGCCTTGCCGGCCCCGAAACAGTACGAGAGCGTGCCCGATGTAACCTGGGCCTCGTTCAGGTAAGGGGTAATGTAGATGTCGGTGGCACCGATAAATTCCTTCAATTCATCCAACTCGACGAAACGATTGTAAAAGATCACGTTTTTTTGCACATTATTTTTTTTGGCCAACGACTCCAGGCTAAGACGATAAACCTCCCCCTGCTCTCTGAGAAGATGCGGATGGGTCGCCCCTAAAACGATATAAACAACATTGGGAAATTCGGATAGGATTTTGGGAAGCGCCTTAAGAACGTATTCGATCCCTTTATTGGGAGAGAGCAAACCGAAGGTTAACAACACCTGCTTGCCCTCTACCCCGAAAATATCCTTGTAAAAACTCGGATCGCCAAAAGGCATTTCAGGGATGCCGTGATAGATCATGTCAATTTTTGCCGGGGAGACCTTATAAACATCCCTGAGCAGCTCCTCGCCCTTTTGCGACATAATAACCAGGCGCGTAGAAAGCCGAACTAATTCCTGCATGACACGCCTCTGCTCCAGGCTGGGCTCTTTAAGCACCGTATGGAGCGTTGTCACAATTGGCAGATTTAAATCGCGCAACAGCGCCAGGAGGTGCCCTCCTTCGGCGCCTCCGTAAATACCGAACTCATGCTGGACGCATACCACGTCAACATCATTGATATTCAGGAAGTCGGCGGCGCGCTGGTAGGAGTCGATATCCTGCTCGTCGATTTCGAACCGAACCTCCTCCGGATATTCATATCCCTCAGGCCTGTCATTTACGGGCACCACAAAACATTTCACCTTAGGGAATTGAGCGGATACCGAAATGCAAAGGTCCGACGTAAAAGTCGCTATACCGCATCGGCGCGGCAAATAATCGCCGATGAAAGCAATTTTTCGGATTTCAGAACGTGTTTTCATGAATAACTCAGCCTGTCTTATTTAATTACTGTGAGATCTTGTCGTTATTATAACATGGAAGCCATAATTACGGAACCAAAATAAGGAATGGGGTCGACGGACTGGCATAAATTCACAAAGGTTATTACGGCCTTTTAGCAGATCTTCAATTTTGCGGCAGCCGGTTCATCGAGGACGACGGCGGCATTACCCCTGAAAAGTTGAATGGCCGAAGCCGTGATTTCAGAAGTTACGGGGCCCTGCAATGCTTTGGCAACCACCGCCGCTTTCTTCTCTCCGCTGGCTATTATGAGCAATTGTCTTGATTCGAGGATGGTCCCGATTCCCATGGTTATAGCCCGGCGCGGCATCTTTTCTTTTTTTATCCCGGATCCTTTATAGAAACTTTCATAATTATCGTCTATCGTTTGGGCGGACAGATCGACAACCCGCGTCCTGGAGGATAAGGATGAACCCGGCTCATTAAACGCCCAATGCCCGTCTCCTCCTATCCCCAAAAGCTGCAGGTCAATTCCGCCGGCTTTTTTTATCTCCTCCTCATACCAGGCGCAAAAAGCCCCGGGGTCCTCGGGTCGCCCGTCCGGAAGATGAATATTTTCTTTTCTGATATTCAGATGTTTAAATAATTCTTCGTACATGAACCGCGCGTAGCTTTGATCAAGGGCATAAGGTTTATGAAGCTCCATCTCGAGCCCCAGGTATTCATCCAAATTAAAAGTTTTGACCCTTGAAAAATCCAGGCCTTGTTTATGCTTGCTCGCCAGCCTGGCGTATGTCCCGCGAGGAGTGCTTCCGGTCGCCAACCCAAGCACGCAGTCCGGCTTAGACCGGACGGCCTGAGCGATAACTTCAGCCGCATAATCGCTCATTTCTTCGTAATCTTTTTTTATTATCACGTCCATTTTTTATTTTACTCCCGGGAGAGAAATTACTGGGGAGCCTCTCGGTTTCTATAGGTGTGCATTATAGGCCTGAGTATGGCGATTATCAAGGAAATTGCAGCATTTCAGGCCGCCCGCCTTGCCTTGTTCAGGAAGATCAGGATTGCTAACGATATCAGACAACAGAAACCCGCGGCAAAAAAAGCCGCCTTGAATCCATCCAGGGGAATCTTAAATGAGGAATAAACGGATTCCAGTAACACTATACCAAGGGCCATTGAGATATTTAATGACACGTTATAGAGCGCCGAAACGCTTCCTTTGGTATCCTCATCGGAAAAACTCATAATGTAATAATTTATCGGCGAAAAGAATAATCCGTAAGAAACGGCCAGCATAATTAAATAAATCACGGAGGCCTGTATCCCCTGCCGGATGAGGGTGCCTGAAAATATAAAACCTGTTATGGCGGCAAGAAGCATCGCCCAGCAGACAATTTTACGCGGGTCGATCTTATCCGAGAGCCTGCCGGAATACAGGCCGATAGGCATATAGACAAATGAAAAGACGGTCAGCAATAATCCTATCTCTTTGGTATCCAGGCCCTTCTGGGTCAAATAGAACGGCACAAGAAAACCCCCGCCAAAGAACAGGAAGAAACCGACTATAGTTGAAACAATCACCAGCGCAAATTCGCGGTTATTAAACAACTTGATATCTATAAGAGGATTTCGGGACCTCTTCTCCTCTACGTAAAAGGCGAAGAAAAACAGCACTGAAAATGATATACAACCCAAGACAACGGGCGAAAATAATCCGTCTTCATGCGCAATGCTTAAAGAGTAGATCAATAAAAACAGGGCAACCCCGGAATAAATAAGACCGATGAAGTCGATATCCTTAAAAGTAAATATTTTAGAACCTGCCAGATTCGGTATTACTTTTTGGCTGAACAGTATGCCCAGTATGCCCAACGGGAGATTGATCAGGAATACCCATCGCCAGTCTAAATATTTGATGAGAAATCCGCCGGCGACCGGACCCAAAAGCACCCCGAGCGCTGCCGATACGGTCATAATCCCCAGGCCCCATCCAATATGTTCGCGCGGCAGGTAAGCTACCATTGCCGCATAAGCGCTCACCAGCATCATTGAGCCTCCCAATCCCTGGATGCATCGCGAGATGATCAAGTATGGGAAATTAGAAGATGTGCCGCATAGGAGCGAGCTGGCGGTAAAAACGGCCAACCCGTACACGAAGACCTTCTTTATCGAAAGCCTGCCGCAGAGCTTGCCAAACAACATGATAGCGGAGACCTGTGACAAAACATATGATACGCTGATCCAAGAGGCCTGGCCTATCGAGACATCGAAATATTCGACAAAGGTGGGCATGGCTAAGTTCACGATGTATCCGTCAAAGCGGACAAAAAATATGCTTAAGGCAAAGGCGAGGACGATCAACCCGAAACTCTTGGGACTGAAGGCTGCGGTTTGTTCGTTATTAAGAAGCATGATATTTAATATATCGCAAGGTTAATTAAAATACAACGTAAATGATTTGCTCATCCAAAATATCCTTGTCATATATGCCCGTATTATGTAGTATAAGAGTCAGGGTTGACGGCACCTGGCGACAGGCGAAAATAAAATAGCGGAGCTAACGATATGCTGTTTTTCCTGATATGCGTCCTGATGCTTTTTCTGGGATACCTCATTTACGGCAGGATAGTTGAGCGTATATTCGCCATAGAACCGTCAAGGCCTACGCCTGCAATCGCCAAAAAAGACGGGGTTGATTATGTCCCGATGCCGACATGGAAGGTCTTTCTGATACAGCTTCTGGATATCGCCGGTATCGGCCCTGTTTTCGGGCCTATTCTTGGAGCCCTCTATGGCCCCGCGGCCCTTATTTGGATAGTAATAGGGTCTATCTTTGCCGGAGGTGTGCACGATTTTTTCAGCGGCATGCTATCCGTAAGAAATGACGGCAAAAGCATCCCTGAGGTAATCGGCGATGCCTTCGGCACGTCAGCGCGGGTAATCATGCGCGTCTTTTCTTTACTGCTGCTTATCCTGGTAGCGGTAGTTTTTGTCTTAAGCCCGGCAAAATTATTAAATGAATTGATACATGTGGACACCGGCATTCTGGTGGTATTGATTTTTGCTTATTACTTCCTGGCAACAATTCTGCCTATAGACAAATTAATAGGAAGGCTATATCCGTTCTTCGGGTTTTTATTTATTTTTATGGCATTCGGCATCACGGTCGCCCTATTCTTTAGCGACCACGCAATACTGCCCAACCTTAATTTTTCTGTTAATACAAACCCGGATAAAACGCCGATCTGGCCGCTTTTATTTATTACCCTTTCCTGCGGCGCCTTGAGCGGTTTCCATTCAACACAATCACCGATTATGGCGCGCTGCCTGAAAAATGAAAAACACGGCCGCAGCGTTTTCTACGGGGCAATGATAATGGAAGGGATTATCGCTTTAATCTGGGCAACCGTCGGGCTTTCTTTTTATGAGACCCCCCAGGCGTTAAACAGCGTTATTGCCGCTTCCACGCCGTCGGGCGTTGTTTATGAGGCGTCGATGTCGCTTCTCGGCAAAGCGGGAGGATTTTTAGCAGTGATAGGCGTGGTTATTTTACCGATAACCAGCGGGGATACCGCATTTAGAAGCTCGAGGCTTATTATTGCCGATACTTTCGGAATGGGCCAGAAAAAGATCAGGGAAAGACTGACTATAGCCGTTCCTTTATTTATCGTGGGTTTCATTATTTCGAAGTCGGAATTTGAAACTGTATGGAGGTATTTCGGATGGGCAAACCAGGCCCTGGCGATGCTGGTCCTCTGGAGCGCGGCGATCTTCCTCGCGAGAAAAAATAAATTTCACTACATAGCATCCCTTCCCGCGGCCTTTATGACCGCTGTTGTTATAACATTTATCCTGAATGCAAAAATCGGGCTTAATCTTGGCTACAATATTTCTGTGGCGATAGGCATGATCCTGTCGATTCTATCATATTTTGTCTTTATTCATGCAAATAGAAAGCAAAATAGGCCTATATGACCGTTTCTTTATTATAACAAGAACTATTTGGATATTGGCTGCCGGTAAGCTTCATCCCAAAACATATATTCCAATTTCATCGCAGATTCATACGCCTGCCTCATCTTTTCCCTGTCCGCAGGCGTAGAATTCTTCATGTAGGACTCGACCAGATCAACAAAAGCCTTGGCATCACTTTCCTCCCAAGTCTCTGATCCGTACGCGTCAATCCATTCCTGATACTTATTGCCGCCTGCCTGCCCTTTCTTCTTCATATCAACCCCAACTTGGTAATAAATCCAATTGCACGGTAAAGTAGCGATCAATCCGACCTGGAACGGCTCCAGTGCCGCGGTCTTTACCAGGTATGAATTGTAAAGTTCCGTGCCTGGATTA